>ERZ650311.1711-NODE-1711-length-10422-cov-4.970001_pt1 | contig 10422 bp, 10 predicted proteins | sample MGYA00376247_ERZ650311 | MGnify/ENA primary metagenome ERZ650311 (study PRJEB26733, sample SAMN07839324) | wastewater metagenome | biome: small river; feature: stream; material: water | place: USA: North Carolina | collected 2016-07-28 ... | reverse complement strand
TTGGTATACCGGTACCACCGCTGCTGGCACTGCAGGACGCCAGCTTTTCATTTTTGTTTAGCTCTGTGCTTGCCGGATTTGTTTGGGTGCTGCGCTATGAGTCATCAAAAGTAGACGAGGCAAACCAGAAAGCAAACATTGCTGCAATCGATCTAGCCCGCGCCGATGCAATTTTGCGAGAGCGTGATCGCGTAGATGCGTTGGTGCATGACTCGGTGCTGACCACGTTGTTGGTCGCGGCGAAGGTGAAAACTTCCTCGCATCAGACGTGTCTGCTTTTATCGCGCACACTCGCAACGCAATCGAATTGGGACAAGACCAAGTGGTCGAGCTTCGTGCTGATTCAATTGTTGTCACTGACTTCGATGGCAAACTGGCGAATGTCACTGAATATGAAGTCACGTGGGATGCGGCAGCTGCCGAAAAGGGTGGCTTTGACACCTTCATGCTGAAAGAAATTTCAGAACAACCAAACGCTGTTGCAGACACACTTCTGTCTCGCATCAAGAATGGCGTGATTTCACTCGACGAAATGAAATTTACTGCAGAAGAACTTCAAGGTATCAACAAAATCATCATCACTGCCTGTGGCACGGCTGCCTACGCAGGTGAGGTTGCCAAGTACGCGATTGAAAAGTGGGCCAAGCTACCAACCACAGTTGAGCTGGCGCACGAGCTTCGCTACCGCGACCCAGTGATTGATGACAAGACCCTGGTAGTTGCCATCAGCCAGTCGGGTGAAACCATGGACACCCTGATGGCAACCCGTTTCGCCAAGGAGCAGGGTGCCAAGGTGCTGTCAATCTGTAACACCCAGGGTGCAACCCTGGCTCGCGAATCGGATGCGGTCATCTACACCCACGCCGGGCCAGAGGTCGCGGTCGCATCCACCAAGGCTTTGACCGCGCAGATCACCGCCGGCATGCTGTTGGCGCTGTGGTTGGCCCACGGGCGCAACTCGGCCGGTCGCCAGACCATGCCGATTGCAGAGCTCAAGCGTCTCGGGCAAGAACTGCTCAAGATGCCGGCCAAGGTCAGCGAGGTCATCGACGAACTCGCGCTGGCCAAGCAGCTCGGCAAGGACATGGCCAACGCCAAGTCGGTGCTGTTCCTGGGTCGCAACGTCGGGTTCCCGATTGCAATGGAGGGTGCGCTAAAGCTCAAGGAGCTCGCCTACATTCACGCCGAGGGATTCGCCGCGGGCGAGCTGAAGCACGGCCCGATTGCGCTAATCGAAGAGGGCCAGCCGGTCATCGTGATCGTGCCTAGCCCGCGCGATGTTGATTCGCTGCACCCGAAGGTGGTCTCGAACATTCAAGAGATCAAGGCTCGCGGTGCTCGCGTGATTGCAATTGCCGAAGAGGGCGATGACCAGGTCGGCCAGTATGCCGAGCACGTGATTTTCGTGCCGCGCAGCGAAAACATCTTCAGCCCGATCCTGACCGTGATTCCGCTGCAGGCCTTTGCTCTCGAACTTTCGACCGCTAAGGGCCTCGACGTTGACCAGCCGCGCAACCTGGCTAAATCGGTAACCGTCGAGTAGCCAATGCCAATCATCGGAATTGGTGTCGACGTAGTCGATATCGCTCGGTTTGAGGCCAAGTTGGCCACCCCGGGTATGTCCGAGCGATTGTTTACGCCAAACGAACTGGCCGAATCGATCAAACCCGCCACGCTCGCGGGCAAGTTTGCCGCGAAAGAGGCATCCATCAAGGCCTTCGGTGACGCCACCGATTTCAGTTGGCAAGATTTCGAAGTGCGAAAGGATGCCGCCGGCAAGCCGCACCTGCACCTCGCGGGGGCCGCGCAGAGCGCAGCCGCAAAGTTGGGCGTCTCGCATTTGCACCTGTCGATAGCGCATGATGGAGGCGTGGCAATCGCCTACGTGATTGCCGAGTCGCGAACCGAAGGAGGCGAAGTTGCGTGAACTAATCATTGATTTGGATGCCGTCGCAACCAACCTCAAGACCATGACCACTCGGGTCACCAGGGCCGACGGCTCGCGCCCGCTCGTGATGTGCGTGGTCAAGGCAGATGCCTACGGTCACGGCATGATTCCGGTCGCGCGCAAGCTCGAATCGGTTGGCGCAGACTACCTCGGCGTGGCCGACATCTCAGAGGCGCTGGCGCTGCGCAATGCCAGCATCGACTTGCCGATTCTGGCCTGGCTGCACTCGCCGCGCGAAGACTTTCACTCAGCCCTGAATGCGGGAATCGAACTCGGGGTCGCCAACCTAGAGCAACTCGAGCGCATCGCGGCAGCCAGTGCGGCAACCGGTCGCGTGGGTCGCATCCATTTGAAGATTGATACCGGCCTTGGGCGTAATGGTTCGAGCGAAGCCGAGTGGCCCGGACTGCTAGAGCGCACCCGACAGTTGGCGGCCGAGGGTCGCGTGCAGTGCGTCGGAATCTTCTCGCACCTTTCGTGCACCTCAGAGGCCGATGATCTTCTTCAGATTGAGAAGTTTGAGGCGGCGCTGGTAGTTGCCCGCGAGCAGGGTGTCGAGTTTGAGTTGCGCCACCTGACCGCGAGCGACGGCAGCCTGAACTACCCGCAGGCCACCTACGACATGGTGCGAATCGGTGTCGCGCTTTACGGGCTGAGTCCGTTCGTCGATCACAGCTCGGCAGACTTCGGCCTGGTGCCTGCGATGACCGCAACCTCAGTCGTGATCCAAACCAAGCGAGTGCCGGCCGGCCACGGAGTCTCTTACGGCTACCTGCACAAAACCACCGCCGAGACCACTCTCGCGCTGATTCCGGTGGGATACGCCGAGGGGCTGCCGCGCAACGCCAGCGCGCAACCGGGGGCCGAGGTGTCGATCAAGGGGCGGCGCTACGGCGCATCCAGCCGCATAGCCATGGACCAGTTCGTGGTCGATGTCGGCAACGACTCGGTTGCTCTCGGCGACGAGGTCGTCATCTTTGGCGACCCAGCCGCCGGCGTTCCAAGCGCTGACGACTGGGCAAGGGCCAGCGACTCGATCAACTACGAGATCGTCACCCGCATGGGCGGTCGCTTCAACCGACGCTACCTCGGAGCGGTCAACTAGTGACCACCGAAAACCTGGGGCGAGCGGTTATTCGCCAGCCAATTGTGACGCCCGAACAAATGCACGAGTTTGGCATCAAGCTCGCGCGCGTTCTCGAGCCGGGCGATCTGGTAGTGCTGACCGGGCCGCTCGGCGCGGGCAAGACCACACTCACTCGCGGAGTCGGCGAGGCACTCGGTTGCATCGGCACTGTCTCGAGCCCGACCTTCGTGATTGCGCGAACCCACAAGCGTGAGGTGAGCGATGTTCCGCTGGTGCACGTGGATGCGTATCGCCTGAAACTGTCTGAGGAACTCGACGATCTGGGCATCGACTACCCGAATTCGATTGTGCTGATCGAGTGGGGGCGTGGTTTGACCGACGGGTTGGCCGACAGTTGGCTCGATGTTGAAATCGAACGCGATCACACTGGCGAGTCAGAGATTCGACAGGTAACCGTTTGGGCGAACGGCGACCGCTGGGCAAACCTGAGTGCCGCAGACCTGGCCGTTGGTGCGGGTGGCGCTGGCGCGGGTGAGGTCGGCTGATGCGCATCCTCGCAATTGACACCTCTGCCGGCACCTCTGTCGCGCTGGTCGATGAGGCCGGTCGCATCTTGGGCGAGTTCGACAGCGCTGACATCATGCGCCATGCCGAAACTATCGGCCACGGAATCCAACAGGTGCTCGACTCGGCACGCCTAAAGCCAGAGAACGTGGATGCGGTCGCCGTCGGCCGCGGCCCAGCGCCGTTCACCGGCCTTCGAGTCGGGCTGGCCGCGGCGCTCATGTTTGGTGTCGGGCGGGGTGTTCCGGTGTATGGAGTTGTGAGCCACGATGCGATTGCGCTCGCCGAACTTCAGGGGCCGCTTGATGCTGCTGCCGGCGCGCCGGTCGCCACAAACGCCGGCGAAAACCAGAACCTGCTCGTGCTCACCGACGCCCGCCGCAAAGAGGTTTACTGGTCGCTGTACCGCCGCGCTAGCCAGGGCGGGCAACCCGAGCGCATCGCAGGCCCCGGTGTGCAAACCCTCGCCGCGCTGCAGACCGACCTCGCCGACCAGCGGTTCAGCTACGTTGAGGCCACCGCACCGTGTCGGGCTGCCGACCTGGCCCGAGTGCTGCTGGCCCAGCTTGCCGCGGGCAGCGCATCCGAAGATGTCACCGCCCTGTATCTGCGCGCACCGGATGCGGTTCCTGCCAAGCCGAAGCAGGTGAGCTCGTGACCGACTCGAACTACGGGCTAAAGATGCCGGCCGGCGTTGTGCTGAGGCGTGCTGAACAGAGCGATCTCGATGCGATCATGGTGCTCGAGAATGAATGTTTTGCGGCCGAGGCTTGGTCGCGGCAGAACATGCAGGCCGAACTCACCGAAGCGCACACCTGCTATTTGGTGCTGCAAGACGACGACGGCAATCTGCTGGGATACGCCGGGCTAAGCAAACTAGCTTCGAGCGACCAGAGTGACATCCAAACCATCGCAGTTAGCCCAAGTCAGCGAGGCCGCGGGTTTGGCAAGCTCCTGATGCGCGCGCTATTGGCTGAGGCGGGTATTCGCAAGGCTAGGGAGTGCTTCCTCGAGGTGCGAGCCGACAATCCAGTGGCCGAGAGCCTTTATCGCACACTGGGTTTCGAGCAGATTGACCTGCGCAAAAACTACTATCGGCCATCGGGTGTTGATGCACTCGTGATGCGACTTGATCTTCGTCGCTATGCGCCTGTGGTGCTGGGCATCGAGACCTCCTGCGACGAGACCGGCATCGGCATTGTGCGCGGCAACACACTGCTGGCAAACGTGATTTCGAGTTCGATGGATGAGCATGCTCGATTCGGGGGCGTGGTTCCCGAGATTGCTGCTCGCGCTCACCTCGAGGCGCTGCGTCCGACGATGACCAAGGCGCTCGAAGAGGCTCAGCTGACCCTCGACGACATCGATGCAATCGCGGTGACCAACGGCCCAGGTTTGGGCGGAGCCCTGATGGTCGGCGTCGGTGCCGCTAAGGCGCTCGCCGTGGCAACCGGAAAGCCAATCTACGCGGTCAACCATCTCGTCGGTCACGTGGGTGTGGATGTGCTCGAACGCGGCGAACTCGAACTGCCGACAATCGCACTGCTGGTTAGTGGCGGCCACACCTCGCTGCTGCTGGTGCGCAATCTGATTGACGATGTCGAACTCCTGGGTGAAACCATCGACGATGCAGCGGGCGAAGCCTTTGACAAGGTGGCCAGAGTGCTCGGGCTCAAGTATCCGGGCGGTCCAGAAATCGACCGAGCAGCGGCCGAAGGCGACCCCAAGGCGATTCGTTTTCCGCGCGGACTCAGCCTGCCTAAGGACATGGCCGAGCACCGCTATGACTTCAGCTTTAGCGGCCTGAAAACCGCGGTTGCCCGACACGTCGAGGTAGCCGAATCCTCTGGGCAGGAATACAGCAAGGCGGATGTAGCCGCGAGCTTCCGAGAGGCTGTGGTTGACGTGTTGGTCACCAAGGCTGTGAACGCCTGCCTGGATCACAACGTGCCACGTTTGCTGCTCGGCGGCGGAGTGGTCGCGAACCGCAGGCTTCGCGAGCTTGCAGCCGAGCAGTGCGAGAAGCACGGTATCGAGCTGCGCATCCCCGCTTTCTCGCTGTGCACCGATAACGGCGCGATGATAGCTGCCCTGGGCGCGCAGTTGATCATGGCTGGCAGGAAGCCCTCAACTTTGGGCTTTTCTGCCGATTCGACGCTCGCAGTTACCGACGTCCAGTCGCTCTAGGCACTCAGGTTTATCCAGCCATCTTTCTAGCCGACATTCAGCCCTGTCACAGGTGACTCCCAGACTTCACTGCTCGACTGTCATCAGAACCACCAAGCACTAGAGCTTCGGATCCAAATTCCGGATGCAATTTGAAAGGACCAACCCAATGGCAAAGAACAACGAAGAAAACCAGCAGCCAGTCTCGAACGCCGAGGCAGCTGCCGACGTGGCAACCGAGACTCCTTACGAGCAGGCTCCGGCAACCAAGACTCGCAAGCGCATCGACCTCACCGGTTACAACACCCTGTCGATCGTCTCGATCGCAACCGCCCTCACCGGTTTCGGTGCGGTGGCTGGTGTAATCACCGGTCACGTGGCACTCAACCAGCTCAAGACTGACGGCAAGCAGGGTCGCGGCCTGGCGCTGGCCGGTGTGATTGTCGGTTACGCGGGCATCGGCCTCGCAATCCTCTCGGGCCTTGGCAAGATTGCCCTCGGAATCTGGGGAATCAAGAATGGCTACGGACCAAGCCTGTTCGGCGACTTTGACGGCATGGGTCGCGGACACATGGACGGCGGCCAGTTTGGCGGCCAAATGGGTCAGTTCGGCGGCGACATGGACGGCGGCCAGATGGGCGGTCGCGGATTCGGCGACGATGACATGGGCGGCATGATGGTTGACCCTAACCAGCCGCTACCTGCTCCAAGCACCGGCAGCACTCAGGGCTAACTCAAAGGCCGTATTGATTTGCCTAGTTAGCCGAGGCTAACGGGCGAGCGATGATGGCTCGGTGAACGTCGCCCACTCTGGTAACAATCAGGGTGGCGGCGTTTTCACCTTTTAACGAGAGTTCTTTGCGCAGCTGTTCGGGCACCACATCCGAACCGCGCTTTTTGATTTCGAGGATGCCGATGCCGTGCTCGCGCAGATACGCCTTCAGCTGTTTGCGGTCGAATGGCAACACCTCGATGACCTCGAAACCGCGAAGCCAAGGCGACTCAACAGCAACTCCAGAACTCAAGTAGGCGATCTCGGGCGAGATCAGATTCAGGCCGAGCTGTCTGGCCAATGTGCCAACCAGGTGCGATCGAATCACCGCGTTATCCGGTTCATAGATGTATGCGCCGAGCGCGCCAAGCTCGGCTGGCTCTTCGGTGGGCTCAGCCGAGTTGAGCTCTCGAACCTGCCCGGCCCCGATCAGCAGCGCAGAGCGAGCGATGCCGGGTCGAGCGAGTTTGCCGAACCAGAGCGTCAACTCGACCAAGTCGCCGTTGACCGAAATCCACTGGGCTTCGGCATCTTGGGGGATTGCATCGTGCGGATGCCCCGGCCCGAGTTTGACTCCGGTCGGCTTTAGCCGCGCCTGCTCGAGAACGAATTCGAAGTTTGGCGAATACTCTTCGGGGTCGAACTTGCGTTTTGCCTGCGCTCGCTTTGGTCCGTTTAGCTCGCGTCTCGCCGGATCAAAAAACAGCCCGTCATATTCATCGAGCGAGATCTCGGTGACATCAGCCTGCCTGACCTCGACATTCGAGAAACTCGCGAGGTTGAAAGTTGCTGCAGCCGCGGCGATTTCGTCACGCTCGAACGCGGAGACCTGAATCCCCAGAGATGCCAGCGCGAGCGATTCGGTGCCGATGCCGCATCCCAAATCAGCAACGTGACGGATGCCCGCATCGCGGAACCGGCCTGCGTGCAGCGCGGCCACCTGAAGTCTCGAAGCCTGCTCGAGCCCATCCTCGGTAAACAGCATGGTGGATGCGAATTCGCCAAACTTGGGTCTAGCTCTGCGCCGCAGTTTCGCCTGCGTCAAAACCGCGGCCACAAGTTGCGGGTCCAGCCCCCGAGCGCGCAGCTTCGACACCAGCTTCACGACATCGGTCTTGGCATCGATCTCGCCGACCTCGGCCAACAGCGAGCTCGCCTCAAGGGTCAGTAGTCTCGCGAATTCGTCTCGTTGCACCAGACAAGGCTAGCAATCTCGCTGTTGGCGAACTTTTGGCACTCTGTTTGACCGACTGCTAATCGATAGCCTAAAGTTTTCATTAGCAAACACCACCCGAGAGTGCTAACTCGACGGTTTCTCTGGTGGATGCAGTCAACCCAGTTGATTCACGATTTTGAAGAAGAGGTCAAAATGTCGGTTTCAATCAAGCCGCTTGAAGATCGCATTGTTGTTCGCCCAGTCGAGGCCGAGCAGGTAACCGCATCGGGTCTGGTTATTCCAGACACCGCAAAAGAGAAGCCACAGGAGGCCGAGGTTATCGCCGTCGGTCCAGGTCGCATCGACGACAAGGGCAACCGCGTTCCACTCGACGTAGCAGTCGGCGACAAGGTCATCTTCTCGAAGTACGGCGGCACCGAGCTCAAGTTCGGCGGACAGGAATACCTGATCCTCTCGGCTCGCGACGTTCTAGCTGTAGTCGTTCGCTAAAGACCAACCTGAGAAACCCCGACCCCACCGGTCGGGGTTTTTCTTTGTCGTGTGCAATCCGCTCACACCGCGCCAGCAGAATCTGGCTAGGCTCAAACCGTGAGCGACCAGAACACCAATCAGCGCAACCTTGCCAAGGGCCTGACCTACGGATTCGGCGCTTACCTAATCTGGGGCAGTTTTCCCCTGTTTATCTCAATGCTGGCTTTCGCTCCGGTGAGCGAGGTCGTCGGCTGGCGCATCCTATGGGGATTCGCTACGGCCGCGCTGCTGGTAACGGCAACTCGAGCCTGGCCTGCGGTGCTCAAGGTTCTGCGCAATCGCGCACTGGTGGTTCGTCTCGCAATCGCATCCCTGTTGATCTTGGTCAACTGGGAGGTTTACGTGCTGGGTGTTCTGTCACACCAGATCGTGCAGTCATCGCTGGGCTACTTCATCAATCCGCTGATCACCGTGATTCTTGCGGTCGTGTTTCTAGGTGAGCGACTGCGCAAGGCTCAGTGGGTGGCCGTGGGTCTCGGCGCTGCCGCCGTTGCACTGCTGACTACCGATTACGGACACGTGCCTTGGATCGCCCTAGCGCTCGCTCTATCTTTCGGGTTTTACGGATTAGTAAAGAACCAGATCGCCGATCGGGTCAGCCCATTGGTGTCATTCACCCTGGAGTCCCTCTTTGTCGCACCAATCGCAATCGGCCAGATCATGCTTTTTGCACCGAACGGGCAAATCGCGTTCGGTCAAGAGTTTTGGCCGAGCGTCGGTCTGGCATTCTTTGGAGTAATGACCGCGCTGCCGCTGATCATGTTTGGCGCTGCCGCGAAACATCTGCCGCTGAGCCTAGTTGGCTTCATGCAGTACCTGACACCGAGTATCCAGTTCGCCCTAGCACTGCTGGTTTTTCACGAGCCTATGTCTCAGGTTCGCTGGATCGGGTTCGCTCTGGTTTGGGCCGGTTTAGCCGTCTTAACCATCGACATGACCCAAAAAGTTCGGTCGGCTGTTACGCCCTTGTAAAAAAGTGACTTTTTTAGGCAACAGTTGTGCTCTAAGGGTGTTCTCAAAGCGTTTACATGGCTATAGTGAACAACATGCGACAACTTTCGTTGTCGTTATTGAAGATCCCCTCTAGGAGAAGTTTATGAGCGCAATCAACAAGCGCATCGCTGCTGGTCTCCTCGCTACTGCTGCAGCCACTGGTTTGGTTGCATCGAGCGTTGTTCCAGCATCTGCAGCTGACACTCAGCTGAAGATTCAGGCGATCATCCCACTAACCGGTTCGCTGGCATTCCTTTCGCCACCTGAAATCGCAGGTCTGCACCTTGCTGTCGCTGACATCAACGCAGCCGGCGGTGTTCTTGGCAAGAAGGTAACCCTCGACATCACTGACTCGGGCGACGGTTCAACCCTGAACATCGCTGACCAGTCGGCAACCAAGGCAATCGCCAACAAGGTTGACGTTGTCATCGGTGCTGCTGCTTCGGGTGTAACCCGCCACATCATCAACAAGATCACCGGCGCAAAGATCGTCCAGATCTCGATGTCGAACACCGCACCTGACCTTTCGACCTGGAAGGACGGCGGTTACTACTTCCGTACCGCTCCAAGCGACCTGCTTCAGGGCAAGGTAATCGCAAGCCAGATGCTTCAGGACGGCGCTGAGAGCGTTGCAATCATCTACCAGGACACCTCATACGGTGTTGGTCTGAAGGGTGTTGCAGAGAAGTCAGTTAAGGCTGGCGGCGGCTCAGTAACCTCATACGCATTCCCAGAGAACGAGACCAACTTCTCGTCAATCGTTGACAAGGTAGTTGCTTCGGGTCCAGACGCAGTTCTTCTGATCTCGTACGACGAGTCGAAGAAGGCTCTTCCAGCTCTGAAGGCAAAGGGTTACAACGGCGGTAACGTTTACCTCGTTGACGGTAACCTCGTTGACTACTCGGGTGAGTCATACGGCTCGTACCTGAACGGTGCAAAGGGAACCAACCCTGGTAAGGCACTGACCGACGCATTCAAGAAGCGTCTGTCGGCTGCTTACGCTAAGGCCGAGGGCGGCAAGGAGCTCAAGGAGTTCGTTTACGGCGCTGAGACCTACGACGCAGTTGTTCTTGCAGCAATCGCAGCTCAGGCAGCTAAGAGCGCAACCGGCCCTGGCATCCGTACCCAGTTGACCAACATCTCGAAGGCTGGCAAGGGCAAGGTCAAGGTGACCTCGTTCAAGG
>ERZ650311.1710-NODE-1710-length-10425-cov-79.956991_pt1 | contig 10425 bp, 11 predicted proteins | sample MGYA00376247_ERZ650311 | MGnify/ENA primary metagenome ERZ650311 (study PRJEB26733, sample SAMN07839324) | wastewater metagenome | biome: small river; feature: stream; material: water | place: USA: North Carolina | collected 2016-07-28 ... | reverse complement strand
CTCGCTCTCAAAGAAATCACTCCAGAGCAAAGAGAGGAAAGACTCAAACAGATACAAATGGCTCGTCTCCTGCTGAATTTATGCAGAGAAAGATAGGATATTTGCTAATAAATAATCTTCTCATTTTCTATTTACAATCCTATAAATCTGAATACAATAGCTCTTGCATATGAATGAAAAGACGTTGCACAAACTAACGTCTCTCTCCTGTCGGTGTCATATGCAACGTCTGCCGATAGGATAGAGATTTTATGTATATGGATGATAAATTACAAAAAGCTATAAAAGAAATATGCAAGCTAGTTATGGATCATAAGATTGATGAGATTGAAATAATCCCATGATGAAACTGATCAAGATTACAATTTGATTTTATACTTATTGATGAGGAGTGACGAAAGAAAAAGGAAGATCAAATAGAAAAATTTAAGAAGATAGCAGATACATTTGATGCTATCAATAAAAAATCATTTAATCAAAGCATATGCCATCAGCAATAATAGACCACTGAGACAAGTATGAAATAATCTATAACGTCGAAGAATGAGAAGACGAGAAAATCATAGACAAGCCATACCAACTCAAAGTCTTGTTCCCGGGTGAAATCGCAAATATTCAAAAGTCTACTCCAGAACAAGTACAAAGAATACTATCTAGGCTCTATGCGAATGACTAACGAACAAATAAAACAATCAGAACTCTTCGAGCGATATATGATCTCAATCGGACAATTCAAACGAATAGATTGAAGGCTAACTGTACCAGATACAGCACCATATATGAGCCAAGAGAAAATGAAAGACTGATTCGATAAATGGCTCAAGACACATAACAAGTAAATCTATGGTCCAAATACTCGCCTACTGCGTCATGTGGTACATGTTCCCAACAGTAACAATATGGCTACATATCATATTTGCATTTCTGCTTGTAATGTATATATTTACAAACAAGTAAAGCAAATGACACAGCTTCTAGTAATCGCTCTCTTAGCTCTATGATACAGGTATCCATACTTATGAGTATCAATGCTCTTTCTCTACATAGCATACTCTAAACCAGATTATCTCCCTATCGTAGCAATAGTATCGATATATTGACTCTATAAGATCCTGTCTCATTTAGCGAAAGGTATAAGCAACGAACATAGTATTAAACATTAGTTATGACAAATAGATTGATGAAGATTTCAGATATAAAAGCAAATCCAAACAATCCAAGAATTATCAAAGACGATAAATTCAAGAAACTTGTTGAAAGCGTCAAAAGCTTCCCAGAGATGCTTGAACTCAGACCGATAGTAGTCAACAAGGATATGATTATACTAGGCGGTAATATGCGATATAAAGCCTGCAAGGAAGCGTGAATAAAAGAAATACCAGTCATTATAGCCGACAACCTCACCGAAGAGCAAGAAAGAGAGTTTTTGATTAAAGACAATGTGAGCGGTGGAGAATGGGACTGGGATATCCTAGCGAATGAATGGGACAAGGAAGAGTTAGAAGATTGGGGTCTTGATGTTACATTTGATACAGTAGAGCCAACAGCAGAAGAGGACGACTTTGAAGTAGATGAATGACTCAAGACTGATATTGTACTATGAGACCTATTCGAGATCGGAGAGCATAGACTATTGTGTTGAGACTCTACGAACATAGACGATGTGAATAAGCTAATGAATGGAGAGAAAGCAGATATGATTTGGACTGACCCTCCATATTGAATAAATGAGAAATGAGATAGAAGCAAAAGATGATGACTAGCCAAATGAAGTAAACTAATAGATTTTAAAGATGATACGATACAGTATGCAATAGATGCATATAATCAGCCACAAAATATAAATATACCAATTCAAGTATGGTTTTGAGCAAACTACTATTGTCATACACTTCCACAATCTGCAAATTGGTTAGTTTGGGACAAAAGAGTAGAGGATAATCAAAGAGATAATAATAGTGATTGTGAGTTAGCTTGGGTAAAATCTTGAGCTAAATCTATAAGAATATTTAGGCATTTGTGGAAGTGAATGTTGAAAGATTCAGAAAGATGAGAGAAAAGAGTTCATGCTACACAAAAACCAATTGCATTAGTTGATTGGTGTATAAAAGAATATTGAAATGATTCTAAAATTGTATTAGATTATTTCTGATGAAGTTGAGTTTGTATGGTTTGATGTCATCAGATAAATAAGACTTGCTACACAATGGAATTTGAACCAATAAATGTACAGACTATAGTAAACAGGATGCAGAAGCTCGATCCATCTCTTGTAATAAAGAGAAATTGAGTTCCATACACTATTTCTAATGTAACAGTAAAATAACAGAGATATGCCAACACCATTATTTAAACCCTGACAATCCTGAAACCCAGCTTGACGACCAGTATGATCACGAAGCATTGAGACTCTATTTCGTGATGCTATTGCTAAGGTTGCAACAGACCAATCAGTCGAAGATGTAGAGAGAGAACTAATCATTACACTCCTCGCAAAAGCAAAGAAGTGAGATATGAGAGCAATGGAAATGTATATGGATAGACTCTATTGAAAACCAAAGCAAACATTTGATTGAAACTTGAAAGGAGATTTCAATATAGCAACTATACTATGACAAATACAGGACAAGAACTAGAACAACTCATGCAACTACTATCTTCCCAAGAATGGCGTATATTCTCCGGGAAGATTTATAGTATTAAAGACAAACATTGAAAGAAGATACCATTCATACCAAACGCTTTCCAGAAAGACTTCTTTCAAAGGAAACACACAAAGAACATTATCCTGAAAGCGAGACAACTCTGATTCTCCACTCTCATAGATATAATGGCTCTTGATAAAGTGCTCTTCTCAAAGTATAAGAGCGTCGGTATTATTGCTGATGATCGTGATAGTGCTGAGCTAATCTTTCGAGACAAGGTAAAGTTCGCTTTTGATAATCTACCAGAATGGCTATCGAATACATTCCAAGTAAAGACAGACCGAAAGGGTGAACTCGTATTCGAGAATAATCATTGCTCTATCGCAGTCGATACTTCATTCCGTTGAGGAACACTCCAAATGCTCCATATCTCTGAGTATGGAAAGATATGTAACAAGTATCCAGACAAAGCAAGGGAAATACAAACAGGTGCTCTCAATACAGTCGCTCCAGAAAGCGAAGTGTTTATAGAGAGTACAGCAGAGTGAAATAGCGGGTATTTCTACGATATGGCAATGAGAGCAATGGCAAACGAGGAAATGGGCAAGGTACTATCTCCGCTTGATTATAAATTCTTCTTTTATCCTTGGTTCCTTGATACAACATACGAACTCACTGATGACTTCGCTATCACGCAGGAAACGTATGATTACTTCTGAGAACTCAAACGAAATGAGTATATTCAAAAGAACTATCCAGATCTTAAATTTGGACCAGAGAAAATGCGATGGTATCAAAAGAAAAAGGAAGAGCAAGGTGATGATATGGCTCGTGAATATCCAAGCTTTCCAAAGGAGGCTTTCGATATAGCTATCAAGTGAGCATACTACGAAAAAGAGCTATCAATAGCACGAGAACAGAAGCGAATAACAACAGTTTATCATGATGAACGCTTGCCAGTCTACACAGCTTGGGACTTATGATGATCTTGATGATGAGATGATACAGCTATATGGTTCTATCAGATATATGGAAAGGAAGTAAGGCTCATAGACTATTGGGATGGATCGTGATACTCTATGATCGAGATCGCTAACACGATTGTAAATCCTCGGTATAAGCTCTACGATACTCACTATCTTCCTCACGATGGTAACGTGCACGAATACTCTACAGGAGTCACAAGACTCATAACAGCACGCCAACACTTGAAAGGAAGAGTTGAGACCGTTCCTATGTACAAAATCTCTGAGGGTATCAATAACGTTCGTAATATGTTTCCTCATTGTTACTTTGATGAGGCAAAGTGTAGCAAGTGACTCTCAGTGCTACAGAAGTATCGACGAAAGTACGATGAAAAGAATGGTATATTTATGGATAAGCCAGATCATACAGAAAGTCATGGGTGTGACGCCCTACGCTATCTAGCAACTGTCTATCAAGATATGGTTAATCCAAAAACAGAGGAAGTATTTGAACAAGACTGGAGCAATTACTTATAATCATTGCGAATAATTCTATTAGTTTTATAATAGGGAAAACACATTACTTATTTTCTATGGACTATTCAACCAAAGAGAAAGAAAAAGAGAGTGAAGCTCTCGACAAAGAAGAGTTTCTCAAGCAAATCCAGAAAGAGGTTGAAATATCAAAGGCTTTCACCTCTGAAAGGCGTACAATTCTTCGTGAAAACCTCTCTAAATATGTAGAGCAAACCGTCGATGATGAGAAAGTCCCAGTCAATGTTGCATTCGCCGCTATCAATCTCGATATTGCAGTAGACTTGATGGACACAAAGACTCCAATCTTCTCTCCTCGATGAGTTGGCGACGATGAGATTGCTGAAAACCTTACTGATGTTGCTATATTCGACCAATGAGAAATGGGATTGAAGCAACTCGACTTCATCAAAGAGCTTGACCGTAGAACTCTCTGAGTGACAATCCTATGCAAGACAGGTTGGGACGAAACAAGCTCTAATCCTATCGTAGCAATCAAAGACCCTCTTTGTTGGCTTCCTGACCCAAGCTTTGATCCAATCACTCCAGCACGCTTTCACTACTTCGAGGAGTACATTGACAGAGAGCTTATGAGTGAAGAGTACTGATTCGACGAATGAGTTGAGGAAAAGCTTGCTATCATCGGAGAGCTACAAAGACAAGCACAAGATGCACGCAATAAATCATCGGGCTACCAGCAACAGCGAGACGATACACTTGTATCAGTAATCAATGGTTATTCCTACTATGAGAATGACTTGTACATGGTAACACTCGACGAGTGATTGTCTTCTATCCTCCGATGTGTAAAGGTAAAACCAGTATTCAAGAAAGAGAAAGAGTGACGAATACCAATGACAGCGGTCGTAAACTGTTCTTGGTGGTGTCCAAAGCGTAACGATCCATTTGGTGTCAGTATGCTTGAAATCATAGGACCAAAGCAATCTGCAATCAGTAAGATGCTCAACCTACGAATAACAGATGCTACATTCTCAACACTTGGACAAATATTCCTCTACGATGTAACAACTGTCAAGAATGCAAAGAACTTGGCAACTCCAAGCATCAATCCAAAGTATGTATGAGTCGATGGCTCAAAGTGACCAATCTCATGAGCAGTCTATCCAGTACCTCGAAACAATATCTTGGAAGACTCATTCAGAGTAACTCAAGAGATACAAGACGCTCTCCAGAAAGAAACAGGTATCAATAACAATCAACTCTGAGTTCAGTCTTCCGGGTCTCAAACGCTCTGAGAAATCAAACAGATACAAGAGAATGCAAACATTCGATTCGGTCTCACAACATATCACAGAGAGATGGCTGATGAACTATTCTGGAAAGATATATGGTATCGAAGCTACAAGGAGTTCTTCTCCAAGACTGATAAAAAGCTTGTACGTATTGCTAGCTCCATCGATGGAACAAGACTACTCGAATTTACAAAGGATGACTTCCTCACATTCGAAGACCCCGATGTAAAGATTGACAGTCGCAAACGGTACGAAGCAGAGCGAGCAAGAATGGCAACACAACTAGAGGCAAGACTAGCAGTAATGGAAGCCAATCCAAACACTCACAAGATATCCCTCAATTTCATCCGACGAAAGATACTGAAGCTCCAAGGAATGACACGGGCAGAAATACAAGTAATGTGTCCATATGAGCCTGATGAAATGGACGCTCGCAACATAGTGAAGCTCCTATCGGAAAACGATATGCAAGCCGCTACAATACGAGATATTAATCAGGACCATATGACCTATCTCGTAGTCTTCCAATCTGCAATGGATACAGAGGCAAAGCAAGTAGCAATCGAAATGCGAAAGAATGCCTATATCCAATCAGGACAAGGCAAGGCAGAAGATATATGAGGCTGAGCGGCTAACACGGCAAGCAACCAAATGCTCAATGCAAGTATCCAACAGAATACACAGGGGCAACCTACTATTTAACTTATCTATTATGTTTTTCTGAGAAAAGCGAGCTATCGCAAAACACATTTCACTTATGGAAGCTGGAATGGCTGAATGTCTCATCAATATGTCAAAGATACCTACTTTCAACAGTGAGTGTCAAAGAGATATTGACGAAGCAAACAAGAAAGAAGATAGCGAAGAGAAGACAAATACAATCAAAGCAAATCAGGACCAAATCAATCAAAACAATAGTGACTATACAAAGAACAAAAACATGTATAGAACTATGGGAAAGATTGTAAACAATATGCGTGAAGAATATTTTGGTGGTTTCTTTGGTAAAATACTATTCTTTATCATAAAGTAATATGTCTAATGTTGAATACTATGGTGAAGCGAATGAAGTAATTCGTAAAGCATATGGAAAGCTAACTGTCGAAGAGACAATCAGAAACTTCTTTGGTCTCTATAAGTCTGAGAAAGTCGATGAGCACGGTCGTATCGTTGATATGAACGACAGTATGCGTAATGATACTATCCTCAAGAAAATGGGCGTGTATGACTACTACAAATACAAAGCACGCCTTGAAGAGCTCGGAGTTACTGAACGTGATATGCGTAACTTTTTCCCAAATGTACAATTTATCGAGGCTGGAAGCACAACAGCTCCAGAGCTTGGAACAGAACCAAGCATTCCAGATATACAAGAAGCTACTGACAAACCGAAAAGAAGTCGCAGAAAGTCTAGTGTGGAATAATAGTGATGAGAGAGTTAAACTCGATGCTATCATAGAACGTAACGCCTATGAAGATGCTCTCAATATTCATATAGTGTCTATCAAAGAGTTTCTCGATAGAAAGCGTATTGAAGAGATAGAGAGAGAAGAGTTTAGTGATAGTTGATCCGACGAAGCTACGCAATAATGCGTGGCTCAATCGGGCTAACTAGCCTAGTAGCAGATACAACTGCATAATAAATACCCTTATGGATGAAAATCTAACTTACGATGAAATCGTAGCCCAGTCAGGCATAAATGACGAACAGGAAACTACTGATGAAGATCAGGAAGTGGAAGAAACAGGCGATATTGACTCTGCGTCTGATAGCGATAGTGAAGACTCCGAAGAGAGTGACGACTCTGAACAAGAGGAAGAGAAAGAAATCCAAGAGAAACATAAAAAGCCTCAAAATGGATATGCTCGTCTCCTTGCTGAGCGAAACGCTATGAAGAAACAACTCGAAGCGATAAAAGGATGATACGAAAAGAAATCTATTCAAGATATTGACGCTATCGCTACACAGCGAGCAGAACAAATCATAGAAGAGAAGCTTTTCTTTCGTGATAATCCTTTGGCACAAGAAATGGCTGAAGATATTAAGTTCGTTGCAAAGGAACACAATATGGATATTGCTACGGCATATCGCTTCCACCTTGCAATGACAAATCCTGAAGCATTGATTGACCCGCAAACAGTTGCGAAAAAAGAGGCTAAAAAATACTCGGTCTCTTGAACAGCAAAAGTTGTGAAAAGTACAAAAACTTCTGATGAAGATGGATACGCACAAGCTGATGCCTATTACAAGAGTCGGGACTAATCCTAACTTTTCACATTTATGGCTACTCGAACCACGGGCAATATTAAAAATGGCTCGTCTCCTGCTGAATTTATGCAGAACAAACTCAAAGAAGAGGTACTCAAGAATCTTGAGCCAGAACTCTTCTTTGCAAAATACGGTCAGAAATCAACAACTCCAAATGGATACCTTACCGTGTCTTGGGCTCGTATCGACCAACTTACTCGTACTATTGCTCAAGCAACTCTTACAGAAGGTGTAACTCCTACAGACGTTGACCAAACGGTAACAGTAGTACAGGCAACTCCAGTACAATATGGAATCGGTGTTGTAATGTCAGACCTTCTCCTCAAAACTACTCCAGTACGTGACCTCGTACCACGTGTCGGTAAGAATATCGCTGATAATATGATGCGTATTATCGACAAGGTAATCCAAGCACAGCTTATCACTGGTACAAACGTTATCTATGCAAATGGACGTGCAAACCGTGCGGCTCTCATTGCGGGTGACGTAGTGACTGGATCTGATATAGGAAAGGCAAACACAAAACTCCGTTCTCTTAACGCTAACCCTATTTCTATGGGATGTTATGTCGGTATTTTCCACAGCTTTGTTGCTGGTGATATCCGAAATACTTCTGCTGGATTTTGGCTTGAAGCAAACAAGTATACTACAAACGAAACTATTCTTAATGGTGAAGTTGGTAAACTTAACGGTATCCGTATTCTTGAGACTTCAAATATTGATACTGTCTCATCTGGTGTCACTGTCTATCCTTCATACATTCTTGGTATGGATGCGTATGGTGTATCTGACTGGCAGCAAATGGAAACGTTCTATAAAGATCTTGGATCTGCTGGAACAGCTGACTTCCTTAATCAGCGTGCTACTGCTGGTGCAAAGGTGAGTTTTGCTGCTAAGATTCTTGACAACAATGCGTTCTTGCGTATTGAGTCTGCCGCTACTGCGCTCTAGTATTTTTGAATACTATAAGAAAGTCCCTTATGGGGCTTTTTTATTTCGTAAAGTTTCTTTCTGATTATAATACTTATAAATAACTAAAAACTATGAATGCATCAGAAATAATCACAGCTTTTCGCACTGCTTGTAGTAACGTATCTACAACAGCACTATCAGATGCGAAAGCTCTAGAATTTGCTAATCGTGCCTACTACAAAGTAATCAACACAATCCGAACAAATGTTGACGAGGATTTTATGTCTGATGTCTTCCTCGATGAATTGGTAACAGGACAAACAGAGTACAGCTTTGACACACGCTGAGACGATGTAAATACTCGTACTCCTATCGTAAAAGTGACAAAGCTCTTTCTCAAATATGGAGAGAAATACGTACGTGCAAATCCTTTCGCTCTCTCTGACCAAGGAATAGATGACGAACTCCTCAAAGTACAAGTGCCAACGTCTTCGCCTATTTATAAGATTGTAGACTTTTCAGCGTTCATTTTCCCAGCTCCTACTGCTGACGTGACAAATGGAATAAAGATATACGGTCTCTACGATCCTATCCCGCTCACAATTAGTACAATAGAGGCAAATATAGGAGTCCCACCAAGCCACCACGATATGATTATCTCACATATGAGATACATGTACTACGAACACATTAGCCAACTCGATAAACGAGCAGCAGCATATAATGATATGCTCACAGAAGAACTACGAATGATACGAGAGCTATCCGATAGAGTAAATGAGCCAAGCGAAATGGTAATGCCTTATTTATGATTTTATAAATAGTCTATGCTCTGGAATAATTTTAGTAATGGACTCTCTGAAACCCGTGAAGCAGTAGCTGACGGGTATTTTTGGGACTCTGAGGCAATCGAAACAAGACTTAATCCAGGTGCAAGACTGGCAAAGTATAACGAGATACGAGAGTGGACTGTATGAGCTGGTCTTAATAAGAAAGTAATGTGAATAGTTACACTTGGAACTGGATGAAGTAAAGACTATTTTGTATTCATGCGAAACGGTGATATGAGTCGCTTTCAATATAGTTCTCCTGGTTCTTACTTATGAGTAACTGGTTCGTTCCCACTGGGCGGTACTATTACGGATATTGTTGAAACTCCTCGATGAGTATATGCTTTCTGGCAACAGACAGCTGCTGGATGAACGGCTATTTCTTGTAAGATATACCATATAGCAAAGACCGTTGTGAGTAATGCTGAGACACTAGATTATGGACTTATGTTTACAAATCCTGAGCGTATTACATTCACACACAACACAACAAACATAAATAATTTCTATGGTAAGAAGTATGCTACTCTCGTAGACAATCAAGCTCTCATGTGGACAAGTAGAGCAGCAGATGGAAAAGTATCTATCTATATGATGGACTATGAGTCTCTCATTCCTCTTGTGTCACAGCCTTGAACGATAGTTGATACACTCCCATGAACTTGTACAGGTATCTCATCACAAGGTGGATATGTCTACGTCTATATGCAAGACAAACTCTATTACTACTCAACAGCTGATCTTCTCAATGGAGTAGCTACCAAGCTTATCCCAACAGGTGTACTGAATGTAAACTTCAAAATATACGATGTACTCCCTTGAGATACAAGCGATTGGGTAATGACAAGCAACGGAATCTATCAGAGAAGTGGTCTCAACTTCACTCTTATGAGTGGAACGACATTCGGGACGTTCAACGGCTACGCAGTAAATTCACCTCTTATCAATGCTGCTGGTCGATGAAATGAAACACTCGGAACGAAACTAACAACATACGGACGAAAGAATAACTTCTTC
>ERZ650311.1709-NODE-1709-length-10432-cov-3.947384_pt1 | contig 10432 bp, 13 predicted proteins | sample MGYA00376247_ERZ650311 | MGnify/ENA primary metagenome ERZ650311 (study PRJEB26733, sample SAMN07839324) | wastewater metagenome | biome: small river; feature: stream; material: water | place: USA: North Carolina | collected 2016-07-28 ... | reverse complement strand
GGTTGCAGTGTCCTTCACGCCCCACGCCACCCGGTAGATGCCGGACCGCTCGGTGATCCGCGGGTCCAGCTCGACCCGGAGCACCCCGGCGGCGGGCGAGTGCGGCTGGCCGGCCTGCTCCCACAGCTGGGCACACGTGTCGCCGGCGACCGCCGCCTCCTGCACCCGGACCACCACCTTGCCGTTCCACCCGTCCGGGTTGGAGACGGAGTCGCCGCCCCCGCCGAAGTACGGGGACAGGTCGACCGGGTTGCCGCGAGCGTCGCGGAACACGTGCTGGAGGGTGGCGGGCACCCCCTGGTCGACCATGAACGCACTGGTCCGGGTCAGGACCGGGCAGTCGTCGTACTCCGGGATTCCGGCTTCCACCACGCCGAGTTCGGGCACGGCTCGCTCCAGGGCTAAAGAAAGAGGGCTCCCCGGCCGGGGAGCCCCCAGTTTAATCGAACCCGCCCGGGACGGCCCAGGCGGGTGTAAGGCAGACCGCCGCGAAGCCCACTTTCCAACCACGGACTCCGCACGAGCGGACTTCGCGATGGGCGGAGTCACACTCTGTGGAGAGCAGCTCGCCGAGCAGGCTCGGTCGCTCGGCGAGCTGATCGCGGTGGACGGCAAAGGGCTACCGCGGCGTAACGCCGCAGTGAACACGCTAGGCGACGTGGCGGCCTGTTCCACTGAATATCCACGGTCCGGGCGGCCGGTTACTGACCACCAGAAGTCGGGCTGCCCGAGCCGGCCTGCCGGCTCTACAGCTTGACACCCAACTTAGGACGGCAACTGGTCACCCACGGCGTAACGCCGCAGAACCGCTGACCACGCCGCCCGGACCGCTTACGAAACCCACGCCGGCGTCCACCACTGACCACGCCTGGGAACCAGGCGATCCACGGTCACGAGATGGCGGGCCCTGGCTATCGCCATCTCGTGCCCACTCTACACCCCTGACGGGACAAAGCTCCCTCGCGGCGTAACGCCGCAGATCTGCTCGTGACCCGCCGGCGTGGGTGTTTCCAAGGTCCAAAGAACCCGTGCCGACCTGTTCGGTCGAACTACGGGCGGCCGCCGAGCTTGGCGACCGCGGCGACGTACTCGCCGCCCATCTCGTGGGCGACGACGTCGCGGTGTACGGTTTCGAGCCGGGTCAGCACGTCCTGCGGGACCGCCCCGGCCTTGACCAGGGCCTCCAGCGAGACCCGGGCCTTGCACAGGTGGTCGCAGACCTCGGTCGACGAGAAGACGTGGCCGCCGGTGCCCACGACCGTCACCGGCACCCGCCGGTCGGCCGCCGCCCGGGTGGCCGTCGTGTCGGCGATCTCGCGGATCATACCGAGGACGACCAGGCCGAACCCGGGGACGTCGGCCGTCCTGCGGACGACCGGGTTGAGCCCGGCACACCTGGCGGCGATGACCTCCTCGGGCGTCTCCCAGAAGACGGACACCTCCCAGCCGTTGCCCATGACAGGGACCAGGGCCGCACACCCCGGGTGGCCCTTCCGACCAACCAGCAGCGGGCCGCCGGGCCAGGCCGGGCGGCAGGACCACCCGTGGCAGGTGGGGTCGGTTTCGTTGGTGTGCCCGCTCCCCCAGACCAGGCCGGGGTTCGGGTTCGACGGCATGAACTCCAGCACGGGTTCCTCCTGGGGGGTCGCCCCGGTAAGCCGACAGGACACGTGTCCGGTCAGGGAATATGCCGCGTGGTGGTGGAATATTTAGGCGCACGAAAAACCCCGGCCAGGGTCCCCGGCCGGGGTCGTGAGGTTTTCCCGCCGCCGGCGGGTCAGCCGTCGTACGGGTTGCCGCCGGTGATGTCGTCCACCGCCGAGCCGGAGTTGGCCCAGCACGGGTCCGCGACCCCCAGCACCCCGTTGGTGACCTTGGCCATCTTCACGGCGTCGGTCTGGGTGTCCTGGAAGATCGGGGCCGGGGTCTTCTTGATGACGAGGTCGCCGGCGCTCACCAGCCCGACGAACGACTCGATGTGCCGGGCGCTGGTCACCCGGTCGCCGTTCCGGTTGGCGACGACGTCGCGGATGTCGCCGAAGCAGCTGAACTCCTCGTTCGCCTCCAGCTCGCGGCCGTGCGGGGGAAGCAGGCCGCAGATCATCCGGTCGCCGGAGGTGTTCTGGATCGTCGAAAACAAGCAGTGAGTGTCGAAGCTCATACGAGCATCCTCCTTAACGCTCAAGGTAGTCGGCAGCTTTCCTCAGCAACACAGGGTTGTCGCGGAATCGACCGATGCCGTTGTTGCAGCTGTTGCACAGGATGCCACGGACCTTACCGGTGTCGTGACAGTGGTCGACGCACAGCCGCATGTGTCGACCGTTCTTCCGCATCCCTATCTTCTGCCCGCATACTGCACAACCGCCGCCTTGATTGCTGAGCAGAAGTTTGAAGTCGTCGGTCGTCATCCCGAAGCGGTAGACCAGAGACTTCCCGTCGACGTACTCGGCCCAGCACGTTTTGCAGTGCGGGCTCAGCCCGTCCGGGCGGGCTTTGTTCTTGTGAAACTCGTGCGGCAGTTTACGCCGGTGACACATGTGGCACGGGCGACGGCCGTCGTCACCGATTATCTGGGTTCGCCGCCTCCTGGCCGGCCGTAGGCGGACTCCGACTTCGAGAAGTCGACGCTTGGCGGTCGACTTCGACACCCCGGTTTCTGCGGCAGAGATCTCCAGAGAGTTACCGCTTTCGTACAGGGCGACCAGGCGGTCCACGGACACGGTCTTTTTTGCTGGCATAGACACCTCCAGCCTGATTCTCTCGTTTCAGGCTGAAGGTGTCTAGGTTTACTTCTTATGCTCCAGGAGCTTGCGGACGGCTTCGAGCAGCTCCCGGTCCTTGGCGTCGAGCTGGGCCGCCGGCGGGGTCTCCGGTCGGACCGGTCCCAGGCCCACCACGGGCCGGGGGTCGAGGACGGTGATCGGCGGGACCGACTTGACCTCGTCGGCCAGGAGCTTGCGGATCAGCAGCTCCTTGAGGACGTCGTCGGCGGACGGCGGCTTGGGGGCCACCGGCGGGGCGGGGGCGGGGCAGTGCTGGCCGGGCGGGTACGGGGACCCGTACTCGTACCCGTAGCCCTGCCGATACCACACCCCGTTAACCCTGGCGTAGTTGCCGGCGGGATACCACCGGTCCCCGTCGTACCCGCCGGCCCAGTAGGACCAGCTGTACGTCGGGGCGTACGCGTAGGAGTAGGACGGGTAGGTGTAGTACGCCGGCTTGTAGTAGCCGCCCGACCCGTACGAGGAGCCGTACCCGTACTGGGCGGCCGCCTCCCCGCCGCCCAGCAGGGCGAGGGCGGGGAGGGCCAGGGCGAAGATCGTCGCGAGGCGCATGGGGGTCTCGGGTTGTGGGTTACACGCCAAGCTGCCGCTTGACGCGCTCGGCCTGGTCCAGCTTCAGGGCCAGCACCGAGTTGTAGATGGTCGGGTCGGAGGCGAACGCGTCGGCCGCCTGCTTGGCGGCGACCCGCTCCTCCTGGTCCTGCCGGACGCCGGGGTAGGCGTACCCGGCCTGCTTGATCACGCCCCCGAGGGCGGCGGCGGCCGCGTCGAACGGGTCGACCCCGCCGACCGAGGCCGCCTTCACGGCCTCCTCCTCGTCGATCGCGTCCAGCTGCTCCCCGATCTCGATCAGCCGCTGGGCCTGCTTCTCGGTCGTCGGGTAGTACTCCGGGCGGATCTGGGCCAGCTTGGCGAAGAACACCCGCTGGTCGACCCCGGCGAACAGGTTCTGGTACGCCGCGTCCTTGTCCGGGAGCGGGCTGGCGGTCGTGGACACTGATTCCTCCTGGTTCAAAACCGGTTTCGGGGGCGGGTCAGCCGCCGGCCTGGTTGTCGAAGAAGTCCTGCCCGGTGACACCGTTGTTCTTGTAGAAGTCCTTCCCGCTCGGCCAGTACGCCGGGGCGTGCGGCGGCGGGTCGGTCGGGGCCAGGTCGGCCGGGTCGACGGTCTGGTTGACGCCGGCCTGCGAGTGCGGCTCGTAGACCCGGGTCGGGGTGTTCGTGTTGACCCCCGTGCCCGCCGGGTAGGCGGCCGGGTCGGTCTCCGAGAAGTTGCTCGGGTTGCTGCCAGTGACGGTGCCGGGGGCGTTGTAGGCCCCGCCGCTGAGCGACCCGAACCGGTCTGCCGACATGGGGTGATCCTCCGTGATCGAAAACGGGGGAGGGGGTGGTCCCCCTCCCCCGCGGTGTGCCGACGGGCCGGCGGCCGGGGCCGCCGGGGTGGGTCAGCGGAAGTCGACCCGGGCCAGGCCCGAGGTGTGCCCGATCGACCCGCCGAGGGTCTCGTACGCGAAGAACTCCATCATGTACGCTTCGCGACGAATGTACATTGTGGTGTCTTCGAGAACGTACGACTTTCCGATGAACTTCGGATCGGCGAAGTGATAGAAGGTGTTGGTCGCGACCAGCCCCTTCTTGATCGTGATCACCCACTTGACGCCCATGAACTCCTGGGCGGACCAGCCCTGCTTCATAATGTCCTGGCTGAGGTCCCCGCCCATCTCGTTCCGGCTGAACTTGCCCACCTCCTTGATGGTGATGTTGTTCAGCAGGACGCAGTGCACCTCCAGGTTGCTGGGGGTGTTGGGCATCACCTTCAGGCTGTCCCAGAGGGTGTCCCGGGTGATCCCGCCGGTGATCACCTCGTACTGCACGGTGCCCGAGGTCGGGACGGTGATCCCGGGGCCCACGATCGCGGTGTTGACGGCCCGGAGGAACTTGCCGTCCTCCTCCGCGAGCATGTCCTTGATCGCGTTGTCCGACAGCACCTGCCGGATGTCCATGATCCAGGTCCGCAGCTCGTCCACGTCCTTGGTGAACCGGGGCGTGGCGATGCGGTCGAACATCACGCGGTAGCGGGGCCCGCGGATGTACAGGTTCTGCGGCAGGGTGGCGAACGGGATGCTGATCGCCGCCGGGCTGTCCGGCTCCTTGTCGACGATCTTCACCGGCTTGTCGGTGTCGACCTGGCGGTCGAGTTCGTCGTTGGTAATCGGGATCGGCGGCATGATCCGCCGGTAGAACCCGTCTTCACGCATCTTGGTCCGCGTGAAGTCGTTGACGGCGTCGATGGCCTGCTTCTCCAGGACGTAGTCCCGGGACGCGAGCTTCTCGAAGATCGTCTCGTTCAGGAGTTTCGCTTCCTCCTGGGTCGTCATCGCCATGGGGGACGTTACCTCCGTGTATGTCTGCGGTCCGTGCAGACCGTCAGTTACCTTTCGGGTGGGGTGGGTAAGGGTCAGCCGCCGTTGCCGGCCACGACGTGGCCGCTGTCCGGCGGGATGAAGACGGGCCAGAACGCCAGGGCGTCGTACCCGTAGCCGTTGTTCACCACCCCGCGGGACACGATCCCGCAGATGGTGTGGGTCCACAGGGTGCCCGCGGTGAGCAGGCCCTTGTTCCCGCCCGAGGCCGGGCTGGTCAGCTTGTCGTTGGGCTTGTAGCTGGCCGACACGAAGGCCGTGCTGGTCAGCTCGTAGGCCCCGACGGCCACCAGGGCCATCGCCTGGCCGGTCGGGCTGATGGGGACGAACACCCCGCGGGTGGTGGACGCGTCGCCGCCGTCGTTCTGCACGTCCGGGTCGTTAGACCCGTTGAACATGAACATCGGCATGACGGCGTAGCTGCCGACGCCCAGCAGGTACTGGCCGGCGTCGGACAGGTGGACCACCGTGCCCGGCAGGATGACGGTGTCGTTGGCGATGACGGTCGGGTCGAAGGTGGTGTTGAAGTCCACCGCCGCCGGCTGCGGCCACCCCTTCAGGGCGTTCAGGGTGTACTGGGTCATCTGGCGCGGAGCGGCCATGTGAGCTGTCTCCTCCGTGAGTCAGGTCGGGTGTGGGGGAATCCGTTCCGCCCCGCGGGGCGGCGGGTGGTCAGCGGGTCGGGGGCTCCAGGACTTTGAGGATGGCCATGTCGGAGGCCGACTTCTGGGACGTCTTGCGGCCCACGAACGGGCCGTTCAGGGAGTCGAACTCCGGGGCGGCGGACGGGTCGTCCTCGCCGCGGCCCAGGTCGGTCGCCTTCTTCAGCCCCTCCTTGCGGCGGGCGTCGGCCAGCTGGTCGACGGCGTTCTTCAGGAGGGTCATCGTGCCGGCGTGGTCGCCGAGCATCGCCGCCACCGCCTCCTTGTGCTCGGTCGGGATGGCCCCGGTCGAGACCATCAGGTCGAGCAGAACGGGGGCCTGGTCGGCCGCCTTTTTCTGCATCGAGCGGTGGACGCGGACCTCGTCACAGGCCCGCTTGCAGAGCTTCGACGCCAGCCCCACGAACTGGAGGGTGCTGTCGACGGTCTGCTGGAAGTACGAGGGGTTCATGGCCAGCGGTCTCCTCCGTGAGATTCGGGTTGGTGGCGTCCGTGCTTACTTCCTGCCGGCTTGGTTGGTCCGGGTGACGAGTTCGGTGATCACCTCGGCCACCTTCTTCAGGTCCACGGCCTTGCGGCCGCGGCGGTCGGACGCCTGGTGCTCCTCCCCGCCCGGGGCCGGCGGCCCGCCGCCCTCGCCGCCGGGCTGGCCGCCGCCCATCTCGGACTCCAGGGCCGCGGCCAGCTCCTCCTTGGACACGCCCAGCTGGTCCAAGATCATGGCCAGCTGGCCCTCGTCGATCCCGCCCCCGCCCGGGGGCCCGCCGCCCTCCGCCGGGGGCCCGCCGCCGGCCTCCGGCCCCGGCTCGCCCCCGCCGCCGAGGGCGGCCATCATGTCGTCTCCGCCCATCCCGCCGCCACCGCCGGCCTCCGGGGGCATCCCGCCGCCCCCGCCGGCCATGGCCGCCGGGTCCATCGGGGGCATCCCGCCGGCGGCCGGGTCGTTGGCCTGCTTGGCGGTCGCGAAGAAGTTGTCGAGGTAGACGGCGACCTTCTCGGCCCGCCGGCTGGCGGACAGGACCACGTCCTCCAGGGCCCCGCGGACCATGGCGTCGGCCCCGACCTTGTCCATCGTCCCGGTCACCAGCCCGGCCATCTCCCAGCCGAGCTGCATCTGGAGGTCGCTGTCGACCGCCCCGGCCTGCTTCTGGGTGTTCCTGTCGCCCGCCTGGGGCGGGGCGGACGCCTGCTTGCCGGCGGCCGGGGCCTCCGGCTGGGACCCGTCGCTGATCCAGGCGATCTTGTTGCACAGGTCGTTGCCGATGGCGGCCAGGTCCTCGGCCATCTTGAAGATGCCGTCGTCGCCGGCGTACTTGTGGCCGTCGAGGTCGGTGTTGTCGGTCCGGGCCGGGTGGGAGCTGCCGGGGTCGGTCTTGCCGGACTTGGCCCCCTTCGTCTCGATGTCCGGGGTCTTCCCGGTCGGCTGGGGGTTGAGGACGGACTTCTCGCTGTCGTCGGCCGCCGACCCCTCGGTCTGGACGGCCCCGCCCTCCGCCTGCTTCTGGCGGTCGGCCGGGTCGACGAACGGGTTGCGGCCGTACCCGGCCTGCTTGCCGGTCGGGGCGGCGAGGCGGGACGCGAGGGAGGCGGCCTTGGCGACGGCCTCGGGGGTGGAGTTCACCCCGGGCTTGCCCTGCTCCTCCTTGACGTCCTTCTCGTTCTCCTTGGACCGCTCGCCCTCCTTCGCGGGCTCGGTCCGGTCGTCGACGGACTTGACGGGATGGGTGGTCTCCCCGCCGATGGAGCCGGCCTCGGTGTGGGCCTCGGCCTGCTTGACTCGGGCGAGGAACGCCTCGACGGTGTCGAGGGCGGAATGAGCGGTAGGCATGCCCGTGGCACTCCTTTGCTGGGGGTCGTCAGACGTCCGTGTCGCCCCGGGGCGGGCGGCGGCTGCCAGGGCAGCTCACTTGACGTGATTCTGTAGCACGCTTAGCCCCGCGGTCAACACGAAATCACCGCCCGCGCCGGCGATCCGGTGCAGAGCGGACAGGGTGTAGCAGGCGTAGTCGCGGGCGAGGGCCTCCGCGGCCGACCCGTCGGCGGCCTGCTTCTCCCCCTCGAAACCGGTTTCGAGGGGCGGGACGGGTTCGCCCCGGACGGACGAGATCACGCACCGCCGGGACACGGCCTCGCGGTCGAGGGAGGCCCACTTGGCGACCCCCGCGGCCGCCCGGCGGTGGGCCGGGGCGGGCGGGCCGGCGGCGTCGCACCGGTACGGGCTGGCCGCCAGTTTCTGGGACAGGGTGCCGTCGGACAGCATCCGGCCGTACACCCCGGGGAGGCGGGACCGGGCCGCCGCGGCGTCGCCCGCCCGCTTCGTCAGGGCGGCGAAGTCCTCCACCGGGAGGACCGCCCCGTCGTCGGCCAGGCACCCCAGGGCGGCCGCGAACTTAGCCGTCCCCGGCTCCCCGAACTCCCCGCCGGCGACCCGGCCGCGGAAGGCCGGGCCGAACGCCCGGCGGTACTCGGGGGCCGGGAGCGGGCCGTACCGGGCCGCCCCCTCCAGGGCCGCCGCCAGCTTCACCTGGCAGGCGACGGCCGGGCCGAACTCAGCCAGCTCGGCCTCCTGGTAGGCGACCACGTCGTACCCCGGGGTCACCCCCAGGTCGGCGGCCACCTTCCACCCGGGGGCCCCGTAGTTGCCGTCGAACAGGTCGGCGGCGGCCTTGGTCAGGTAGTCGGCGGTGTTGGCGTACGCGATCCGGTCGGCCGGCTTCCAGACGACCGACGAGTCGAACCACGCCGGGTGCGGGTTGTCGACGTGCAGGTGGTGCAGGTCGCGGCCCATCTTCACCAGCCGGGTGAGGTTGTCCTTGCACCCGCCGGCGGCGCAGCTGGCCTCCTTGCAGTACTCGTCACGGGTCCGGGCCTTGTTCTGGCACCAGGAGCAGACGTCGTACGGGACGCGGCAGGCCATGCTGGTCGCCAGGTCGTCGCCGCGGGCCAGCTTCTCCATCTCCTTGTCGGCCACGAACCCGCCGTTGCGGTCGGCCGCCGACTTCTCCTTGTTCAGGAAGCCGAGCAGCTCGACCCGCTTCATCCGCTCGTTGTAGGCGGCCTTCTTGATGATCCCGAACGAGATCCTGGGGTCTTTGTTCTTGTGGTTACGGTAGATCCTGGCCAGCTTCTCGAACGTCTTGTGATACCGACGGCAGGTGGCCTCCTTGAACCCGTCGCCGTTGCGATTGGGGCCGTAGAACTCCGTCGCCCCGTGGCTGAGGATGTGGATCGGGTGCTCGTCCCGCTGGGGCCGGACCTCGTCCAGGAAGTCGACGAAGTCGTGGCTGGCGTACTTCAGGAAGTCCGCCCGGTCGTTCCCGATCAGCCCCCGGCTGGAGTACGGGATCTCGACGACCGCGTGCCGGTCGAAGTCCCACCCGGACGGGCTGATGATCTTCGTGTGTGCCATCCGCGGGTCCTCAGCAGCTGGTGAACACCCCACCGACCAGGTGGCCGTGCCACCCGCAACAGCCGATGCAGTTGACCGACGGGGACAGGGTCGGGGCCTCGGCCGGGCCGGTCATCCGCCAGCTCGGGCTCGAAACCGGTTTCGGGTCGCCGACCGTCATCCCGCTCACCCGCCCGCACCCGGGGCAGGCGAGCAGTAGGTACGTTCCGTTCTCGCCGCCCCGCACCTGGAACGCCCCCGGCTCGGCGTACTCCGGGAACAGCCCGTCCTCCGGCTCGAACCGGGTCGGGGTCGCCCTCAGCCCGGTCCGCTTGGGGTCGGCGGCGGGTCGTCCGGGTAGATCGGCATGCACGGCTCCACCCCCTTCGGCATGACGGACAGGTCGATGTAGGCCCCGCCGCCGGTGTGGATCGACCACACCAGCCGGCCGTGCGGCTTGGCCCCGGGCTGGCCGTCCAGGTGGTACGGGTCGGCCGCGACGGCCTCGGCCCAGTGCCCGTGGACGGCCTCCCGCAGGGCCTCGGCCAGGTCCCGGGGCGGGGCCACCTCGGCGGCCCACGGGGCGGCGATCAGGTCGAAGTCGCGGGACATGCTGCCGTGGATGCCGACCGCGTACCCCATCCCCCTGGCGACCTCGCGGATCGTCGGGAGGAGGGCCAGGTAGTAGACCGCGATCGGCTTGACGTCGGCCTTCGGGGGTTTCACTCGGGCACCTTCTCGGCGTACTGCTCCATCAGCCGGCGGAGGTCGGCGCTGCGGGCCTGGTCGTCCAGCCGGCTGCGGAGGGCGAACTCGGCCGCTGGGAGGCCGGCGTACAGGCCGACCCGCTTGGCCAGCCGCATCCCGGCGAGCGGGTGGGTCGGCTTGGCCACGTCGCCCGAGAACACCCCGCGGCGGATGCGGGCCCGGCTGGACGGGTCGGTCAGGGACTTGTCCTTGCCGAACGCCTCGGCCTCGGTCCCCGCCCCGATGGCCTTCAGCCGGCCCTGGTGGTGCGGCTCCAGCGTCTCGTGGATCTTCTCGGTCTTGTTGCCCATGAACGTCGACCGCTGGCCGACTGGGGTGGCGACGCCGGTCTGGGGGTCGACGTCGTGCCCCATCTGCATCTCGTACTGCGGGACGGTCCTAGATCGGAAGAGCACACGTCTGAACTCC
>ERZ650311.1708-NODE-1708-length-10434-cov-5.199056_pt1 | contig 10434 bp, 7 predicted proteins | sample MGYA00376247_ERZ650311 | MGnify/ENA primary metagenome ERZ650311 (study PRJEB26733, sample SAMN07839324) | wastewater metagenome | biome: small river; feature: stream; material: water | place: USA: North Carolina | collected 2016-07-28 ... | reverse complement strand
CTTCCGATCTGCCACCGCCGGTGTGGCGCCGCGCATCATGGGCATCGGCCCGGCGCCGGCCACGCAGAAAGTGCTGGCGCAGACGGGTCTCAAGCTCGAGCAGCTGGACGTGATCGAACTCAACGAAGCCTTTGCCGCACAGGGCCTGGCGGTGCTGCGCATGCTGGGTCTCAAGGACGACGACGAGCGGGTGAACGCCTGGGGCGGCGCGATCGCGCTGGGCCACCCGCTGGGCGCCTCCGGGGCCCGACTGGCCACCACCGCCATCAACCGCCTGCACGCCACGGGCGGGCGCTACGCGCTGTGCACCATGTGCATCGGCGTGGGCCAGGGCATTGCGCTGATTCTTGAGCGCGTCTGAGCCGCTTTCTCAGCGGCTGGGCCGCAGCGTTGTTTCACAACCAGCGCTGCAAATCGGGCAGGCCGTCGATGAAGATCACCTGTCGGCGCACTTCCTCCGGCAGTCCCTGCCTCGGGTGCAAGCTGAACACCCGCATGCCGGCGGCCAGGCCGCCCAGCATGCCGGGAAGGCTGTCTTCCACCACGGCACATTGCGTCGCCTCACAGCCCAGGGCGCGTGCCGCGTGCAGAAACAGGCCAGGCTCAGGCTTGTAGCTGCCCACTTCGGGGGCGCAGAACACACGATCCTGCAGCCAGCGGTCCAGACCGGTCAGGCCCAAGGTCAGTGAGGCTTTTTCGCGCGGGCCGTTGGTGGCCACCGCAAATGGGATGCGCAGTCCCGCCAGCAAAGCGCTGGCCCCAGGAATTTCCTGCAGGTCCTGTCTGAAGCGCTCGGCCATGGCAGCACGCACATCCCGAAGAAAGGCCGCTTCATCCAGAGTCGGATGGTTTGCAGGCAGATGCTCGGCAATCACCGTCACGCAACGGGCCATGGGGACGCCGCGAAAGCGTTGCAGGCTTTCTTCATGGCTCCAGTCCAGACCCAGTTCAGACGCCATGCGGTGCAGCACTTCCAGGCCGGGTCTTTCACTGTCGACCAGGGTGCCATCCAGATCAAAAAGGAGGGCGCCGATGGGGGTGGTCATATAGTTCGATAAAACCGAAGTATTTGTCATTTTGGATATGATTTTTCATGATGGATAGGCGTCCTAGACTCGCGCTTTCTGGCGGGCCCGTCCACGAGAGCGGGCCCATGACTGAGCAAACAAGGAAATCATCATGGTCTGCGGGATACGCGTCACGGGTGTGCATGCGCTGCTGCTGGCAAGCTGTGCATGGTCATTGCCCATCTTCGCACAGGCGGGCAATCCGCCTTCTCCACTGACAGTGTCGGCTCCGGTGGAGCTGACGGTGGAGCAGATCACCCGAGTGGTGCTGGAACACAACCCCGGCCTGCGCGCCACACGCAGTCAGCTCGATGCCGCGCAAGCCGGTGTGACCACGGCTGCAGCCCTGAACAATCCCCGGCTGGAATGGCAGCAAGGGCCTTGGCAGGCGCAACCCGTGGTGCCGGGAGCAAGGCAGCAGGCCCGCGGATGGGCCTTTTCGCAGACGATCGAGAATCCTGTGCTGCGCAACGCCCGCATCGAGGCCGCCGAATCAGGGATGCGCCAGAGTGCGGCGCTTCTGTCAGGAACGCGCAACGATCTGGTGGCCCAGGTTCGCCTGCGCGCTTACGAAGCCCTGCTCTACCAGGTGGAGGCTGAAGCATCGGCCGGTGCGCTGGCTGTGCTGGAGCAGGTCCGCGAACGTGTCCGTGTCAGGGTCGAGAGTGGCGAAGCGGCGCGCTACGAAATCATCAAGGCGGACGCCGAAGTCATCCATGCCCGTGAGCGCCAGAAGACGGCTGCCTTGCAGGCTGAGCAGGCGCTGCTTGAACTCAACCGATTGGCCTCCGGACAGCTGCCGGTCCGCTGGAAACTGGTGGCCAGCTTCAGCGATGGTCTTGACTTGCCGGATCTGGCGCACTTGCAGTCCCAGGCGGAACAGTTCAACCCGGAGCTGGCAGCGATCCGGCAGGAGCTGGAGCGGGCGCAGGCCCAGCTGCGTGCAGCCCGTGCCAGTCGCTGGCCAGGACTGGAGTTGCGTTACAGCGAGAGTCGCGATCCCGAGATGCGCATGAGCCAGTGGGGCGTCGGCATGCAGCTGCCTCTGCTGGATCAGCGCAGCGGTCCGGTGGCTGAGGCGCAGGCCGCGGTCGAGCGGGCACGCATCCGGCTGGAGGGACGGCAGGTGGAGTTGCGTCAGCAAATTCTGATGGCCTGGAAAGCCCTGGACATGGCACGTTTGCGTGTCGAGGCCTTGAGCCAAGGGGTCTTGCGTGAAGCCGAAGCGGCCCTGCGTGTGGCCGAAGCGGCTTACCGATTCGGCGAACGCGGCATCCTGGATGTGCTGGATGCCCAGCGTGTTCTGCGCACCGTGCGCGCCGATCTCCTGCAGGCGCGTTACCAGCAACAGTCGGCCCGCATTGCACTGGACCAGTTGTCGGGCCAGTTTGTCATTGACTCTCAGAACTGAAAGACAGCAGCGATGAACAAGATCACTTTCTCCGACTGGGTACCTCGATCCGCCATTTGGACGCTTGTCTTGCTGTCCTTGCTGGCGGCGTGCGGCAAGAAACCCGAGCCTGCCTCGTCAGCAAACAAACCCCAGTCAGATCCTCTGCAGGTGCAGATTCCACCAGCCATGGCCAGCCGGTTTGAGGTGGCGGCCGTGCAAGTCCAGGAACTGGAAACCCTCAAAGAAGTGACCGGCCGCATCGAGGCCAATGACCGACTGGTCACGCGCATTGGTGCTTCGGTCACTGGACGCGTGACCGAAGTGCTGGTCGAGGTGGGTGACCGTGTCCGCTCCGGACAGGCGCTGGCGCGCATGGCCAGCCCCGAGCTGTCCCAGGCCCAGATGGCCTATCTGCGTGCCCATTCGACAGCTGCGCTGGCCGATCGTGCGGTGGAGCGTGCGCGTCAGCTGTATCAGGCGGATGTGATCGGTTCTGCCGAGCTGCAACGTCGGGAGTCCGAGCAGGCAGTGGCACACGCCGAGAAGCGAGCCACACAGGACCAGCTGCGTTTGCTGGGCATCCCGACCGAGGCCCTGACGCAGCTGCGCGACCAGGGCGTGCTGCACCCGCATGCAGCGGTGGTGTCCACGCTTTCGGGGGTGGTGATCGAGCGTAAAGTCAGCAATGGACAGGTGGCCCAGCCAGGAGACCCCCTGTTCACCGTGGCTGATCTCAGCAAGGTCTGGGTTGTCGGTGACATGCCCGAGCAGACCGCGCGCACGGTGCAAGTGGGGCAGCGGGTCGACATTGAGGTGCCGGCTCTGGGGGGGCGTCAACTTTCGGGCAGGATCGTTCATGTGGGCGATACCGTCTTGCCTGAAACCCGCACGGTGACTTTGCGGACGCAGGTGGACAATGCCAACCGTGACCTCAAGCCCCAGATGCTGGCCACCATGCGCATTCGCGGAGAAGTCCAAAAGGCGCTGGCGGTACCGCAGGAGGCAGTGGTTCGTGAAAATGACCGTGACCATGTCTATGTCCGTGTCGCGGACAACACCTTCCGATACACCCCTGTCGAGCTGGGGGAGGCCCGCAACGAAGTCCGGCCAGTACTCAAAGGCTTGAACGAAGGGGATGCCGTGGTGGTGCGGGGCGCCTTTCACCTGCACAACGAGCGCAAGCGCGCGGAACTGGAGTAAGGAGCGGCCATGCTCAAGTCACTGATACGTGCCGCCCTGTCCCAGCGCCTGCTGGTGGTGGTGGTGGCGATGGTTCTCGTGGGTTTTGGTGTTCGGGCGGCCATGCGCCTGTCGGTGGATGCCTTTCCCGATGTGACCAATGTGCAGGTGCAGATCGCCTCGGAAGTGCCGGGCCGTTCGCCGGAAGAAGTCGAACGGTTTGTCACGGTGCCGCTGGAAGTGGCCATGACAGGGCTGCCCGGGCTGACCGAAATGCGGGCGCTCAATCGGGCAGGGCTCTCGCTGATCACCCTGGTCTTTACCGACAAGACCGATGTCTACTTTGCAAGACAACTGGTGATGGAACGCCTGCTCGAAGTGACGCCCAGAATGCCCGCAGGTGTGGTGCCTGTGCTGGGGCCGGTCTCCACTGGACTGGGCGAGGTCTACCAGTACACCCTGGTGCACCCCGACGATGGACAGCGTGCCCTGTCGCCTGAGGAGTTGATGGAACGGCGTGTCGTTCAGGACTGGGTCCTGCGGCCATTGCTGCGTTCGATTCCTGGCGTGGCAGAAATCAACTCCATGGGGGGGCTGGAACGGCAGTTTCAGGTGCTGGTCAATCCTGACCGGCTCCGGCACTACCGTCTGTCACTGCGCGAGGTGCTGGAAGCGGTCGAACGCAACAACGCCAACGCCGGGGGCGGTGTTCTGCGGTCGGCAGCAGAGCAGTACCTCATCCGGGGTGTGGGCCTGATCCGCAGCGTGGACGACATTGGCAACATCATCCTCAAGGAAGAGCGCGGTGTCCCGGTGTTTGTGCGCGATGTGGCACAAGTGGAGATCGGGGCGGCCGTTCGGCAAGGCGCCATCGTGCGCAACGGCGACAGTGAAGCGGTGGCTGGCATCGTCATGATGCTGCGTGGCGGCAATGCCAAGGAAGTTGTGGGTCGCGTCAAGGCCAAGGTCAAGGAAATCAACGACAAGGGACTGCTGCCTGACGGGCTGCAGATCGAGCCGTTTTACGACCGCACCGAGCTGGTGGACTCTGCCCTCTGGATGGTCACCAAGGTCCTGCTCGAAGGCGTGGTGTTCATCGTCATCATCCTGTTCCTGTTCCTGGGCGATGTGCGCTCGAGCCTGGTGGTGGTGGCCACCATCGTCATCACGCCGCTGGTCACCTTCATGATGATGAACCGGCTGGGGCTGTCGGCCAACCTCATGTCGCTGGGCGGACTGGCGATCGCGGTCGGCCTGATGGTGGACGGCACCGTGGTGGTGGTCGAGAACGTGTTCCACAAGCTCGGTCAGGCGGGCGATGGCCGCGAGTCCAGGCTGCGTCTGATCCTCGATGCCACCACCGAAATCGCCAAGCCCACGGTCTACGGCATCTCCATCATCATCCTCGTGTTCCTGCCTTTGATGATGCTGTCCGGCATGGAAGGCAAGATGTTTGCCCCGCTGGCGCTCACAATCGCCATCGCCCTGGCCGTGTCGCTGGCGGTCTCGCTCTTCCTGTCGCCTGTGCTGTGCAGCTATATCCTGCGTGGCGGCAGTGACCATGACACCCGGCCGATTGCCTTTCTCAAGCGCCATTACCTGCGTCTGCTGCACCTGGCGCTGGGCGCCGAGAAGAAAACCATCGTCACGGCCGTGTCCCTGCTGCTGGGTTCGATGGCGCTGTTCCCCTTTCTCGGCAAGAGCTTCATCCCGACCATGAAGGAAGGCTCGATCGTGCCTCAGATCGTGCGGGTACCGAGCATTTCGCTGGAGGAGTCGCTCCAGGTCGAGAACGAAGCCATGAAGCTGGTCGCGCAGGTTCCTGGCGTCAAATCGGTCATCTCCAAACTCGGGCGTGGTGAATCGCCAGCCGATCCGGCCGGCTCCAACGAATCCGATCCGGTGGTCGTGATCGATCGGGAGAAGGGGCGCAGCCAGACTGAGATCGAGGAAGACATTCGCAGGACACTGTCGGTGCTGCCCGGTGTGCAGGTCATCATGAACCAGCCGATCGCGCAGCGCGTGGACGAGATGGTCACGGGTGTGCGTTCGCAGCTGGCCATCAAGGTCTTCGGGGAGGAACTTGAAGAACTCAAGCGCATCTCCGAGGAGATCGCCCGCATCGTGCGCACCGTACCCGGCGCGACCGACATCCGTGTCGAGCGTCTTTCGGGCCAGCAGACCCTGACCATCGACATTGATCGTCAGGCCATCGCGCGCTACGGCATCAACGTGTCTGACGTCAACGACCTGATCGAGACGGCCTTTGGGGGCAATGAAGTCGGTCAGCTTTATGAAGGCCAGCGCCGCTTTGGCATCGTGGTCCGCTATCCGGCCGCCTACCGCAACTCGGTCGAAACCATCCGCAACAGCACCTTGCGCACGAGCGACGGCACGCTGGTGCCGCTGTCGGCTGTCGCCCGGATCGACCTGACCGACAGTCCTCCCACGATCAGTCGCGAGTCCGGCCAGCGGCGTGTGGTGGTCGGCGCCAATGTCAACGGCCGTGATCTGGGCGGTTTCGTGCAGGAGGTGCAGCAACGCGTCGAAGCCAAACTCCGATTGCCCGAGGGCTATTACCTGTCATGGGGCGGGCAGTTCGAGAACATGCAACGTGCCATGGAAACCCTGATGGTGATCGTTCCCCTGACCATCGCGGCCATCTTTTTTCTGCTGTTCATGCTTTTCAACTCGTTGCGACTGGCTTCGCTCATCATTCTGGTGCTCCCCTTTGCCTCGATCGGTGGCATCCTGGGCTTGTTCGTCACGGGAGAGTACGTCAGTGTGCCGGCCTCCGTGGGGTTCATTGCCTTGTGGGGCATTGCGGTGCTCAATGGCGTGGTACTGGTCAGCTGCATCCGACGTTTGCGCGAGGACGGTCTGTCCGTGGCCGACGCGGTACGCGAAGGTTGCGTGCAACGTTTTCGGCCCGTGATGATGACGGCCACCGTGGCCTTGCTGGGGTTGGTGCCCTTTCTCTTTGCTTCGGGACCGGGCTCCGAGGTGCAGCGGCCTTTGGCTGTGGTGGTCATCGGGGGGCTGATTTCATCGACCCTGCTGACCCTGGTGGTCGTGCCCACGCTTTACCGCTGGTTCGATGACCAGCCCAACGAAGCCTGATCCCAAGGAGTGCAACCATGAAAGAAATCCGCGCCATTGTTCGCCCCAACCGGCTCGAGCGCTTGCGTGACGCGCTGCGTGCTGTCCCCAATTTTCCGGGTGTCACGGTGTTTCGGGCCGATGGCTTCACGGCACCGGCAGCGGTCGACAAACGCAGCGTGCGCGATGAGTTGACCGATTTCAGCCCCAAACTCATGGTCTGTGTGCTGTGCGAAGACAGCATGGTCGAGACCATCCGTGAAACCATCTTCTCGGCCTGTCACACGGGTCAGATCGGAGACGGTCTGGTCTGGGTGCTGGACATTGCACAGGTGCATCGCATCCGCGATCGCCAACCTTTGCAGGACGCCTGACGCATGGTCGGGGTCACTGTTTTTCGGGAGCTTGCATGAGCGCACTCAATTACCGGCATCTCTACTATTTCTGGGTCGTCGCCAAGGAAGGCGGCATGGCGCGCGCGGCGCAGCGGCTGAACATCGCGATCCAGACCATCAGCACCCAGGTGCGTGAGCTCGAAAAATCGCTGGGGCATCAGCTGCTCAAGCCCGAAGGTCGTGGCCTGACCCTGACCGAAGCGGGAGAGGCCGCTTATGCCCGTGCCGAAGAAATCTTCGAGATTGGCCAGCGCATCCCGCGCGAAGTGGCCGATGCCGCTGCCGGTCCGGCGATTCGTCTGTCCATCGGACTCTCGGATGGGCTGTCCAAACTGGCGGCCCATTCCCTGCTGAACCCGGTCCTGCAGACCCCGGGCCTGCGCCTGCTTTGCCATGAAGGCGAGTTCGAACACCTGATGGCCGACCTCGCCCTGCACCGGCTGGACCTCGTGCTGGCAGGCCAGGCCGCGCCGGCCAACCCCAATCTGCGTTTGTCCAGCCAGTGGCTGGCCTCCTCGCCGGTGGGCTGGTATGGCGCGGGCCAGTGGGTTTCGCCCCGCACCTGCGAGACTTTTCCGTCGTGCCTCAATACCTTGCCCGTCCTGCTGCCAACCCGCGACGCCCCTGTGCGGGCCGCGCTCGACCGGTGGTTGGACGAACACGATCTGCTGCCGCAGGTGGTGGGCGAGTTCGAGGACAGCGCCCTGATGTCGGTCTTCGCTGCGCGAGGTCTGGGGGTGTTCCCTGTCAGCGCGCTGGGGGCGGAGGATCTTTCACTCATGCCGGGCCTGGCACTGCTGGGCGAAACCGACGTGAAAGAAGACATCCACGCGATCTACAGCCACCGCACACGCCACCATCCGCTGGTTCAGCAAGTGCTGGAGCGCTCCGAGCCACCAGCCAGCTGAGGCGCCCCTTAAGATGGCAAGGATGTCGTCCTTGCCCCTCATCTCCGATCCTTTTTTCTACGCGGTGGCTGTGCCTGCGGTCTTGCTGCTGGGCATCAGCAAGAGCGGCTTCGGGGCCGGTTTCGGTTCACTGGCGGTGCCCATGATGGCGCTGGCCATCCCGGTGCCGCAGGCCGCAGCCGTCCTGATGCCCTTGCTGTTCGTCATGGACGTGATGGGGCTGGCCGCCTTTCGCCATGATTGTGATCGACGGCTCTTGCGCTTCATGCTGCCCTTTGCCCTGTTGGGCATTGTGCTGGGCACCTTGCTGTTTAGGATGCTCGATGCCCATGTGGTCGCTGGCATCGTAGGCGCCAGCACCTTGCTGTTTCTGGCGCAGCGTCTGCTGTTTCCGCCGCGTGCCGACAGCCCACCGCCGCCGCGCTGGGCAGGGGCGCTGTTGCTGACCGTTTCGGGTTTCACCAGTTTCATTGCCCACGCCGGTGGCCCACCGGTCAATGCCTACGCCATTCCGCTCAAGCTCAAGCCCGTGGTGTTCACCGGCACCATGGCGTTCTTGTTCTTTTTTGTGAACATGGCCAAGTGGGTGCCTTATGCCTGGCTGGGCCTGCTCAGCCTGGGCAATCTGGCCACATCGGTGGTGCTGTTGCCTTTGGCACCGCTGGGGGTGTGGATCGGCGTGAAGATCGCCCGACGGATCTCGCCGCAGCTGTTTTACCGTTTCGTATTGGGGGGCATGTTCCTGACGGGGTGCAAGCTGCTGTGGGACGGTTTTCAGTGAGACCCTGCACACGCTGAGGCTTGGCCGGGGTATCGACAAAGCGATGGGGGCTGCCCACAATGGGCCATGACCTGTCGTCACTTCCTTTGCCATGCCTTGCCAGCGTCTTGAACCTCAGGACTTGCTGCGTCGGGTGGATCCGGCCAGCCTGGGATTTGCCAGCACGCTCGAACTTGTCGAGCAGCCGCTGCCCTGGATCGGGCAGTCGCGCGCCGAAGCGGCCGCCCGTTTCGGTCTGGGCATGGCCCTGCCGGGCTACAACCTGCTGGTGGTGGGTGAGGCGGGCACTGGCCGAACCACGCTGATGCGTCAACTGATGCAGCACCACGCGACCACTTGCCCTGTGCCGCCGGACCTTTTGTTTCTCCACCATGTGGAGCAGCCCGAGCAACCCCTGGCTTTGCGCCTGCCCTGCGGCGAGGGACGTCAGCTTCGTCAGCGCATGGTGCAGCTGACGCGGCGTTTGCAAAGCGCTATTGCGCACCGGCTGGCCGAAGCCGATGTGAAGGCAGAGAGTGATCGCATCGAGCAGGCCTACAAGAGCGAGGAGTCACGGGCCTATGCCGATCTCAATGCTTTTGCCCAGTCGCGTCACTTCAGCCTCATGCGTGAGCAGGGGAATCTGGTTTTTACCTGCCAGGACGACAACGGCGAACCCATGACGGCGGGCAAGGCCATGGCCCTGAGTCCTCAGGCCAGGGCCGAGATCGATCAGGCGGAAACGAGTCTGCGCGCGGAGATTGCCCGTTTTCTTGAAAAGACGCGTTCACTTGAACACGTGCGCAACGAGGGACTGGCGGCCTTGCGCCGCCAGATCGTGCGCCCGTTGCTCGAGCGTGAATGGCAAGAGGTGCGCCAGTCGGTGCACCCCGCCCCCAACGAACAACAGAGGCTGGACGGCTGGCTGCATGCGCTGCAAAACGAAGTGCTCGAGCATGTGGAGCTGTTTCAGGGCGGGGCCGAAGACGAAGGGCTGCGCCTGGAGGCCTTGCAGGACTTGCTCGATGGCCTGCGCGTCAACGTGGTGGTTGACAACCATGGCCTGCATGGCGCTCCGGTGGTGCAGGAGGACAACCCGTCTTACCGGCAGTTGTTCGGCTGCATCGAATACGAATCCGACGGGGAGATGCTGGTCACCGATTTCACCCGCATCCGTGCCGGCAGTCTGCTGCGGGCACATGGCGGTTTTCTGATGCTGCACCTGCGCGATGTGCTGGCCGATCCGCCGGTGTGGGAACGGCTGCGTCGCTTCGTGCGTTGCGGACGGCTTCAGATCGAAGAGCCGGGGGTGATGTATGCGCCGGTGGCCGCTGTTTCACTGACGCCTGAAGTGGTGCAGGCCGAGGTCAAGCTGGTGCTCATTGCATCGCCTGACGAGTTCGATGCGGTGCAGGCGCTCGATCCCGAGCTCGCCCGGCGTTTTCGTTGCAAGGTGGACTTCGCCGACAGTTTCACGGCGGGGCCACAGGTCTGGCGCGACACGGCCGTGTTCGTGGCCAGGACTTGCGCACGTTGGGGGCTGCCGCACTTTTCTGCAGCGGCGGCGGCATTGCTGATCGAAGACAGCCACCGCCTGGCCCAGGACCAGTTCCGTCAAAGTGCCGTGTTCGCC
>ERZ650311.1707-NODE-1707-length-10435-cov-9.754528_pt1 | contig 10435 bp, 12 predicted proteins | sample MGYA00376247_ERZ650311 | MGnify/ENA primary metagenome ERZ650311 (study PRJEB26733, sample SAMN07839324) | wastewater metagenome | biome: small river; feature: stream; material: water | place: USA: North Carolina | collected 2016-07-28 ... | reverse complement strand
TCACACTTTGGATTTTGCGTGTTTGAGCATAAAACAAGTCACCCACTTTTAGCTGTAAGGCAGGTGTTAAATTAAACTCTATCAATTGCGGAGGATCACGATACGTTTTTATTAACGCATCAGCTAACGCATTAACACGCCCTTGGCTTGCGTTTGTAAACCAACGACTAAACACTTTTTTAACAATGTTTGAACCATACTCAAAATTGCTAATTGCGTTTAAATCAGGTGTTGCTACACGCAAAGCATAATTTTTTAAATCATCTAATTTTTCAGTTTGTTTACGTTGTGCAAAATAAACTAAAACAGTGCTAATACGCTGATTATTATCCGTTTTTACGTCAATACTTTTGCTTAAAAAGTGATTTTCATCGGTCAAAACAGGCAAATTAGGCGGCAATGGTTTAATGGCTCTAAATCGTATTTTTTGGGCAATTTCGTCCCACCAAATCCTACACGTTCCTTGTTCTGTAAGTTCGCCAATAAGCGTATTTATGCCTGTTGGCTCTGGAATTTCCGCGCTAAACAATCCGGGTAAATAAGTGTTTGCCTCGGTGTCCCACTCTGTTTTATTAATATAACTGGTGTTAATGCCAGCATAATTGACTAAAAAGTCATAAATAACATTTTGCACACGTTGACGATATATAATCCCCACTTCTTGCACGGTATCATCAGCATTGTGTGTTTCGGCATCGGTATTGTTGACACCTCTTACAACTGTAAAGGTGTCGCCCGTGCGCGTGTAACTCATCATCTCGCCGCTAATCGCTAATTTGCCACTAGTTTTGTACTGGCTACCTACCCCACTAGGGGTAAGGGTAAAACTGGTTTGTATTGCGTCAATATTGGCACTTAAACGGCCGTTGCTAGGTTTTGGAAACAAGGCTTTTTTGTCGTCTGCTAGCTTTAAAATGTCTTTAGCAACAATTTTTACACTGTCGTCTTTAGCTATGCCTTGAAGTTGCTCAATAACATAAACGCTATTAACAAAGTTAGCCCAATCAAAGCCATTTTTGGTTAAATAACCGCGTCTTACACGCAAAACCCTATTTTCATAAAATGGATTACGCGCTTTAAACTTACCCCAAAACGTGCCGTGACTGCTACGTTCTGTAAAATAGGGGTCAATCTCGGTGTCAGGGTAAGGAGCATCAATAAAGCTAATGCTTACACTGCCACGCACACCTAAGCCTTTGTTTGGCGTTATTTCTTGGCTGGCAAAACTGACTGATTTTAGAAGCGGTATAGCCGATAACCCCACAGGTAAATCGGCGTTTTGCTCACAAAATCGGTACGTTTTAATGATTTTGTTAAAGTTAGCTTTATTTTGGCACGTTGCATACGTGTTATAGCATTTGCTTGTACCAGTTACGCCAATAGCAGCAGTACAAGGAGCTATGCCGTAAGTATTGGCGCAAAAGTCCATGTCTAATTCAACAAATACAGTCGGAATACGTCCGTATTTTGCAGACTCGCTACTATATGACATTATGCAACACCACTTAATAAACACATCACGGGCAAGCTAATATCATGAAAACGATTTTCATTAATAGCTAGTGGTGGTATTTCACCATCGGTCACGCAATAACACGCATCCTGTGGGTAAAATTCATGATTCCAGCTAAATAAAAAAGGTAGCATCTCGGCATGAAGTACAAATGCTTCCCAATTATCACGCACCCACGCTTGAGGCACTGTTTTAAAAGTTATGTTTGATCTTGCGCCCTTTGATACTTTGATGCGCCCGACAAACTGACCACCCTCGGTAGTTTGGTTAATAATTTCGTTTTTGCGTCCGTGCCGTGGCACAACAAAACCACCAATCATACCGCGATATAAGGGCAATTTTCGGCCAAACATCACCACGCCGATATAAAACGGTGTTGCTGTATAAAGGTTAAATACTACGCGCCAATGCGTTGCGGTGACTGCATTAAATAGATTTATTTTGAGTTCGTTGTTGCTTGCTGTAGTGATTGTTGTGGTTGCTAAAGACCACGAAATACCACCATTTAAGCTGTACTCTAAATAAAAAGTACCCCCAACATTACCCAAGTTATGCTTGTATATTGCCAAATAGTCAGCAGTAACAGGGCTTGCAAATGTGGCGGTAAAATAGTGGTAGCCACTGGCAGGTGTTGGCGACCAAAAAGACGTGGTGTACCAGTCAAAACAGTTTTGTACGCTGTAGCCCACTTGTTGACTGGTAGCTACTACACTGGCAAGCAATGGCGAAGTAAGCGCATTGTCATAGCAAATAATGGCTTTGTTGGCTGTTGCTGTCATGCTGGTATAAACCGTAAGTTGTTAAGCTGTTTACCATCACCCATTGCTTCATCAATAAAATCAAGCATTTTACGGCCTGTTAATATGGCATCCTCAGGTATGCGAACGTAGGTTACTTGTGGTGTGCCTTGTTCAGCACGTTGATCCGCTTGGCTTGTGGGTGATGATGAAGAAGGTAAGGCAGGAGGCGCGCCGCCTGTGACCGCAGCCCCACCACTACCACCACTTAACACGCCTTGAGCCATTGAACCACCAAAAGCGATAGCCGCAGCAGCCGCAGCAACACCCAAAGCAGGGCCTACGAATGGTATTGGTGATAATGCAGCATAAGCACCAACAGCCGCCCGATAAGTATTTACACCAATTTCGTATAAGGCTTGTGCTTTTTGAATAGCTTGTGCAGCTTTGGCGGCTTTGCCTTGGCCTTGTGCCATTTGTGTTAAGCCTTGATTAAAAAAGCCTACGGTTGCTTGCATTTGGGCTTTGCGTGCTTCTATTTCTTTGTCACCGTTGGTGATTACGGCATTAACACGATCTAAGTCACCTTGAATGAAGGCAGCAATAAAATCATTTTGTGCATTAAGTTTGTAAACATTGGCTGCATCCATTGCGACCATTTCATTATCTAAAAATTCTTCCCATTGCGCCCCAGCAATAACTTGTGCAGCATCTAATTCAACCAACATACTGTCAATCATGTCGCCAAACTGGGCGGCTGCTACTTCTTCTTGTGCGTTAAAATCAAAAATAGATAAGTTTTCAGCATTAACTATGCCTTGATATTCATCTTGAGCCAGTTGTAATCCGCCATATTGAAAATTATCTGTGCTTTTTTCGGCTTTTTTATTGCCTTGTGCGGCTCTTAATGCAGCTAATTCTTGCTCAATTTTGAGTGTATTAGCGGCTTTAGCGGCTGCATCGGCTTGAACATCAGCCGATTCTGTCGCTTTTTTGGCAGAATCTTGCCACATATCACCTAAAGCCAACATATCAGCCTTGGCTTTTTCTTTGGCTGACGTATCTGCCCAAATCGCCTTGGCCTGTGCAATATTGCCCGAAGCAACACTGACAGCCATTGCAGCAAATTTACCAATCAATTCACCAAACAAATTCAAATCAATAGCAGCAATTTTAAAGCCTGTGTACATGACTTTAATTGTATTAGATAAAACCCATGCCGCGCCTTCCATGATTTTTGTGTCTTGTGCACCCTTTAGCATATTTTCGCTAATTTCACCCAGCACTGGTGCTAATTGCACAGCCATCACGCGCCATGTGCCAGTTGCGGCAAAACTTAACTTGTCTAATGAGTCGTTTATTTGGCCAGCCGCATTAGACGCATCAGTGCTAACAACAAGGTTAAATTTTTCGGCTTCGGCGGTTAGTTCTCGGATTGCTTCACTGCCTTGGCTTAGATGTGGCAACAATGCAGGGCCCGCACTTTTGCCAAGCAAATCCATTGCTAATGCTGTTTTTGTTGCGCCATCATTCATGCCTGCCAACACATCGCTAATATCAAGCATAACATCGGCTGCATTACGCATTTGCCCATCTTGTTCGCGTAATTTAATGCCCAGCGTGTCAAATAACTCAGCTTGTGCTTTGCTACCTTGTGCAGCCGCATCCATGTTTAAAGCCAGTTTTTGTAGGCCGCCTGTGTAGTCTTCTAATGTTGCATCATTAAAGTGGAGCGCGTATTCCATCGCACTTAATGCTTCGGCTGTTGAGTTTGCACGGGCTGCAATATCAGCTAAGCCATCGGCATAATCAATTTGCTCTTTGATGCGTGTTTTTATTTCGTCAACAACAAAAAGTCCTGCTAAAACACCAGCCAATTTTTTAGCATTTTCAGCAATACCACCCATTGCTTCATCAGCAGTTTGTTGGGCTTGATCCATGCCACGATCAAAAGCAGCACTATCCGCGCTTAGACTAACGTGCAATGCACCAATTTGAACGCCTGCCATAAATCACCCATAAAAAAACCGCTTAACGCGGCCTTTATTCAAAACTACCAAAAACACTATCAATCTTATTTTCTAAATCATCATCTGAAAGCTCATGCTTACGCGGTTTATAAACCATAAAATCATCAGACGTTTTGGCGGTTTGTTTTGGCGAACGATTGACATTAAACGTCATTGCTAATAACTCAGCATTACGTCTATCAGCCCTAAGCTCGCCAAAGTGCGTTTCTTCAAAGTACATACGCCATTCGATTAACTCGTTATAACTCAGCGTATGTTCTAACTCTGCAACCGTGCGCCCTAGTTTTAACGCCAGTAAAAATAAAAACTGGCGATCAGGACGCGCTAAGAGTTTTTTTCGTGAGCCTCAACATCATCTTTAAGCATTTTATTTAAGCGTAAAGCCACGTCCGACAATCTCACTACTGCTAAACTATTAAGCTGCTTAATTTGTTCGACATCATCAACACTAAACACAGCTTGGCCGTTTTCGTCTTTAACAGTAAACACCAACAACAACGGACGAAAGTTAATAGCACGTTCACTTTCTTTAACCAAACGATAGGCTTCATCAAAGTTGGCACGTTCAGCAACAGTCATAACACTGACATTAAGTTTTAAGTTATCGCCAAACTCAGGAACGGCAACTAACTCGGCAATGGCCGCGCCAATAGTCGCAAAAATAGCAGCTTTAAGACTCATTTTATATCCACTCATTAAACAGGGAATGTACGAACAGGTTTACCGCTAACTTTAATGCCTAAAGTTTGTCGGTGAATATCATCCATACCATGTGTCGGGGTCATTTCTTTAAGTACACCAAAGAAAGTCCACATTCCACCATCACGATAAACAATACGATATTCAACAGGGTTAGCTGCTTCAATATCTGCTTCTAAAAGACGCTGATTATCTAAGGCATCAGGATTAAAAATAGTATCTAAGCTCACACTACCGCCATCAATCAAACCACCCACATAGGTTTTATGAGGGTCAGGATTTGCACCGTCATATTGGTCAATAGTGGTAGTTTCAATTTCGGTGCGCGTTTTGGCAGGTGGCGTAATATCTTTAATTTGACTAATATCTTGCCATGCCACACCACTGTTACGCTGAAAACGTGTGCCTTGCGCGTGTAATACGTTTTTATTGGCCATTATTTGTTTGCTCCCACATAGAAAATTCAACAACAATTAAGTGCGCTTGCACTGTAGATTCAAATTGATAGTTGTCACTAATCGGCAAACAGCTTGGTAAATCTGTTTGCTCAGTCATAATTTTTATAACTTTGTCGCGTAATGCTTCGCATTCTTCAAATTCTTTAGCAAAAATATATAGTTGCACACGGCATTTAGCGTGGCCTAAATAGCCACAATCTAGGGTATTGACTAATTCACGGTTAGCAATCACAGAAATAATCATCGGGTATTCAGCATCTTCGGGCGCGGCATTTGGCCACACTTGACGCTCACCAAAAATAGGAGCTAAGTGTTTGTAGATTGCTTCACTAACGCGCATTAGCTGCCTCTCTTGCTGCTTTTTCGACTTCTTCGCCTAAGCGTTTGCCCAACTGGTCAAGGGCTTCTTCTTTTTTGGCTTGCCAAGCTGGTGCTAAAAACCGTTGCGGAGCAATGTATCGACCACCTTTGGCTTTCCATCCCCATTCTTGAAACTTGCCATAAAATGCACGGCCATCTAACGGGATAATGGATTGAATATTACCCATTGATGCACGTTGGCCACGGTACACACGTTGTTTTAAAGATTTACGCAAATTACCGGGTTTAACTGTGATAACCGCGCCTTTTTCTTTAAATTTATGAGGAACAATACCCAACGGAGCGCGTGCTTTAGCTTCTTCAAGCACAACTTTAGTACCACTTTTAACAGCAATTTCTAAGGCTTTTTTAGCAACCTTGCCTTGTAATTGGCTAAGGCTTTGTTCAAGCTCTTTTAAGCCTGTGACTGTTACAGTTTGAGTCATGGCTTTTACTCAATAACGCCTTCGCTAACCATGAGTTTTAGCTCTTTGTGGCGTAACTCAAAGTCAATCACGGCATGAATAGTGTAGATTTTTCCTTCATACATTGCGCGTAACTCGGCATTAATGTCTTTTCGATAGCGTAAATCTATTGTGCCTGTGACTTCGCTATGATTTTGTTGAGCTGCAAATAAGTATTTACCAGACAACGGACTAACACGCGCCCAAACTGTACACACGTCAACCCATTCTTGCTTTTCACCACCACTTAAACCGCGTGTTTTGGTAAGGCGTTGGAAGGTGACGCGGTGTCTTAACTTACCTGCTTGCACGTTACACGCCCCACTTTCTGTAAGGATTCATCAAGTTTTGACACGTCATATTGATATTTAATGTCATGCCTTGTTGTGCTTCTCTGTTTTCGTACAAGTCACCCAAAATTAATAAAGCGGCAAATTTTAAGGCTGGTGCTAGCTCGCTTGGGTTTGTTTCATCTTGGCAAACAGGATCAGTAAATGGTCTGTCAATGTAATCTTTAACAGCGCGTAAAGCTGTTTTAATCAGCATTTCAATATAAGCATCTTCATCACCGCTATCTTCTTCTATGCGTAGATGTTTTTTAGCTTCTATGACAGAAATACTCATTAAAAAAACCTCAATAAAAAAGCCCCAATCAAGGGGCTTTATTTAACAAACTAAAATTAAGGTGCTACGGCTACTAAGTCACCTGTCACCATCGCATCAGGAATGGCCACACCAAAACCTGCACGCATTTCGGCACGAATTGTGACTAAGTTTTTAGTAAAGTTGTCACCATCTTCAGTAGATGCTTCAACCATGACTTCATTACGCACATAACCCGATACGCCAATCGTCAGATTACCTAACCAAAACTTACCCAAGGGCATTGCAGAAGACAACACAACAGGCAAGCCCCAAATAACAGGTTGCACAACTGCACCGGGTGTACCAAATAGATAGTGACCATCGTCTGTTTTTTCGCGTTCAATTTTACCCCAGTCAACAGGGTTCAAAACGACAGCCTCAGGCATAAGGCCACTGCCCCAAACTTGGTACTTTGCTGTATTGATAGTGTCAATTGCTAAAGCATCAGGCACAGCAACCAAACTATTACCGACTTTCATTAGGCCGCTAAAACTGGTAGTAGTACCGTTGATAACTTTTGCTTCCAACTTTAATCGCACACCATACGCTAAACGACCTTCGATATAAGAAGCCAAAACTGGCATGTCATCTAATAGCTGTTTAGTAATTTTAATCCAGTGGGCAATCACACTAATTGTGATATTTTCAACACCAAAAGTTAAGTTAGATTCTGGTTTAGCCAAGCCTTCCGCCACTTCATCTGCCATAATGTCATAGGCAGATTCGCGTAAATTTGGCACTAAATCATTGGTAACTGGCATCCACGTAATTAAATCAAGCAAAGCCAAGGTTAATTCTTGTGCTTGGTTACGTTGTACGTCAATCGTGGCTAAAGACGCATTGGTACCAATACCTGCAATAGAAATAATGTTACGCGCTTGAATACCATCAATCGTTGTGCGACCACGTTTTGAACGAATCGCATCAATTTGTTGGCGCAATTCTGTGTTACGCGCAAGAATAGAGCCAACCGTATTAGGATCAGCTTGACGTTGATGCACTTGGTCAACCAGTTTTTGCTCGATTTCGCTAAAACGTGCGGCCAAATCAGAAACAACTTTAGCGTCATCATCTAATTTTTTGCGAAGTTCGTCAGGCAATTTACCGTTTTCAAGCGTGTCTTTGTGCTTGTTAATCAAATCATCAAGCGTTTTCATACGCTCGTTTAATTTTTTAGCAATAGCGGTCAAGTCATCAGGTGTTTCACGGCGGTGAACTTTGCGAACACCAAAAACGTGTTTTTCTTCTACAGCTAAAGCAGAACCAATAGCCGCAATAATGTGTTTGTTTTGAGCATTACTCATGGTTTTTTCTCTCAAAAAAGGCATAAAAAAAGCCGCTAAAAAGCGGCCACTGTTAAATTTGGTATTAAAAGTCGAGTGCGTCTAATACCGATTGATACTGATTAACAGGAGTTGCCCCCTGTGAAACTTCTTTTAAACGAGCTAATAATGATGTTGCATCGTCATTAGATAAGCCCATATTAACTAATAATTTATTGGCATCTTCCGCACTACGCACTGCATCAATAGCCTCGGCAGTAGGAGTAATACGCGCTGTTTGGTCACTTGGTTCGTCAACAACACTGATTTCGTACAAATCAACACGTCTAATTACTCTTGCCCCTGTATTGTCTTGATAAACGTCAATCGGATTAGGCTCATAAAACGCAATTGACAAACCGTCAACCGTACCATGTGCCAACATAGCAGCCACATCGTTTGATTGAGACATATTTGGGGTTAGCTCACCTTTGACTAACAAACCTGTATCATCTTCAACCAATTCAACCCACTTACCAATCCGTTTAGCACTATTGCCAGTTAACCAGTCCATATACGCATGGTTATAGTACATATGCACTCGTTTACCACTGGCAATCAAGTCAGCAAATGCACCTTTTTCAAAGCGTTCGCCGTGGCTATTAACATTTGCCCATGTCACCGCATAGCCTTCAAACTTATATGGCTGGCCATCTTGAGCTGGAGGCGTAAAACGTAAAGCAATGGTTTGTGGTGCAGCACGGCGATGTTGCACGTTTGGAGCTTGTTTACGTTGACGAATATTCAAACCACTCATTAGAGTGTCTCCTCTTTGTTTCGTGTAGGCACGACTGCAAGTATTTTGTCGATAGTTGTCATATTGCTTGGCACAAGTAACTGGTCACCATTTGGTTTTGGTTGACGGCCTTCACTTTTACGCGCCTCATTTGGAGTCATATAACCAGATAGAACTTGCTTAGATGTTGCCTCAACACGGTCTTTTAAGTTGGCACGCAAAATAGCATCGGCATCAAACTCTAATTCGTAAGACTCCCATTCAGTACGCGGCAATAAATTGACAACCATTGATATTTCTAATTTCTCTAAGTAAGGACGCAAGTCAAACTTATAAAAACCATTAATGATTGAATCAATACCACTACCCCAAACTGTAGAGGCTGATGTGTCGTTAATCAAAACACTTGGCACACCAAAAATACGTGCAATTTCTTCTAAGCTAAAGCGGCGTGTGGCCAGTAACTCTAAATCTTCAGGCGTTAGACTCATTGCTTCAAACTTCATGCCGCCGCCAAGTACAGCTAATTCTGTTTGGTCACCATTAATTAGACCATTCATCTCAGTACGCAAGGCATCACGCTGTTCTTTTGTTGGCCAGTTTTGTGCTAACAAAGTGCCTGTTGGCTTTGCACCGTTTGACATTAAATGTGTGATCTTGTCATCACCTGCCAAAGCCACCCCAATCGCTTTTTTAGCATGAGACAAAGGCGACAAACCAACCAAACCATTACCAAATAAACGAACGTGCCACACTTCGGCTTCGGTTAATTTTTTACGTGTACCGTCTTGCTGTTGCCAGTGATAAATTAAATCTCCGTTGGCCAATAACTCAGGCTCTACACTGCCACTGTTAAGCACCTGCAAACTAACCAAACGCTTGCCCATCATGCCACGCAACACATAAGCATTGCCGCTCGATACAAGGTTAAGCATTAACTGTTCAAAAAATTCTATGCGAGTTTGACGGCGATTAGGACGGTACTTTAATAATTTGATCAAATCATGTTGAGAGTCTAAAGTGCGATTACCTTCAGAATCTAGTTTGTACATATTGAGTGGTAAACTAGACACTGTTTCAGCCAATAAACGAATACACGCAAACACGGCACTCACTGTCATAGCCGTGTCAAATGTCACAGGTTTAGCTGTTGCACCTGCAACGGTGCTAGCATATTGTCGTCCGCGCTTAGGTTCTGCTGGAGCTAGTCCAAACCATGAAGTTATGCTAGTCCAAACACTCATTTTTTAGTTACTCTCACAAAGTCACGTAAATAATCATCCATAGCGGCATCACTACTATTATCTAAGCTGCCAACTTCATCAAAATGAATTGCTCTAGCCATGGCATTGATTAAAGCCACCGCAGGGTCTATTTTGTTCTCAGGTGAATCTTTCCGAGGGAATATATTGTCATTGGCATCAGGTTTAACAGTCACATTAGAGACAGCCCACGACAAAACAGGATCACC
>ERZ650311.1706-NODE-1706-length-10437-cov-5.533134_pt1 | contig 10437 bp, 8 predicted proteins | sample MGYA00376247_ERZ650311 | MGnify/ENA primary metagenome ERZ650311 (study PRJEB26733, sample SAMN07839324) | wastewater metagenome | biome: small river; feature: stream; material: water | place: USA: North Carolina | collected 2016-07-28 ... | reverse complement strand
ACGAGATCGCTGATCGTGACTGGAGTTCAGACGTGTGCTCTTCCGATCTCAACAAGATCTTCTACGGTCCGATCCCGGACCACGACGCGATCGAGCAGGGCACCTTCGTGGGTCGCCGCTTCTCGAAGGCGTGGAAGACTCCGGACCCGTCGGTCTACGTGCAGCTCCTCCAGAGCCGCCCGCTGCCGATGATCCGTCGCCCGAACGCCATCTACATCCTCGACGTGCTCTGACACGTCGGGGATGCTTCCCTGACCCTTCTCTGGAGAACCTCATGTTTTTCGCGCAACGATCCTGCCTGATCTTCCCTGACCCCAAGAATCCCAAGAGCCCGGAACGCTTCACGATCGCGCCGGGCGAACGTATCCGCGACGAGTTCCTCACAGATCCGAAGCTCGTCGCAGACCTTCTCCAACAGGGCCTCATCGAACAATACGATGTGGCTCCTCCGAAGCCGAAGGACGAGGCCAGTGCTTCGACCGAGACCGACGGCTACTGGAACTTCAACCCGGCCGCCCTGCAGGGCATGACCCTGGACCAGCTGAACATGCTGATCCAGCAGCACGCCGCGAAGGTGAAGGTCGCCAAGCCGCCGGCAATGAAGGATGTCGAAGAGGCCCTGCTGTTCCTCACGAAGGACTGGCTGGTGGCCAACACGCCGGACAAGACGGTCTGATCCGTGGGCGTCGTCCGTCGCGTCACGCTGTTCCTCGGGGACCGGGCCATGGCCGGCACGAGACCTGTGTCAGAGTTGGCTGAGATCAACGCGGCCTACGACGACGTGCAGACGGACTGCCAGATCTGGAACCAGCAAACCGGTGCCTGGGAGAACATGCAGCCGGGAGTCAACACGAACCCGTCTGCCTCCGGCACCGATCGATGGTCGTTCGAGTCGCGCTACCGCGAAGCGATCCGCACGTTGCAGCCGACCGGCACGCACTACGTGATCAAGCACGCCGTCGACTCGATGGTGGCGCACACTTCGGCAAAGACGAGCTGGCTGCCGGGGATCACCGGCAATGCCTACGCCACGCTGATCTCCACGATCACGGCTGCCGCCGCTGCCGCGGTGCTCGCGGGTGACACCCTCGCGTTCGAGTTCGCCGTCGTCTGCTTCGTGACCGACGATTGGAAGTCGGACAGCACGTCGCTGCCCTACGGCAAGAACATCCAGGGGATCCTGACCTCGCTCCGGACAGCGATCCCTGGCATCTCGGGCTGCTCGGTCACTGGTGGCATGCCGGCCGCCATCATCGAGCCGCATTACAGCTACTCGGTGCTGGACGTGAACACCCAGTTCCGCATCTGGCTGATGCGGGCGTCGCTCTCCTACCTGACGTTCGCGCCGCTGCTGCAGGCGGAGATGGTCCGCTCGCACAGCATGGCTGCAGCGGCAGACAACGAGACGTTCTCGGCGGCGGCCATGGTGGCGATGGCAGCTCGCATCGGTCTGGTTCGGTCGCCGGTCGCACCGGGGGATGTCTCCTCGACCGAGGCTCCTCTGATCGGCATCTTCGGGGACAGCATCTTCGAAGGCACCGGGGACAACTCCCAACTGCCTGCGCACCTCACAGGCCCTCTCACGGGAGTCAACATCCTGAACTGGAAGTCGCAAGCCTTCCAGACTCTGCAGGCTGGAACGAACAACCTCGTCTCTCTCGACGGCTACCCGCTGCACGGTCCCGAGGTCTACCTGGGTGAACTGCTGCGCGCTCTCTGGGGCAGCGTCTGGATCGTCAAGGGCACCTCGATCGGTAGCACCACCTACTTCTGGGCTCCCTACTTCCAAGCCTACTTCTTCGATGCGTTCCTGCGGGGATGGCTCCGTAACGCAATCCAAGTGCTGCGTGCCTCTGGGAAGAAGCCGGTCGCGAAACTCATCGCGATAAGCCTCGGCACCAACGACATCATCGACACGACGAAGCTCGCTAGCGATGTGGTCCTGAACCTGAAGATGTTCATGGACAACGTGAAGCGCGAGCTGGACGCAGAAGCAGTCGATCGCACAGGCCTGAAGTTCATTCTTCTGGTTCCCTCGAGCACCATCCCTTCTGACTCCACCCGTCGGACTACCGTTCGAGAGGGGATCCAACGTCTTCCTGAGGAAAGGTCTGACGTTGCTGTCGTCGATCTCAGCTCACACCAGCTGTTCGACAACATCCACCTGACGACGTCGGGAACAGACTCGGTCGCTCAAGAGATCTTCGACCTCTACCGAGAGGATACGAACCTCGAAGAGATCGAAACGCTGTTCTGCCCCAGCAAGGCCTATCTCAAGAAAGCCCTCAAGCTCTCCGCTGTGCAGAAGGAGAATGACGGCTACGCGCAGATTGACTCTGCCATCCAGACGATCCGAGTTCGGTTCTTCCAGCAGCTGGGGGAAGCTCGAGTAGCAGCTATCTCCGCACTACCTTATTCTCCGAATGCGGTAACACTCGCTCAACAGACTCGCTCTCTGGCTGTCAGCACAGAGATCAAGTGGGTCTACTACGAGCTCCGTCGTTCGATGCCGACGCTGTTCAAGGCAGGCACAGGCATCATCCAGACCTGGGATGCTGAAGCAGCCTTCCGGGACGGCACCGGCTACCTGGAGAACCGCGACGAGCTGAAGCGACTCGAGTCGGAGATCCTCGAAGCTCTCGACACCCTGCGGAAGACCGCCCTCGACGCTTCCGGCCGCATTTTGATGACTGCGGTCGGGCCAGAAGACAACGCGAAGCCTGGAGACTCGGTCTTCAAAGTGATCTGATCCCGCCATGTCCAAGACCGACTACCTGGAGCAGAAGATCCTCAACCACGTGTTGAGGAACATCGCTTACACGCCGCCCGCGGCGGTCTACCTCGCGCTGTTCTCGAACGCGACGACGGATGCCGGCGGGGGCACCGAGCTGTCTGGCCTGGGCTACGCTCGGCAGCAGGCAACTTTCGGGGCTCCTTCAGGCAATCAGGTCCAGAACTCGTCACAGATCACATTCCCGATCGCGACAGGAACTTGGTCGGTCACGAACGGAGCGATCTTCGATGCGCCGACGGGAGGCAACATGCTCTACCACGGGCCTCTCACTGCATCGAAGGTGATCAACGCGACCGAGCAGCTGATCTTCCCCATCGGGACGGTGTTCGCTTCCGAGGAGTGACGTGTCCAACGCGACGTGGGTCAACCACGCCTGCCCGGCGGGGATTCGCAGAACCTCGATCGCCGACACTCTCTCCCTCGACGTCCAAGCAGTCTCCACGATCGCGCCAGACGTTCATCGGGTCGAGTTTCAGGTCACGGGTCCAGGCAACTTCAGCCAGACGGTAACCGTCTCGTCAAGAAGTCTGCGCTTCCCTAACTTCTCGAACTACAACTCGAGAATTCCCGGATCCATCCCAGGATCTCTATGCCCGATCTACGCCTTTGGGTTCACTCTGGATTGCGGTAGCTTCCCAAAAGGCACCCTCACGATCGAGGCGAGGGTCTACTACTCCGCAGGATCGACAGCAGACATCCTCCCTCTCGTTCGACTGATCAACGACTGGGGACCTGAAGATCTGAGGCACTCCACGAGGGTCGTCCACCTGCGGGGTCAGACCGGCAGCGATGTCACTGGAGATGGTTCGCCGGCCAATCCGGTCCAGACCCTGAACAAGGCGATCTCGCTCGCCCGAGCGAACCCTGCAGCCAGCCCGCTCGATTCCGCCGGCATGAACTGCGGCGGTGCCGAGATCATCGCCGGGGAGCTGATCCAAGGATGCGGACCGTCTGGCGGCTTCAACTGGCACACAGGAGAGCAGTGGCTGACGATCACGATGCTTCCTGGCGGTCAGTTCATCCGCAACTCGAACGACACCAACAACGTCATCACCTGCTCTGGGGTCTCAGAGATAGGCAACTGCAGCGTGCGGTTGGCAAACTGGACCATCAAGGGCCCTGGACCTGTCTTCTTTGGTTCGGGATACCCTACTAGCGGCATCGTGATGTCTGTCTGGCACGAGAATGCTGACCACTCCAGCTCTTATGCCTCGCCAGGAGACGGGTGGAGCGTCCGTTACCTGGAAGACAACGGCAACCCATCTAGCTTCAGTGGCATCTCGTCTGTCCTCAGCAATGCCAAGGTCTTCCTGACCGGATACTACCGGCACCACTGCGGTCAGGCTCTAGCCAGCCACACCCACCTCTACGACTTCAAGATCGAGAACTACATCGGGATCGCTCTGCAGCCCGAAGGCCCGGTCCAGAGAGACACAGCCTTGTGCGGCATCATCCGCAACCAGACGCGGATGGACTACGCCGTGGAGGGTTGGGTGAACGTTCAGGGAGGCAACCAGTTCGTCATCACAGAGCCCTCGCCGGGCCTGATGCGGATCGAAACAGTCGGCACGGTCTTCCACCTGAACGCGTTCGGCACTCCAACGGTCCCAGCCAACATCGCTACCAAGCTCGCTCCGTTGGTCGGCACCACCCACTGGCAAGCCCACTTCGTGAGCGCCGGAGGCAACTCCGGCATCTTCCCGATCGTTGCAACCGGAACGACTGGGGGAGGCAACCCGTTCGTCACCGTCGACACCTTGGGCCGGATCACCGTGACTCCAGGCACGGCTCCGGCGAGTGCCCTTCTTCGCGTAGGTCAGGCTGCCCTCGTCCCAAACACCCAGACCGAGTGGGGCACCAGCACTCAGGGAGACATCGGAACACGGCCCTACGACCCACACCCAGACATCGTCCAATGGCTGGGCACCCGAGACCGCTCGTTCATCGCTCACGTTCGATGCGAGAGGATCATGGAGTCCCAGGGCTTCTTCCTCTCGGGGAACGTCAACCAGCTGGCATTGCTGGACGTCACCGACGGGGGGCACGGCCTCCGCAACCCGTTCGGCTGGCAGCTGACGGATTTCTACCTCGGGCACTGCAGCCTGACAGGCAACTGGGACTTCAACGCAGGGATCACGCATTCGGGGCTCATGACCCATTGCGTGGTCAACCAGATCAACAACCTGAATCCTGCGGGGATCACGTTCACCAACAACCACGTGATCTCTTCGTCAGGGGCGTGGTATCGGTTCCCAACCAACTCTGCTCCCTACAGCTTCGAACCTCAGGTATCCAAGCAGGGAACCGGAACTACCTCGGTGTGTCCAACTCAGTGGTGCTGGCCAAGCGCCGGTGGGTTGGTTTCTGTGGGAGCTTTCGCCAGCACTGGTTCAGGCAATTGGGCTACGGGAGGCCCTACCTCCGCAGGGGCGTCCTTTGCAGGAACCAGCTCACTCATAGTAACGGGATCCAAGATAGCTTCAGGAGGTTTCTCCCTATCAGGATCCTCCAGTCTGAGCCTGCAAGGATCAGGCATCTACACCGATGCTTTGTTGTTGTTTGGGACCAGCAGACTGGATCTCTTTGGAGACAGGATCACCAGGAAGACCGCAGAGCTCCCTAAGCTTCCGGGAGGTTCGTCGTTCTCACTTGCAGGCACAGTAGCCAGACAGGGGTCCATCACCTTTCCTGGATCGTCTGGACTGATCCTGACAGCCGTTGGTCCCAGCCAGATCATTGCTTCAGTGCCTTTCTCCGGCAGCTCATCGCTGACGGTGTCAGGCACGGTCCTCTTTGTGGTCGTAGCTGTATCTGTAACTCCTACAGCTCCAGCAGCACCTACCATCATGAAACAACGAATCCATAACGCTTTGACTGCTGCAGTCCTGGCTGGTCCATTCTACAAGTGTTCGATCGACCCTAAGACCGGACAGATGACAGTGGACACCGACAGTCCAATCATCTTGAAGAAGGAGAACCTGAAGGTCACCGAACGAAGCCGATCGTTCCGGCTCGCCGAGAAATACCGTCGAGAAGGGAACGTCAGCGAGCTCGACTCCTGGGTCTGGATGGTGCAGGTCGCCTTCCCCAACTCGGAAGTGGCCACGGAGGTGTTCGAGAACAACATGGATACAGGTATCCAGGTTCCTCCGGTGCTGGGGTTGTCGAACCAAAGGCGCTTGCTTGCACGGCTTGTGGACAGTGATTACAATCACCCACCTAGCCAAAGCCCTGACACGGGCACAGTCGCACGTTTCATCTTCGAAATCGCCACAGAACTTCTGAGGAAATAGCACATGCCCGGTGTAAACAGGACTGGCCTGCCGGACTCGAACAACATCTGGTTGGGTCGAGGATCACTCGAATTCGCTCCTCTCGATCCGGCCACCGGAAAGCCGACTCACTTCCGCCACTTGGGGAACGTGACCGCACTCTCGGTGACGTCCGAGAGTGAGACTCTGTCTCACACATCTTCCAGAACAGGCATCGCACAAGTCGACCGAGAGATCGTTACCAGCCAGAAGCTGAACATCAGCTTCACGTTGGACCACACGACCGACTTCGGGAATCTGGCCCTGTTCCTGTCCGGATCCGAGCTCAAGGATCAGGCCAACGCAGCCCGATCTGCAGGTGGCAGCGTCACCGACGTGCTGATCCACGCGGATGCTCTTCCTGGCCGAACCTACGAGCTGCGCGACGCCAACGGAGGTCGTCTCTACAACCTCTCGACCAACACGGCACACCTCGAGCTGAAGAGCGCCGCTACCACGCTCCCTGTCTCTGCGAACCTCATCGAAGGGCCCGACTACACCGTCGACCGTGTGTGGGGCACCGTCACGCTCCTCTCGACAGGTGCCTTCGTCAGCGGGCACAGCCTCTGGTTCAAATACACCCGCCAAGGCAGCGAGCAGTTCGTCGACATGGTGCAGATGCTCACGACCAGCAAGCTCTCGGGCTTCCTGCGCTACAAGGGCATCAACCCGGCGAACCAGGACAAGAAGATCCTGGTCGACTTCCACTCGGTGAGCGTGAAGGCCGACGGCGAGGTCCAACTGATCGGCGAAGAGTTCTCGACGCTGACTTTCACAGGCGTCGCCGAACGCAACGAACTCGGATACCCGACCAACCCGGTCGGTGCGATCTACACGCACCCGGACGCCTGATCCTCCAACAACCAACTAGCACAGAACAATGGCATTCACTCCTCGAGGCGGATCTCCGGCCTCCTACGTCCTGGGTCGCGGCAAGCTCTACGTGAAGGGCGACGTCAAGCGTTCTGGCTTGACCCCTGGAACCGACGGCTGGCGTGACATCGGCAACTGCAGCGCATTCACGGTCACCCAGGAAGCCGAGGTCAAGGAACACAAGTCCTACCTCTCCGGCATCGCCACGATCGACAAGCAGGTGCCTGTCAGCCAGAAGATGACGGTCTCGTTCACCACGGACGAAGTCGCCAACTGGCTGAACCTCGCAGCGTTCTTCTCCGGAACTCTGCTCACCGATTCGCTGGGTGGTGTGGTTCCCAACAACGCGGGTGTTGCAAGCGACTTCTGGGCAACCCTCACATCCAATCCGTCGATCGCAAACGTCTTCGTTCAGACAGCATCCACGGACTACCTCTACGATCTCTGGTATGATCTGGAGCTGTTCGTCACATCTCCCTTCAACGCATTCTACAGGGCTCTGGACTTCTCTCCGCAGGGTGCTCAGGCCATCTCGGTCAGGAAGCAGGCAACCACCAACGTTGCTACGGATGGTGTCGCTCTCACGGAGAACACCCACTACCTGATCGACCGCCGCATGGGTCGAATCATGTTCCTGGATGTCCCAGGAGGAATCGCACGAGGAGACACATGGCAGGTGAAGTGGGCTGCATCTCCGGATGCGACCAAGGCCCTCGGCCTGGACACTGCCCAACACATGATCCAACTCCTCACGAACTCCGGGGTCACTGTCGGACTCAAGTTCGTTGGCGAGAATCCCAACGACGGCGACAAGCAGGTCGAGTATGGGTTCCACAAGGTCCAGCTGAAGCCGGAAGGCGAGTTCTCCGGCATCGGTGACGATTGGGCTGGTCTCGGGTTCTCAGGTGCGGTAGAAGCGATCTCGAATCCTCCGGCAGGAACCAGCCCGTATGGCTGGGCCCGCGGTCGAGACGCCTACGCAACCTGATCCTGACACATGACCCTTCCCTTCCTCGCCTACCCGCCGATCGAACACGAAGTCGGCGGGGTGATCTGCAAGTTCTATCCGATCAACGGCCGCATGGTGTTCGCCACCCGCGGCTTGCTGAAGTCGGTCTCCAAGTCGATCGCCGCCCTGTTCATGCAGGGCGACAACGACGTCTCGATCGAGCAGTCGAAGATCAAGGCCGGCGACAACGAACAGCAGCGCACCAGCCAGACGGCCATCTCGAGTGAACTCGCGAAGCTCCGCTTCGATCAGCGCCAGCTCGGCATCGAGAACCTCGTCGAGGGCCTCACGTCCGATCCTTCTTCGCGAGTGATCGCCGACATCATCATGGCCTCGATGAAGGACTACTACCCGCGTGGTTCGAAAACCGCGGACCAGTTCCTCGACGAGACTCCTGCGCCTGTCCTCGCCGAGATGATCGCTGGCGTGATGAAGGCCAACGCGAGGATCTTCGACCCTTTGAAGAAGCGGGTGGAGGAGATCACCTCCATCCTGAAGAGTCGCCTGGACCAGCTACGGCCGCAGCCCGCAAGCTCCGAAAGCCCGATCGCTCCGCTGAACCCGGAGACTACTGGCTAGACCTGGAGAAGGCCTACTCTGCAGGCGTCACCACCTACAACTTCGACCTCGACTACCTGCTTGATCTAGACGTCCTTTCCTTCGACCGACTCATCAAGATCTCACGAAAGACACGCAACCGTGAGATGAGGGAACTAGCCCTAATCGTGAGATACGCTATGAATGCGGACGGCAAGGAAATGACGAAGATGTTGGATGACTACTTCCCTGACATGGATGCTCAGGAGAAGATCCAACAGAGCAGCAAGAATGCGGTCTCCGGTCTGGCCCGCATGCTGGGAGGCAAGTAACCGTGGTTGATCGCTTCGAAGACGTCTACTCGTTCAACCTGGAAGGCAACTTCCGGCGCGAGCTGGATGCCCTCAACAACAAGATCAACGAGGGCCGCCAAGGCTTCAAGAACCTCGCCCAAGAGGTTCAGATCGCTGGAGCCAAGTTCTCGGCTTCGAAGGCCGCGTTCCGCGACGCCACAGCAGCGATGAGTGAGCTGGGAGTGGCGGGCCGGGATCTCGCTGAGGTCCTGCCCGTCCAAGAGAACCTCGCGAGCACCGCGAAGACTCTCGCCACGGCCTACAACAAGCTCGCAACCGAACAGAACAAGCTCGCTGCCGCCGCCGAAGCAGAGGCCATCGCCCTGGATCTGGCGACGAAGAACGCCGACCCGAAGCTGATCCAGATGCGCGCCCAGGTGCGCGTGCTGAAGACCCTCACGAGGGAACTCGAGAACAAGGCCTTCCAGGAGGAGCTCGCTGCGAAGGCAGAACTGTTGGGCATCACACTGTCCGACAAACTGACTGGTGCGAAGAAGCGCGAGGCTTCGGCAGAGGAGAGAGCAGCGAAGGCCATCGAGAAGGCCAACAAGGCTCTGCAGGTTCGACAGATTCTGGCCGCTCAGGGGCGCGATGCCTCGGGCTTCCCGCAGGTCCAGGGACCTACCGGACCCAACGTCTTCAAGGGACAGCTCACCGCATTCGGTGAGATGAAGGCCCAGCAGAAGGCCGAAGCTGAAGTAGAAAAACAGCTCATCAGGGCAAGAACCGCAGAAATCCTACAGGCAAATGGAGCCTTCATCGAGAGCTCCAAGAAGGCCAAAGAAGCTAATAGGGAGATCTCAGCCCTCACAGAGACGGGCAAGCAGACAGAAAGCACGTTCAACCGAGTTAGCTTCACATTCCGACGCCTGATCGGAATCATGGCTGTCTTCACGGTTGCACGCACTGTTGTCCGTGGTTTCCGAGACATCGTCACCACGGCCATCGAATTCAACGCGGCCATCGAAACCAGCCGCGTTGGCTTGGCTGGTCTGATCGCTGCGGCGGCAACGGTGCGAAGTCCGCTGGGAAATGCACTGGGCCTCGACGATCAGGTGCTCGAATCCCAGAACATCGCGATCGATCAGATGAACAAGCTGCGGAGAGAGGCACTCCTCACCGCAGCCAGCTACGACGAGCTCTCTCGAGCGTTCAGTTCTGCGATCGCTCCGGGGTTGCAGGCTGGTCTGGATGTCGACCAGATCCGGAAGATCACGGTCAACATCTCGCAAGCAGCCACAGGCCTCGGGCTGGCCCAGGATCAGCTTGCCGAGGAAATCCGCTCGCTCTTCCAGGGCACGATCTCTGCGCGCAACACGCGCATCGCGACGGCTCTCGGCATCTCCAACGAGGACATCAAGCGAGCGAAGGAGCTGGGAACGCTCTTCGACTTCCTGAGCAACCGATTCGCCGCCATCAGCAAGACCGGCCAGCTGCTGATGAACACCTTCACCGGGCAGTTGTCGAACGCTTCAGACGCGTTCAAGCAGCTCCTGGCAACCGCCAGCCAGCCGCTGTTCGAGCAGCTGAAGGCTGGTCTGGCCGACATCCAAAAAGCGA
>ERZ650311.1705-NODE-1705-length-10440-cov-3.720558_pt1 | contig 10440 bp, 11 predicted proteins | sample MGYA00376247_ERZ650311 | MGnify/ENA primary metagenome ERZ650311 (study PRJEB26733, sample SAMN07839324) | wastewater metagenome | biome: small river; feature: stream; material: water | place: USA: North Carolina | collected 2016-07-28 ... | reverse complement strand
CGTCACCTTGCATGTGGGTGCTGGCACGTTTCAGCCCGTCAAAACAGAAAACATCGCTGAACACACCATGCACCGTGAATGGTATGACGTGCCCGAGCGCACGCAGCAAGCTTTGTACGAATGCCGTGCGCGAGGCGGCAAAGTGTGGGCCGTGGGCACCACCTCGGTTCGCACCTTGGAGTCTTGGGCCAAGTCGGGGCAAGCACAAGGCGATACCCAAATTTTCATCACGCCGGGCTTTGAATTTCAGTGGGTGGACTGTCTGATCACCAACTTCCATCTGCCCAAAAGTACTTTGATGATGCTGGTCAGCGCACTGGCCGGATACGACCGGGTGATGGCCTTGTATGCCCACGCCATCGAACAGCGCTACCGTTTTTTCAGTTATGGCGATGCCATGCTGTTGAAGCGCGCCGCTTGATCGAACTGTGACAACACTTACTTAGAATGAAGCATGCTTCAATTTGAACTTCTCAAAACCGATCCCCACAGCCACGCGCGCCGTGGTCAACTGACACTGAACCATGGCGTGGTGCAAACACCCATCTTCATGCCGGTCGGCACCTATGGCACAGTGAAAGGGGTGATGCCCCGCAGCCTGGAAGAAATGGGCGCGCAAATCATTTTGGGCAACACCTTCCATTTGTGGATGCGCCCTGGCCTGGACATCATGAAGAGTTTTGGCGGCTTGCATGGGTTTGAACAGTGGCACAAACCCATCCTGACTGATTCAGGTGGTTTTCAGGTGTGGTCCTTGGGCGAAATGCGCAAAATCACCGAAGAAGGCGTGCACTTTTCATCGCCTGTGAATGGCGACAAACTGTTCATGTCACCCGAAGTGAGCATGCAAATTCAAACAACGCTGAACTCCGACATCGTGATGCAGCTGGACGAGTGCACGCCTTACGAAACCAAAGGCCACCTCACCACTCAAGCCGAAGCACGCAAGTCGATGGAAATGAGTTTGCGCTGGGCCAAGCGCAGCCAAGATGAGTTCAAACGTTTGGAAAACCCCAACGCCTTGTTCGGCATTGTGCAAGGGGGCATGTTTGAAAATTTGCGACAAGAATCTCTGGACCACCTGGTGGACATGGACTTTCCAGGCTACGCCATTGGTGGTGTGAGTGTGGGCGAGCCCAAAGAACAAATGCTGCAAATCATGGCGCACACGCCGCACCGTTTACCAGCCCACAAACCGCGCTACTTGATGGGTGTGGGCACGCCCGAAGATTTGGTGGAAGGCGTGGCACAAGGCGTTGACATGTTTGACTGCGTCATGCCCACACGCAATGCACGCAACGGTACCGTGTTCACACGCTTTGGTGATTTGAAATTGCGCAACGCGCGTCACAAGTCCGACCATCAACCACTGGACACCACCTGCACCTGCCACGCCTGCGCGGGCAGTTCTGGCGTGTCGTGGGATGACGGCGGTCGCCAAGGTTTCAGCCGCGCGTACTTGCATCACCTCGATCGTTGCGGAGAGATGTTGGGTCCCATGCTGACCACCGTCCACAACTTGCACTATTACCTGAACCTCATGAAGGAAGTTCGTGCTGCTTTGGAAGCAGATGGCTTTGCAGCCTTCCAAAGCCAATTCAAACAAAACCGCGCGCGCGGTGTTTGAGGTCACTCAGGCGGCTTCGGCTGGTGTGGTGAAAACAGTCAGCACACCGGTGTAGCCATACAGATGGTGATGCGCTATTTCACCACTGGCAAAAAATCCGACCAAGGGCACATCACCCAACGCGTGGCGCACCCATTGCAATTCAGCGCTGTCGCCGCCAAAGTGAGGTCCTCCTCGTCCTGAGCAGCTGACATACACTGCGCCAGCAATGCGCCGTGCTGGATGTGGCGCAGCCTCTGCCTCGCTTGCAGCCAGAGCGTGCGCCGTTTCCATGCTCAAGGTTTCAGGTTCAAGCTCTTCCCTGATTTCCGCGCAAATTCTGCGCAAATCGGCTTTGGCTGCTTGCAAACTCATTTGACAAAAAGCCAATCGCTCGCCGGCTTCAACCTGTTCGGCAATGGCAATGCCTTTGCGCGCAGGGTCAAGGCCAATGATGTGGCGCACGCGCACATCGACCCCCAAGCTGCCGGTTCTGCCAATGGCGAGTTGACCCGCAGAAGTTAAACCCACCAAGGTCGCACGCACGGCAGGCAGGGCTTTTTGAGGATCGCTCAAAGAGACTTGCAAGTCTTCGAGCAACACATCAAGCGCTGGCTGGCCATCCAATTGGTAAATCACATTGCCTTGCGCTTCCGTAATTTCACGCTCTTTGCTCAGTGGTGCACAGCCCTGCGTGACGCGCGACAAAATTTGCACCTCGGGTGACCAGGCCACACCACTGAGGCCACCGGTTAAAACTCCTGCATCCAAATCGCCAGGCTCTGCCGTGTTGAGCGCCTCTTTGAATGGATCAGATGACGTGACATGGTTTGGCGTCTGCCATGCAAACTGCACATTTTGTTTGCGACTGGCGGTGAGGCCGCCAAATACATAACCCGAGCGAGTTCGGCCAGCCATTTCGGCAATCAATTCGGCCAAATCAGGTGTTTGCGGATCGGCATGCAACAACGCACTCTGAACGACGAAATCGGTGGGCAAGGCCTGTGCGCCAGAGAACACGCGGTAATGCGCAGCAGGCACATCGCACAGCATCAAGGCCATGCCGGGTTCATCAAAGTATTCGGCATTGTTGGCGGCCACACCCACACCCACGGTGCCAGCCCAATCTTTGACCAATGGCAGCTCTTGCCGCAGGTGCGCCAAGATGGCTTGCGCTTCGTTCGCGTAATGGTCGGTGATGTAGAGCAAGCCCAAACGCGGTTGAGTTGCATGACCAGGCAAGGTCATTTGCGCGCGCAATTGCGCGATCACCAAGCCAGCCGCCATCTGCCACTGCGGATGCGTGGCATGGCCAAAAGGAAACAAACTCATGAAGGGTCTTAAGTGACGTTGTCTGCGCTTTTGGCAGCAGCAGTTTTGGAAGCAGTACCTGCTTTCTTAGCGCGCGCAGGCCGTTTGGCTGCAGCCTTCTTTGAGGCCGCTTTGGGCGCCTCTTTCATGGCCTTGGCTGCTACGTCTTTGACGGCAGCAGCAGCGATGTTTTGAAATTGCTGCGTGAGCGAGCCCCACCACTGCATCGGATCCACGGCAGGTGTTTCTTTGCCAGCGGCAGCGCTCTCTGATTTGTCAGAGGCTGTGCTGGATGGTGTCGATGGTGGCGCAGTTTGTGATTCGCTGGCCTGCGCTTCGCGACCCGCATTCAGATCTGGCATCTTGGCTGTGAAGGCTTTGGCGAGATCGGCCATGTTCACGTTCATGCCCTGCAAGGTCGACAAGGTCATCTTTTGAACTTCCAAAGCTTGAATGGTGGCTTTGAGGGCATTGGTGTTTTGTTCCAACCAAAACTGCACCGTCTTGAGCTCTTGAATTCGTTTGTCCAATTCCTCGACGTTCAGGGTGGGCGCCACCCAACTGGCCATGTTGGGCATGCCTTGGGGCGAGCCTTTGGCGCCGGGGTTGGCGGCCTGACCCAAATTTTGTAAAAAATCAAAACCAGGTACAAATTTTCCAAAACCGAAGGCGGATGAGTCGCTCATGGTGTGCTCCTGAAAGAAGGTCTTGGGCAGAAGCTTAACGCATCGCTAAAAATAGCGTCAACTCGGGGACGCCAAACCGTCCATTCTGCGCATAAGCTTGCCTTTTTAAACAGGAGACACACATGCTGACACTCTGCGGCTTTGGCGCCAGCAACTATCACAACAAAGTGAAATTGGCTTTATTGGAAAAGGGCGTGGCCTTTGAAGAAGAGTTGGTATGGGTTGGTGAAACCGACCCCTTGGCCAGTCCTTTGGGCAAAGTGCCCTATTTGAAAACCGCCCAAGGCACCCTGTGTGAATCTTCCGTGATGTTGGATTACATCGAGCAGGCGTACCCTGCACACCCCCTGATGCCTCAAGACGCATTTGCGGCAGCCAAGGTCCGTGAATTGATGACGTTCTTGGATTTGCACCTCGAGTTGGTGGCACGCAATCTGTACCCAGAAGCTTTCTTTGGCGGCAAAGTCAGCGATTCAGTGAAAGAAAAAGTAGGCGCCCAACTTGAGAAAAACGTGGCGGCATTTGCCAAATTGGCACAATTCAAACCCTTCATTGCTGGCACCGAATTGAGCTTGGCCGACTGCACCGCCGCGGTTCATTTGCCTTTGATCACAGCGGTCACCAAAACCATTTATGGCCGCGACTTTTTGGTCGACTTGCCCGTGAAAGATTACATGAAGATGTGGTCAGAGCGTCCCAGCATGCAGCGCGTGCATGCCGATCGCAAAGTGAGCAACGAGCTCTTCATGTCACGAATGAAGAGCAAGGCTTGAAGTTTCAATCGATGTTTTGAGTTCAGTTAAAACTGCGGAGGGCGGCGAGCACGCAAACTGGCCACCCCTTCTTGCACGTCAGGGCCCGCAAAGCCCATGAACTCAAGCGCCAAAGAAGCATCAAAGCTGGGGCCTGCTTGGCGCAACCAGTTGTTCAATGCGTACTTGGTCCAGCGAATGGCGGTTTGGCTGCCACTGGCAAGCCTGTCGGCCACCTCATAAGCCTTGGGCAGCAATTCTGAATCATCCACCGTCAAAGACACCAAACCCATGCGCTCAGCCTCTTCGCCGCTCACGGGCTCACACAGCAGCAAGTAATATTTGGCTTTGGCCATGCCACACAGCAAGGGCCAGATGATGGCCGCATGGTCACCGGCAGCCACACCCAAGCGCGTATGACCATCCACAATTTTGGCGGTCTTGGTGGCAATGGAAATGTCGGCCAGCAAACCCGCCACCAAACCAGCACCCACCGCAGGGCCGTGCATGGCACTGACAATGGGTTTGTCGCAATTGATCACGTTGTAGACCAAGTCACGCGCCTCTTTCCAAACGCGACTGCGCACTTCGAAATCACGCGCCATGTCTTCGACCAGGGTCAAATCACCGCCACCCGAGAAGCCCAAGCCTTCGCCACGAAGCACGGCGGCACGCACCGTTTCATCGCGTGACACATCGCGCCAAATTTCTGCCAATTCCCAATGGCCGTCATGACCCGCTGTGGGCAGTTTGCCATTGCCACCAGGGCCATCGGCTTTCATTTGAATGTCTAACACCGCATCGTTGGCACCTCTGCGGGTGATGCGAAGGGTTTGGTATCTGCTGTAGTCAACGGCCTGCGTCATAGGGTCTCCTGATGGATGGGTGTCAATTTATAGCATCTGTATTGTCCTCGGAAGTCATTCAAGCTTGCATGCTTTCTTGACGTGCATCAATACCACCCCGCTTCAGTCTGCCTACGATGATCTCAAGGTGGTCAGCAGGCGCAACACCGCAATGCCTCCTGCCTTCATTAGGAAATGGTCATGAAAAACGATCTTCAAAAAGAATCCCTTCGACAGTTGTTGCTGGCTCAAAAAGTTCAGTTGCTTGAAAAAATCAAGCAGGAGCGGGGTGGCCTGAGTGGCCGCGCAGAAGCGGCTTCAGCCCAGTTGTCTGCGGCCGAACAATCGCATGCACAAAACATGACCGAACGCGACACCGCTTTTGCCATGCAAGAACACGATGTGGCCGAGCTCGAGGCCATTGAAGAGGCACTCGGCCGCATCGCCAAAGGCACCTACGGAATTTGTCAAGACTGTGACGTGGAAATCCCCATCACACGTTTATTGGCATTCCCTGCGGCCATGCGCTGCATTGAATGCCAAGCTGGCGCAGAAAAATTGACAGGCCCCAATGCGGCTTTGCATTGATCCATTCACTTCAAGGAGTTTTCTGTGAGTACATTTCACGCGGTCGTATGGCTTGACCATCAAGAAGCCCACATTGCATTTTTTGACCGCGACCATGCGACAACCCAGCGCATTCATTCCAAATCGCAACACAAACACCAAGGCAAATCAACGGACATGAGCGCCTACTTTTCTGACATCGCCAAGGCAGTCAAAGAATGCCACGAGGTCTTGCTCACCGGCCCTGGCCTCACGCGTCAACAGTTCAAAGACTGGTACCTGCAACACGCTGCCGCACTGTCCAAAATCATCGTGGACAGCATTGCCAGCGACCACCCCACGGATGCGCAGTTGGTGGCCATGGCACGCCAGTTCTTTAAAAAATTTGACGCCATGGCGGCAGATCCAACACAGATCTAAGTCACCTGTCGCTTACCGCCGCCTCGGCTGCGCACTGCTATGCTTGGGTCATTGTTCTTGTGAGTAGACGATGACCCACACTTTTGCTTCGGCCACCATTTTGTTGCTGCTGATCACCGATCCTCTTGGCAATATTCCTGTGTTTGTGAACAGCCTCAAGGCAGTGCCGCCAGAGAGGCGGGCGCGCGTCATTGTGCGCGAAGTGTTCATCGCTTTTTGCATCTTGCTCGCATTCATGTTTGTGGGTCAGTCCTTTCTGAAGGCCATGAACCTGAGTGATGTGTCCCTGCAAATTGCAGGCGCTGTGGTGCTGTTTTTGATTGCCCTGCGAATGATCTTTCCACCCACTGATCGCGTCAACAGCTTGCCCACGCGCGAGCCACTCATCGTGCCACTGGCCATTCCCGCTTTGGCAGGACCTTCTGCCTTGGCCACTGTGCTGTTGCTGGTCAGTCAAGCGCCTGATAGACGACTTGAATGGGTTGGTGCCCTGAGTGTCACCATGCTGGTGTGTGCGGTGGTCTTGTTGCTGGCTGAACGCTTGCAACGTTTGGTTGGCGACAGCGTGGTCAGTGCATTTGAGCGCCTGATGGGTTTGATCTTGGTGGCCATCTCGATTGAGATGTTCATCCAAGGTTTGAAAGCCTTGCTCAAAACCCTTTGAGCAAGGCCTGTCACACCTTGAAACTCAGGGCGTGAGGGGCGTGATTTGCTGGTCAATGGCGCCAAACACGCTTTGACCATCTTTGCCCTTCATCTCAATGCGAATGGTGTCGCCAAATTTCATGAAATCGGTGCTGGGCTTGCCATCCAAAATGGTTTCAATGGCGCGCTTCTCTGCAATGCAGCTGTAGCCTTTGGCCCACTCGGGTTTGCCCTTCACTTCCACGCTCTTGTTGCTGACCGTGCCGCTGCCCACAATGGAGCCCGCGCGCACATTGCGTGTTTTGGCAATGTGCGCAATCAGTTGACCGAAGTGGAAGGTCATCTCGGGACCCGCTTCGCACATGCCCACTTTGCGGCCATTCCAAGTTGACTGCATGGTGAGGTGCAAACGGCCTTGTTCCCATGCGTCGCCGAACTCATCCAAAGTCACAGCCACAGGGCTGAATGCGGTGGCGGGTTTACTTTGGAAGAAACCAAAGCCTTTGGCCAATTCGTTGGGGATGAGGTTGCGCAAACTGACGTCGTTGGCCAGCATCACGAGGCGAATGCCATCCAGTGCGTTTTCTGGCGTAGCCCCCATGGGGACGTCCCCGGTGATGACGGCAATTTCAGCTTCAAAATCAATGCCAAAAGCTTCGTCCCGGCACACCACTGGATCGCAAGGACCGATGAAGTCATCGCTGCCACCTTGGTACATGAGGGGGTCGTTGTAAAAGCTTTGAGGCACTTCCGAATTGCGTGATGCACGCACCAATTCGACGTGATTCAAATAAGCCGAACCATCCGCCCACTGATAGGCGCGCGGCAGCGGTGCCATGCACTGCTTCGGGTCAAATGGAAACGCATGGCGCGCTTTGCCTGAATTCAGGGTTTGGTAAAGGTCTTCCAGTTGGGGCGCCAGAAAATTCCAGTCGTCCAGCACCTGCTGCATGCGCTGTGCAATGCCAGTCGCATAATGCGCTGTGCTCAGGTCGCGGGATACCACGACCAATTGACCATCACGTGATCCGTCTTTGTAGGTAGCTAATTTCATGGTGGGTCTCGAAATTGGTTTGAAATTGAAGGCTTGAATCACTGACGTGAAACATTTGCAATGGATTCAAAGCCATACTTCAGTTTAACCAATCTGCGCGGCCCTAGAATTTCACAAACTCCGCCATTTTTCCAGCTGTTGTTTCGCCCCCCTCATTGACACCTTTTGACATGCCCGTTGCCACTGCCGTCACCACCCTGCCCAGACGCCAGCAATTGCTGGTTTTGGGCCTAGGGGTGGCCGCTTTGCATGTGGCACTGCTGCTCTCTTCGGGCACCGATTTGTGGCGTTTGCACTCGGCATCACACAAACTGGCGCCACTGCAAACACGCGTCCTCAGTTCAGAAAGCGCCAGCCCTGCCAAGCCTGCCGTGGAAAAACCACCCGTTGTGGTTCGCCCATTGAAGCGCGCCCCCACACATGAAGTGACGGCTCACAGTCAAACTGCCCCAGACAGGGGAATGCAAGCCTTAGCCTCAGCCGCACTTCCTGCACCCCAAGACGATGTCACTGAGCCAACAGGGGGCATGGCAGAAACACCCGCTACAACAACTGCGCCAAGCAGCTTGCCCGTCACCAGTGAACCAGTCACCCAGCCTGGCAGTGCGATGTCCAACGCCCAAGTGGCCAAAGTCGGCAACTTCCCCGACAACGTTCAAATCAACTACAAGTTAAGCGGGCAAGAGCGGGGATTGAATTACTACGCTTCCGGCACACTCAAATGGCAGCTCAAAGCAGGGCCCACCTTGCCCCGAGCCTACGAAGCCGAGTTGCGCGTCAAGGCATTTTTAGTGGGCAGCCGCATTTGGCGCAGTGTGGGCATGCTCAATGAGGGGGGGCTGTCACCTACACGTTACTCAGACACTGCCCGCAGCGAACGTGCCGCCCACTTTGAGACAGACTCACAAAAAATCAGTTTCAGTGGCAATTTACCCAGCGCGCCTTTGCTGCCCGGTGCGCAAGATCAGGTGAGTTTGTTCATCCAAATGGCCGCCACAGTGTCTGCGCAAAGTTTCAAACCTGGCGCCGAGTTGACAGTGCAAACCGCTACCGCACGCGACGCCGCCAATTGGACGCTCACTTACAAAGCCGATGAGTTCATCGAAGTCAATGGCGAGCGAATCGAGGCACAGCGTTGGGTCTGTTTGCCGCGTGGCAAATTCGACAGTCAAATTGAAATGTGGTTGGCCAAAGGCATCGGCGGCCTGCCCGCTCGCATCAAAATTACCCAAGTCTCGGGCAATTTCATTGACATGGAAATGCGCGGCTCAGAAGTGCTACCGGCCTTGGTTGATTGAGTCTTTTTGCAGGGCTTGAAAAAAAATAAGCAGGCCCTATCTATTTGAGACAGACTTAAGACAGAATGTCACCATGAACTTGTTGTACGAATCCGAATCTTTCGCCGTCATGCATGTGTTGGCCAACGACACGGGCGAAGAAAGCGCAACGCCCAAAGCCCCCACACTGGAGCGCCACGGCTTTGAAATTGTCGACAAGCGTTCAGGCAAAGAAGTCTATTTGGATGGCTCCTGGGCCGAGATGTTCCAAATGCACATTCAAGCGTGGCAACTCAACACGCCCACCCAAGAAGAAGTTGAAGACACCTTGGAACAGTACACAGGCTTGGCACAGCAGCCTGTCGTGGTTCACTGAGCCTGGCTGTCGGGCGTCTCTGACACGGCGACCCACTGGTACAACGGCGCCACAATCAACAGCACCGCAATCAAACGGCACACTTGAAACGCCGTCACCACGGGTGCGCCCAACTCCAACACTTTGGCAGTGATGGCCATTTCGGCAATGCCGCCCGGTGACGTTCCCAAAATCATGGTGGCAGGATGCAAATCGGTGCCCCATGCCAAGACCCAACCAAACAGCCCCGAGGCTGCGATCATGCCCAAGGTACCGATGGCCACCGACAACAACCATTTGGGGGCCGTGCGCACAAACTCTCGCTTGAAACGAACACCCAAACTGATGCCAATGAACAGCTGCGCCATGTTGGACATTTCAGAGGAAACCGCGGTCCATTGAACACCACTCAGGGTCAGGCCCATGGCCACCAACAAGGGCCCCATGAACCAAGGGTTGTTGCGTTTGATGGCGCTCATGAACAGCGCGCCAGCACCTGTGGCCATGGCCAAATAAAAAATCCCTGGCCATTGCAACAAACGCGGCCCCGGCAACAGACTGCTGTTGACATGCAAGCCCCAATGCGACTGAAACCACTGCATGCCAAAGGGCAAGCACACCACGACCATCACCAAGCGCAGGCTGTGCGAAGCCGCCACCAAATCGGTTCGCGCGTGGTTGCGATCTGCCAACAGGGCCATCTCTGAAGCGCCGCCAATAGCGCCTGCAAAATACGTGGTGGCGCGCAAGTCGCGCGCAGACAGTTCGGGCAAGTCAGCCGCACTGCGATGATGCAACCACAGGCCAAAACCAAACCCTAAGGCCAGCGCCCAAACAATGCCAAGCACAATGGCCCACCACAGGCTGACGACCAACTGCCCCACTTCGGCCGTGAAATACAGTCCCAAGATCGGAAGAGCGT
>ERZ650311.1704-NODE-1704-length-10452-cov-3.855631_pt1 | contig 10452 bp, 21 predicted proteins | sample MGYA00376247_ERZ650311 | MGnify/ENA primary metagenome ERZ650311 (study PRJEB26733, sample SAMN07839324) | wastewater metagenome | biome: small river; feature: stream; material: water | place: USA: North Carolina | collected 2016-07-28 ... | reverse complement strand
CCGTTGGCGATGTCCATGACCTCTTGAATAGAAGTGGGAAGCGGAGCAGGTGGCGGGACACTCTCGGCGGGTGCGCCGTCGTTCAGCCACGCCTTGAGGATGGCTGCCAGTTCCTTGCCCGGCTTCTCATACACCTTGCCCGTCAGGTCCGGGCAGCGCGTCTTGCTAATCCGCATGGTGTTATCAACGGGGTCCATCTCGCCTATGATGTCGAACTCGTACTCCATGCCTTCCCGTTGGATCGGGGCCAACCCCTTCTTAACAGGTGTGTTGCTGCGACCGTTGACCGTCTCAAGTTCATAGCTCATCTTCTGGCGCATCGTGGCGATGACGTGCATGGGGGATGCCAGGATGGTATCAATCAGGCGGTTGTGCTTGGGCGTAACTTTCGCCCAACCTTCCGTAAAGGCGTTCTGAGACTTCGCTGCCCGCTTGAGGTTGTCCACCTCCTCTAGCGCTCCCCCCGTACCTACCCACGCGTGGCTCAGGCTGTCAATGATGAGGATGTCATACCCGGCGCTCTCGGCGGCTTTAATGGCCGCGATGTAGGTATCCAGGGCGAAGTTGTCCAGTTCCAGCGCGTCAAAGTCAAACACGTTCGCATACTTTGACGCGCTGCCATGCTCGGTGTCAATCAGCGCGATGCTGCCGCCTAGATGCTTTGCCAGCGTCAACGCCGTCCATGTCTTGCCACCGCCGGGCGGGGCCGCAATTGCTAGACGTAGCTTCGCCTGCACTTTCGTCGCTTTCTTAAAGGTCATCGCCGTCATGATCGTCTACTCCTTTTATGCTCCCCAAAGGGAGCCAAGCCCCGGCTGCAAATGTTCGGCCCGTAAGTTGCCGCTGGTTTTAGCCGGGGCGTTGGCGCGTTCCTCGTATCCCAGGCGGGGCCAGCACACGCCAACCCCGCCGCGTGTGTGTCGTCCCTCGGTTATTCGTTGGCGTATCGCTGGCTGATGTGTTCGATGTACTGAGCCAGGGCGGTTGTCAGCTTCTCGGCTGGCGTTGGTTCAGCGACTTTCGGCCTGTCGTACTTACCCGCTCGAACGTCGGCCAGCAGCCGCAAAAAGTCACCCACGCCGTCTGACCCATAGCTCTTACCAAAGTGGACCAGGCCAGCATGTTGGCTGTCCACCTCGGCCCGCCAGTAGTCCTCTTTGGTGGCGTACATAGTCACAACATGGCGGTGATAGTCCAGGTGGAGCCAGGCTCGCGCCCAGTTGGAGGCGGGGTCCCATTCGGCTCGCACTGCCATCGGCGTGGCGTGGGTAATTGCTCCGTCCATCTCTTTGAGCCAGATAGCCCAAACTTCCTCGATGGCCTGTCGTTTCTTTAACTTGCCGCGCTCTTTGTTGTAGGTAAGCTGGCGATCCACCAGGGCGTCTAGTTCGGCGCACGGGTCCAACTCCGCCCGCACATCCGCCTCATCCCCGGCCACCAGCGCCACCGGCTCTGGCGTGTTGCCGCGCTCCTGCAAGTCCAGCATGTAGCCCTCCCTGTTCATTGCTCGTAATTGGTCTATTAGTGATAGGGTTGTCAGCATCACGCCTTGACCGCCGTCTCGTTGTGTTCTATCATTGGCCACCCTCTCTGTCTGCTGGGGGTGAAGTGGGCTTACTCGTCTCGTACATGGGCAAGCCCTTCACCGTTTAGTACCCTTCTTCCGTTGGCGCGCTCATCTTGTCGGCCTTGCGTCGCGCCTCATACTCCGCTTGGCGTTCGCGCTCTTCGTCAGTCGGTTCGTCTTGGTCAGATGCCAGGTCACCCATGTAGAGCAAGTGGTAGGTTAGATTAGTAAGCGGTGCGAAATATCTAGCCATCAGTTGATCCTCCCTCGTTGTATGTCCTCTCGCCGCCTCCGTTGCCGCCCGTGCATCCGCTGGGGTCTTGTCTTCCAGCGTTGATGTCGCGTTCGGTCGGTGTATGCGCTTGGTAATGTGGCCTCGTCAGCATCCGCTTCACGGATGGACCCCTGAAGGGGTTTCGGCCTATACATGCTCTAGACAAATGGGCGGGATACCCTCAGTCGGCATCTCGGTGTATAGCATGTAGGTCGTCTTCACGGCTACCCAGTATTCCTTTGGGTCACCAGCGCGATGCGGCAGGATAGTCGGGTGTGTCCACCAACCCCGGCTATTATCGCCCTCGTCTCGCTGCTTCCAGGTCCAGCCGGTGAGCGTCAAGGCGCGGCCCCAGGCATACAATTGGCCGAAGGTCATGTGAATGGGTTCAAGGCGGCGGGCTGGCATGGTCGTGTCCTTTCGGGTTAGCGGTGCTGTTGCATGTGCATAGTATACACGATATACAGCCGCTTGTCTAGGGGGTTTAGGTTAATAAAAGGGCCAAGTTGCATACTATGCACGATAAACCCTTGACATCAGTAGTCGCCTTGCCCTATACTGAGACCATACTATGCACGGAGAAACGACTATGCCACGCCGAAAGCTAACCATTCAGAAGCAACGACTAAACACAACGGTCAGGGGTGAGACGATCAAGATGTTAGACGCGCTATCCAATAGCACCGGCCTGGACCGAGGGCAACTACTAGACAGTCTGGTCATGGATGCCTTTGAGCGCGCCGGGTTGACCCTGGAAGACGAGGCCGACGCCACCCCCGACGCCTTAGCCGCATGAGGAGCCGATCCCCCCCCGCCCCACCCCCTCACCCTATCCCCACTTGGTCTTACGTCGTTTCCGCTTCAGTACACCCGTTTTGCCTTCCTCAATAGGCGACTTGTCATGCCCCCACTTGGCGCGGTGCATCGCGGTCAACGTCGCTATGAACTCCTGCTGCGTCACATTCGTGCGCCCCGGTGTGAGTAGTAGCTGTGTCATGCTTTGGCTCCATCTCCAGAATTAGCAGCTTGTTCCACTTGGTCTGACCGCAGGCTTTCCATCCGGCCATCTTGAAGCAATAACCAGGATTGACAGATGTCACAGCCTGGACGTTGACGTAGGTGTAGAGGCGTTCACCGGGCCATCGCCACCAGGCCAACTCGCACGCCTCACGGATAAGCTCGCTAGATAGATGGCGGCTCTCATTACGAAACACCGCGCAGTTGACACCTTGCTGCCCACTGGCATCTATAAACTTGCGCCAGACAAACAGGGCGTCGGCCTCTGGTGTCATCAGAACCATCTTCTCACCTGGCCCCACAAACAAGCGCGGCTTGCGGCCATCGGCATAGCGAATGCGGGAATAGTGGCGGTTGAATAGGTCACGCGCCCGGTCATCCCCATCCTTCACCGCAAACCACCGCCAGCCGTTGACCATGTTCCTGCTCCAATCGCTTCCGTGCCTTGCGTTCATTCCACTTACAGTCTACGAGCGTGTTGTACGCCGTCAGCGGGTCCGTCTCGCACTCCTCCGCCAACCGTTCAGCCAGTCGAAGCCGGGCCGCCGTCTTCTCGCCGCGTTCCAGCGCCTGGCGCGTTAGCAGGCGCTGTTGTTCAATCTCCACCTGGGCATTGAAGGCGGCAAGAGCCTCGTCAATGTCAGTCAGCACGGTGTCACCCATCGCTGGCCGTCTCGTCGAGGTAGGCGATAAAGCCGTTGATGACCGTGCGCTTGACCCTGTTCGTCTCAGCCGTGCGCCATGCGACCAAGCGCCGTACCAGTTCGTTACGGGCTTCTAGCACGCTGTTGCGCTTGGCGTTCTTGTGGGCGACGGCGACACCCGAATTCGCCTCGGCCTCGCTCCATTCGCTGATGCGGCGGGCCAGGCTCTCGACGGCCGCTTTGACATTGCCCTCGGCTGCTCGCGCTGCGCTCTCAGGGCCGCACTCGCGCGCTAATGCCGTGCGTTCTAACTCCTCAATGAGGGCGGCCAGGCCCTTGATGCGCTCACCAATGCTGGGCGCGCCGGCGTCATACGGGGCTTGCTGTTGGGCTACGCGTGTCCCTGTCGCTACCATCGTCTGCATGTCGGTCTCCTCTCAGTGCTGTTTGCTATCGTTTACCACCCAACGCCCGGATGTCGTCAGGGCTAAGACCTATTCCGAGCGCCAGGGCCAACAGATCGCGCTCACGTTGCTTTTGTTCGCCGTTGGCAATATCGTCCATGACGAGCAGACCCACCGCCACATCATCGCGCTCGCCAAACTTGCTCTTGCCCGTCGCCCGCGCCAGCGCACCGAAGAGCTTTGCTCTGGCCGTGGGGTTGTTGGGGTCATCCCACCGACATCCAGCCTCTGCCTCGGCCTGTTCAATCAAATCGTTTGCCGCCGACATCCCTCACTCCTCCCCCATCACCCGCGCCAGTCTGCGATCAATCCACTTATCGTCTAGCAACCATGCCGGCAGGACGTTCCCCGCTGGATACATAGTTGGTTTGGATAAAGGCACAGACCAGCGCGGGCTAGGGCTATTCACGGTGGGTCCGACCGAACGCGCTGTACCGTGACCAGCGCGGGCGGCTATCTTCAGCGGCGGGAGGGCCGCTGGGGATTACTGAGGGACAAACCCAAACAGAGGCAGGGCGTTAGCGTGATAGGCGACGGCACGCGGGCTAATCCATAGCACCTCAGTACGCATATCGCCGCCGTCGGCGGGCACTTCCCGCTCAACACGTCGCCAATCCGCATAGAGCCGGTCGTACAGCTCGCACGGATAGCCGCTAATGAGGGCCATGCCTTGAATATCCATGAGGGTATCAGCCAAACACTCGTGATCCTCAGTCGTCATCTCGTGCTGATACGCGCTTGTTTTCCACCGCCCGCGTGTCTCAGCCGGGTAGGGCGGATCGCAATAAAATAGAGTGTCAGGGCGGTCATAGCGCAGGATGCACTTAATGGCGTCATCCTGGTCAATCTGAACCCGACGCAGACGGGCGGCCACGGCGTACAGGTTATCGAGCGGACGCTGCCAGTCTCGAAGAGCCGATGACTTATCAGACTGCGTTTGCCGCCGCCAACCCACGCGCCATTGTCCGCGTGACGTACTACGTCCCTGCCAGACCCGCACATACAACCGCCGGGCGCGTTCCATTGGGTCGTCTGTCGGCTCATAGGACAGGTCTAGCTCTGCCAGAGCAAACGGCGTCAACTCAATGGCACGGGCAAGGTCGTCAGGTCGTTCGCGTAGCACACGAAACAAGTTCACCACATCCCCGTCGAGATCGTTATATACGTCCAGGCCGGACGGCTCTTTTGATAGCAATACAGACCCGCCCCCGCCATAAGGCTCGACGTACACCCGGTGGGGAGGCATGTGATTTACGATCCAGGGGGCCAAGACCCACTTGCCCCCGTGATACCGCATTGGTGGCCGCGTGACCGGTCCATCCCCCACCATCCCGTGTGTCGCGCTCATAGCTGCCTCTTCCCCCGCCCCCGTGGGCGGCTCTGCTTATCGGCCTCGCGCTTCTGTAGCACGTTATCGACCTGCTCTTGTGTCAGGAACGTCACGATCTTGCCACCCGCGTAGACCGCATACGCCACACCTTCGGTCAGTCGTACCCGGTAGATGTCGCCGCCGTGGGGCGCACGGCTGATGTGGACGGCGCGGCCCGTGCGGATTTGGGCTTCTAAGGCGTGAACCCTGGTCGTGTCGTGATAGCGTTCGTAGAGCCGCGCCTGGGCGTGGCCGCCGGGGAGGCTCAGGGGTTTGATGGTCATGCGGCCCGCCTTCGCCTCTCGGCAACGCTTGGCGTCACACACTCAGGGCAATGGAACAGGACACCGACGGCGTTGCGTGGGGCGTTCGGCTCCACCGGCACACGTACCCAGTGGTTCGGAACCGAAAGCACCCGCTGATTTGGAACCAGGACGTAGCGTTGATTACCACACGTCGGACACTCCGCTGCGAACGTTAGGCGCTCGCTACTCCCTGGCTCTATGGCCTCCATGCGCTCGATCTGCCAGCGCCGGTAGGCCGCCGGTGACCGTGCCTCTGCGATGGCCGCGTGCGCCCGCGCCTCGCGTTCTACGTCCTGCGCGGCACGGGCCGCCCCCAGCTCACTCAGCAGGGCGTCTATTTCCGCTTTGGCCGCCTTGATCTCGGCCACCCACTCTGGACGGCTGTACAGCTTGGCCTTGAAGGCTTTGGCCCGCGCCTCGTCCATGTAGTCGCGCTGGGGCAACTCGTCCAAATAATCCAGGGCGGTTGGGGCCGGGCGCGGGGTCAAGGCCCGGCAACGGTCGATGACGTGCTTGGGTTCGGGTCGGTAGCCGACCTCCTCAATGGTCTGACTGATGGCTTGCTCAATGACCTCGTGGGCGAACGGGGCCAGCGCCTGCGTCCAGATTTTGGTCAGTTGCCCCTCGGTTTCAGGACCGAGCGGGAAGTTCTCATACACCAGGGCAAAGGTGTTGAGGATGGCGGCGATAAGCTGACTGCGCTCGGTGATAATGGTCATGGTTTATCTCCAATAACGGTCTTGAGTGTGCCGAGATAGGCAAGCCGTTGCTCTCTGGCGTTCATGGGTCGGGTTGCTTTGGCCGGTGGAAGGCCAACCACCGACAGAACGGGCCGAAGCGATACCGTGTACATCTCCACCACCTGATGCGGTTTCGGCATGGGGTCGTCACGCCCCCGGTCACGGTCGATCTTGACCCGCTGATCGTCCCGATACCACCACCAGTGGCCGGGGCCGGGGTCAGTTTGCCCAAACGCCTTGATAATATGTTCCTTTGAGGGCGTTATTCCTGCGTCTAACAGGTTGACCAGTGTCCAACCCGCCGTGTACAGGGCGCTGCGGTTGGTTTGTCTGAGCATCCCCGACACCTCGGAGAGACCGTCTACCAACTCTTCGCAGAGGACATGATGTTCGGGCGGTCTCTGAACTTGGCCGTTCGTGCGCCGGGTGGGTGTAGGGGGTGATTTGGTGGTTTTGGCTTTGGACTTATCCTCAACAGCAATAGGCTCAGGGGCCGGGGGGGCGGGCGGCGAAAGCCGCCGTTCACTCCCTGATGGTTCTATTGATGGTTCTAATTGATGGTTCTCTGATGGTTGGGGTGCAATAGCTATTGCACCCTTTGTGCTGGATTTTGCACCCTTTATTGTCGTAGATTGCACCCTTTGTGCTGGATTTTGCACCCTTTCTGATTTTGCACCCTTTACGAAAGGCGGCTTTTTTGCACCCTTTTCGATGTTCATTTTGTACTCGGTGGCGTGGCCGCGTCCGCCCTGAGCATACGCCACCGGCTCGATTAATCCTTTGCGTTCGAGGGCGCGCAGGATGTTTTGCACCTGTCGCTCTTGATAGCCGGTCTTCCAGACGAGGCGGTCAATACTGGGGAATATCTGTGAGCCGTCGTCTTCGCCGTGATCGGCCAGGGCAAGCATGACGGTTTGCTCGTTGTGTGGTAGCTCGATTTCCCATACCTGCCCCATTAGCTTTGCACTCATCCCGTACCATTCCCTCGTTATAGGCCAGCGAGCATCAAACCCACTGGCCTGCCATCCGCCAGAATCGGACGACACATAATGCCGTCGTCAGGCTATCCCGTGTCGCTGTAGCCACTGCTGGCCCTTATCGTATCCATCCGCGTAGTGCTGCGGGCTGCGAGCGTGGGCCTGGAAGTTCCCTATCTGTAGCAGGGCGTGGCTGTAGCCATCCTGCCAACTCTCGCGCTTCGCTTCCATACTCAGAGGCGCGGGGCGGGTGTACGTCATCGGCTTAATCGTGAACTGTTGCATTTTGTGGCTCCTGTCGGGCGTTGCTGTATCACAGTGCGTTGTCTATGATGTAATAATACCATATTCTGTGATACAATCCCGACATTAAGCCTACAAGAAACCTACAAGCCTACACGCTGTGATACAGCGTAATACTTTTACGGTATAATCTGCATATGAATACCATATAAATGACATACTGAGGCCCTATGAGTGAAAAGATCGAAAGAAAAGCGACCGTCCAGCGTTCTATATCTCTGCCTAAGCCGGTCAACGAAAAGCTGCAAGAGCTAGTAGACCTGTCCCATCTGAACATCAGCGCCGTGATAACCATTCTTGTTCAGAGGGCGGACCCGGCGGACTTTGCGGGGTTTGCTCCGCAACGTGTCCAGGCTGAGAGGCAGACCAAGTAGGTCTGCCACGTCCGCGCCATACAGCGTAGCAAGGCATCCAAGTTCCAGGGCGGCCACATCCCGGTCGCCCTTTTCCATGCGCGAAACGCTACCCTGGTCAATGCCGGTCCTGGCCTCTACGTCGCGCTGTGTTAGGTGAGCCGCCTCGCGTGCAGCTCGCAGTCGTTGGCCTAATAGCTGTTGGTCGGTCATTATCTACTTCCTCTTGTCGCCTTCGAGCGACCACTGGTCAACCACTATCGTTGTCAGGTACACTTTGCAGCAGATCCGTGTTTGTGCGCTGGCGGCCTGGCTGATTAGGGTGGCCAGAAGTAGGGCCACGAGGGTGGCACGGATGACGGTCATAGTCCCCCCGGTTGATTATTGCTTCCCCTTCAGTCGTTTCAACTCTGCGGCTGCCCATATCCGTCTGGCTTGATGTAGTCTGGTGTTGTCGCGGATGGCAACGAGGGCCGCGATCTGGCGGGCCAGGGCGTCACCCACGAGTGAGTGCTGGGCGACGGTAATCGGTAGTGGCGGTTGGGTGGCGGTCATGCAGCCCTCTTTGTGCGTTGGCCCTTAGCGCGGTGTTCAATCCCGTAATGCTCAAACCAGGCATGGACGGTATGGTGTTCACGGACACCATAGAGCGCCATGATCTCGGTGGTGGGCAGGTCAGCCACAGCCTCGACATCCTCACGCGAAGGACGCTTGACCAGTGAGTGATCGCCAGCGGCGTCACGCGCGGCCACTGCATCCCAAAACGTAGCGGCGTACTCGGCGGCGAGTTCGCGGTCATAGGGCTGTGAGCCGTCGCCCACGAGGTCAGCCAGGCGGTCAAAGGCGCGGTCTACATGTGCGGCGTGGCTACTCATACGTTCCCCCGGTCGCGGTCGTAGTTGGCTTGGAGGTTCAGCCAGATGAGGTCGGACGTGCCGAGTGCGTCCGACAGCGCGACGGCCAGGCACTCGTCAATGCGCTCTGAGCCAGCGAGGACGCGCCACAGCATAGGGGCCTCGTAGCCAATAAGGGTCGCTAGTCGCGCCACGCTCCAACCACGCGCCACGAGTTCATTGGTCAGGACTTCGCCGGGGGCGATGGCGGGGCGGGCAGAAGGGGGGGCGTTCACGGCTGCGCTCCTATCGCCTCGGCTGCGCCAGCGCGTAACCCTTCCGCCATGCCTGTCAGGTCGTTGGCGAACGCCGGATCATCGGCGTTGTCGGCGGCCCACCGCTCCAGGTCGCGGGCGGCCTCGTGGATGAGGGCCAGGAGCGAGTTGATTTGCTGCGCCGGCGCGGGGCCGCGTTGGACTAGCTCGATTTGATTGGCCTTCATTTGGTGGAGACGAATATACCCGGCCTCTTCGAGCGTTTTGAGAGTGTTGGACACAACCGAGGTTGAGCCATAGCCCACCTCACGCATGATGTCACGCAACCCTAGCGCGGCCACGGGCTTGGCGGCGTGGGCGCGTAGTAGGGCCAGGGTCTTTTGCTGGCGCTCGGTCAATGGTTTAGCGGTTTGGGTTGTCATGTTGCTCCTCCGTCTCGGCTGTCGCCCGGCTGTGGCTCATGTCGCGTATGACGCAGGCCGCAGCGACCAGGCTGATGACCATAATCACAATTCCATCCATCCAAGTGAAGACTGGCATAGGGACTCCTATCGCCGGGCGACATGCCGGCTGGCGGCTGCCCACCGCTCGGCAAAGGTGGACGTGTCTACTTCGTCATCCGCGCCGAGCGGCGTGAGGGTCAACCCCTGGCCGCACTGTGGGCGCCCATTGATGGCAGCGAGGGCGTCGCGCTCCTTTTCCAGGGCGGTGACATCGTGCGGCGTCAAGCGCACCCCATTCTTGAAGCCCTTGTCCAGCCAGAAATTAATCTGCTGGACGCGCTCGCGGCGCTGGGTAAAAGTCATGGTGTCGGGCTGGGTGGTGTTAATCATGGCGATACTCCTAGGCGTGGTGAATGACCGAGATAACGCGGGCGCGCACGTCGTCACCCGGTTGCGGGATACGAATGAGGGCGCGCTCCTCGGTAGCGAGCCACACAAAGGCGCGTTCGCCCGGCTGGGGCTGGCCGTCCTTCCGCATGATCACAATGTCGCCCTGGTGAATACTGGCGTCGGTGAAGGCGTCGGAGGCAACGCGTAGGGCGTAGATACCCTGTGACCCGTCCAGCGGGAGATCATCGACGTTACTGAGGTTGAGCATGGTTGTGTTCTCCGTTCTTGCGGTCGTCTTCGTCGAGCGCGGCCAGCACGTCGGCAATCGCTGCGCGTAACTCGGCTTTTCAGCCTCGTGTCTGCCCATGGATCATCCTTCGACACCTGGTGGAACCCGCGATTTTCGCGAACTACCAGTCTACCCGTGGGGCAATATTTGGTTTGGGCAAGCGGTTAGAACCTGCGCCATCGCAGCCTTCTCGGCGGTTGGCAAGGACA
>ERZ650311.1703-NODE-1703-length-10458-cov-6.546477_pt1 | contig 10458 bp, 8 predicted proteins | sample MGYA00376247_ERZ650311 | MGnify/ENA primary metagenome ERZ650311 (study PRJEB26733, sample SAMN07839324) | wastewater metagenome | biome: small river; feature: stream; material: water | place: USA: North Carolina | collected 2016-07-28 ... | reverse complement strand
CGATCGAGACGATCCGGTCCACCTTGCCGTCGAACTCCTCCCATGGCTGCAGCCGAACCTCTTTGTGGCGCGGGCTCTTCGAGTTGGCGAACCAGTGCTCCTCGATGTGGCGGCGCTGGTTCTCCGAGAGGGTCAGGCCGATGACGTTGACGTCGTAGCGCTCCACGGCACGCATGATCGTCGAACCCCAGCCACAGCCGATGTCGAGCAGCGTCATCCCGGGTTGCAGGGCGAGCTTGCCGAGCGCCAGGTCGACCTTGGCCATCTGCGCTTCCTCGAGCGTCATGTCGTCGCGCTCGAAGTAGGCGCAGCTGTAGGTCTGCGTCGGGTCCTGCCACAGCTTGAAGAAGTCGTTGGAGATGTCGTAGTGGAACTGCACTTCGCCCTTGTCCGATCCGCGGGTCTGCGACGCGGACTGCGACAGCCACTTCGACTGGGCGGGGGGAGTTGGGCCGTGCGCAGTTGATCGGTTCGACACTGTCCGTCCTCGGGGCAGGGAGCAACGACAGGCAGGCGGGTACCCAGGGCGAAAAGTTTTCAATCGCATTCGGGATGCCAATCCGCACCTAGCCAGTTGGCGGGTTCGGTGCTGCATTGCTCTCGGGTGCCCTGGCGGTGTTGACCGACGGCTAAATCGCATACTGCGGTAGCTCAAGGTCGTCGCGGATATCCCCGGCGACCAGCCTGAGCACCGGCCCGACGTTCATCGCGCGCATCACGATGTTGCGCAGCCACAGGCCGAATTTAGTTCGGGTGGCGAAGAACCCGACGAAGCGGGCGGCGCCGGCCTGCTTGGAAGCGACGAACGGATGCATAAGCGCCTCGTAGGCCTCGAACGCTTCTCGGTGGTCGCCGCCAGCACGCTCCAACTCGCCTGCCAGCACGTAGGCCTCGGTGATCGCCAGGCCGGTGCCCTCGCCGCCAAGCAGTGAGATGCAGCCCGCAGCGTCCCCGATGAGTCCCACCCGGCCACGCGACCAGTGATCCATCTTGATCTGGCTGACCACATCGAAGTACAGGTCGTCGGCTTCGTCGAGCGCGTCGAGCATCTGCGGGCATTCCCAGCCGGCGCCGCCGAACTGCTTGCGCAGCTCGTCTTTCGGCTGGACCCCCGCGTCGGTGCGTTCCGCGCGGAAGATGAACAGGAACAGGGTGCGGTCTTCGCGCAGCGCGACCCGGCCCGCCTGGCGGCCGAGCGTGTTGTAGGTCAGATACACCAGCTCGTCGCGTGGGCGGTAGCCGTCGACCACACAGGCCGCTACCTTGCAGCCGAGGTAGCGCTCGACCTCCGGCCCGGTGCCGAAGGCCAGTCGGCGGACGTTCGAGTGCAGGCCGTCGGCCCCGATGAGCAGGTCGAATTCCCGCGGCTCGGCGTTCCCGAACGTGAGGCGCACGCCATCGCCATGATCGTCCACGGCCGTGATGGTGTCGCCGAAGACGGTCTCGACCTTGTCGGCCACGGTCCGGTACACCGTCGCGGCCAGGTCACCGCGCGGCAGGCTGGTGAAGTCGTGGCCGATCAGGTTCCGGATGGCCTCGACCGGCAGTTCGGCCTTGACCTTGCCGTCGGAGTCCACCGAGCGCAGCTGCTGAATCTCGTAGCCCGCGTCGAGAAGCTGGTCTTCGATGCCCATCTTCTTGGCCACCCGATAGCCGACGCCCCAGAAGTCGATCATATAGCCGCCGGTGCGAAACGCGGGAGCCTGCTCGATCAGCGTCGGGGTGTGGCCGGTGCGGTGCAGCCAGTAGGCCAGTGCTGTGCCCGCGACGCCCGCGCCGCTGATTGCCACCTCCATACCTTTGGTCTACGCGCCTCGTGGGTCGAGACGCAAGGTCCGCCGAATTAGGTTGCGGTACCGTCAATTTAGAGAATCCCGGCAGCCGGCCGGTGCTCAGCGTAGCTTGACCATTCGGGTGGTCGAACTCTCGTCCAGTTCGACCACGTCGGCGCGGGAGCGCAGGAAGTCGCTGAACGACTTGAATCCCAGCGACTTCTCCGAGAACGACGGGTCCATCCGCTTCATCTGCGCCTTGACCGCCGAGTTGTGCAGCCAGTCGGCGTCGTCCTTCTCCAGTCCGATCTGCAGCGCCCGCTCCAGCAGCGCGGTGGCGGCGGCCTGCGGATCCGGGGGCTCGGGCTCCGGGGACTTCTTGGCCGTCCCCCGCTTGGGCTTCTCCGGGGTCTCGGGCGGCTCGAAGACCGGCACCCCGGGCAGCGCGTCGTAGATGACGAAGTCGTCGCAGGCCGCCGCCAGCGACCTGCTCGACGAGCCGGCCACCCCGATGCCCACCACGTAGCGGCCCAGCCGCTTGCAGCGCTGCGCGAGCGGGATGTAGTCGGAGTCGCCGGCCACGATCACCACGTGGGTCAGGTCCGGCAGCCGGAACATGTCCTCGACCGCGTCGACCGCCAGCCGGATGTCGGCGGCGTTCTTGCCGTAGGCCGCGGCCGGGAACAGTTGCACCAGGTCCACCGCGCGCCCGACCAGCTGTTCCTGGTATTCGGCGTTGACCTCGGCCGACCAGTCGGCATAGGCGCGGGTCAGCACCACCGTGCCGAACGAGGAGGCGAAGTCCAGGATCGCGCCGACGTCGACCCGGGCCCGGCCCAGCTTCGCCGACTCCAGGCCCTTGGCCTTGTCGCGCTGGAACGAGTTGCGGCCGTTGACCTGGTCGTAGCGGGAGATGACGATGTTGTCGAAGTCGAGGTAGACGGCAACGCGGGGCGCACCGGGTTCGGTCACGTCGTCAAGTGTTGTCCATGTCGTCGGCGGGCATCGGGGTTTCCGGGGCACCCACCGCTGTGCCCGGCTACGAGCGACTGTCCGCCGCCGTGGAGTCGCTCGAAGCCGGGCAAAACGGGTGCGGACCCAGAGGCCCCGCCGGGCGGCCGGACCCAAGGGCCCCGCTAAGACCTGCATGTTTGCTGCTGACCAGGCAATTTCCGCCGGATGCGATGTGACAAATCGTCGCCCCGGCCGTCTATGATCGTCAGCGTCAATGATGACGCCGGCCCTGCCCTCTCGACCCTGCCCTGGAGTGACTCTCGGTGACGTTTCCCGCCCGTATTCGTGCTGCCAGCCTGATCTTTGGAGCCCTGCTCCTGACAGTGCTGGTCAGCGATGTCGCCGGCCTGCCTGGCTGCGCAAACGGGTGCAAGACGGCCACCGCCTCCGCCGCGGCCCCGCCGCCGCCCGCCCCGCCGCGTCCGCCGCTGCTGGGTGTCGCCCCGGCGAACGGATCCGAGGACCTCAGCCCGCTGAGCCGGGTGAAGGCCAACGTCGTCAACGGCACCCTCACCCAGGTCACCCTGGTCGACGACTACGGCAACACCGTCGACGGCGTCCTGTCGCCCGACCGGACCTCCTGGCAGCCGACGCAGCCGCTGAAGTACAGCCGCACCTACACCATGAAGGCGGCCAGCCTGGGCGCCAGCGGGGTGCCGCTGGTCCGGACCACCACCTTCGGGACAGCGACCCCGAACAATGTCACCCAGGTTTACCTCGAGACCCCCGGCGGCCTGCCGATCCACGAGGACCTTAAGTACGGCGTCGGCACCATCATCGCGGCCCGCTTCGACGAACCGATCGCCGACAAGGCCGCGGCCGAGCGCACCCTGCGCGTCACCACCAACCCGCCGGTCAAGGGGTCGTGGTACTGGGTGGACGACGTCACCGCCCACTGGCGGCCCGAGAGGTACTACGCCCCGGGCACCACGGTGGCGGTGGCGGCCAACATCTTCGGGCAGCGACTCGGCGACGGCCTCTACGGCCTGGACAATGCCACCGCGACCTTCACCATCGGTGACGCGCACATCTCCATCGCCGACGACCGCACCAAGACCGTCAGCGTGTTCGACAACGGCAAACTGGTTCGCGCCATGCCCACCTCGATGGGCAAGGGCGGCTTCCAGACCATCGCCGGGCGCGAGTTCTCCTTCTGGACCCCGCCCGGCATCTACACCGTGATCGACAAAGCCGAGACCGTGACGATGGACTCGTCGACCTACGGGCTGCCGGTGGCATCGTCGCAGGGATACAAGACCAAGATCCCGTACGCCACCCGCATCAGCACCGACGGGATTTACCTGCACCAGCTCAACGAGACGGTGTGGGCGCAGGGCAACACCAACCTGTCGCACGGCTGCCTGAACCTCAACGGCGAGAACGCATCCTGGTTCTTCAACTTCTCGCAGCCGGGTGACGTCGTCGAGATCCGCAACACCGGCGGGCCGGGGCTGCAGATCTGGCAGAACGGGGATTGGACGCTGCCGTGGGCCGAGTGGCTCAAGGGCAGCGCGCTGACCCCCAAGCCCTGAGGTTCGTCAACCGCCCCACCGTTATCGACGGCTTCGTAAATTAGCGCTGCGCGCTGGTCTTTGAAGTGGGAAGATTCCCGCACCTTTGTGTGGGAGGCGAACCATGGACTACATCCAGGCCAACCTGATCGACCCGGTCAGCAAGGTGCTTTACACCTACGTCCTGATCTATCTGCTGGTCGCCGTCGGCATCTACTTCACCATCCGCACCCGGTTCATCCAGATCCGCTACTTCGGCCGGATGCTGCGCCAGGTGCTGCACTCGCGGGAGAACGGCGACGGCATCTCGTCGTTCCAGGCGTTCTGCATCGGTCTCGCCTCCCGAGTGGGCACCGGCAACATCGCCGGTGTGGCGATCGCGTTGACGGTGGGTGGTCCGGGCGCGATCTTCTGGATGTGGGTGGTGGCGGCCATCGGCATGGCGACCGCGCTGATCGAGGCGACCCTGGGCCAGATCTTCAAGGTCCGCGCCGACGACGGCAGCTTCCGCGGCGGGCCGGCCTTCTACATCCAACGCGGGCTGGGTTCACGCGCCGGCGGCATGCTGTTCGCCGTGCTGCTGGTGTTCACCTTCGGCTTCGCCTTCAACATGCTGCAGGCCAACGCGATCAGCGACGTGCTGAACACCTCGCATGAAATCGAAGTGCATTGGACCACAATCGGTTTGGTGCTGCTGTCCGCGCCGGTGCTGTTCGGCGGGGTCAAGCGGGTGGCCAAGGTCGCCGAGTTCGTGCTGCCGCTGATGGCGCTGGCCTACGTGACGCTGGCGCTGATCATCGTCGCCATGCATATCGGCCACCTGCCGCAGGTTCTGGGCCAAATCATCGGCGGCGCATTCGGATTCACCCAGATGGCCGGCGGCTTCACCGGCGGGGTGGCCGCCGCGATGCTCAATGGCGTCAAGCGCGGCCTGTTCTCCAACGAGGCAGGTATGGGCAGCGCCCCCAACGTCGCCGCCACCGCGACCGTCTCACATCCGGTCAAGCAGGGGCTGATCCAGTCGCTCGGCGTGTTCGTCGACACCATGATCATCTGCTCGGCAACGGCTTTCATCATCCTGATCTCCGGACCGGAGATCTACGACCCGGCGGCGCCCGGTAAGCGGGCCGGCGCGGCGCTGACCCAGGCGGCGATCGGCAGCGCGCTGGGCTCGTGGACCACCGGTCTGATGACGGCTCTGGTCTTCGTGTTCGCGTTCTCCTCGGTGCTGGGCAACTACGTCTACGCCGAGATCAACCTGTTCTTCCTCGGCGCGAAGAAGAACGCCATCATGATCTTCCGACTGTTGGTGCTCGGCGCGATCGCGCTGGGCGCAACCTCCAAACTGGCCACGGTCTGGGACATCGCCGACATCGCGATGGGATTCATGGCCCTGGTCAACCTGGTGGCCATCGTGCTGCTGGGCAAGTGGGCGTTCGCCGCAATCCGCGACTACCACCGGCAGAGCGCCGACGGCAGCGACCCGGTGTTCGTCGCGGAGCAGGCCGGCCTGCCCGGGGTGCTGGAGGGCGACATCTGGAGCGGGAGGCTCGCTGGCAGCGGGCGTGACGTCCCTGCGTAGATTCGGTTTGTGGACTTACTTCGCACCCCGGACTCCCGCTTCGCCAACCTCGAGGGCTATCCCTTCGAACCGTGTTACCTGGATGTCAGCGCGAGCGACACCGGTCCGCTGCGTATGCACTACCTCGATGAGGGCCCCAGGGACGGCAAGCCGGTGGTGCTGCTGCACGGCGAGCCGACGTGGAGTTACCTGTACCGCACCATGATTCCGCCGCTGGCCGCCGCGGGGCATCGGGTGCTGGCCCCCGACCTCATCGGGTTCGGCCGCTCCGACAAGCCGACCCGGCCCGAGGACTACACCTACCTGCGCCACGTCGAGTGGGTGACGTCCTGGCTGACCCAGTTGGACCTGCGGGAGATCACCGTCGTCGTGCAGGACTGGGGCTCGCTGATCGGGCTGCGGGTGGCCGCCGAGCAGAGCGATCGGTTCGCAAAGTTGTTCATCGCCAACGGTTTTCTGCAGACGGGGGACCGGCCCGCCAACCGGGCATTCCGGATCTGGCGGGCGTTCGCCAGGTACTCGCCCTGGTTCACTGCGAGCCGGATAGTCAACACCGGCACCGTGCACGAGCTGTCCGCCGCCGTGCGCGCCGGCTATGACGCGCCGTTCCCCGACAAGACCTATCAGGCCGGGGCGCGTGCCTTCCCGCAGTTGGTGCCGACCTCACCCGACGATCCGGCGGCACCGGCCAACCGCGCCGCGTGGAAAGCACTGGGCCGCTGGGAGAAGCCAGTGCTGTGCGTATTCGGTGCCCACGACGCGATCCTCGGGAAGGCCGACGGCCCGTTGATCCGCCACATCCCCGGGGCGGCCGGCCAGCCACACGCCCGGATCAAGGCCGGCCACTTCATCCAGGAGGACGCCGGCCCGGAGTTGGTCCAGCGGCTGCTGGACTGGGAAAAGAGCCTGTGACCTAGCTCACAAAACGGCGTAGCCTTGAAGGCGTCTCTGCAAGGGGAGGGAGACGTCATGAAGGGTGCATATCGAGATCCGGTGGATCACGCCCGAACAACCCAACCGCATGCCGGTGAGTCGTTCATCGACACGCTCTGGCTGCCCGGCCTGCTGCTGATCGCCCTCGGGGTGGCCGGGCTGGCCGGGGTCGTCGCGGCGCTGGCCTACAACCACCACGAGCTGCTCGGCATGCTCGGGCTGCTGGCGGCCGGGCTGCTGGTCGGCGGTGCGTCGCTGATCACCGCCGAGCATCACCGCGTGCTGCGCGTCGAGCGGCAGTGGCTGGCCGATCATCCCGATCGCGCACAGCCCGGTCGCCACGCGGTGTAGCTGAGACGACGGCTGCTTCCTGGTGCCGCTTAGGGGCTGGTGCCAGGGCTTTTCGCGGCTCGTGCCTGAGTGCCGAATTTCCTTGCGGAATTTGCTGGAACTTTCCTGTGTGTCAATTAATGGGTAACGGTTGCAAATCAATCGAGGCCCGGGTGTTGCTCTGTAAATGGGCTTTGAACACTATATATCGATACACAACTGGATATTCCGGCTAACTCAACAGGGCCTATGCGGACGATCCCCTAATCCCCTAACCGGGATTGCTGAAAAACCCGGTACGGCCCGCATCCGCTAGGGGAGTGCGCCCCATTCCGGGGAGCGGGCGCCGTCCATACCGTGGCAAGCAATGACCGGGCCGACCGGCGAACACACAAAGAGAGGCACTACTCATGAACACCGTCCTGCAATTCATCCTGGACCTGTTCCGCAATGAGAACGCCGCGCAGGCGTTCGTCGCGAACCCCAACGCCGCGCTGGCCGACGCCGGCCTGGCCGACGTGACCCCGCAGCAGCTACAGTCGGTAGCCGCCACGGCGGTGCCCGGGCTCGAGCTGGCCCCGGCGAACCCGATCGCCGGATTGCAGCAGGCGGTGTCCAACCAGTTCGGCTTCGCGCCGGCGGAATCCGTGCTGCCCGAGGTCGGCGCCGGGATCGTCACCGACCAGGCCGCGCAGATCGGCCTCGACGGCGGCTCCGCGATCGCGGCCGCACTGGGCGAGGGCATCGGCGCCGGACTTGGTGCGGGCCTCGAGGGTGGCGCCGAGTTGGCCGGCCAGAGCGCCGTTGGTCTGGGGACCGGCCTGGGTGCCGGCCTTGGGCTGGGTGGCGGTGCTGAGGTCGGCGGTGGATTTGATGCCGGACTGGGTGCGCAGACGGGGGTTGGTCTCGGCACCGGCCTGGGTCTCGGTGGCGGCGCTGAAGTCGGCGGTGGGTTCGATGCCAATCTCGGTGGCGAGTTCGGCGCGGGTGTCGGCCTTGGCGGTCAGTCCGGCGTCGGTCTCGGCGGTGGCTTCGGCGTTGGTGGTGGCGCGGAACTTGGTGGCGGCTTTGATGCCGGGCTGGGTGGCCAGGCCGGTGCAGGAGCTGGCGCTGGACTCGGCGGCAGCGCTGAGTTCGGTGGCGGTTTCAACGCCGGACTCGGGGCGGAACTGGGCGGCCAGGCTGGCGCGGGTGCTGGCGCTGGGCTCGGCGGTGGCGCTGAGCTCGGCGGTGGCTTTGATGCCAACCTGGATGGCGAGTTCGGTGCGGGTGTGGGCGCCGGCGGTGGCGCAGGCACCGGCCTCGGCGGCGGTTTCAACGCCGGTGGTGGTGCTGAGCTGGGCGGCGGTTTCGATGCCAATCTCGGTGGCGAGTTCGGTGCCGGTGTTGGTGCCGGTGGTGGTCTAGGTACCGGCCTTGGCGGCGGCTTCAACGCCGGTGGCGGTGCGGAACTGGGCGGTGGCTTTGATGCCGGGCTGGGTGGCGAGGCCGGAGCCGGTGCCGGAGCTGGACTCGGTGGCGGTGCGGAGCTCGGCGGCGGCTTCAATGCCGGGCTCGGCGGCCAGGCGGGCGCGGGTGCCGGTGCGGGCCTCGGATTCGGCGGTGGCACGCAGTTCGGTGGTGGCGCGCAATTCGGTGGTCAAGCCGCCGGTGGCGCGGGTGCGGCTATCAACGCAAGCGGCAGCGGCGAGGCAGCAGGCGGCGCGAACGTCGCCGACCGCGCCCGTTTCGCGAGCAACGTCCGGGCGGATGCCACTGAACGCGGCACCGTCAACAGCAGCGCGACCGCGGGCAGCACGTCCAACGCCGGTCTTGCCGCGCAGGAGAACGCGAGCTTCAGCAGCAGCGCCAACGCGGGGTTGTCGAGCCCGCTTGGCGGCGTGAGCCTGGGCAATCAGACCGCCGCGAGCGGCGGCGGAGCGGTCGGTCTCGGCAGTGGCGGTCTCAACGCCGCCGGAGGTACCGCGGTGACGAGCGCGACGACGGCCGGGCTCGCCAGCCCGCTGGGCAGCACCGCCGCGAGCGTTCAGACCGCTGCGGGCAACACCGCGGCCGTGAGTTTCCTGCACGACGACGGTGCGGCGCTCAGCGCTAACACCAACGCCGCAGGCGCATTCGGGGCTCACACCAACATCCCGTCGGTGGTTCCGAATGCGGGCGCACACACCAATGTCAGCGCGGGCGGCAACGCCGCGGCCGGTGGCAATGCGAACTTCCTCGGCAACGAGGCGACCACCCTGGGCGCGCACAGTGCCGTTCAGGCCGGTGGCGCCACCAGCGCCGAGGTCGCGGGCGGACACACGTCCTTCGGCGGAAACCTCGCCGCCCAGAACAACTTCGGCACCCACGCCGACATCCTGGGCCGCGACACGGCCGCGCTGGGCGGGCACGGCAACGTCAACACCGGTGCCGCGGCCAGCGCCCAGGGCTCTACCGGACAGGGGAGCGTGATCCACACCGGTGGGTCGACGGTGGCCAACGGCGACGTCACGGCCGGCTCGCACGGCGGATCGTTAATCACTGGTTCGCAGGGCAATGCCAATGCGGGCAGTGCCAATTCGGTTGGCAGCAGCCATGCCTCGACGAATGTCGACCAGCATGCGGCGGTGGAATCCTCGACTCACGCGGTCACGGGTACGCCGGATCACTCGGCGTTCGACCCGTCGGCTCACATCGCCGCGGACTCGTCGAGCCACTCGCTGTTCGACGCCGGGCACGACCCGTCGGCGTCGCACATCCCGCAGTTCGGCGCCGAGGGGGCGACGCACAATCAGTTCGATCAGCACCTCGGGTTCTGATGTAACGGCATCGGCGGGGACCCCAGGGTTCCCGCCGATGCCGTCGTTGAGGGACCTTCGGCTCTAACCGCCCGGTCCGGCCCGGGCGGATCATGGGTTCTCATGATCGAACATCACCTGGACCCGGCCACGTCCATCCTGCTGGTCAAGCCGCAGTCCGCCCTGGACAAGAACGACTTCGTGGAGATGGCCAAGGCCGTCGACCCGCAGATCGAGGCCCACGGCGACCTCGCCGGGCTGATCATCGAGGCGCCGCACTTCCCCGGCTGGGACAGCTTCGGCGCGCTCGTCAGCCACATGCGCTTCATCCGCGACCACGAGAAGCACGTCAAGAAGATCGCGGTGGTCACCGACTCGCACCTCGGCGACGTCGCCGAGCACCTGACCTCACACTTCGTCTCGGCCCAGATCAAGCACTTCCCGGCGGGCGAGGTCGATCAGGCCCGGGCCTGGATCACCGCGGCCTCGTAAGGCTAAGGGCGCGGCCAGGTTTCGGGCAGGCCGTGCCCGCCGTCGGC
>ERZ650311.1702-NODE-1702-length-10465-cov-6.093180_pt1 | contig 10465 bp, 8 predicted proteins | sample MGYA00376247_ERZ650311 | MGnify/ENA primary metagenome ERZ650311 (study PRJEB26733, sample SAMN07839324) | wastewater metagenome | biome: small river; feature: stream; material: water | place: USA: North Carolina | collected 2016-07-28 ... | reverse complement strand
ATGCAATCGGGTCGCAGGCGACATAAACAAGGTGCTTTGGTGCCAGCTCAATTAGCTGACCAACGACCTTTGCGCCGGCTCCGGCGCGTGGAGGGTCAATAATCACCGTGGCATCTTCGAGCGTCGCTTTAGCCTTGGCCATCTCACTGACCTTTTGGTTCATGTAGCGCTCAACTGGGGAGCAAATCGCCTTGGCTTTTGAGATGTCTGAAAGGTTCAAAATCGCATCATCGGTTGCCTGCTTGAACGATTCAACAGTGGTGACTTTGATGCCGGTGCCGAATTTCGCGGCGAGCGCACCAGAGAACAATCCGACACCGCCATACAGGTCTAGATTGTCGGCGGCCGGGTCAAAGCCGACTGCTGAGACCATCGATTGAACTGCCTCAGTGAGAACCTCGGCTGCCTTTTTGTGAACCTGCCAAAAACCGCCACCGCTGATGCGATAGGTGCGGCCGCCAGTGCGCTCAATAAGGCGCTCGTCACCTTTGAGCTTGTTGTCGACCTTGTATTGAATCTGCCCGGTGTTCGAGGTAGCGACCTCAACCTTTTTGGCATTCTGAAAATTGCGCTTGTGCATTTCAAGCTCACGAATGTCTTCGACTGCCAGTGGCAAGTCTTTGACTCGAACAACCTCGTGGCTGCGCTCGCGATAAGGTCCAACGTTGCCGCCCTGATCAACGTGCAGTTGCACGCGGGTGCGATAACCCAAGCCGTTGGCTTCGTCGTCGCCAGGGGCTGCCTCGACTTCAACACGCAACTTGATGCCGGCCATGCGGTCTAGGGCTTCTTCGAGAACGTCAGCTTTCAGTTCACGCTGGCGGGCAAGTTTGATGTGACCGAATTCGGCACCGCCCGCTCCCCCTGGGCCAGCTTCTTTCCATACCGGTGCAACGCGGTCTGGCGAGGCAACCAAAATTTCAGTCGGTTCAGCTCGACAAAATGAGCCGCCGCGGTCTTCATAAACCAGCGCCTTCACTTTTTCGCCAGGCAAAACATGTGACACAAAAACCACACGCCCCTCGTGGCGAGCTACAAAGATTCCGCCGTGGGCGACCTTCTCAATTTCGAGTTCAAGATTCTGGCCGACCCAGTTAATAGTTTTAGACACCCTCTGAGGTTACCCGAACACCGCTTGGCGCCCATGCGCAAGGCGCCAACCGACTAGGCAGCATCTGGCAAACTGATGCGGTGACCAAACTCGTGCTTGCCTCAACCTCACCCGCCCGACTAGCCCTGCTTCGCGCGGGCGGAATCGAGCCAGTGACCATTGCCCCTGGCGTTGATGAAGATGCCGCCGTTGAGGCAGCGACAGCGGCGGGTTTGATTTCAAACACTGCCGAAATGGTGCAGTTTTTAGCCAAAGCCAAAGCCGAGGCCGTGGTCGATCGCATCGAGGCCCAGGACGCATTGATCATCGGCTGTGACTCTTCGCTCGAGTTTGATGGCGAGGCACTCGGCAAACCGCATGAACCCGAGGTCGCCATTGAGCGCTGGCGCCAGATGCGCGGTCGCGCGGGCACTCTGTTCAGTGGGCATTGGGTTATCGACAATCGCGAACCTCAGCCGGGGCAGTTGCCGCCGGCAGCGGGCCGCACCTCGAGCACAATCGTGCACTTCGCCGACATCACCGATGCCGAAATCAACGCGTATGTCGCCACCGGTGAGCCACTAAAGGTGGCAGGCGCATTCACAATCGACGGAATCGGCGGGGCATTCATCCGCAGTATTGAAGGCGATAGCCACACTGTGGTTGGTCTTTCGCTATCGACACTGCGTGACCTAAGCATTCAGCTCGGAGTCGACTATTCGAGTCTTTGGCGAGTATCACAGTAGATTTTTGGTTTTTTTGTGTTTGCCTGCCAATAAATAGGTGAATTCTGGCAATAGAGTTGGGCATTATGACTGCAACCGCAACCAGAAAAATCACAAAAGTTCTTATCGCCAACCGCGGCGAGATCGCAGTGCGCATTGCGCGCGCGGCTAAGGACTCAGGCATTTCATCGGTTGCGGTTTATGCCGATCAAGATCGTGACGCACTGCACGTGAAGCTAGCTGATGAGGCCTATGCCCTGCACGGCACCACCGGTCCAGAGACATATTTGGTCATCGAAAAAATTCTTTCAGTCGCCAAAAAGTCAGGCGCCGACGCTGTTCACCCGGGCTATGGATTTTTGGCTGAAAACGCCTCGTTCGCGCAGGCAGTTATCGATGCCGGTTTGATTTGGATCGGCCCATCGCCAGCCGCTATCGAGGCGCTCGGTGACAAAGTATCTGCTCGCCACATTGCCGAAAAAGTTGGCGCCCCGCTCGCCGCTGGAACCCTGAACCCAGTCAGCGATGTTTCAGAGGTTCTAGATTTCGTTGCCAAGCACGGCGCGCCAATTGCCATCAAAGCCGCCTATGGCGGCGGTGGCCGAGGCATCAAAGTTGTTTATGACGCTGCCGACGCGGCTGAACTTTTTGAATCAGCAACCCGTGAGGCAATTGCTGCCTTTGGTCGCGGCGAGTGCTTCTTAGAGAAATATCTCGAGAAGCCACGTCACGTTGAAACCCAGTGCCTTGCCGATGCCTATGGCAACGTGGTTGTGGTTTCAACCCGCGACTGCTCACTTCAGCGTCGTCACCAAAAGTTGGTCGAAGAAGCTCCGGCTCCGTTCCTAACCGCAGATCAAAACCGCCGCTTGTATGAAGCATCTAAGGCAATCTTGAAAGAGGTTGGCTATCAGGGCGCCGGCACCTGTGAATTCTTGGTTGCTCAAGACGGCACCATTTCGTTCCTCGAGGTCAACACCCGCCTGCAGGTTGAGCACCCAGTCTCTGAAGAAGTCACCGGTCTAGACCTTGTGCGCGAGCAGTTCAGAATTGCTGAGGGTGGCGAGCTTGACCATCGCGACCCAGAAGTTCGCGGTCACTCGTTTGAGTTTCGCATTAACGGCGAAGATGCCGGCCGCAACTTTATGCCGGCCCCGGGCCCAGTTCATGTTTTCAAGGCACCTTCAGGCCCAGGTGTGCGCGTTGACACCGGCGTTCAATCAGGTGATGAAATCTCTGGCTCTTTCGACTCGATGGTCGCCAAACTAATCGTCACCGGTGCCACCCGCGAAGAAGCCCTTGCTCGTTCACGTCGCGCACTCGAAGAGATGGAGGTAGCAGGTTTGCCAACCGTGCTGCCATTCCACCGCAAGATTGTGAATGACCCAGCATTTATTGGTGAGGGTGAAACTCACAACGGTGGACGCTTCGGAATTTATACCCGCTGGATTGAAACCGAATGGGTCAACGACATTCCAGCCTGGGGTGGCGTTGCCGAGCCGACAGCCGAGCCACAAGAGCGCAACAACGTTGTGGTCGAGGTTGACGGCAAGCGCATCGAGGTTTCTTTGCCAAAGCGCCTGTTGGCACCGCACACCGGTGCCGGCGGCGTTGCCACCGCAGGTCACGCTCCAAAGCGCAAGTCACACGGTGCAGCTAGTGCGTCTGGCGCAGCTAGCGGCAACGCAATCAAGGCGCCAATGCAGTCGACAGTGGTGAAAATCGCAGTTAGCGTTGGCGACTCAGTTCAAGAGGGCGATCTGATCTTGGTTCTCGAGGCCATGAAGATGGAGCAGCCGATGAACTCGCACAAGGCTGGCACTATCAAGTCAATCAGCGCCGAGGTTGGCGCAACCGTTCCCGCCGGAACAGTGCTGGTTGAGTTCGAATAATCTTCGACAAGTTTAAAAACAAACCCCGGTCAAACTGACCGGGGTTTGTTTTTGCAAAAGTGTTTAGCCAGCACTCGTGCTCAGTCAACTAGTCAGAAGGTCGGTGCAGAGCACGGGCAGCATCTGAAATTGAACCGGTCAGAGCCGGATAAACCGTGAAGGTTTTTGAAACCTGGTCGACAGTCAGTCGGTTTTCAACTGCGATGGCAATCGGATAAATCAGGTCAGACGCTCGAGGCGCGACGATTAGGCCGCCAATCACGGTGCCGCCGGTTGAGCAGATCAACTTGACGAAACCATCTTGCAGTCCAAGCATTTTTCCTCTTGGGTTTTGGGTGAGGTCGATCTTTTCGACATAGCCCGAGACCAAGCCATCTTTGATGTCTTTTTCGGTCCAGCCGACCTGAGCAATTTCAGGTGAGGTGAACACGTTTGAGGCAACGTTGCGCATGTTCGTCGGGGCAGCAACGTCACCCATGGTGTGAAAAACCGCGGTGCGGCCATTCATCGCGCTAATTGAAGCCAGCGGCATAAATGTGGTGCAGTCACCGACGGCATAAACGTTTGCTCGCGCCGTTCGCGAAACCTTGTTGACCACAACGTGACCAGACTCGGTTAGCTGAATGCCGGCTTCTTCAAGACCCAGGCCTTCAGTGTTAGGAATCGCACCGACAGCCATTAGACAGTGGCTGCCCTTGACGATCTCACCGGTTGAAAGCGTGACCTCAACACCGTCGCCAGTGTTAACCACTTTGTCGGCTCGTGACTTGTTGCGAATATGCATGCCTTTGCGGCGGAACACGTTTTCGATAACCTGCGCGGCCTCGATGTCATTGTTTGGCAGCACCATGTCGCGACTTGAAATCAAAGTGACCTCAACGCCAAGCGACGCGTATGCAGACGCAAACTCGGCACCGGTCACGCCCGAACCAACCACGATCAGGTGATCCGGAAGCTTGTCGAGACTATAGAGCTGGGTCCAGCTGAAAATTCGTTCACCATCTGGCTTGGCATCCGGCAGCTCGCGGGGGTGGGCGCCAACTGCAACGATGATGGTTTTGGCTTCGATGCGCTCTTCATCGCCGTTTTCGTGAGTGATGATCACGTGGTGATTGCCGTCAAGGCGACCACGACCGCGAACCACGTGGACACCCTCAGAAACCAGGTGTGCCAGCATGTCTTTTGACTGAGCTTCGGCAAGGTCGAGCAGGCGTCGGTTAACTGCGCCTAGGTCGACTTTCATTTGCGGCTTGATGGTCTTGCCGTCAAGGGCAAAATAAATGCCGAGGTTGCTTGCGTGTGAAACACGGTTTGCCGCTTCGGCAGTTGCGATCAAAGATTTCGATGGCACAACGTCGGTGAGCACAGCGTTGCCGCCGACTCCGTTGGCCTCGATGAGGGTGACTTTTGCACCTAGCTGGCGACCGGCTAGAGCGGCTTCGTATCCGCCTGGGCCACCACCAATAATTACGATGTGGTGAACAGGGGTTTGATTATTTGACACGAGAACATTCTCGCAGGATTTAGGAAAGTAAACTCAAACCCATGACTAACCCTCTGGAAAATTCAATGGCGAATCCTTTTGAGGTTGCCAAGCAAGCAGCGGCAAAAATTGCCGAACTAACCGGCGTTGAGCGCCATGACATTGCCCTGACTTTAGGCTCAGGATGGGCCAAAGCAGCCGACCTGATCGGCGAAACCACCGCAACTATCAACGCGGTCGACGTTCCCGGATTCTCAGCTCCAAAGGTTGAAGGTCACGTTGCGACCATTCGCTCTGTGCTTTTGCCGAGCGGAAAGCGCGCCCTGATTCTCGGTGCCCGCACTCACTACTACGAAGGCCACGGCGTGCGTCGCGTGGCTCACGGTGTGCGCACCGCGGCTGCCACCGGTGCCAAGACCATGATTCTCACCAACGGCGCCGGCGGCATCAAAGAAACTTGGTCGCCAGGCACCCCAGTGTTGATCAGCGATCACATCAACCTGACCGCCGACAGCCCGCTCGAGGGTGCAACCTTCATCGATCTAACCGACCTGTATTCAAAGCGCCTGCGCGAACTGGCCCGCACTGTTGATTCGTCTCTCGACGAAGGTGTTTATGTGCAGTTTCGCGGCCCGCACTATGAGACACCGGCTGAGGTTCAAATGGCCAAAACAATTGGTGGCCACTTGGTTGGAATGTCAACCGCTCTAGAGGCAATCGCCGCTCGAGAAGCCGGCATGGAGATTCTCGGATTCTCGCTGATGACCAACCTTGCCGCTGGCATTCAGACCACACCGTTGAACCACGAAGAGGTTTTGCAAGCGGGTCGTGACGCTGAGGCTCGCATTAGCGCACTGCTTGCTGCAATCATCGCGAAAATCTAAACCATGTCTCTCGATTCGGCGATGCTTGCGGCTCTAGATTGGCTAGCCCAAGACCCTGACCCTGAAACCCGCGAAGAGCTCTCTGTGCTTATTGAGTCTGGCGATGAGGCCGCGCTGCAAGACCGCATGGGCAGTCGACTTGCGTTCGGCACAGCCGGCCTGCGCGGCGAACTTGGGGCTGGCCCGAATCGAATGAACCGAGTTTTGGTGGCTCAGGCCGCTGCTGGTTTAGCCAAATTCTTGCTGGCTAATCGCAGTGCATACACCGATAAAAATGGTGTCTTGAGCGTTGTGGTCGGGTTTGACGGCCGCAAAAACTCGGCGATTTTTGCTCGAAATTCAGCAAGCATATTTGCAGCCCACGGCATCAGAACCATGCTGTTTGATTCAGTAGTGCCAACCCCAGTTTTGGCATTCGCGGGCAAGCACCTGGGCACTTCGGCTGCAGTGATGGTCACCGCGTCTCACAACCCACCGCGCGACAACGGATACAAGGTTTATTTGGGCGGAGCTAATGGCGGTTCGCAGATTGTTTCGCCAGCCGACAAACAAATTGCCGCTCAGATTAGCGATGTCGCCGATTCACTCTCGTTCGATCAAATTCCAAAGAGTGACGAATTTGAAATGGTTGGCGACGACCTACGTCACGCCTACATCGGCGCTGTTGCCGAGCTGGCCCCAGACATCGATGGTGCCGAGCGCATCAAGCTGGTTTACACCGCGATGCACGGCGTTGGTTGGCATGTGCTTAAGCCACTCTTCGAGGCCGTGGGCATTCCTGAGCCAATCACCGTCACCGAGCAGCTTCTGCCAGACGCTGATTTTCCGACGGTTGATTTTCCGAACCCTGAAGAACCAGGGGCCATGGATCTCAGTTTTGCGAAGGCTCGTGAGGTTGACGCCGATCTGATTCTCGCAAACGACCCAGATGCCGACCGATTGGCGGTTGCGATTCGCGACTCAAGCGCCGAAGGGGTTGGCTATCGCAGATTGACCGGTGACGAACTGGGGTTGATTTTAGGTGACGAAATGGCTCGCCGAGCAAAGGCAGCTGGCGTGACTGGCACCCTGGCCTGCTCAATTGTTTCAAGCTCTGCCCTGGGCAAAGTTGCCGCTCACTATGGATTGAACTATGCCGAGACCCTAACCGGCTTCAAATACATCGCCAAGGTTCCGAACCTGATTTTCGGCTATGAAGAAGCGCTTGGATACTGCGTGGCGCCAAATGTGATTCCTGACAAAGATGGAATTTCGGCTGCGCTGATTTTTGCTGACCTCGCCGCCAGACTCGCCAATGAGGGCAAAACCGTGGCCGATCACCTGGCAATTTTGGGTGAGCGATATGGTCATTTTGCTACTGGCCAAATCAGCATCCGGGTTTCAGATTTGTCGATAATCAGCAACATCATGCAAAAGTTGCGAATTTCAACCCCGACTCAAATCGCTGGTGTGAGCGCAGCCTTCACCGACTTGTCACACGGGTCTGCAAATTTGGCACCGACTGACGGCGTGAGATTTGATTTGGCTGATGGTCGCCGAGCAATTATTCGCCCATCAGGAACCGAGCCGAAATTGAAGTGTTATTTGCAGGCGATTGGTGATTCGAAGGCGGCCGCTGCTGCTGCGCTAGCCGAACTAGAGCAAAGCTTTAGAGAGCTTCTCTGAGATTTCTTCGAGGTCAAAAAAGTGCTCGATGGCAATGACTTCAGATGGCAAACCCTCGAGTTGACCGATTAGATCAGGCGTAGTCAAAATAATTTGCGCGTCTCGCGAAACCTGAGCGGTCTTCACGTCGGTCGCTTCAACTGTTGCTTCAAGGTCTAGCTGACGAAGCACCTTTTCAGCATTCATTTTTAGCAAAACAGACGTGCCGATGCCCATTCCACACACGGCAATAATTTTCATATTTCCATTGTGTCAGGCGCTAGCTGAGTGCTTCTCGAATATCCTCGGGTTGCACTGCATTTAACATCAAATTCACAAACTTCTCATCTGATAGCGCCTCGGCCAGCTCGCGCATGACCTCGATGTGCGACTCGTGATCAAATGCAGCCAGGCCAATCACAATTCTCACCGGGTCATTAGCTTCGTTGCCGAAGACCACTGGCCAAGCGAGAGTAACTATCGATAGTCCAGTTTCAATAACGGCTGGTGATGGGCGAGCGTGAGCCAATGCGATTCCGGGGGCAATCACTATGTATGGGCCGTGTTCTTCGACGGCCTCGACCATTTGACTGACGTATTCAGGGGTCACTCGCCCACTGGCCACCAAAAGATCACCAGCCATTTCGATGGCGTGATTGCGATCTAGTGGAACGGCTCCGACTCTAATTGAGTGTGAGCCAAGGCTCTGCTCGAGCGCGGCAAGCATGTTAGCCGGCAGCCTCGGCGAAGCCCTCGCTGATCATTTCGATCAGTTCTTCGCGGTCGTCAATAGCCTGAAAACTGCCTTCGGCTGCGTTGATCATGAACTGCTCGATGTCTTCGAGCCCATAGCCAAATGTCTCGGATAGCAGTTCAAGCTCTTTGCTCAGTGAGGTGTTTGACATCAATCGGTTGTCAGTGTTGACGGTGACCTTGAAGCCAAGGTCATAAAACACATCGAATGGGTGGTCGGCCATTGCGTTGCCAAGCATTTCGATGGCGCCAGTCTGAAGGTTTGACGAAGGCGAAAGCTCAAGCACGATTCCGCGGTCGTGCACCCACTCGGCAACTGGGCCGAGAATCACGCGGTCGACACCATCTTCGGTGCCTGAATACAGAATGTCTTCGATTAGGCGAACGCCATGACCGAGGCGCAATGCGCGCCCCGAAACAATTGCGTCTTTAATACTTTCAATGCCGTCGGCTTCACCGGCGTGCACTGTGCAAGGGAACAGCTCGCTAGCTAGATAGTCGAATGCAACTTTGTGACGACTTGGCAAAAAGCCCGCTTCGGCACCAGCGATGTCGAAACCGACAACGCCATCGTGACGGTGACGAACTGCAAGTTCTGCAATTTCAAGACCACGGTCTGCGTGGCGCATCGCAGTTACCAACTGACCGGTGCGAATGAATCCGCCGTTGTTTTCAACGTCTTCCATGCCCTGCTCAAGACCGTCTTGCACTGCCTCGACCACCTCGTCAAGGGTCAGACCGCGCTGCAGGTGCTGCTCTGGTGCCCAGCGAACCTCGCCATAGATCACGCCGTCAGCGGCAAGATCGTGCACGAATTCGCGAGCCACGCGCTGCAAACCATCGCGGGTTTGCATCACAGCTGTGGTCACATCAAAAGTCTTGAGATAGTCAACTAAAGAACCCGAGTCAGCTGACTCGGCGAACCAGTTCTTTAGCTCGCCCGCTTTGTTGGCAGGCAGTTCTAGCCCAATTGCATCTGCCAATTCGATAATGGTCTGCGGGCGCAGGCCACCGTCAAGGTGATCGTGCAGCGAGATTTTCGGCAGCGACTTGAAGTCAATGCGGGCCATGGGGGTTCCTATCCGTTGATGCGGTCAAGCACGATGCTTCGTGCCGAAGTTTGAGGCTGTGCCGCAGCATCAATGATAAATGCGGCTTCGGCTGATTCGATTGCTCGCGCAAAACGGCTTGGTTCATCGGTTAGCAGAGTCATCAGAGGTGCACCTGCGGTCACAACATCGCCACGTTGCGCATGCAGAATCACACCAGCGCCAAATTGAACCGCGTCTTCTTTGCGCTCTCGACCAGCACCAAGTCGCCATGAGGCAATTCCAACGCCCAGGGCATCAAGCTCAGTCAGCACACCGCTGCTTGGCGCAGTTATTACGTGTGATTCTTTTGCAACCGCGAGCTTTGCATCTGGGTCGCCGCCCTGAGCTGAAATCATCTGACGCCATTTATCCATGGCGCGGCCATCTTTCAGCGCGGCCTCGACATCGGCATCGGGCTGGCCAGCTAGGCGAAGCATTTCGCGAGCCAGTTCGACGGTGATTTCAACCACGTCGCGTGGGCCGCCACCAGCAAGAACTTCAACCGACTCTTCAACCTCGAGTGCGTTTCCGATTTTGAGACCAAGCGGAGTCGACATGTCAGTCAGCAGCGCACTGGTTTTGACACCGGCATCTTGGCCAAGCTGCACCAGAGTGGCTGCGAGTTCTTTTGCGCGGTCTAGGTTCTTCATGAATGCGCCGCTGCCGACTTTGACATCGAGCACCAGCGAGGCTGTGCCTTCGGCAATCTTTTTGCTCATGATCGAGCTGGCAATTAGCGGGATGGACTCAACCGTGCCAGTTGCGTCACGCAGCGCATACAGTTTTTTGTCAGCTGGCGCGAGGCCTGACCCAGCGGCACAGATGACTGCACCGACTTCAGCTAGTTGGCGGTGCATTTCGTCGTTAGTAAGGTTTGCTCGACAGCCAGGAATGGCCTCAAGT
>ERZ650311.1701-NODE-1701-length-10471-cov-14.411386_pt1 | contig 10471 bp, 11 predicted proteins | sample MGYA00376247_ERZ650311 | MGnify/ENA primary metagenome ERZ650311 (study PRJEB26733, sample SAMN07839324) | wastewater metagenome | biome: small river; feature: stream; material: water | place: USA: North Carolina | collected 2016-07-28 ... | reverse complement strand
TATGACGATTTTGCTCATCACCCAACCGAAGTTGCGGCGGCTCTCAAGGCGGCACGCGCGGTTGTTGGCTCGGGCAGACTCATCACCGTTTTTCAGCCTCACCTCTATAGCCGAACCAGACTCATGCATGCGCAATTTGCTGAGGCTCTATCGGCGAGTGACAAGGTCGTAGTTCTTGACATTTATGCGGCTCGCGAAGACCCAGAGCCTGGTGTTACCGGAGTTATGGTCGCTGACTCATTTGCAGATCAGGGGCAGGTTCACTACGTAGAAAACTGGGATGACGCTCCTGGAGTGGCGGCTTCGCTCGCTGCGCCTGGCGACTTCATAATCACTATGGGCTGCGGCGATGTTTATCGTATGGTTCCGCAGCTGATTGACGCCTTAGAAAAATAAAGTGAAACGCCCAGTCAGCCGTTCATCACGAGCGAGTCAGCCGAAGCGCCCGACTCGTGCAGCCAAGGTAACCCGAGCCAGCGTAAAGCGACCCTCAGCAGTTACCAAGAGCCGCCGAGTGCCGAAAGTTACCTCAGTGCGAGGTCGCAAATTCGCAAAGCCAAATCTCGCATTTTTGAGCAAAGTTAAGGTCAACCGCGACACGGTTCGCAACTTCAAAACCAAATCGAGGCAAACTCGCGTCGTCACTTTGACTCTCTTGAGCGCATTTGTGGCCCTCTTGCTTTTGGTTTTAGCTACTGTTTTCACCCCTTTGCTAGCAGTTGAAAAAATCCGTATCACCGGATTGAACAAGGTCTCGATAAAAGAGGTTGCAAAGGCGGTTAGCGCACAAAAGGGAATTCCGCTGCCCCTGGTGAGTGAGCAATCGGTTGCCGATGAATTATCGCGATTTACTCTGATCGAGAGTTTCTCGCTGGTGAGCGAACTGCCGCACACTTTGCACATCATCATTTCGGAACGCCAGCCGATTTGTATCGTCGATATGAAGGGCGTTAGTTACCTATATGACCCTGCAGGTGTGCGTCTTGGACAGGCTACATATAAAGACACCTATCCGAGGGTTTCAATTGTTGGTGAGCCTAAAAACAGCGCGAGTTTCGCAGAAGCTATCGATGTCTTGCTGGCCTTGCCAGCCGACTTGCTTCCTCGTGTTTCGCAAATCAACGCGAAATCAAAGGACGACGTGACCATGCAGTTGCGCGGTTATGCCGGCCAGAAAATCTTGTGGGGAGATGCTTCGCAGGCGGCTCTTAAATCGAAGGTGCTTGCAGCTTTGATCGCAAACCAGAAGTTGACCGACCGAGTGACCTACGACGTTTCATCACCGACGGCACCGATCGTGCTTCATCGCTAAGACACGCCCACGGATATGCGCTAAATACAACGAAACAGGCCGTAGTTTCTAGGCGCAGTTGGAAGAGTTTCACCGAGTTTAAGCCTCATCCGGAGGTTTAAGGTTTGCTCTCTAACTTTGACGTGAAAACGTCTGGCTTAGTCGGAGGATGCTCGTGGGTTTGAACCAGAACTACCTAGCGGTAATTAAGGTTGTTGGCGTTGGTGGCGCAGGCGGTAACGCCGTAAATCGCATGATCGAAAAGGGTCAGCGTGGCGTCGAATTCGTGGCAATTAACACTGATGCTCAAGACCTCATCATGTGTGAGGCCGACGTCAAGCTAGACATAGGCCGTGAGCTCACCGGTGGCCTAGGTGCAGGTGCTGATCCAACCGTAGGTAAGCGCGCAGCTGAAGATCACGAAGAAGAAATTGAACTAGCGCTTCGCGGTTCAGACATGGTTTTCGTTACCGCAGGTGAAGGCGGCGGAACTGGCACAGGTGGTGCACCTGTTGTTGCAAAGATTGCACGCGATCTCGGCGCACTCACAATCGGTGTTGTCACTCGTCCGTTCTCTTTCGAAGGAAAGATTCGTACGCGCCAAGCTGAAGAGGGCATCGATGCTCTTCGAGAGCATGTCGATACTTTGATTGTTATTCCAAACGATCGCCTACTTGCAATCTCTGATCGCAATATCACCGCAATGGATGCATTCAAGAGCGCGGATCAAGTTCTTCTCTCAGGTGTTCAGGGAATCACAGAAATCATCACACAGCCAGGTCTCATCAACCTCGACTTCGCTGACGTAAAGACAGTGATGACCGATGCTGGTTCTGCACTGATGGGAATCGGTTCTGCTCGTGGCGATAACCGTGCAGCACGTGCTGCTGAGCTTGCGATTTCAAGTCCACTTCTTGAAGCATCAATTGATGGTGCAATGGGAGTCCTTCTCTCCGTTGCAGGCGGCTCAGACCTCGGTCTCTTCGAAATTAATGAGGCATGTGAGCTCGTACAAGCTGCGGCTCATCCTGATGCGCGCATTATCTTCGGTACAACAATCGATGACGCTCTTGGTGATGAAGTCCGTATCACTGTGATTGCAGCAGGTTTTGCTGGGGGAGAGCCAAAGAAGGTGGAGATGCCTTCTATCAATGCAGCAACCCTTTCAGGCGTTGCAGATCCCATCCCATCGAACGACCCGCTCTCAGTGGCGCTCGATCTTGATAACTCTGCTCCACGCAAGCGCATCACATTTGAAGAGCTCGTCTCTGAAGATGAAATCGATGTTCCAGACTTCATGAAGTAATCCATGACTTCTCGCTTTACCAAACGCACCGGAGGCGTAAGCCACGGTGCGTTTGCATCTCTCAACCTTGGCACCCATGTGGGCGATGAACTTGAGGATGTTCTCGCTAATCGAGAAATTCTCTCTGGCAAATTCGGGCCAATTCAATATATGAATCAGGTGCATGGAGATCGCATCGCGTTGATTGAAGAAGTCACCGATGACGCTCCGACAGCAGATGCGCTCGTAACGGGCATTCCTGGGATTTCACTTGCGGTCATGGTCGCCGATTGCATTCCGCTTCTCCTGAAGTCGAAAGAGGCGGTCGCAGCCGTACATGTTGGCCGTCGCGGTCTAGTAAATGACATTACTCGTAAAACTCTTGAGCTCATGCGCGATATGGGTGCCTCACATATTACGGCCATTATTGGTCCTGCAATCTGTGGTAAATGTTATGAAGTATCTGAGGATGTCTACAAGGAAGTTGTTGCATCCCACCCATTCGCTGAAGCACGTACCCCGCAAGGTACTTTCGCGTTGGATTTACCGGCAGCACTTCGTTCAGTTTTAAGCGATGAGGGAATTCCGATTATCAATAAATTTGAATGCACCGTAGAAAGTGATGACTTGTTCTCCTATCGTCGTGACGGAGTTACAGGTCGTCAGGCGGGGATTATCTCTTTATGAGCAATCGTCACGATGAAATTGAAGCAAATCTGCGCGGTGTCCAAAGTGAGATTGCGCCTTTTTCTCCAACGCTGATTGTCGTTACTAAAACATATCCACTCTCTGATGTTCAGATTCTGCGCGAACTTGGAGTTGAAAACTTTGGAGAAAATCGCAGCAGCGAAGGTCTAGAAAAGTCTGCTCTAGTAGATGGCCGATGGCACTATCAAGGGCAGGTGCAAAGCAAGAAGATTCGAGAGATTTCAGGATGGGCTGATTGCATTCATTCGCTCGATAATCTCGGGCACGCCGAAAAGTTTTCGAGAACCCTCCATGAAATGGGAGAGAGCCGTGAATTCTTTCTCCAACTTTCACTCGATGGAGATCCCGATCGGGGAGGGTTGGTAGAAGCAGAGCTCTTCACCACTGCGACTGCCATTCAAGGACTCCCTGGTATCTCTCTTTTGGGAGTGATGTGTGTTCCACCGGTAGATATGCCAGTAGATCTAGCTTTTTCAAAGATTGCGCAAATCCACCAAAAATTCAGAGGCGAATTCCCGGACTCACCATCGCTCTCGGCAGGAATGAGTGGGGACTATCTGATTGCGCTTAACCATGGCGCGACACATGTGCGGGTGGGTAGCAAAATCCTCGGGCAACGCCAGTACCACTAGTAACCTTTCACCCATGTCAGCACTTAATAAGATGATGGGCTTCCTTGGTCTCGTCGATACAGAAGATGATCTTGAAGTTCCAGCGGCTCCTGTTAAAAAGGTCGAGCCTCGTCCAATCACAGCTCGTCGCGCAGAGCCAACAGGTGTCACTGTGGTTCGCACACATCATGAAGTAGTTGAAGAGCCATTTATTGAAGAGAGCGCCTCATACAACATTGTCACTCTTCAGCCACGTTCTTACTCCGAGGCTCGCAAAGTCGGCGAGTATTACCGTGAAGGTAACCCAGTCATCATCAATCTCGACGACATGGAAGAGTCAGAGCGCAAGCGCCTCGTTGACTTTGCATCGGGCCTAGTCTTCGGACTTCACGGCCGCATCGAACGTATTAGCTTGAAGGTATTCCTTCTCTCGCCTGCCAACGTCAATGTCAGCAATGAAGATCGCACAGCTGCTCAAGCTGCTTTCTACAACCAGAGCTGAATCACCTGATGTTTTTACAGAACGTTCTGCTACAGCTTCTCTCGCTCTTTAAAATTGCCCTCTTCTTGCGCATCATTATTGATTACGTCCGCATGTTTGCGCGCTCATGGCGCCCCAACACAATCTTGCTTGGGCTCTTTGAAATCATCTACACAATCACCGAGAAGCCAATGGCATTTGTACGACGATTTATTCCACCACTTCGCCTTGGCGGCGTAGCGTTGGATCTCTCCTTCATCGTCCTCTTGATCGCAATCAACTTATTGCAATCAATTGTGGTTGCAGTTCTTTAAGCTTTACTTAACTTAAAGACAAGTCCAAGTTCGAGATCGCTTACCGGCATCGATGTATCGCGCTGCATCGATGTAGCTAATACTTCCTCGCTGATATGTGAAATTCCACTTTCAATAGTCGCAACGCTCTCTGCATCGCTATTCCAAATGACGGTAATGCGATCTGAGATATCAAATCCATCGCTCTTGCGTCGCTCTTGAATAGCGCGGATGACTTCACGGATATTTCCAGCTGCGATCAGGGCCGGTGTCAGCTCGAGGTCGAGAGCGACGCTCTCTCCATCATGGCTTGCCACCATCCAGCCGCTCTTAGGAACCTCAGTGACCACAAGGTCATCGAGGGCAATCTCGTAATCCCCAAGAATGGTCGTGGCATTTGCTCGCAAAGTCTTAACGAGCGAAACTGCATCAGCTGCAGCAATGAGCTTGGCGACATCCTGAACGGACTTTCCATACTTTGCGCCGAGTGATTTGAAGTTTGCCTTGATAGAGACATCGACTAAGTCGCCATCTGCATCGGCAATATCTGCAAGGTCAATGACATTGAGCTCATCAGAGATCTGCTCCTTCATCTCAGATGGAAGAGTCGACCAACCCGCAGCAGAGATAAGTGCACGCTGAAGTGGTTGACGTATCTTGACTCCGGATTCAGCACGCGCAGAGCGTCCAAGTTCTACAACTCGACGAGTCATTGCAACCTGCTTGTTGAGCGCTGGATTAATCAACGCTGCATCAGCAACAGGGAAGTCGGTGAGATGTACAGAAATCGGTGCATCTGGATTTGCTACACGGATCAGCTCTTGCCATGTCTGCTCTGCGATAAATGGAACCATCGGCGCAAGGAGTTGGGTCAGCTTTTCGAGGCATTCATGCAAAGTTGCTAGTGCTGCTACATCGCCATCCCAGAAACGTCGACGTGAACGTCGCACATACCAGTTAGAGAGGTCGTCGATGAAAGTAGCAAGAACCTTTCCAGCGCTCTGTGAATCGAATGCGCTGTAGGCCTTATCTACTTCTGCAATAACAGTATTGAGTTCGCTGAGAATCCACTTATCCATTGTTGAACGTGATTCAACTGCAGGGCTTTGTGCAATCGTGAAGTCGGATGCCTTTGCATACAAAGCGTGGAAAGAGATGGTATTCCAGTAAGTAAGCAGGGTCTTACGGATAACGTCAGAGATTGCCTCGTGTCCCACACGACGTGATGCCCATGGTGAGCCAGCTGCGAGCATGTACCAACGCACAGCATCTGCACCATGTTGATCCATCAAAGCCATTGGCTCGAGGACATTTCCGAGATGCTTACTCATCTTGCGACCATCTTTATCCAAGATATGTCCGAGGCAGAGTACGTTCTCATAAGAGCTCTGATCGAAGACCAAAGTTCCGATAGTCATCAAGGTATAGAACCATCCACGTGTCTGGTCAATTGCCTCGCAGATAAAGTCTGCAGGGTAAGCAGCCTTAAACTTCTCGACCGAACCTTCCTTGTGCGGATATCCCCACTGAGCAAATGGCATCGAACCTGAGTCGTACCAGCAGTCAATAACTTCTGGAACGCGGGTCATTGTGAGTGCGCACTCTGCACAAGCAAAGGTAATGTCATCAACAAATGGACGGTGTGGGTCAAGGTTTGATAACTCTTGACCAGCAAGTGCGCCGAGTTCCTTCAGTGATGAGATACAGATTTCATGCTTGTTCTCGCAACGCCAGATCGGCAGGGGAGTTCCCCAATAACGATTGCGTGAAAGCGCCCAGTCGATGTTGTTGGTCAGCCAATCTCCATAGCGACCGGTCTTAATTGTCTCTGGGAACCAGTTTGTCTTTTCGTTCTCGCGCAAAAGTGCATCCTTGATTGATGTTGTGCGGATATACCAAGAAGGTTGCGCGTAATAAATCAGCGCAGTGTGGCAGCGCCAGCAGTGAGGATATGAGTGCTCATATGGCTGATTTTTGTAGAGCGCACCATTGGCCTTGAGCTCCTTTACCAAAGGCTTATCTGCATCTTTAAAGAAGAGCCCGCCGACAACAGGGACATCTCCTAAGAAGTGGCCATCTGCTGCAACTGGATTTACAACTGGAAGTCCGTATGAACGGCACACTTGCAAGTCATCTGCACCGAAGGCAGGAGCCTGATGCACAAGTCCTGAACCATCTTCAGTGGTGACGTATGTTGCAAGAACCACAAAGTGAGAATCAGGGATTTCAATGAAATCAAAGGGACGCTTGTACGTAACGCGCTCGAGCTCGCTACCCTTAAAGCGCTTCAGAATTTCATGCTCACCTGCAACTGCAGTCAGAAGTGCCTCTGCAACGACAAGAACTTCTGATGCTTCATCAACAGTTGCCCGCACTGCGACATAATCAACATCAGGGTGTGCGGCAACCGCAGTATTAGAGACGAGCGTCCAAGGGGTAGTCGTCCACACCAATAGAGAAGCATTGAGTTCTGCAAGATCGCCGCTGGTAATGGGGAAGCGAACATAGACAGATGGATCTACAACAGTTTCGTAACCCTGTGCAAGTTCGTGATCTGAAAGACCGGTACCGCAACGAGGGCAGTACGGTGCAACTCGATGATCTTGAACGAGCAGGCCCTTCTTCCAAATCTCTGAAAGTGACCACCAGACTGATTCAACATATTCAGGTGCCATCGTCCAGTAAGCCTGATCGAAATCAACCCAGAAGCCCATGCGCTCTGTCATTTTGGTAAATGCATCAACGTGACGAGTCACAGATGTTTTGCACTTGTCGTTAAATTCTGCGATTCCGAATTTTTCGATATCGCCCTTACCTGAGAAGCCAAGCTCTTTCTCTACAGCAATCTCGACCGGAAGTCCGTGGCAATCCCAGCCAGCTTTTCGCGTGACGTACTTGCCCTTCATTGTTTGATATCGAGGGAAGACATCTTTAAATACGCGAGCTTCAATGTGGTGCGTACCTGGCATTCCATTTGCAGTAGGTGGGCCTTCATAAAAAGTCCATGGCTCACCTTGGGAACGAGCATCGAGGCTCTTCTCGAAAATCTTTTCCTTCTGCCAAAAATTGAGAATGGAGTGTTCCATCGCAGGCAGATCAATCTGTGGTGCGATTGCATTGAACTTAGGTGCTTCGGTCATGTCCATCTCCATCTCATCGGTATGAAATGGAGGGACGAGCTCTATGAGCTCGCGGTACCACCCGCCTTGCAACACCAAGAGGTGTCGCCACTTTTTAACTTCACACGGTTGGCTCTACGCACCCACCGCGAGCGGTGAGCTTCTTCCAACTGGCTCAGCAGGTGATCGCCTCGTCATAGCCATGGTCGTGCAAATCCTTCGCGTAAGTCTAAACCATGAGAGGGCGATGACCACTTTCTACAGGCGTGGCAAGGTGGCGGGCGCGGGTAAAAAGGCATAAGGTGCGCGGCGTGCCAGCAAAGAAGATTGCCCAGAAGCTCTTGAAGAAGGCGAAGCCTGCAGCAAAAAAGGCAGCCCCTGCCAAGAAGGCGGCTCCTGCTAAAAAGGCCGCTCCTGCTAAGAAGGCGGCTCCTGCTAAAAAGGCTGTCGCTAAAAAGGCTGCGCCTGCAAAGAAGGCCGCTCCTGCGAAGAAAGTAGCAGCGAAGAAAGTTACTGAAGTAAAGAAGGCGCCTGGTCGCCCATTTCCTTCAAAGGTGGGTAAGACAACTCTTACCGTCGATGAAAAATCTCAAACAGTTTCCGTTGCAACGGTTGTAGCTCCCACTGCAGCTCCTGTTATTGAAGAGCGTCGCTTGGTGATGCCACCTCCGCCACGTCCGGTAAAGAGCGGCAAGAAAGTTGCACCACTGAAGCCTTTGAAAGCTGCGCCAACTCCAGTGACAGCAGCAGAAGGTGAAGGAGCATGGAGCGCCGCTGAATTGAAATCAATTCGCGCAGAGCTTTCAAAAGATCTCATTCGTCTTCAAGCAGAGCTTGCAACTGTTGAAGCTGAGATGGATGAACTCATTTCAGATGCTGGCGATGGCGCAGGAGATGATCAGGCAGATTCCGGAACAAAGACTTTCGAGCGCGAGCACGAGATGTCACTTGTTTACAATGCACGTGACATGGTTCTTCAGACAGAGCGCGCACTCAGCCGCATTGATAATAAGACTTATGGAAATTGTGAAGTATGTGGTTCTCCCATTGGGAAAGCACGTCTCCAGGTATTTCCTCGCGCAACTCTCTGCATGATCTGTAAGCAGAAAGAAGAGCGGCGCTAAGGTGCGCCGAACTTCACTCGTTCAGCGCCTCTTCTCACTTGCCACTTTTATTTGGGCGCTCGATTTCCTCACCAAAAATTGGGCGATAGCAAATCTCTCGTCATCACCGCGCAAAGTAATCGGTTCATTTCTTCAGCTGACTCTTCTGCGCAATCCTGGTGCCGCGTTTAGCATGGCGACAGGTTTCACCATTATCTTCACCTCAATCTCGATATTTGTCGCACTCTTTATTGCGCGCTACGCATCTCGCATCACATCAAGCGGGTGGACTTATGTCGCTGGTCTGGTTCTTGGGGGAGTCCTCGGCAATCTCACTGATCGCATCTTCCGCGAGCCTGGCTTCCTCTATGGACATGTCATTGACTGGATCGAACTGCCCCATTGGCCAATCTTTAATATTGCAGATTCATCAATATGTATTGCAGCTGCAATCGCTATCCTTCTCACTGTTCGTAATATCTCCCCGACAGCAAAGTCAGGATCTCATGAGTAGAGACCACCGCACGCTTATCGTGCCGGAAGGCGTCGCTGGCGAACGTATTGATAGTGCACTGACGCGCGTCCTTGGTTTATCACGTACTTCCATTGTGAAGTTACTCGAAGATGGTGATATCCGCAGTGATGGCAAGGCTTTATCAAAATCAGAGCGAGTCACCGCAGGGCAGATGATTGATGTTCTGATGCCAGAGCAAATCAGCGCTGATCCCATTCCTTTGACTCCGCTAGATGGCTTAACAATTGTCTACAACGATGAGGAAATTGTTGTCGTCGATAAGCCTGTCGGATGCGCCGCCCATCCTGCGCCAGGATGGACTGGACCAACAGTGATTGGTGCGCTCCTTGCAGCGGGATACACGATTTCTACAAGTGGGCCTGCAGAACGTGCCGGAATTGTTCATCGCCTCGATGCGGGCACAAGTGGATTGATGATTGTCGCAAAGACCGATCGCGCATATCTCAAACTCAAAGAGATGTTCCGCGATCATGATGTCGAAAAGACGTATCACGCACTCGTGCAGGGACATATGGATCCTTCAGAAGGAACCATCGATGCACCTATCGATCGCCACCCCACACAAGATCACCGCTTTGCAGTTGTTGCAGATGGCAAAGAGAGCATTACTCATTACCAAGTAATCGAGTACTACCGTTCTGTCTCGATGGTGAAAGTGGAACTTGAGACGGGGCGCACTCACCAGATCCGTGTGCACTTCTCGGCGCTCGGTCATCCACTTGTGGGAGACACGACCTACGGCGCAGATCCAGTATTAGGTAAGTCACTTGCAATGCGCAGACCATGGTTACACGCATTGGAGCTCCGCTTTAACCACCCGGTCAGCGGCGAGGCGCTCGTTCTTACCGCTCCATATCCACCTGACCTTCAGGCTTCTCTGGCGTTGCTTTCGGAGGCAGTTCTGCCGTAACGGGATAAGGTGCTCCCATAATGTCATCTGAAGATCACTCAGCTTCACGGGCATCGACGCAAGACTCGTTTGTACATCTGCATGTGCATACCGAGTACTCGATGCTCGATGGTGCCGCGCGCGTAAGCGAACTCG
>ERZ650311.1700-NODE-1700-length-10473-cov-10.697927_pt1 | contig 10473 bp, 12 predicted proteins | sample MGYA00376247_ERZ650311 | MGnify/ENA primary metagenome ERZ650311 (study PRJEB26733, sample SAMN07839324) | wastewater metagenome | biome: small river; feature: stream; material: water | place: USA: North Carolina | collected 2016-07-28 ... | reverse complement strand
AACCCGTGCTACCGCCGTGAAAGGGCGGCGTCCTAGGCCACTAAACGATGGGGCCTACAAAGCGGGAGCTTTATAGCACCGAGAGAAAAGCCTACCGCTTTCGGCGAGGTTATGCAACCCGTCGCAGGGCGGCTGTTACCCTCGAATAGATAGCGCTTAGGAGGTGCAGTTTGGCTTTTCGCGCTGGGTCGGGTCTTTCCCGTTCCTCTTTCCGTGTTTTGGTGGCTACCGCCTCGGTGGTTGGTTTGCTCTTTTCGCCGCTGACTGCTGCGCCTGCTAACGCCGTGCCTAACTACCCATCCTGGGCTGACGTGCAAAACGCCAAAAAGAAGGTTGCCGCCAAGAAGGCAATGATTGCCAAGCTGCAAGCGATCATCCAGGCGGAGGCCGCCAAGGCAGCCGAGCTTGGCAAGATCGCGCTCATCAAGGGCGAAGCCTTCAACCAGGCGCAGTCCGCGGTTGACCAGGTTGCCGCCAAGGTGAAGTCCCTTCAGGGCCAGGTAAAGCAGGCCACCAACGAGGCAACCCAGGCCAAGACGCAGCTGGGACAGATTGCGGCTCAGATGTATCGCGATGGGGCAGGCGGCACCACGATGAACCTGCTGCTACATCCAGGCAAGGCAAGCAGCCTGCTCTATAAGCTGGGCGCCCAGGACAAGGTCGCTCAGAAAAACGACACTATTTATCAGCGCGCGGTTGAGAAGGCGAAGTATGCAGCCAGCCTGAGCAGCCAGTTGAAGGTTGCCAAGGATGAGCTGGCAGTCAAGGCAGCGGATGCGCGAAGCAAGTTTGCGGTTGCGCAGTCGGCAGCGAACGTGGTTCAGACTCAGGTCAACAAAGACAATGCGCTGAACAAGACCTTCTATCAGCAGCTAGCCAGCCTCCAGAACACGTCGGCTGATCTGGAACGCCAGCGCGCCGAGGGTCTGGCGGCGGAAGCTCGTCAGAATGCTTCTTCCAGTGTGGTTGATGCCCCCGAGCTGTACTCGGTGGGTCCACCAAATGAAGGTCTGGTGCAGACTGCGATTAACTTCGCGAAAGACCAACTGGGCGAGGCCTACGTCTTAGGCGGAATGGGTCCGTCGGTTTGGGACTGTTCCGGAATCACCAAGGCAGCCTACGCGGCAGCCGGCATTTACATCGGAACTCACTCCGCCACCAATCAGTTCCTGACCCTGGCGCAGGGGCGCAAGTTGGTGCCGATCAAGGAAGCGGTAGCCGGTGACCTGATGTGGTACACCCTGCCTGGAACTTCGTTCAGCGGTGACAAGTACCACGTCGTCATTTACCTCGGTGGCGGAATGATGCTGGAGGCACCAAACCCAGCGCGAACCGTGCGAATCGTGCCACTGCGCTACGGAGAGCTCTTCCCATACGCTGGCCGCCCGACCGCGTAAGCAACCTACTTAAATGTGAAACCCCAGTCGCGCTGACTGGGGTTTCACATTTAGCTAATGCAGGGGATTAGTGACCCTGAGCCTTGAAGCGCTCCTGAGCCTCGACGATCAGCTTCTCGGCGACGTCCTTGCCGGCCCACTCGCCAACCTTGACCCACTTGCCTGGCTCCAGGTCCTTGTAGTGGCTGAAGAAGTGGAGCAGCTCGTCCTTGGTCTGCTGAGGGACATCGTTGATGTCCTGGATGTGAGCCCAACGCTTGTCCTTGGCTGGCACGCAGATGACCTTCTCGTCGATGCCGCCGTCGTCCTCCATAGGGAGAACGCCAACTGGGCGAACCGAAACACCGACGCCTGGGAACACAGGGAACTCCAGCAGCACCAGTGCGTCAAGTGGGTCTCCGTCGCCACCGAGGGTGTTGTCGAAGAAACCGTAGTCAACTGGGTAAACGAACGGGGTGAATAGCACGCGGTCCAGGAAGACGCGACCGGTCTCGTGGTCTACCTCGTACTTGTTGCGGCTGCCGCGAGGGATTTCGATAATGGCGTCGTAAGGCATTAGGGCTCCAAAATAGGCTTAGTTGAGAGAAAACTCTTCAGAACAAGGTTATCGAATTGCCACAGCGTCCCCGCTTGACTCCGGCCATGGCCGATGTTCGTCGCGCCGTGCGCTCTGGATTTGAAGCTGCGGGGGTTGCTGCCGGGGATTCGGTTTTGGTCGCCTGCAGCGGAGGTGCCGACTCGTTGGCGCTCGCCGCGGCAACCCAGTTCGAAGGTCAGCGAGCCGGGATCTCGGTGGGTGCGGTGGTAGTTGAACACGGCCTGCAGGAAGCCACCAAAGCCGTTGCCGAAGAAACGCGGATGCGCCTGGAGGCTATGGGCCTGAGCCCGGTACGCGTGATGCCGGTCACTGTTTCCCAGGCCGGCGGCAGCGTCGATGGCGGCACCGAGGCGGCGGCGCGATCCGTTCGATATCAAGCACTCGAAACCGCCGCCCGCGAGCTGGGCTCTAAGGCTGTGCTTTTGGGTCACACTCTGAACGATCAGGCCGAAACGGTGCTGCTGGGGCTCGCTCGCGGCAGTGGCATGAAGTCGATTGCGGGAATGCGCACGGTCACCGAATCCGGATTCGGGTTCGTTTGGCTGCGCCCACTACTGGACATCACACGCCTAAACACCGAAACCTTCTGCCAGGACTCCGGTCTGGCTTTTTGGGTCGATCCGCACAACAGCGTCGATGACTTTGCCCGGGTGCGAGTTAGAAACTCGGTGCTGCCGGCTGCCGAAACCGCCTTAGGACCAGGTGTCGCGGAGGCTCTGGCGAGGACTGCCGCCTTGGTGCAGGATGACCTGGATTATCTGGAGGCCGTTGCCGATGAAAGCTATCGCTCGGTGGCCAAGTTGGGACCTACTGGAATCACCGCATCGGCCGCTGGTCTAGAGAAGTTGCCAGCCGCAATTCGGGGCAGGGTCGTACACCGAATTCTGAGCGTATTTGAAGGCACTCCAGCCAAAATTCACGTCGATGAAGTGCTGCAACTGATCTTGAATTGGCACGGACAGAAAGAACTCACTCTGCCAGGCGTTAGAGTAGTTAGACACGGTGACGACCTCACCTTCAAATCCTCGAAAACGCTCAGACCAGGAGCCTGCTAAGTGAACTTCGAATCGGCCAAGTCGCAACTAACTAAGGTGCTGGTCACCGAGGAACAGATCCAGACCCGTGTGGCTGAATTGGCTGCCGAAATCGACAAGAAGTACGCCGGCAAGGAAGTCCTGCTGGTTGGCGTTTTGAAGGGCGCCGTCATGTTCATGGCGGACCTGTCGCGTGCTCTCAACATCCCGACCTCGATGGACTGGATGGCGCTATCTAGCTATGGTTCCGGCACGGTCTCTTCCGGAGTAATTCGAATCCGCAAGGACCTAGACGCAGAGATTCACGGCAAGCACGTAATCATCGTCGAGGACATCATCGACAGCGGTTTGACCCTCAGCTGGCTTCAGGCGACTCTGACCTCTCGCGGTGCTGCCTCGGTGGAGGTAGTTGCCTTCCTTCGCAAGCCGGCAGCAGCCAAGGTTGAGGTCCCAGTCTGGCTGGTTGGTTATGACATCCCGAACGAGTTCGTCGTGGGATACGGCCTGGACTACAACGAGAACTACCGCACCCTTAACTGCGTGGCTGTTTTGGACCCTAAGGTTTACAGCTAAATCTCCAACCGCCTGACCGACGTTTGCTATTTCCCTGTGAACGAACAGCCCTTTGAATGTCTGGGCTCGGCGGTAACCTTATGCATAGCGTTCGATAGAAAGTACTAATCGCCCTATGAACTTCAAGAAACTTCTGAGCGGTCCCTTCGTCTGGATTCTGCTGGCCCTGCTGGTTCTGATTGTCGGAACCCAGATGCTGGCGGGTGGCGGTTACCGTCCAGTCAGCACCTCGACCGGTCTAAGCCTGATTCAGGATGGCAAGGCAGCCCACGTGGCCGTTTACGACGGCGAACAGCGTGTGGACATCGAGCTAGCCAAGGCCGACAAGAAGCTGGGCAAGCTGGTTCAGTTCTACTACGTCGGTCCGCGCGGCAAGCAGGTTGTTGATGCGATCGCGAACGCCAAGATTTCCAGGGGCTACACCGACGAGGTTCCAAATACTCCTTGGTACATTGCCCTGCTGGGTAATCTGCTGCCATTCGTCATCATCGGCGCGATCTTCTGGTTCCTGATGGGTTCGATGCAGGGCGGCAACAGCCGAGTCATGAACTTCGGTAAGAGCCGCGCCAAGCTGGTCAACAAGGACATGCCAAAGGTCACCTTCGCGGATGTCGCGGGTGCCGATGAGGCAATCGAAGAACTACAAGAAATCAAGGAATTCCTGAAGGAGCCGCAGAAGTTCCAGGCTGTTGGCGCCAAGATTCCGCGCGGTGTTCTCCTCTACGGCCCTCCGGGAACCGGTAAGACCCTGGTTGCCAAGGCGGTAGCTGGTGAGGCCGGCGTTCCGTTCTTCACCATCTCGGGCTCGGACTTCGTCGAAATGTTTGTCGGTGTCGGTGCCAGCCGTGTCCGCGACCTCTTCGACCAGGCCAAGCAGAGTGCCCCGGCCATCATCTTCGTTGACGAGATCGACGCTGTTGGTCGTCACCGCGGTGCCGGAATCGGTGGCGGAAACGACGAGCGCGAGCAGACCCTGAACCAGTTGCTGGTTGAAATGGATGGCTTCGACTCCAAGACCAACGTGATCTTGATTGCGGCAACCAACCGTCCTGACATTCTTGACCCAGCTCTGCTGCGTCCGGGTCGCTTTGACCGTCAGATTGGTGTGACTGCACCAGACCTAATCGGCCGCGAGCAAATCCTGAAGGTTCACGCCAAGGGCAAGCCAATTGGTGAGGACGTTGATCTGGCTATCGTCGCCCGCCGCACCCCAGGCTTCACCGGTGCAGACCTGGCCAATGTTCTGAATGAGGCGGCACTTCTCACCGCTCGCGGAAACAAGAAGGTCATCGACGCACCAACTCTGGACGAGGCAATTGACCGCGTTATCGGTGGGCCACAGAAGAAGAGCCGCCTGATGCAGGACCAGGAGCGTCTCAACACCGCTTACCACGAGGCCGGACACGCTCTGGTGGCCGCATCGCTGCACCACAGCGACCCTGTAACCAAGATCACCATCCTGCCGCGCGGGCGTGCGCTGGGTTACACCATGGTGGTTCCACTTGAGGACCGCTACTCGGTGTCCCGTAACCAGTTGCTAGACCAAATGGCCTGGGCAATGGGTGGTCGCGTAGCCGAGGAAATCGTCTTCCACGACCCAACCACTGGTGCATCGAATGACTTCGAGAAGGCGACCAACATCGCACGCACCATGATCACCCAGTACGGCTTCAGCAACTCAATCGGTGCTGTTTCCTATGGCAACGGTGGCGAGGTATTCATCGGTCGCGACATGGCCCAGCAGCGTGACTACTCCGAGGCAACCGCTCAGATCATCGATGCCGAGGTGCGCGAGCTTGTGGAGAACGCCCACACCGAGGCCTACAAGGCGTTGACTCAGAACCGCGATGTCCTGGATGAACTTGCTCGTCAGTTGATGATCAAGGAAACTCTGCAGGCAGACGAGGTTGCCAAGATTTTCGCGAACGTGAAGAAGATTCCGGCACGCAAGACTTGGCTGTCCTCGGCTAAGCGCCCGGTCTCGAACATCCCGCCAATCGCGATTCCGGCTAAGGCTGCGACCGATGGTTCCCAGTCGGCTCCTAAGAAGGCTGCTGCTAAGAAGCCAGCCGCGAAGAAGCCGGCTGCGCCAAAGGCACCAGCCACCAAGAAGCCAGCGACCCGCAAGGCCGCTCCGAAGAAGGCCGGCGAGACCGAGTAGTACATGATCGACGGCGAGCGAATTAGGGCTGCAGTCACCGAGCTAATTGCAGCAATCGGTGAGGACCCGTCGCGACCCGAACTTCAGGCCACACCGGCCAAGGTAGCCGAGGCTTATCAGGGTTTCTTTGCAGGAATCGGGCAGGATCCCCTGGCTGTGCTCGCGGACACCTTCGAGGCAGAGCACAACGATGTCGTGATTCTCAAAGACATCGAGCTCATCTCAATCTGTGAACACCACCTGCTGCCCTTCACTGGCGTTGCGCACATCGCCTACCTGCCGAGTGACCGAGTGGTCGGTTTAGGCCGCCTTCCCAAGCTGGTGGAGGTTTTGGCTTTGCGTCCGCAGTTGCAGGAAAACCTCACCGCGCAGATCGCGGATTCGCTCGAGTCCGGATTGGGTACCAAGGGTGTCGTCGTGGTGATCGAAGCGAGGCACCAGTGCGTAGTTTCACGCGGTGCGAGACAGCCAGAGGTGCAGACCGTAACCATGGCGACCCGAGGTTGCTACGCCGAACCCGCTGCACGGGCCGAAGTAATGGCTCTAATCAGCAAGTGATGGTCTAGCCCATGGAGTTCAAGCGGCCGCAAGTCATGGGTGTCGTAAACGTCACCCCCGATTCCTTCAGCGATGGCGGACAATACCTAGCCACCGAGGCTGCAATCGGTCACGCGAAGGCGCTCTTCGAAGAAGGTGCGACGATTCTTGATATCGGCGGGGAATCAACCCGACCGGGGGCTGCCAGGGTGGCAATCCAAGAAGAGATTGATCGGGTAGTTCCGGTGATCGCAGGAATCAGAGCAAGCAGTTGGTTTGAGGCCGCCGCGAAAGCGGGTCATGCCCCGCTGCTCTCGGTCGACACTATGAATCATCTAACCGCGGTGGCGGCGGTAGCGGCCGGTGCCGACATCGTGAACGATGTCTCAGGTGGGCTGGCCGATCCAGAGATGTTTGCGGCGGTTGCGCCAACCAACGCCAAGTTCATTCTGAGTCACTGGCGCGGTCACAGTGATCAAATGGACCAGCTAAATAGTTACGAAGATATCGCAACCGACGTCGTAGCCGAGATCTCGGAGCAGATTGCTGTAGCGGTAGCTCGCGGCATCTCTCGAGACCGAATCGTGGTTGATCCAGGTTTGGGATTCGCAAAAGACCTAAAGCAGAACTGGGAGTTAGTAGCCCGCCTAGATCGCTTGGAGCAGCTAGGTCTACCGGTGTTGGTAGGGGCAAGTCGCAAGCGGTTTCTCGCGGGAGTTCTGGAGGCCGATGACCCAGCCTCGGTGGATAACGGTCGACGCGATCTGGCCACCGCCGTGCTGACGGCACTGCTGCTGCAGCGTCGAATTTGGGGTGTTAGAGTTCACAATGTTCAGGCAACGGTGGATGCCATCAAATTGGTTGAAGCCCTCCGAGTTGCGGCGCAGTAGAAAGCCGACCAAGGTTAAATCATGACCCTTTACAGAATCGAACTGACCGGCCTGCGAGCCTACGGTTTCCATGGCGTGGCCCAGTTCGAGAAGCAATACGGTCAAGAGTTTGTGGTTGACGTTGCGCTTTACCTGGACGCAGATTCCGCCGCCGAAAGCGACGACATCAGTAAAACTGTCCACTACGGATTGCTGGCTGACGCGGTCGTTGCAGATGTGAAATCCAACCCAGTCAATCTGCTTGAGACGCTGGCTAAACGACTGGCAAAACTGGTACTCGCCTTCGACCCTCAGATTGAGAAGGCCTCAGTTACAGTGCACAAGCCAAATGCTCCGATTGAGCATGCCTTCGAGGATGTTTCGGTGTCGCTGAGTCTTGGTCGGGGCGATGCCTAAGTCAACTCGGGCAGTAATCGCACTGGGAAGCAACCTCGGTGATCGGGGCGAGCACATCCAATCGGCCGCATCCGAAATCGGTGAACTTGCCGGGGTAAAGCTTCACAAACTCTCCAAAGTGGTCGAATCTTTTGCCGTGACTCCGGAAGGAATCGACCAAACCAAGCCCAAGTATCTCAATGCGGTTGCTTTAGTCGACACTTCACTCAAGGCCAAAGAACTGCTGGCCGCGCTCCAGTCTGTGGAGACCAGTCATGGTCGCGTGCGAATCGAACGCTGGGGTTCTCGAACCCTAGACCTGGACATCATTACCTACGGTGACTCGGTGAAGTCCGGCAAAGAATTGACGCTTCCTCACCCGCGGGCATACCAGCGGCCGTTCGTTCTGGTTCCCTGGGCTCAGGTGGATCCCGATGCGGTGCTGCCAGGCCATGGCTCGGTAGCCGAACTAGCCGCTGAGATGGATGGGGAGGTGTGGTTCCTTTGAAGTCGACCAGCGCACTCACCCTGGTTATAGCCACCATCATCGCCGGCATCCTGGGCGGGCTCTACGGTTTTTATCAAGTCACGCATGGTCACGCTCTGCCGGTGGCTCATCCCAGCAGCCTGGCAACCATGCCGGCAATCGGCATCGTATTGGCTGGCTTGGCCTACCCGATTTATCGCTATCGCAAGCAGTCGGTGGAATTCGCAAAGGCATCGGCCACCGAGAATGTGACCAGGCCAGTTCGCCCGAAGCGACTCGACCCGTTCTACGCGGTGCGAGTGCTGCTCTTGGCCAAGGCCACCGCTGTGGCAGGTGCTGCGATCGCCGGCTTCCACCTAGGTTTGGTGGTGCTGCAGCTGATGGCGCCGGTTGTGGTTGCTGCGGTCTGGCTGAATATCGCCGGCGTTCTCGGTGCGGTTTTTGCGATGGTAATCGGGCTGATTGTGGAGCGCATCTGCAAGATTCCTGACAGCGGGTTGGAGAAACCAACAAGCGAGGCGGCTGCCTAGTGGTGGGAAACGAGGCGGCGCGCCAGCAGTCGAGACTGCGGGTGGGCATCGTGGGTGCTGGCCCGGTAGGCGTTACATTTGCGCAGGCTCTGGCCGGTGCGGGTCATTTTCTGGCGGGAATCACTGCTGCCTCGGTTGAAAGCCGGGAACGGGTTGAGTCAACGCTGCCTGGCCTGGACATCCTGCCCGTGGATGTGCTGCTGAAGCAGAGCGACTTGGTAGTCCTAGCGATTCCGGCTGACCAAATCGGGGTCAGTGTCGAGGGTTGGGCCAAGCTCAACCTCTTCCGTCCTGGACAGATTGTGATTCACACCGCAGCCGAGTTTGGGACATCGGTGCTTTCCGCCGCCGCGGCTGCCGGTGCCGTGCCGATTGCCATTCATCCGGCCATGAGTTTTTCGGGAACCAGTCTGGATCAGGTCCGGGTGCGGGACAGTCGCTTCGCCGTTACAGCACCCCCGATCGCCGTGCCGATTGCGCTGGCGCTAGTAATCGAGATGGGGGCTGAGCCCACAGTTATCGCCGAGGAAGATCGTCCAAAATACGCCGAGGCAATCTCGGTGGCTACCACCTTTAGCGGGTTGGTTGTGAATCAGGCAATCGGCTTGTTGGCTGACATTGGTTTGCCTGAGGCGCGCGAGGTGTTGTCTACTCTGCTTCACAGCAGTGTCGATCGGGCTCTCGCTGAAGGGTACCAAGCTATCGAGCCAGAAGATTTCAGAGGTTAAGTTGCAGCTAGTCCACTCCGTTTCAGACCTAAATGCCGCACTCCAATCCGCCCGCGATTCGGGTAAGAAAATCGGGTTTGTGCCGACCATGGGTGCGCTCCATGACGGACACGTTTCGCTGGTCCAGCTGGCTCACACCTATGCCGATGTGGTTGTGGTCAGCATCTTTGTGAATCCGAAGCAGTTCGGTGCCGGCGAGGACTTTGACCGCTACCCGAGAACCCTGGAAGCGGACTGCGACAAACTGGGTGACCTGGCGGACATCGTCTTTGCTCCTGCCGTCGAAGACGTCTATCCAACGGGAGTCGCAATCCCAGAAAAGCATGCCGGACCGGTCGGCGAACTGTTCGAGGGCGCCGCCCGTCCCGGCCATTTTGACGGAATGCTGACCGTGGTCGCACGCCTCTTTACCTTGGTGCGACCTAACATCGCGGTGTTCGGACAAAAAGACGCGCAGCAGCTCTTCTTGGTGAATGAATTGGCGCAACGTGACTTCCCGGGGCTCCGCATCATCGCAGCTGACATCGTGCGCGAACCGAGTGGTCTGGCTATGTCCAGTCGCAACCGTTACTTGAACAGCGAGCAACTGGATATCGCCGAGATTTTGGCAATCACGCTGGCAACTCTGAGCGAACTCATGCATGGCGGTATGGCCGTCGATGCAGCACTGGCGCTCGGTGAGGAAATGATTACCGGCGAGCCCGAGACTAAACTTGATTATCTAGCCCTGGTTGACCCGCGGACCTTTGCGCGGGTGGGCAACGGATACACCGGAAGTGCGCTCTTGATTGTGGCGGCACAGGTCGGTGGGGTTCGTTTGATTGACAACCACCTTTTCGAGATTTAGCCACGACCAAGCGTCAAAAACACGGGAGCCGCGATGAGCGACGAGCAGAACTTGATTGAAGAAGAAGGCCAAGACCTTCCGGAGCAGATCGCAATTCGCTTGGCCAAGCGCGAGCGCTTGAACCAGTTGAACGACGCCTACCCGGTTGCCCTTCCGATCACCCACACCATCGAGCAGGTTCGTGCCGCCTACCCAGAGCTTCCAATCGATCACGCCACCGGCGACACCGTGGCGTTGACCGGTCGCGTCATGTTCCAGCGCAACACCGGAAAGCTTTGCTTTGCCTCGCTGCAGGCGGGTTCGGGTGAGCGCATTC
>ERZ650311.1699-NODE-1699-length-10483-cov-4.742904_pt1 | contig 10483 bp, 11 predicted proteins | sample MGYA00376247_ERZ650311 | MGnify/ENA primary metagenome ERZ650311 (study PRJEB26733, sample SAMN07839324) | wastewater metagenome | biome: small river; feature: stream; material: water | place: USA: North Carolina | collected 2016-07-28 ... | reverse complement strand
CGTGTGCTCTTCCGATCTCAACTAATCGACCTGCGAGGCGATGCCGACGCCGCGGCCAAAGGATTCGACCTCGCGAACGAGCGCATCTTCAATCGTATCCGCACCGAGGCTGCGTCTTCGAATCCGATCGCGAGGGAGCGCGCAGACCGCGCCGCAACGACCTACAACTTTCTGCGAGAGATTGCCGACCAGCAGGGGCGCCTGACGGCGGCGACGCGCGATTTCGGCTTTGTCTCGGACGCCGTGTCCACGGCGCAGCAGCGGATCAACATCGAGGTCGTCTCCGGACAGATCACCGAACTCGAAGGGCTCGCGAAACTATCCGCAGCCAACCAGGCGCGACTCGGAGACCTTCAGAAGCAGATCGACCTCGCCCAAGAGGCGGCTAACCGGCTGCGCGAACTGTTCGGCGAAGATTCCCCCATCACGAAGCGCGCGCAGGACGACGTCGAGCGCTTGCGGCTCCGTCTCGAAGAACTGGCCGCCACCGGCGACCTCGTGGCGAAGAAGTTCAACGACATCGGTGCGGGGGCGTTCTCGCAGCTTTTGCAGGACCTGACGACGAAGAAGCCGCTCGATGCCATCAAGGACTTCGGGCGCAACATCACAAGCAAGATCACCTCCGTCGTCGCTGACAACCTCGCGCAAAAGGCATTCGGCAAGGGCGGCATCTTTAGCGGGTTCGGCGACCTGTTCTCCGGCCTGTTCGGCGGGAAGGACGGCGGCGCGGTGGCGCTCACGGGATCGGCGACGGCGCTGTCGGGGTCCGCCGCCGCACTTACCAGCGCAGCCGCTGCACTGACGAGCTCTGCGTTCGCCGGCGCCGCCTCTAACGTCGGCGGGTCATCGCTGGGGTTCCTCGGCAACCTGTTTCAGGGCGGCGGGGGAGGCGGAGACATTCTCACTGGCTTGCAGGATCTGCCGCTGCCTGGCTTCGCGGTCGGCACGGCCTACGTCCCGCGCGACATGGTGGCAAAGATCCACCGCGGCGAGCGCGTGGTTCCCGCGTCGCAAAACCGGCCGGAGTTCGGTTATGGGCGCACCGAACGGAACAGCGTGACGATCATTCAGAACATCGGGCAAGTGTCCGACCACCAGACCGCCCGCCAGGCCGCGCGCATGGCCGCAGACCGCGCGACCTTCGCCCGCCGGAGGGGCTGACCCCATGGCCTACAAAGACATGCTCCTGCCGGTCGGGTTCGCGCTCGACTGGACGAGCGCGCCCGGCTTCTCGACCGACGTCCTGGTCATGGACAACGGGCGCGAGGCGCGCAATCAGAACCTGTCCGGCAACGCCGTGCGGCTGTCGATCAAGTACAACGCGCTGAACGCTTCGCGCTGGCAGGAGCTCGACAACTTCATCCAGATCACCTGTGGGCGCGCGAACACCTTCCGCGTGCGCGACCCCAGGCGCAACACTGCCACGACAGCCGAGGGGAAGATCGTCAGCGGCCAGATGGTCTACCGGACGACTGTCGGCGCGTACACCTTCGACAAGGTCATCACGAAGCCGGACTCGACGGTCACACTGTCCGGCGGCGGCACCTTCAGCACGTCGACCGGCGCCATCCTGACCGGCAGCCCGACAGCCTGGGCGGGCAAGTTCTACCTCTGCATGCGCTTCGACGTGGACGCCCTGGAGGTCACCGGCCTCGACCGCGCCGGCGACGGCTCCTACATCGCGCGCTTCAACGACGTCCCGCTGGTCGAGGTGCTCGGCGAATGAAAACCCTGGACGCCGACATGCAGACGCATCTCGAGCAGTCGACGACGACGCTCGCGATCATCGCCCGCGTCGAGCGGCTGGACGGCGTCATCCTGACGGTGACGTCGTTCGACGCGCCGCTCGTGGTCGGCGGCGAGACGTACGAGCCCTACGGCTTCCTGCGCACCGACATCGACACCGGCGACTCGATGGACGTCGGGACGACCGAGATCACCAGCATCCTGAGCAGCGACTCGCTGACCGAGGACAGCCTGCGCATCGGCGACTGGGACTTCGCCGCCTACACGCTGCGCCGCGTCAACTGGGCCGACCTGACCATCGACCCCGAGATTCTTTCCACCGGCAACCTCGGCGTCGTCCGCACCGGCCGGCTCAAGTTCGTAGCCGAGTTGCTGTCGCTCATGCAGGCCGTGCAGAACAGCATCGGCGTCCTGAACTCGCCCCAGTGCCTGCACAATTTCGGCAAGAGCGAGGGCGGCAACGGGCGCGGCAACGGCTGCACGTTCGACCTGTCCACCGTCACGGCCACCGGCACCGTGGGGTCCGTCGACTCCGACCTCTACGGCGTCCACGACGGCGCGCGCACCGAGGCGGACGCCTACTACAGCAACGGCGTGTTCCGCATCACGGACGGCGACTACGCCGGGAAGGAGTTCGAGATCCGCGCCTACATCGTGGGCTTCTGGATTCTCTTCACCGCGCTGCCCGAGGACATCACCGGCGCCGCCTACGAGATCGTGCGCGGCTGCGACAAGTCGCTGCGGCAATGCGTGGACGACTTCGACAACATCCTCGACCGGCTGGCGTCCGACTACACGCAGGGCGGCGACGCCGCGATCCAGGTCGCGAGGCACAACGGATGACGCGCGACGAGATCATCTCCGAGGCGCTGACGTGGCTCGGGACGCCGTGGCGGCACCAGGCGTGCTGCAAGGGCGCCGGAGTCGACTGCCTGCACCTGATCGCGGGGGTCATGCGCTCGTTCGGGTGCGTCGAGGCCGATCGCTTCTTCGCGACCCCGGCGTGGCGCAGCTACGGGCGGCATCCGGACGCGACCATGCTCTTCGGCGGCTGCGATGACCTGATGGACCGCATCCTCGTGGCTGACGCGCAGCCGGGCGACGTCCTGGTCATGCGCTGCGGCCGGCACCCGATGCACTTCGCGTGGAAGATCGCGGCCGACCGGATGCTGCACGCGTGGCTCGGCGCCGGGCGGGTGATCGACCAGCGGCTCGACGCCAAGTGGGCGGCGCGCATCGTGCGCGCCTACCGCATCCGAGGGGTCGAGTAATGGGCCAGCTTGCACTCGGCCTCGGCGGTGCCGCGCTCGGCTTCGCGGTCGGCGGGCCGACCGGCGCGCAGATCGGCTGGACGCTCGGGTCGTTCGCCTGGAACCTGCTGGACCCGCCGAAGGTTCAGGGGCCGCGCCTGAATGACACGAAGGTCCGCGGCGCCGACTACGGAACCATGCGGACGATCCTGTACGGCATGTGCCGGATCGGCGGCATCGGCATGGGGCAGGGCAGCACGGAGAAGGGGCCGAACGAGTTCACCGAGCACGAGGAGAAGAGCGGCGGCAAGGGCGGTCCCGAGATCACGAACTACCGGTACACGCTGTCGTTCTTCAACGAGATCTGCGAGGGGCCGATCGTCGGCGTCCAGCGCCGGTGGGCGAACGGGAAGCTGATCACCGAGGCCGGCGCCGAGTCCAACGACGACTGGCCGTACACGCTCTACAACGGCGGCACCACGCAACTGCCCGACCCGACGATGGAGACCATCTACGGGGTCGGTGAGGTGGCGCCGATGCGCGGCGTCGCCTACGAGGCGATCGAAGAGAAGGACGTCACCGACTTCGGCAACGCGCGCCCGAACGTCGAGTATGAGGCGTTCACCGCAGCGGGCCAGATCCCGTGGCGGGTCAGCACGTTCGATCCGTGGCCGGATACCTCCCACTCGCAGGCGAGCTCCGCGGTCTACGAGAACGGCAAGATCAAGACGCTGATCGGCGAGGGATCGAACGACCCGAATTACTGGTATCGCGAGTTCAACCTGCAAGGCGTCGATCAGGGCAACGATGCGACGGCGGTGTTCAGCGGCTACCGTGTCCTGCGCCGCACCGGCAACCTGCTCAACTGGTCCGTCGTCGATCATAACTCTGGGATCGACTACTACTGGACGGTCTGGAATAGCGAAGTCCGCGCGATGGAGTTGGGCGTCGTCAACCCGCTGGCGCAAACCAACGGCAGCAAGACGAACGGCAACCCGAACATCTACCAGAACGGGGCCATCTATACCGGCGCCGGCGTGTCTGGCGGCGTCACCCATATTGGCAAGTACGCAGCGCCCGGCGGCGTGGCGACAGGCTCCTTCGCCGCGTCGGTGGCGCTCGACGACGCTTACAGCGATGGGTCAGTCTGCATCGGCACCAGCAACACCGGGCATATCTACGTCTGCATCCAAGTCGTCGGCGGCGCCAAGCTCTGGAAGTTCGACGAGGATCTGACGCTCGTTCACTTCTGGGACACAACCGATACCACGGGCACGAAGCTTCGCGGCAGCGAAGGGCAGTTTCACGTCCACTACAGCGCGTCGCTGAATGTCACGATGGTCGTGACGAACTACACCACGGGCGGGCTGTGGTACGTGGCGCTGGTCGAGATCAAGCCCGACGACACGCTGGCCGACTACGGCGGCACGCTGTCGCACACGCGCGGCGGCATGATCCACCTCCGCGGGCCGTACCTGCTCGACCAGGACGGCGTCTTCTCGCTCGACCCGCCGCCGGCGAACGTGATCCTCGGCGACGTCGTCGCGGACCTCCTCGAGCGCGCCGGGCTTTCGTCTGGGCAGTACGACGTGTCCGACCTCACGCAGGAGGTCCGCGGCTTCGTGGTCGGCTCGCAGATGACGGTCCGCAACGCGATCGACATCCTGCGCAAGGCGTACTTCTTCGACGTCACCGAGTTCGACGGCAAGGTCGTCTGCCGCAACCGCGGCCACGACGCCATCGACACCATCCCCGACGGCGACCTCGCGGCGCACGAACCCGGCAGCGAGGCGCCCGAGCCGCTGGAGATGACGCGCGTCCCCGAAGCGGAATTGCCGCGCACGGTGTTCATCAACTTCTACAACGTCGACGCTGACTATCAGCAGGGGTCGCAATACTGGCGGCGCACGGTGACGCGTAGCCAGAGCGACGTGACGCTCGACCTGCCGATCGTGCTCTCGCCGACGGAAGCGCTGCAGCGCGCCCAGTGGCACATGCACTTCGCGTGGCTCGAGCGCGACCGCTTCACCTGGTACACGACCCGCAAATGGTCGAAGCTCACGCCGACCGACGTCGTGATCGTGCGCGGCGTCAACATCCGAATCACGACGAAGAACGAATCGCCGAACGGGCTGATCAAGTGGGAGGGCGTACGCGCCTTCGCGGGAGCGTTCACCAGCGGCAACCCGGTGACCGACCCCATCGACGGCGAGATCGGCGGATCGGATGGCGGCGGGCAGACGCCGACCACGCCGACGGAGCTGTCGGCGACGTCGCTCGTCCTGCTCGACATCCCGATCGTCTCGCAGGGCGACTACCCCTTCGGCTTCTACGCCGCCGCGGGGCCGACGACCGATGGACGCTGGCCGGGGTACTCCCTGTTCAAGTCCATCGACGGCGGGACGACGTACAACCAGGTCGCGTCGAGCTCGACGGCGACGACTATGGGACGGGTCTCCTCCGGCTCGCTGGCGTCGTACGCGCTTGGCGACGTGGTCGACGAGTCCACGGTCACGGTCGTGCTCACGGACGCCGACGCGACGCTGGAGACGATCACCGGCACGGCGCTGACCAACGGCGGCAATCTCTGCGCGATCCGCTCGGGGTCGACGTGGGAACTGTGCAACTTCCGAGACGCCGTCCTCACCGGCCCAGCGACGTACGAGCTCACCGGCTTCCTGCGCGGGCGCAAGAGCACGACGACGGCCGGGCACGCGGACGGCGACACCTTCGTGCTGCTGCCGACGCTCAACGTCGACGCGCCAGAATCCGAGCTCGGCGTCTCGCTCAAGTACAAGGCCGTGACCTACGGCGCGGCCGTCGCCGACGCGACCGCAATCGACTTCACGAATACCGGCGAGTCCGCCGGCGGCTCGAACGGCGAGGTCGGCAGCGGGCAGTTCGACAACATCGCCCAGAACTTCCCGATCAAGCGCAAGGTCATCACGGCCGGCACGTACACGCTGCTCGCGACCGATCGCGCGCACCTCCTGCAATTCGACAACGCGTCCGGCTGCACCGTCACCCTGCCGGACGACCTGCCGAAGCACTGGTGGGCGTTCCTGGAGGACATCGGCGCGGGCGACGCGGATCTCGACCCGGCGGGCAGCGCTGAGATCGACGACAACGGCGGCAGCGTGGTGTCGCTCACGACCGATCAGGGCGTGCTGCTGGTGTTCGATGGCGCCGACTACGGCACCTCGCGCGGCATGGGGTCGGGCGGCGTCGGCGTTACCGATGGCGACAAGGGCGACATCGTCGTCTCCGGCAGCGGCACCGTCTGGACGATCGACACCGGCGTCGTCACGAACGCCAAGCTCGCCAACATGGCGGCGCACACGTTCAAGGCGCGCAAGACGAACAGCACCGGCGCGCCGGAGGATGCGACCGCGACCGAAGCGACCGCGCTGCTCGACGTCGTCGTCGGCGACTCGGGTAGCGGTGGGACGAAGGGCCTCGCGCCAGCGCCGGCGGCCGGTGACGCCGCGGCCGGCAAGTTCCTGAAGGCCGACGGCACCTACGCCGTGCCGCCTGGCACCACGACCGGCGCGGTGCCGGACTGGCTGTACGCCGCCGGCGCGTACGCCTCGCAGACCTACCTCGGAGCCCTCTGATGTCGAGCACGCCAACCCTTCCGACCAACGTCAAGAACGGCGTCGTGACCATCGTCCCTGCGGACACGACCAGCCTAAAGACGATCCTGACGACCGACGGCACCTTCTGGCGGGTGACCTCGATCAGCGTGTGCAGCGACGACACCAGCAACCGCACGCTGTCGTTCTACGCCGGCATCGGCGGCACCGATTACCTGATCGGGTCGGTCACCATCCCGACGTTGGCCGGAACCGACGGCGCAGTCGCCGCAGTGAACGTCATGGGTTCAACCATGTGGCAGGCGGCGATCTACGACGCGTTCGCCAACCGCGTGCTGCCGCTGGACACCAGCGTGACGCTGAAGGTCAAGTCGCTCGTCACGGTGACGACGGCAAAGACGATCACCATCTTTGCGACGGCCGAGAAAAGCTAGATGTTCGGCGCGATCGACAATCGCTATCGACCGTCCTTCCCGCGCTGGCACGGGCAAGTGCCGACGCCGCAGGACTCGTACATTGTCGACCGCGGCGGCGCGACGTGGTGGTGGAACGGCGCGACGTGGATACCGCTGGACCGCGATCCGTACATCCGCAACGTCGTCGCGCTCGCGCACGCTGGCGTCGCCGGTGTCGAGGGGCCGAAGAACTACGGCAGCGGCGGACTCACGCAGGCATACATCGGCACGAGCACCGAGTTCCGGAAATTCCAGAATGCGTCGTGGCGGGTCACGAACGCGGCGACGATCGAGAAACTGGTCTTCAACAGCAACGCCGCCTATGCAATCGGCACGGCCGACTTCACGATCGAGTTCTGGCTGTACGTAGTATCCGGCAGCACGGCGAACCTCTGGGACTCGCGACCGAACACGAGCACTAACGGCTTTTACCCGGTCGTCTACTACGCTGCCACGAACAGCATCCGCTACTACGTCAACTCGGCCGACAGAATCACCGGCGCCAACGGGACGCTGCCGCAGAGCCAGTGGAACCACATCGCGGTCGCGCGCGCAGGGTCGTCGACAAAACTGTTCGTTAATGGCGTGCAGGCAGGGTCCACGTATTCAGATTCGAGTTCCTACCTGCAGTCTGCGCATTGCGTTGGGAACACGCCGGGCACCGTCAACAACGGCGTCGTCGGCTACATCGAAGAGCCGCGATTCACCGTCGGCGTGTGCCGCTACACGGCAGCGTTCACCCCGCCGGACAAACCGTTTTCCAACTACTGATCATGCCCAATCGCCGCCAACGGGAAGACGGCCCCCCATACGATGGGCCAGAGCGCCGCAAGCTCATCTGGAACCCTAGCGACACGGTGACGATGGAAGAGCCGAAGTGGCGGTCGATGGTCGTGGACAAGGTCAACCGCATCCACTCCGAACTCGCCGAGAACACTAACGCCACCAAGGCTGGCGTCGCGGCGGTCGAAAACATCAATCGCAAGGTCGACGATCTCAACATGAAGGTAGCGCCCGTTGTCGCCGTATCCGACAAGGTCACGAAAGGGATGGAAGTGATCGGCTGGATCGGTGGCGGCGCCGAGTGGATCGTGAAGAAGTGGTTCTACGTCGTGATCATCGTCGTCGCCGGGAAGATCCTGCTGTCCGGCGGCACGTGGCAGGAAGTGCTCAAGCTCTGGCGGGAGGTCGAATGATGCGACGCCTGATTCTGGTCACGCTGCTCGCCATCGTCGTACTGATGTTCTGCGTGCCGCTGCTCGCGTGGGGATTCCAATGCGCGACGACGTAGACGACTTGGACGACGCCGGTGACGGCGGCATGTTCACCGCGGCCGTTGCCGCCTGCGGGCTCATCGGCTTCGCGCTTGTGGGGTTCATCGCCGTGTTCGTGAAGGCGTGCTCGTGATGCTGACCCGCGACCAAGTCCAGGCAATCACCGGCGACGCCGACCGGTGGACGGACGCGCTCAACAACGCGCTGATCCGCTGGGAGATCACCTCGCACGCGCAGGTGACGATGTTCCTGGCGCAGTGCGCTCACGAGTCCGGCGGGTTCAAGCACCTCGTCGAGAACCTGAACTACAGCGCCGAGGCGCTGCGCCGCACTTGGCCGTCCCGCTTCAGCGAAGCGGGCGCCGCCGCGATGGCGCGCCAGCCCGAGAAGATCGCCGAGCGCGCCTACGGCGGGCGCATGGGCAACGGGCCCGAGGGCAGCGGCGACGGCTACCGCTACCGCGGGCGGGGGATCATCCAATTGACCGGCCGCGACAACTACGCGCGCGCCGGCGCGGCGATTGGCCTCGACTTTGTTGCCGAGCCCGAACTCGTCGAAAAGCCCGATTGGGCGGCCGCGACCGCTGGATGGTTCTGGGCGACGAACGGCTGCAACGCGCTCGCCGACGCCGGCGACTTCCTCGCGATCACGAAGCGCATCAACGGCGGGACGAACGGACTCGCCGACCGGCAGGCGTGGCTTGCGAAGGTGCGGGCCATCTTCGGCACGCAGCCCGCCGCCCCGATCGAAGAACGCAGCACGACAGTCCAACCGAAGGAGGACCGACCCATGGGCGCCATCGCACTCCCGCTGCTCGCGCAGCTTCTGCCGCAAGTGCTCGGCCTATTCACCGGCCGCGCGCAGACCGTCATCGCCGAGAAAACGGGCGCCGATCCGAAACTCGCCGCCGACTTCATGCAATCCATGATCGCGCAGGTCGGCCACGCCGTCGGCGTGCCGGTGGTCGATGACAAGAGCGCGACGCAGGCCGTCGGCGCGCTGACCGCGCTACCGGCGGCAGATCAGGAAGTGAAGGCGAAGGCGCTGGAAGCGCAGGCGCTGGCGACCATCGACGCGCTGATAAAGGCCGGCGACAAGGCGTCGCAATGGGACCAAGCCATGTGGGAGGCCCAGAACAAGGGCCGGCAGACGGTCAGCACCATCGCCATCGAGGAGAAGCGGGCGGGGGTCTACGACATGACCCGGCTGCTCGCGTGGGCCGCGGTCGTCGTGGTGACCCTGATCTCATTCCTGCTGGTGGCGGCGATCGTCGTGCAGTCGATGTCGTGGGTGTTCGGCGCGAAGGAGGCCAAGGGCATCGACCCGGTGCTGCTCGCACTCGCTGGCCCGCTGCTGACGCTGGCGTTCAAGGGATGGCAGGCCATCCTCGATTACCGCTTCGACGGCACGAAGGACAGCACAGCGCAGTCGCAGGCGCTCATCTCTGCGGCACAACGAGGAGGCACGCCATGAGCAGATTCATCATCGACACCGTCGCCGGCACGTGTACGCCGATCGAGGGCCGCGCGAGCCAAGCGCCCGCCGGAGATCCCGCCGCGCCGTTCGGACGCGACCAGTTCGGCACGCCGTACGTGAGCGAGGCCGACCGCGCGCGCGGCGAAGCGCTGGCAGGCTACGCCGGCGAGGAGGCCAAGAACTACACCGGCACGATCGATCCCGACAGCCTGTCGCTGTACGACTGGGCGTTCTACGTGAAGAGCGGGCTGTGGAAGAGCGGCGCGAAGGACTACGCCATCTTCACCAAGAAGCCCATCGTGCGCGATCCGGACACCGGGCGCGTCCTGCAGAACCCCGAGGCCGAACTCGCCGCCGTCGGCGTGGACGCCTACGAAGGCCCGCTCGCGAGGTTCGCATGAAGGCCGCCGACCTGCTCCGCAAGAAGGAGCCCGAGGCCGTCGATCCGGAAAGCCGCGAGGGCAAGCGCGCTGCGCTGGCCGAGCGCCGCAAGAACGCGCCGGCCGGCGACTTCACCTACGTCGAGGGCTCGTGGGGCGACGTCGGGTACACCCTGACGCCCGCCGACTTCACGACCGAGGAGCTCGTCGCGCTCGCGGACGGCTGCTACCTCGACGCCTACAAGGACGAGGGCATGGGCGGCAACGGCACGAAGTGGCGCAAGAAGGCCGAGCCGGCGATGACCGAGC
>ERZ650311.1697-NODE-1697-length-10497-cov-6.112909_pt1 | contig 10497 bp, 7 predicted proteins | sample MGYA00376247_ERZ650311 | MGnify/ENA primary metagenome ERZ650311 (study PRJEB26733, sample SAMN07839324) | wastewater metagenome | biome: small river; feature: stream; material: water | place: USA: North Carolina | collected 2016-07-28 ... | reverse complement strand
AAGCTCTTTTCTTGCTTGCGATTGAAATCATCACTCACCTCTCTGGGTGATAAATTATCTTCACCCTCATCAAAACTATAGCCCACGACCCATTGATAGCTCCCATCATCAAGCCGCTCGGCTGGTAAGCATTAGCCATCACCAGAAATACCAACTCGAGGTAACTTTTGAATCCAAGCATCACCGTCTTTAATATTGAAGATGCTAAGCTGACCCCGTACTGGCCTTAAGGGCAAGCGGATGCCGACGCTAGCCATGAGTGCTTTCGCCTCCAGGGCACAAGCCACAACTACTTTATCTGCCGTCAATATAAGTTCGCTTGAAGCATCATATAAACGCCACTGATTGTTGCACTCTTCTAGGCGCGTAACACGCGTATTCCAAAGGCAAGTTAATTGCCGATGTTCTTGCAACAACTGTTTGCTGGTTTCATACAAATTTAAGCCGGCGCCGCGTGGCAACCAAACGCCGCTTTGTTCAATTCCACAAACCTTGGCCGCTTCTTGTGCATCCATCGCCATTGCCATCTCTTGGTCAAGATTCAATGCACGGAGGTGTTTCTCTGTCTCAGCCAGATTGAACGCTTTATCTTTTTTGGTCGGCTGAAATATCCCATGCTGATGCCATACATTTTTCCAGCGCGCCTCAGCCAGCAAAAACGCAATGCGCGTTAAGCGCAATAAACGCGGGGAGCCTTTGCCAATATGGGGGTGGGCAATTGCATAAGCATGGCTTGAACAAGCCGTAGCGGGGGAGGGGGCTGCATCGACAATACAAACGGGTTTGCCGCGCTCAAGCAATTCATTTGCAATGGTTGCACCGCAAATGCCTGCCCCAATCACCACTATTTCATGGTGTTGGGGTTTGGTCATTGAATAAATCTAAATAAAACGCTGGGTGTTACTGAAGTTTTTTGTAACTTAAGCATTCAAGCGTTGTTCGATCTTAGAGCGAGTCTCTTTCAACTCTTTTGGCAAACGCTCGCCAAGGTGCTCGAACAATTCTGTGTGAAGTTTAAGTTCATTCTTCCAGTCATCGATAGCAACATGAATTGCCTTGGCAAATTTGTCAGCAGAATAGTCAAGACCATTCCACTCCATGTCGCTGTGCTCTGGGCAAATACCAAACGGCGTTTCTTTGCCACTAGCCTTGCCTTCTGCACGACCCAAGATCCAAGAGAGAACGCGCATGTTTTCACCGAAGCCAGGCCATACAAACTTGCCATTCTCATCTTTGCGGAACCAGTTCACACAATAGATCTTTGGCAACACCGCGCCTTCGGCCTCAAGCTTCTTACCAATGTTGAGCCAATGTTGGAAATAGTCGCTCATGTTGTAACCAGCAAAAGCAATCATTGCAAATGGATCGCGACGCACAACGCCGATCTGACCAGTAATTGCCGCGGTGGTCTCTGAGCCCAAGGTTGCAGCCATGTAAACACCTTCAACCCAATCACGCGCTTCGCTAACCAAAGGAACAGTGTTTGAACGACGGCCACCAAATAAGAAGGCGTCAATCGGAACGCCCGCAGGATCATCCCAATTTGGATCAACTGCTGGGTTGTTTGTTGCAGCAACAGTAAAGCGTGAATTTGGATGTGCAGCTTTACGGCCGGCAGCACCATCAGCAGGAGTCCAGTCTTTGCCCTGCCAGTCGATCAAGTGAGCTGGTGGGGTTTCTGTTAAACCTTCCCACCAAACATCACCGTCATCAGTCAAACCAACGTTAGTGAAGATGACGTCTTGATTAAGAGAGTCGATACAGTTTTGGTTTGTTTGACGATTGGTTCCAGGGGCCACACCGAAGTATCCAGACTCTGGGTTAATGGCAAACAAACGAGTTTTGCCAGTAACTGGGTCTTTGCGTGGTTTGATCCAAGCAATGTCATCACCAATAGTGGTGACCTTCCAGCCCTCGAATCCTTTTGGAGGAATCATCATGGAGAAGTTGGTTTTGCCACAAGCAGATGGGAATGCGGCTGCGATGTGATATTTCTTGCCCTCAGGTGAGGTAACACCCAAAATCAACATGTGCTCAGCCAACCAACCTTGCTCACGACCCATATTGGAGGCGATGCGCAGTGCAAAACATTTTTTGCCCAATAATGCATTGCCACCGTAGCCAGAACCAAACGACCAAATCTCACGAGTCTCTGGGTAGTGAACAATGTATTTAGTTTTATTGTTAGGCCATGCAACATCTTTTTCGCCGGCAGCCAACGGCTTACCAACAGTGTGAATACATGGGACAAACTCGCCATCGGCACCAAGCTGATCGATGACCGCTTTGCCCATGCGGGTCATGAGGCGCATATTGATTGCAACATATGGGCTGTCAGACAACTCAACGCCAATATGGGCGATAGGTGAGCCGATCGGGCCCATGGAGAATGGCACCACATACATTGTTCTACCGCGCATGCACCCATCGAATAATGGCTGCAATGTTGCACGCATTTCGCTGGGCTCTACCCAGTTATTGGTTGGACCAGCATCTTCTTTCTTTGCTGAACAGATATAAGTGCGATCTTCGACACGAGCCACATCCTCAGGATCAGACAAAGCCAAAAATGAATTTTTACGTTTGGCAGGATTTAAACGCTTAAATACGCCAGCCTTAACTAATAACTCGCATAACTCGTCATATTCAGACTGTGAGCCGTCGCACCAGTGAATCGCATCTGGTTTGGTGAGGGCGGCTACTTCACCAACCCACTCAATTAAACGCTTGTTTTTTACGTAAGCCGGCGCATTTACATTGATCTGGCCGCTGGTAGTTGAGGTCATATGTTTCCCTATGAAGATTGAATTTTTTAATCCAGCAATTTTATCATTTTGGGTGAATTTTTACCCTTCACCCCAAGCAGAACAAACCCTTTACTTGCCAATACAAAATTGGCTGAAGATTTTGCCTAAAAGGTCGTCGGGAAGGAGTTTTCCGGTAACTTCACCAAGGTGTTTTTGGGCCAAAGATAGCTCTTCTGCAAATAATTCAAGCGAATTGTTGCCATTTGCAGCGAATTGTTCGGATCTTTCAATATGTTCTGCCGCACGCTCAATACAGTCTAAATGCCTTCTACGAGCCAAAATTGCGCCTTCTTGGGGCCCCGACCAACCCACAAGCTCTAGGATCCTTTGCTTAAGCTGTTCAATTCCAGCCCCGGTTTTGGCAGAAATCAATAAGGCATCGGTAGAGACAGTTTTTGATGTGTCTTGCAGCAAATCAGCCTTGTTCAGCACCTCCAAGACGGCGCATTTAGGTGGCAGTTCCTGCAAAATTTGGGTTTTTAGTTCGTCCTGCCCGACGCCCGAATGTGCATCCGTTAAAAAAATCACCAGATCTGCCAAACGAATGGCATCCCAGGAGCGTTCAATCCCTTTAGCCTCAACCACGTCGGCTGTCTCACGCAAGCCCGCCGTATCTATGATGTGCATAGGAACACCTTCGATGGTGATGCTTTCTTTAACGCGGTCCCGGGTTGTCCCGGCGATTGGGGTAACAATTGCTACCTCCTCTCCAGCCAATCGATTAAGCAGGGAGCTTTTTCCAACATTAGGCGCGCCAGCTAAAACGAGCTGAATTCCATCGCGTAGGATTTTTCCCTGCTTTGCACCTGCGCGCAAAGTCTGCAATTTGTCCTTAACAGCGGCCAAGCGCTGACGCGCCTGTGCGTTTTCTAGAAACTCAATCTCTTCTTCGGGGAAATCCAAGGTCGACTCAACCAAGATTCTGAGTTGTGTAATTTCTTCAATCAAATGATTGATGTCATCTGAAAACGCGCCCTGCAAAGAGCGAGCCGCGCCACGAACTGCGGCCTCACTTTGCGCATCAATCAAATCTGCAATAGCCTCGGCTTGAGTTAAGTCGATCTTATTATTTAAGTAGGCACGCAAAGTGAACTCGCCTGGCTCCGCAATCACTAGACCATCCTCTTTGCCAACCTCAAGACAGCGCTTCATCACCAGCTCGAGAAGTTGTGGTCCACCATGACACTGCAGCTCCAAAACATCTTCACCAGTAAAAGATGCTGGTCCAACAAAATAAATTGCAATTAATTGATCAATGGCCTGACCATGTGCATCACAAAGCGTTAAGAGGTTGGCTTGTCTTGGTGCAAGCGTCTTATGGAAGAGGGCCCTCGAGAGTGCGCCTAGATTTGGTCCGCTAATGCGAACAACGCCTACGCCGGCCTTACCAGGGGCGGTTGCGACAGCAATGATAGGCAATTTTCTCGTCATCATTGCTGTCAACTTTTACAAGCGTTTATGCAGCACGCAAATTACTTAGCGGGCTTTTTTCCAAACATCTGGTTAATTTGCCACTGCTGTGCAATCGACAGTAGATTGTTCACAACCCAGTACAACACCAAGCCGGCCGGGAAGAAGAAGAACATCACCGAGAAAATAATCGGCATATACATCATGACTTTTGCCTGAATTGGATCTGGTGGTGTTGGGTTCAACTTGGTTTGCACAAACATCGATGCTGCCATGATGACGGGCAAGATGTAATAAGGATCCGGAACTGACAGGTCATGGATCCACAAAACCCAAGGGGCGCCGCGCATCTCGACTGAAGACAGTAGCACCCAGTACAAAGAAATAAATACTGGAATCTGAATCAACACCGGCAAACATCCACCAAGTGGATTGATCTTTTCTTTGCGATACATCTCCATCATTGCTTGATTGAGTTTTTGTGGTTCGCCTTTGTATTGCTCTTTCATGGCAACCAAACGGGGCTGCACTTCTTTCATGCGCGCCATGGATTTATAGCTAGCGGCAGATAAGGGGAAGAAGACCAATTTAATCAAGATGGTCAAAAGAATGATTGACCAACCCCAGTTGCCAACATAAGAGTGGATATTGTCTAGGAGCCAAAAAATCGGCTTAGCCAGAATAGTTAGGTAACCATAATCTTTCAGCAACTCAAAGCCGGGGGCAATCGTTTCTAAAGTGCGCTCCTCTTGAGGGCCCACAAACAATTTAGCTTTTTCCACAACTGTCGAGCCGGCTGCAACCACGCCCAGCGGGGTCTGCATACCAATGCGATACAGGTTGTTATCAATTCTGCCGGCATAGATATCGCGAGCAACCTTATCGCCCGGGATCCATGCGCTGGCAAAGTAGTGCTGAACCATCGCAATCCACGCTGGCTCACCAGCAGCAACTTGAGTGGGGATAGTAATTTTATTTTTATCGATCGCCGTAAATTCAAGTTTGTGGAATTTTTCTTTATCGGTATACGTAGCTGGACCAGTAAAGGTGCTGGCAGAGAATGCGCCGTCAAACGGGCCGATTTTTTGCTCTTGAGAGGCATCGCGCACGATCTCGGTATACAAAACGAGTGGATTTGGATTGTTTGTGGTCTGGGTTACGCGATGGCCAACATCAACCACGTAACTTCCTGGATTTAAGACAAATGTCTTTTCAAGCTTGACTCCATTACGCTCGCTCGCGAAGACGGCGAAGGGTCGACCCGATCCATCTTTTCCAGACTGAACTAATTTAAATGTACTTGTGTGGTTTGGAAGGTCGCCGTTTAAAGAAATCAAACCCGAACGCGCAAAGTATTTGTGGGTTGGTGTGTACTGAAACAACTCAACCGGCTTATTTTCTGCGGTTAAAGATTTCAATAGTTTTGCATCAATAACATTTGCGCCGCTTGCGCTGATCTCCAAAACAAGGACGTCATTTTGTAGTGTGAACTTCTCTGCGCTCTCGATTGCGCCACTATTTACCGCGGGTGTCGTTGCTACGACTGGGGCGCCTGATATTTGGGTGGGAACATCAACCTTATTAGTCGCAGCAGCCTTCTCGGCCGGCGCGTTAGCGCTTACTGGAGCACCGCCAAACAAAGAAGGCTTGCCTTCATGAACCTGCCAATTGTTGTAGAGCATGAGACCCGACATCGAGAATACAGCCCAAAGAATTGTTTTTTTAAAGTCCATTTACATTCACTTAAGTTGATGTTTTTGTATCTTTTAAAGCGGGATCATAGCCACCGTGTGACCATGGGTTGCAACGCAAGATACGCCACACCATTAATCCAAGGCTTTTTAAAAATCCATAATGACTAAAGCAGTCACAAGCATATTGCGAACAACTGGGTACGTATTTGCAGTGCATTCCAACATATGGGCTTAATGTTAGTTGATAAATTTTTACCAACTTTATTGCCATATTGTTTAAAACACGCACCTTAAATTAACCCTGAAATTTGAGAGCGCAGAATTTCTTTTTCTTTTTTTCTAAGCCTGCCTCGTGTTTCGCGACCAATTGGTTTTTTGAGCTTAACTACAACATCTTTATTTAAGGTGTTGGCTTGAGCCGCCCAAACTAATTCGCGAATCATTCTCTTGAGGCGATTTCGGTCAACCGCTCTTTTGGCTAACTTCTTTGCTACAGCAACCCCCAAGTCAGGCTTGACGCCCTCTTGAGTGGATGCAGCATATACACCCCAGTACAAACTTGTCTGGGGACGTATTTTTAGTAATTCAGAAATCCTAGCGCTATTCAATGGCTAAATTAAACAGCCAAACGCTTGCGGCCTTTTGCACGGCGTGCATTTAAAACTGCGCGTCCGCTTTTGGTTTTCATACGAATGCGAAAGCCGTGAGTGCGCTTGCGACGTGTTACTGAGGGTTGGTAAGTTCTTTTCATGTTCGATCCCTGGAAAACCAAGTATTTTCCTTGTTGCAGAGCAAAAGGTCAATCTATCTTGATGAATATGTAGGTGTTTTTCTCTATTTTTGGCTAAATTTCTCTTAAATCATTAATTTAAATAGAGAATTTTCTATTATTCACAAGTTATCCACAGGTTTTCCACGTTTTTGTAGCTTGTGGATAACTTTGTAGGATCGCTACAATGGATCCTCCAAAAATATGAGCAACTTACACAATCCCCCCGCCTTGAATTCAATCAGCCCACTGGGATTTTGGGATGATGCCATTGGCATTTTATCTCGCGAACTGTCGCCCCAACAGTTTAAAACATGGATTCAACCCCTAACTTTGTTGTCATTTATTGAAAGTGATGACTCACTAACAATAGGGGCGCCAAACCGCTTTAAGTTAGATTGGATTAAGAAAACTTTCGCCGACCGCTTTCAAGAGTTGGCATCACAGTATTTTGGTCGCCCTATAAATGTAGGATTTACATTGGCGACCGAGGCAAGCCCAGAGAACAAAACCACTATTGCGCCCGAAGAGGTGCAACAAAAAGTAATTACTCCAGAAGCTGTGGAGTCCGTTATTTCTGTTGAAGAGGGGAGTTTTGAGATTGAGGACCACTCAAAACTAAACCCAAACCTCACATTCGAAACATTTGTGACTGGTAAAGCAAACCAACTAGCAAGAGCTGCATCAATTCAGGTGGCCCACAACCCTGGCACTTCTTATAACCCCATGTTTTTATATGGTGGTGTGGGCCTTGGCAAAACCCATTTAATTCACGCAATCGGGAACCACCTTCTTAAAGAGAAGCCCAACGCCCGAATCCGCTACATCCATGCAGAACAATATGTTTCCGACGTGGTACGCGCCTATCAACAAAAAGCTTTTGACCGCTTTAAGCGCTACTACCATTCTTTAGACCTTCTATTAATTGACGATATTCAGTTTTTTAGCGGGAAGTCTAGGACTCAGGAAGAGTTTTTCTATGCATTTGAGGCCCTGTTAAGCAATAAATCACAAGTCATTATTACTAGCGACACATACCCCAAAGAGATGGCTGGTATCGATGATCGGCTTATATCCCGCTTCGATTCAGGCTTAACCGTGGCAATTGAGCCGCCGGAGCTTGAAATGCGGGTTGCTATTCTGATGAAGAAAGCAATTAATGAGGGCATCCCCATGAGTGAGGATGTGGCTTTCTTTGTGGCAAAGCACCTTCGCTCAAACGTTAGGGAGCTTGAGGGGGCTCTAAGGAAAATTTTGGCTTTTGTCCGCTTTCATGGCAAAGAGGTAACCATTGAGGTTGCTAGAACAGCGCTGAAGGACTTGCTTTCAATTCAAAACCGACAAATTTCTGTAGAAAACATCCAAAAAGCTGTTGCTGATTTCTACAGCATTAAGGTTGCGGATATGTATTCAAAGAAGCGCCCAGCAAATATAGCCAGACCCCGCCAAATTGCCATGTTTATGGCTAAAGAGTTGACACAAAAGAGTCTTCCTGAGATTGGTGAGTTGTTTGGTGGTAGGGATCACACAACGGTTTTACATGCGGTTCGGAAGATTGCAGATGAGCGCGCGCACGACAGTCAGTTGAACCATGAAATTCACGTTATTGAACAAACTCTGAAGGCTTGATTCTGGGTTGTGGATAAGGTTGTGGAGAACCCTAGGGATAAGTTTGGGGATTACATGTGGATAAATTGTGGAAAGTCTCAGCTTCATGCAAAAATAGGGTGTTGATAAAAAGTTATCCCCGTTTTATGCAGTGCTTATACAAAAGTTTTCCACAGGTTTTTTTGCGTTTAAGGTGTTGTTTTATAGGGAGTTTTTGACTTATCCACGGAATTTCAAACCCTTATTACTATTACTACTAAGATATATACAAGGATTTAAAAGCAATGCAACTCGTTAACACTTCACGCGATAACTTACTAAAACCTCTTCAGGTTGTTAGTGGAATTGTTGAACGTAGACACACACTTCCAATTCTGGCAAATCTTTTATTTAAAAAGAGTGGTGAAAAAGTTTCTTTTATTTCGACAGACATTGAAATTCAAATTACTACAAACGCAAACTTTGGCGTTGGTTCAGAAGATGTCACTACAACGGTCGCTGCCAGAAAATTATTGGACATTTTGCGCGCCCTTCCAGAAGGGCCAGTTTCTTTAAATTTAAAAGACAACCGCATGGTGGTGCAAAGTGGAAAAAGCCGCTTTTCTTTACAAACTTTGTCGGCAGCGGAGTTTCCGGTGATGCAAAGTGTTGGTGAGGTAACTGCTGCCTGGAAAATGTCGCAAAAAAGTTTTCGTCAGTTGATTAGTCAAGTGCATTTCTCGATGGCGCAGCAAGACATTCGTTACTACCTGAATGGAATGTTGTTGGTTGTTGAGGGTAAAGAGGTAGTTGCTGTGGCAACGGATGGCCATCGTTTGGCGTTTTCTCAAGTTCAACTTTCAGAAGCTCCATCAGGTTCGGGTCAACGCCAAGAGATTATTATTCCTCGCAAAACAATCCTTGAGTGCCAGCATCTACTTGAGGATACAGACGAGCCACTAGAAATTAGTTTGACGGCCAATCAAGTGAAATTTACGTTTGGTGATATCGAACTTATTTCTAAATTGGTTGAAGGTAAATTCCCGGACTTCCAAAGGGTGATACCGAAAGGACATAAAAACACTCTAGTGGTTGGGCGAGATGTATTGCAAGCTGCTCTACAACGCGCTGCAATTTTAACGACCGATAAATTCAAAGGCGTTCGCTTTTCTTTGTCCCCAAATCAAATCACCATCCAATCCACCAATGCTGAGCAAGAAGAAGCACAAGAAGAAATTGAAACCGAATACAGTGGCGAAACCATTGAAATTGGTTTTAATGTGAGCTACCTGTTGGATGTATTAGCAAACTTGAAAAATGAAAAAATTCAAATTAGCTTGGGTGATGCAAACAGTAGCGCGGTAGTTACACTACCAGGATCAGAAGACTTTAAGTATGTAGTAATGCCAATGCGCATTTAATGTAGAAAAAAATGACTGAAGAAAACAAAGTGGTAGAGCAGTATGGCGCAGCATCGATTCAAATCTTAGAAGGTCTTGAGGCTGTTCGTAAGCGTCCTGGTATGTACATTGGAGACACCTCCGATGGAACAGGTTTACACCATCTTGTTTTTGAGGTTTTAGATAACTCTATTGATGAAGCTTTGGCGGGTTATTGTTCAGAAATTACGGTTGTTATTCAAACCGACAACTCTATTTCAATTGTTGATAACGGTCGCGGAGTCCCAACAGGCATTAAATACGACGACAAACACGAACCAAAAAGAAGTGCTGCTGAAATTGTGATGACTGAGCTTCATGCTGGAGGTAAGTTTGATCAAAATAGCTATAAAGTTTCTGGTGGTTTACATGGTGTTGGTGTTAGTTGTGTAAACGCACTTTCTAAGTGGTTAAAGCTAACCATCCGACGAGATGGCAAAACCCATTACATGGAGTTTGCCCGAGGGGTTATTCAAAATCGCAACATTCAAGAAGAGAATGGTGTTGCCATTTCTCCAATTACAGTTATTGGTGATACCGAGCTATCAGGCACTGAGGTGCACTTTTTAGCTGACGAAGAAATCTTTGGAAACATTGAATTTCATTACGAAATTTTAGTGAAGCGCATTCGCGAACTTTCATTTCTAAATAATGGTGTTCATATTAGGTTGATTGATCAACGCAGCGGACAAGAAGAAGACTTTGCTTTTTCAGGCGGCGTGCGTGGGTTTGTTGAATATATTAATCAAACCAAAAACGTTTTACACCCCAACATTTTTTATGCAGAAGGT
>ERZ650311.1696-NODE-1696-length-10498-cov-5.092502_pt1 | contig 10498 bp, 8 predicted proteins | sample MGYA00376247_ERZ650311 | MGnify/ENA primary metagenome ERZ650311 (study PRJEB26733, sample SAMN07839324) | wastewater metagenome | biome: small river; feature: stream; material: water | place: USA: North Carolina | collected 2016-07-28 ... | reverse complement strand
CCGGCGTCGATGTCGAGCTCGTCGTGAACCACGATCACGTGCTGAACGTCAACGTCATAAAACTTCATGAGATTAGCAACCGGGCCACCAGAGGTGTTCATGTATGTGCCGGGTTTGGCGAGAATGATTTTTTGGCCACCGAAACCTAGTCGGCCCTCGGCAACTGCAGCGTTTGCCTTGTGAGATTTGTAATTCGCAGAAATGCGATCGGCCAGGAGGTCTAAAACCATTTGGCCTACGTTGTGTCGATTGGCGGCGTAGTCGGGCCCGGGGTTACCGAGCCCAACTACGAGCCATGTCGAATTCGACAAGTTAGAAACTAACTATGCCTTTGGAGCAGCTGCGTCAGCAGCAAGCTCAGCTGAGTGCTCAGCAGCGTTAACCAAAACTGATGCAACAAGCTCGTGTGGCTCAAGGTCTAGCTTTGCGCCAGCAGGAAGCTTCACGTCGGCTGCGGTCACGTGGAATCCGTCGCCTTCCTTGTTGAAGACAACCTCAACGAACTCAGGAATTGCAGTCGCTGCAACTTCTAGCTTCACGGTCTTGTGAAGAAGGTCGATGGTGTGTCCACCCATTGCTTCACCAACGATGTGAACAGGAACCTCAACGTGCACGCGCTCGCCCAAGACTAGGGTGACAAGGTCGATGTGCTCGATGATCTGGGTTACGGCATCCTTGGTTGCGCTCTTTACAAGAACGGTCTGTGGCTTGCCTTCGATGTCTAGCTCTAGAACCGCGTTCTTGTGACGAAGCACAAGCGCAATCTCGTGAGCGTCAACGGTGATGTGAACTGGGTCGGTGCCGTGTCCGTAGATCACAGCTGGAGTGCGGCCTGCAGCGCGGAACTTGCGTGCTGCGCCCTTGCCGAATGAGTTGCGAACCTGAGCCGCTACCTTGATGCCTTCTGACATTTTTTCTTCTTTCACGGATGCGCGACAAACGCATCTTGTTTAGTTTGTTCTTTGGTCAACTCAAGCTGTTACGCGAGGACTCGTGCCAGAAACTGGAATTTGCCCCGTCGATTACGGTCTTGGTTTTCACCGCGACCCTCGCCGTTGTCTTCGAAAAGTTTAGCCTAGGCGTGGCCTGGGAACAACTTGTTTACTGAGTCATCACCGAAGACAGCGCTGATGGCAGCAGCGATTAGCGGTGCAATGCTGAGCACGGTCAGCTGGTCGAACTGCTTTTCTTGGGTGATTGGCAAGGTGTTGGTCACAACAACCTCGTCAACGGCACCGCTCGATAGGCGCTCAACGGCTGGGTTCGAGAAGACCGCGTGAGTTGCGGCAACGATTACCTTGGCGGCACCGTTCTTCTTCAGAGCCTGAGCCGCGGCAACGATGGTGCCACCGGTGTCGATCATGTCGTCAACGAGCAAGCAGGTGCGGCCCTTGACGTCTCCAACGAGTTCGTGCGCCTCAACCTGGTTTGGGCGGTCTGGGTCGCGACGCTTGTGAATGATCGCAAGCGGAGCACCCAAGCGCTCGGCCCAGATGTCTGCCACGCGAACGCGACCTGAGTCTGGCGAAACCACAGTCAGCGCCTCGGTGCCAAATCGATCTTTAACGTGGTCGGCAAGAATTGGCAAAGCCCAAAGGTGGTCAACAGGGCCATCAAAGAAGCCTTGAATCTGAGGTGTGTGAAGGTCGACTGACATCAAGCGGTTTGCACCAGCAGCCTTGAACAAGTCGGTCATCAATCGAGCTGAAATTGGCTCGCGGCCCTTGTGCTTTTTGTCTTGGCGGGCATATGGAAAGAATGGGGCAACGACAGTGATTCGCTTTGCGCTTGCTCGCTTGAGGGCATCAACCATGAGCAGCTGCTCCATGATCCAGTTGTTGATGCCTGAGGCGTGAGACTGAATTACGAAAGCGTCAACGCCACGAACTGATTCTTCATAGCGAACAAAAGTTTCGCCATTCGCAAAGTCATAAGCGGTGGTAGGAAGCAATCGAGTGCCGAGAAGCTCAGCAACCTCATTGGCAAGATCTTGATGTGCACGGCCACTAACTAGAACCAACTTCTTCGAGTTGCTGGCGGTGATTTCCAAGGTGTCCTGCTCTCTCTAAGCCTGATTAATTCTTTGCCTTTTGGGCTGCTTCTGCTGCTTTGCTTCCTGGTCGCTTTGCGATTACCCAGTCGGCCAAGTTTCGTTGCGGGGCAACATTCATCGCGAGCTCGCCTGGTTTCACATCTTTGCGAACCACGGTTCCTGCTGCGGTGTAAGCACCATCACTAATCGTAATCGGTGCGACGAACACGTTATGCGACCCAGTGCGCACGTGAGAGCCAATTTTGCTTGCGTGCTTACTAACGCCGTCATAGTTAGCGAAAATTGTGCCGGCGCCGATGTTTGATTGTTCGCCAATCACTGCATCACCGACATAGCTGAGGTGAGGCACCTTCGAACCGGCGCCGATTTTGGCGTTCTTAGTTTCAACAAAGGTTCCGATTTTGCCTTCTGCTGCGAGTTCGGTTCCGGGGCGCAAATATGCGTATGGGCCGACGCTGGCGCCATCGCCAATCTTCGAATCGGCAACGTGTGCCTTGACGACGGAGGCGTTTGCACCAACCTCGGTGTTGACCAAAACAACCTCAGGTCCAACAGTTGCGCCCTCTTGAATCACGGTTGCACCGCGCAGATGAGTGCCAGGCAAAATCGTGACATCTTGAGCTAGCTGCACCGAAACATCAATCCAGGTTGTGCTTGGGTCAAGAATGCTGACTCCGGCGCGCATCCATGCTTCACACAATCGATAGTTGAGCTCGGCCGCAACTTCAGCCAACTGCACACGATCGTTCACACCAGCGACTAGCCAGTTGTCGGTAACGGCGAGCGCCTCAACCGAATGACCTTCTGCCAAAAGACCAGCCGCAACGTCGGTTAGATACTTTTCAGCTTGAGAGTTGTCAGTGCCGACTTCGGCGAGTGCTCGGCGAAGGTGCTCTCCATCAAAAACATAAACACCGGCGTTGACTTCGAGAATTTCAAGCTGCTCATCGTTCGCGTCGCGATGCTCAACGATTCGCTCAAAAGAGCCTTCTGCGCTTCGAACAATGCGGCCATAGCCGGTCGGGTCATCCATGATGGCGGTCAGAATTGTTGCCGCGTTGCCGTTTTCGTGATGAATTTCAACGAGCGCCTCTAGGGTTTCAACATCCAGCAAAGGCACATCGCCACTGGTCACGACCACGGCCCCGTCAAAATCAGTTGGCAGCGCCTCGAGGCCGCATTCAACCGCGCGACCGGTTCCGGGCAATTCATCTTGGTCGGCGATCAGGGCGTGAGAAAAATTGGTTTCGATATATTCAGCAAGCATCTCGCGCTGGTGGCGAATAACCGGGATGACAAAGTCTGCGCCTAATTCGGTTGCCGTGGCAAGCGCGTGACCGAGAAGCGGAACGCCGGCAAGCTCATGCATTACTTTTGGCTTGCTCGATTTCATGCGAGTGCCTTCGCCAGCAGCTAGAACCACAACGGCCAGGTGCTTATCGGTCATCTCGCTCCTAATAATCAGAGCTCCCCGACCTGGACTCGAACCAAGAAAGCCGCCTCCAAAGGGCGGAGTGTTGCCATTACACCATCGGGGAACATGAGTCAGCTTTCGCTAACGCACCCGTCTAGTCTGCCAGATGCTCAGAGGTTTCGAGCCACTCAAACTCGAGTTGGTCGCGCTTTGTATTAAGTTCGCTCTGTTTTTCGGCTAATTTAGCCAGCGCGGCATAGTCACTTTGGTCATGAGCCGCCATTTGCTGATGCAGAGCGGTCTCTTCGATTGCCAATTTTTCTAGCGCACGTTCAATGCGACCGAGATTCTTCTCTGCGTCTCTGAGCGCAGCCCCAGAAAGTTTCGGCTTCGCATTCTGACCTGCCGATACAGAGCCTGAAGCGCCAGATTCGTGCGGCCTACTGTGCGATTCAGCAGTTTTTGCTGAATTGCGATTCGTTGATTGGGCGCTGAGTGAGTGTCGTCGCAACTCGAGATATTGATCCACTCCCCCTGGCAAGTGGCGCAGGTGCCCATCACCCAAGAGGGCATACTGCTGATCGGTCACGCGCTCTAGCAAATAGCGGTCGTGACTTACCACAATCAGGGTTCCCGGCCAAGAATCAAGCAGGTCTTCCATTGCCGCCAAAATGTCGGTGTCTAGGTCGTTAGTGGGCTCATCGAGAATCAGCACATTTGGCTCGCCAAAAAGCAAACGCAAAAATTGCAGCCTTCTGCGCTGTCCGCCAGAAAGTTCTTCGATTGGGGTCTGCAACTGTGACTGAGTGAAACCGAGCTGCTCTACCAACTGAGTCGGTGAAACCTCTTTTTTGTCGACCTGCATAAAGCTTTTTTCGCGGCCAATTAGCTCATAAATGCGCTCGCCGTGAAATTCATCGAGCTCTCGAACATCTTGACTCAAGGTGGCAATGTTAACCGTCTTGCCGAGCTTGACTCGACCGCCGGTTGGCTCAATCAAACCCTGCACCAAACGAAGCAAGGTCGTTTTTCCGGCTCCGTTCACGCCAACAAGACCGACTCGATCGCCGGGGCCAAGTCGCCAAGTGACATCAGTGAGAAGCGTTTTTCCGTCAACTGAATAGCTCAGGCCTTCGACATCAATCACGTCTTTGCCCAGGCGGGCGGTGGCTAGTTTCGAGAGCGAGACCGAGTCGCGCGGTGGTGGCTCATTGGCGATTAGCTCGGCCGCGGCATCGAGCCTGAATTTAGGTTTTGAAGTTCTTGCTGGTGCACCACGCCTCAGCCAGGCGAGTTCTTTGCGCATCAGATTTTGCCGGCGCGCCTCACTAGCCGCAGCGCTTCGATCGCGCTCGTTGCGCTGCAAAATGTATGCGGCGTATCCGCCCTCAAATGGTTCGATGATTCCGTCATGAACCTCCCAGGTGAGATTGCAAACCTCATCGAGAAACCATCGGTCGTGAGTTACAACCAAAAGCCCGCCCGAGTTTGCAGGCCATCGGGTCTTCAGATGCTTTGCCAGCCAGGCAACTCCCTCGATGTCTAGGTGGTTGGTTGGCTCATCAAGCATCAAAATGTCGAGGTCTTGAACCAACAGTTTTGCTAGCGCAACACGTCGCCGCTGACCACCAGAGAGCGACCCGATCTGCTGATTCCAATCGAGATCATTCAACAGCCCGCCGATAACATCGCGAACTTTTGGATTGCCCGCCCATTCGTGCTCAGGCGTGTCGCCAACCACCGATTGAGCGATAGTTTCATGCGGATCGATCTGATCAGCCTGATCGAGCAAACCGATGGTTAGGTCATTTCGATTCGTAATTCGGCCCGAGTCTGGCTCGATGCGCCGATTCAGAAGCTTTAGCAGGGTCGATTTTCCGTCGCCGTTTCGACCCACGATTCCGATGCGATCGCCCTCGTTTACGCCGATTGTGATTTGGTCGAAGACCTTTTTGGTCGGAAACTCAAGGCTGATTGATTCAGCGCCCAATAGGTGTGCCATTAGCGTTCAACAACCGTTCCGAGGTTGTCAGAATGCGCCAATACAGCTTCATAGCCAAGGATTCGCATTTGATTCGAAATTTCAACCGCCGATGCCTCGCTGCCAGCTAGCAAAACAACAGTTGGTCCTGAGCCTGAAACCATGGCATTGAGTGCACCGCACCGAATGCCATCTTGAAGAGTGATTGCTAATGATGGCATCAGATCAAGCGCTGCCTCTTGAAGATCGTTGTGCATAAATTCGGCTATCTCAAAAGGGTTTCCGTTAGCCAGTGCGTCTATCAAATAGTGCGGATCAACCAAATAGTTTGCGTCATCGATCTCAAAATTGTTTTCATCACGAATTTCATCAAGTCGCTTAAAAACCTCTGGAGTCGACAGACCGCCCAGATTCGGCACGATAACCCAGTGCAGTCGCTGCCCTAGTTCAATTGAGCGAAGTTTCTCTCCGACGCCATGCGCAACAGCGGTTCCGCCAAGCAGTGCAAAAGGAACATCGGCTCCGAGTTCAACGGCAGAGTCAACGAAGTCTTGTTTTGTTGACTCTGTTGCCCAGTGGCTTGCAAGCGCCAAAAGCGTGGCAGCCGCATCGGCCGAACCGCCACCCATGCCTCCGGCAACTGGCACATGCTTGTCGATTCCAATTGCAACCGGTATTGGGTGGGCCAAGCTGGCCTTTTCGGCAACCATCTTCACGGCCTTGAACGCGAGATTGTTTCCGTCTGTTGGAATCTCAGCAATCTGTTCTTGTGAGATCGACCCCGAAATCGCGAGCGACCAATCGTGACTTGAAGAGATGATTACCTTCTCGCGAAGCGATAATTCTTGATAAACACTGACCACATCGTGATAGCCGTTTGATTTTCGATTGCCAACCTTGAAAAACAAATTCAATTTGCCAGGTGCTGAGGCAACGGTTAGCGGCTCAGCCGAAAGTCGGTTCTTAGCGGTTTCGAACAGGCTCGACCAAAACTCGCGATAGTCAAAGTTAGTCGATTCGATATTTTCGTGTCGAAGCTGAATTCGCACGCGATTTTGCGGCAGCTGCACAAAAGTCAAAAATGCTCGAGTGCCATCTGCAAAGCCATAAATAACTTCGTTTGCCTGCTTGGTTGAAAGCAGTCGCACCGATGCGCTCAGGCTCCAAGATTCGGTGTCGGTCAAGACAAGCCTTAGGCGACTTAATTCTGCGCCGATGATTGCCTGAAACTGCAACCCGAGGCGACCGAGAGCGTCGCGGTAGTCAGTGACAATCATTTCGAAACGCCCAAGCCCGCTTTTGCGATTGCTACGAAGTCGAGAATGCCAAGCTGCTCGCCCCGCTTTTGCGGGTCAATGCCCGCAATCAACATCGCAGCCTCAGCTTCAGCTGGCGATCCGGCCCAGTTCGCCAGTGCCTGACGCAGTGTTTTTCTGCGCTGAGAGAAAGCCGCATCGATAACCGCAAAAGTTGCCAAACGAAGTTCTTCTGACCCCAGTGGCTGGGTTCGCTTTGCGAAATAGACCAATGCCGAGTCGACATTCGGAACCGGCCAAAAAATTGAACGCCCCACATCGCCAGCAAGGCGCGCGTCGGCATACCAGGCTAATTTTGCACTCGGCACACCATAGATTTTCGAGCCGGGTGCGGCTGCCAATCGGTGAGCGACTTCAGCTTGAACCAGAACCAAGCCGGTTTGAATCGAATCGAACTGCTCAAGAAAATGCAGCAGCACTGGCACTGAAATGTTGTATGGCAAATTGGCGACTAATGCGTCAGGGGCAGCCGGTAGTTCGGTGACTTTCAGGGCGTCATTCTTGACCAGTGCGAAGTCTTTGCCGGGCGCTCGCTTGGCGATGGTCGACTCTAGCTCGGCGGCCATTTTCGGGTCAATTTCGACAGCGATTACCCGCTTGGCAACCTCGAGCAGGCCTAAGGTCAGTGACCCTAGACCCGGGCCAATTTCAACCACGCATTCGCTGCCGTCTAGCTTGGCCGAGGCGACAATTCGGCGAATTGTGTTGGGGTCAGTCACAAAGTTTTGGCCCAGCTTTTTAGTTGGCGTTACGTCAAGCCTTGACGCAAGCTCACGAATGTCGGCCGCCCCGAGAAGTTCTACCACGTTCCATACACCGCCTCGGTGTTGAGCGCCAATTGCTCGCAGAGTTGATTGATTTCAGTTTCGCGAACTTCGGCCATAAACCTAGCTGTGATCGGAACGAGATAAGAGGTGTTAGGGCGCCCACGGTATGGCTCTGGAGCCAAAAACGGAGCGTCGGTTTCAATCAGGATTAATTCTTTTGGAGCGAATTTCAGACTGTCGCGCAGATGTTGGTTGCGCTTGATTGTGATGTTTCCTGCAAACGACATGTACCAGCCATTTTCGGCGCAAATCTCGGCAAGTTCGAGGTCACCTGAATAGCAGTGAAAAACTACTCGTTCTGGTGAACCAACGCGCTTTAGCGTCTCGACAACATCGGCGTGAGCGTCGCGATCATGAATCATCAAGGCGATGTCGTTTTGCTTTGCAATCTCAATGTGCTGCTCAAATGACCGACGCTGCAGTTGAATGCTCTGCTCACCCTCGGTTCTGAAGAAATCAAGCCCGGTTTCACCGATTGCACGCACACGAGGCTGAGTGGCTAACTCGGCAATTTCGGCGATTGCAGAATCAAGTGCCGCGTTGTTTTCATAAAGTGGCGCTTCATTCGGATGAATTGCAACAGCAGCCAGAACTCGTGATTCTCTTGCTGCAAGACCTGCAGACCATTTCGAGCTCTCAAGCGTCACGCCGACCTGCACGACCGATTTGATGCCAACTGATTGAGCTTTGTCGAGATGTTCGCCAACCGACATTGGCTCTAGTTCATCGACGAACTGAAACTCAAGGTGCGTGTGATTGTCATAGATTGCGACCTCAAGTGGCTCAGGCAGTGGCGGAAAATCAACCCCACCCTTCGACTTTCGCTCGTCGACGTCAGAGGCTTTGCGAACGAATGTCTCTTCAGTCAACGCTATTTCGATTCGGTGTCAGATTCGATGCGAGGGAACAGTGCCTCGAGCGCAGCTAGCTGGCTGCCGACTTTGAGTTGACCCCAGACCGCAGCGTTTGAAAGCTTTTGCTCGGACAGTGAGCCAATGGTGCCCGCGGTTAGTGCGCTCCAAAGCTTTTCGGTTGCCTTCGGAGTGACCGGTGCAAGCAGCGTTGCCAAGACGCGAAGGCCTTCAGCTGTTGTATTCAACACGGTGCCGAGGCGCGCGCGGTTCGAGTCGTCTTTAGCTAGAACCCAAGGCTCTTGCACGGTGATGTAGTTGTTGAGCTCATCAACCAGAGTCCAAACGGCGCTCAGTGCATCCTGAATAGCAATTTCATCAATGGCGGCATCTGCGTTTTTAACTGCAGCCTCGGCAACCGCAATAACTTGACGGTCTGCATCGGCCAAGTCAGATGCGGCAGGCAAAACACCATCGAAGTAGCGATGGATCATTGCAATTGCTCGTGAGGCTAGGTTGCCAAAGCCGTTGGCCAACTCGGCCTGATAACGGGCTGAAAGATCCTCCCATGAGAAAGACCCGTCTTGACCAAATGTGATCGCCTTCATGAAGTAGTAGCGGAATGCGTCTGATCCGAAGGTGTCGGTGATTTGTGAAGGTGCGATTCCGGTGAGCTTTGACTTGGACATTTTTTCGCCACCAACCAAAAGCCAACCGTGTCCGAAAACTTGGTTTGCTGGCTGCATGCCGGCCGCCAAAAGCATCGCAGGCCAAATAACTGCGTGAAAGCGCAGAATGTCTTTTCCGACGATTTGCACGGTTGCTGGCCATAGAGATTCGAACTTGGCTTTTGACTCGGCGTCTTCTTCGCCAAAACCAATCGCGGTGATGTAGTTCAGTAGCGCATCGAACCAAACATAGGTGATGTGACTGTTGTCCCAAGGAATGTCGATTCCCCAGTCGAACTTATCTTTCGAGCGCGAGATTGACAGGTCTGTTAGCCCGCGGCGAACAAATGAGACCACTTCATTGCGAGCCGATTCTGGCTGGATGAACTTTGGATTTGCAGCATAGAAATCAAGCAACGGCTGGGTGTAGTCGCTCAACTTGAAGAAATAGTTGGTTTCTGCCAAACGCTCTACAGGCTTTGAGTGAATTGCGCAGACTGACTGTCCGGCGAAATCTCCGGCGCCATCGATTAGATCTGCTTCAGTTTTATACTCTTCGCAGCCAACACAGTAATTTCCTTCAAATTCACCGCGATAAATGAATCCGGTGTCATACAGCTTCTGCAAAAAAACCTGAACGTTTTTTTCGTGACGTGGCTCAGTGGTTCTGATGAAGTCTTGGTTGTCGATATCGATGGTCTCGAGCAGCGGCAGCCAAGCCTCTTCAACCAACTTGTCGGCCCAAGCTTGGGCGGTGGTGTTGTTTGCAGCCGCGGTGCGAAGAATCTTTTCGCCGTGCTCATCAGTTCCGGTCAACAAAAATGAATTCTCGCCACGTTGACGGTGCCAACGAGCCAACACATCTGCTGCAACCTCGGTGTAAGCATGCCCAATATGAGGGGCATCGTTTACATAAAAGATGGGGGTCGTTACATAGAACGACTTATTTTGCGAAGCAGACATGGTCTCTATCTTAACTAACCAAACAGGCCAATCTGGCTGAGCAATTAAGCTTTGCGGCTGTCGAGAACAAGCTGATAAAGCTCGCTTTTGCTGACGTTGTGAAATTCTGCAATTGAAGCCACTGCAGGTTTCAATTTTTCGCCAGCCTCGACCAATTGATTCACAAGGGCAACAACATCGCCGGCATGCGCCTCGACGGGTTCAGCACCTGAGATAACGAGGACCATTTCACCCTTGGGTTCACCTTTTGCCCAATCAATTAGATCGGCCAACGATCCACGCTCTGTGTGTTCAAACTTTTTAGTCAGTTCGCGCGAAACAGTCGCGAGACGCTCGCCTCCGAATACCGTCGCGGCATCTTCGAGGCTTTCTAGAATGCGATGTGGCGATTCGAAAAAGATCATTGTGCGAGACTCGCTGGCCAG
>ERZ650311.1695-NODE-1695-length-10505-cov-3.943923_pt1 | contig 10505 bp, 10 predicted proteins | sample MGYA00376247_ERZ650311 | MGnify/ENA primary metagenome ERZ650311 (study PRJEB26733, sample SAMN07839324) | wastewater metagenome | biome: small river; feature: stream; material: water | place: USA: North Carolina | collected 2016-07-28 ... | reverse complement strand
AGCTGCGGGCCACCACGCACGCCAACGCCAGCGCCAGCGCCGAACGGTCGATGCCGTTGTCGGCGCCGACCAGCACGAGGCGGTGGATCGGTTCGTTCAAGCTCAGTCGCTCCACCGCTGAGATCACCCCGGCGACGGCGTCCTGGGCGTTGCCGCCCCGGCCGGCCAGGACCGGGACCTTGACGAGGATCGGCAGATCGATCGCGTCGGTGACGTCCTGCGCCGAGGCGACGACCGGCTTGCGGAGGTTGCGGAACAGGAAGATCAGGTACGGCACCAGGCCACCGAGCAGCGCATCCACAGCCTGCGCCAAGGGGGCTCGGCGGCCGAGCTGGACTTCGCCCAGCAACTGCGCGCCTTTGCCGGGCGCTTGCGCTGGCATTGCCACTTCATGCAGAAGCTGGAGTCAGAGCCCGAAATCGAATTCGCCCACTTCGCCCGCGCCTGCGACGGCTTGCGTCCGGGGGAGGACTTTCCGGGTGCGCCGGCTTGGGGCCACACGCAGGCCTGCCGGCTGCAAGCCTGGCAAGACGGGCAGACGGGCTACCCCATGGTGGACGCCTGCATGCGCAGCCTCAACGCCACCGGCTGGTTGAATTTCCGCATGCGGGCCATGTTGGTGAGCTTTGCGTCCTACCACCTGTGGCTGCATTGGCGCCCCACCGGCCTGCACCTGGCGCGGCAGTTCACCGACTTCGAAGCGGGCATCCACTGGAGCCAGATGCAGATGCAAAGCGGCACCACGGGCATCAACACCCTGCGCATCTATTCGCCCACCAAGCAGGCCCTGGACCAAGACCCGCACGGGGACTTCATTCGGCGATGGGTGCCCGAGTTGGCCCAGGTGCCCCTGCCCTGGCTGCACCAACCGTGGACCATGGACGCCAGCTTGCAGCGTGAATCAGGCTGCGTGATTGGGCGCCACTACCCGCCGCCCATCGTGGAAGAAGCGGCGGCCGCCCGTGCGGCCAAAGAGGCGATGTTTGGCCTGCGCAAAGGCGGCGAGGCCCAGCGCGAGGCCGACCGCATTCAGAACCGCCACGGCTCACGCAAGAGCGGTCTGCCGCAGACCGGCTTGGGGCGGCGCGCCGCGGCGTCTGCACAGGCCGACCCCCGGCCCGATCCCCAAGGCCAGCTCTTCGATTAACCAAGCGGCCCGTGTGTCCATCGGCGGGCGGCGCGGCCTGGGCGGCCGAACCTGTCAGCATGCAGGCATGAGCCGACATGACCACAAGGCCACCGACCGCGCCAGCGGGTTTCGGGGCAACAAAGCGCAGTTGCCCAGCAAACCCTGCACCGTGTGTGGCCGGCCCATGGTGTGGCGCAAGGCCTGGGCCAAGAACTGGGACGAGGTGAAGGTGTGCAGCGACGCCTGCCGGGCCCAAGGGGCGCGGGACCGGCGGGCGGCGGCGCGATGAGCCGGCTGCGCCACTTGCTGGTGGTGCTGGGCGACCAGCTCGACCTTCAAGCCTCGTGCTTCGACGGCGCCGATGCGCAACACGACGCGGTGTGGATGGCCGAAGTGGCCGAAGAGTCCACGCATGTGTGGTCGTCCAAGCCCCGCATCGCGCTGTTCTTGGCGGCGATGCGCCACCATGCGCAGGCCCTGCGCGGCGCGGGCTGGCGGGTGGACTACCGGCACCTGGACGACCCCGGCAATTTGGGCAGCTTGGGCGCCGAGCTGCGCGCGACCATTGCGCGCCTGAAGCCCCAAGGCCTGGTGATGACCGCACCGGGCGACTGGCGCGTCTTGCAGGCCATTCAGGCGACGGCCAAGGCGCAGCAAAAACCCCTGATGTTGTGCGATGACCTGAGCTTTTTCACCACCGTGCGCGACTTTGCTGCGCACGCCAAGGGCCGCAAGCAGCTGCGCATGGAGTACTGGTACCGCGAACTGCGGGTGCGCCACCAGGTGCTGATGGACGGCGAGCAGCCGCTGGGCGGCCAGTGGAACTTCGATGCCGACAACCGCGAGGCCTTCGGCAAGGAGGGGCCGCCGCCCATACCGGCGCCCGCCCGGTTTGAACCGAATGAGACCACGCGCGGCGTGTTGCAACTGGTGGCCGAACGTTTTGCCGCGCACCCAGGCTCGCTGGATTCGTTTGCCTGGCCGGTCACCCGCGAGCAGGCCCTGCAATCGCTGAAGCGCTTCATCCGCGAGCGGCTGCCCCACTTCGGCCGCTGGCAAGACGCGATGTGGACCGGCGAGGTGTGGCTGTTCCATTCCCACCTGGCCGCCGCCCTGAACCTCAAGCTCCTCACGGCGCGCGAGGTGGTGCAAGCCGCCGAGGCCGCCTACCGCAGGGGCGAGGCCGACCTGGCCTCAACCGAAGGCTTCATCCGGCAGATCTTGGGGTGGCGTGAATATGTACGCGGCGTGTACTGGCTGCACATGCAGCAGTACCTGCAGCGTATCAAAGACCTTGAGAATCTGGCACTTAACTATACCGGCGTGGAAAAAGCCTATGCCATCCAGGCCGGCCGTGAATTACGCGTCATTGTGGAAGCAGAAAAAGTAACTGATGGCGATAGCGATAAGCTGAGCTTTGATATTGCCCAGAAAATTCAGACAGAAATGACCTATCCGGGACAGATCAAAGTAACCGTGATTCGCGAAAAGCGTGCGGTGAACGTAGCCCGATAGAAAAAATTCTGTTGGAGATTGTGTAATTCCGATTTTTAACCTACTTTTGCCGTCCCGAAAAAATCGGGCTAAAAACTTGAGTTATGAACGCAGCAGTTCAATTTGTACACGAGCAGTTAACAGCTAAGAGAGACTTTCCAAAGTTCAAGGCTGGTGATAATATTACCGTAAACTACAAGATTGTAGAGGGTGGTAAAGAGCGTATCCAGTCTTTCCGTGGTGATGTAATCAAATCACAAGGAAATGGCGCTACAGCTTCTTTCACTGTTCGTAAAATCTCTGATGGTGTAGGTGTGGAGCGTTTGTTCCCTTTCTTATCTCCAAACATTGATTCAATCGTATTGAACAAGTCTGGTAAAGTACGTCGTGCTAAATTGTACTACTTAAGAGATAGAAGTGGTAAGAGTGCTCGTATTAAGGAAAAAAGATTCTAGTAGTCTAGCTACTTATCATATAAAGCAGTCCTATGGGCTGCTTTTTTTTGTCTTTTAATTACCGATTTACCGTACCTTTAATACTCTAAATTTAATATCATGGGCAACTTAGGATTTCAAGAATTATTAATTATTGGTGTTGTTATTTTAGTAATGTTCGGTGGAAGAAAAATACCTGAATTTATGAAAGGATTAGGAAAGGGTATTCGTGAATTCAACGATGCTAAAAATAACGTGAAAAAAGAAATCGAAGACGGCATTAAAGAAAAAGACGAGAAGTCTGCTTAAACATTTAGGCTTTGTTTCTTTTCAATAACATCGATCAATACCAGGCTTCACTTTTAGCTGGTGAACAAACCTGTGCTCAAGCAGTTCAACATTATCTAGATCAAATTAGCAAGCATCAAAACCTTAATGCATTCTTAGAAGTATTTGCGGAGGATGCTTTAGCGCGCGCCAAAGAATTAGATCAAGTTTCTGAAAAAAAACAGTTGGTTGGTAAACTTCATGGTGTGGTGGTTGGCATCAAAGATGTGCTTTGCTATAAAGATCATAAAGTAAGTGCCGCTTCTAAAATCTTAGAAAATTATACTGCAGTATATTCAGCAACTGCTATCGAAAAATTATTAGCAGAAGGTGCGATTATTATTGGTCGTCAAAACTGTGATGAATTTGCCATGGGAAGTAGCAATGAAAATTCTGCATACGGTCCTGTAAAAAATGCAATGAATACTTCGTTGGTTCCTGGAGGTTCTTCTGGTGGATCGGCCGTTGCAGTGCAAGCTGGTTTATGCATGGTGAGTTTGGGTTCTGATACGGGTGGATCTGTTAGACAGCCGGCAGATTTTTGTGGCGTTGTGGGTTTAAAGCCAAGCTATGGCATGATTTCTAGATATGGATTAATTGCTTATGCTTCTTCTTTTGATCAGATAGGTATTTTTACCAATAATATTGATGATGCTGCTTTAGTACTAGAAGCTATTGCGGGTGCTGATAATTTTGATAGTACTGTTTCGGATAAACCGGTACCTAGTTTTTCAAAAACAATTCAGGCAGAAACGGTACCTAAAAAAGTAGCTTATTTCAAAGAGACGCTCACCCATCCAGGATTGGATCCAGAGATTAAACAACAAACAGAAGCTTATTTAAACGGCTTAAGGGAAAAAGGATATTTGGTGGAAGCAGTTGATTTTTCTTTGCTTTCTTATTTAGTTCCTACATATTATGTATTAACGACTGCTGAAGCAAGTAGTAATTTATCCAGATTTGATGGAATTCGTTTTGGACATAGAACTTCTAAGCCATTAGATGATTTAACAGAACTATATAAGTTGAGCAGAACAGAAGGATTTGGAGAAGAAGTGCAAAGAAGAATTTTATTAGGCAGTTTTGTTTTGAGTGCGGGTTATTTTGATGCTTATTTTACTAAGGCACAACAAGTAAGACAAAAACTAGTGGATCTTACCAATAGTTTATTTAGTCAATATGATATTTTAGTTTCTCCTACAGTTCCATCTACTGCATTTGAAATAGGTAAACATCAACATTCTGCAACTGAAATGTTCTTGGCAGATATCTATACAGTGTATGCGAATTTGGTAGGTATTCCTGCCATTTCAATTCCTTTATTTAAACATAGTAACGGAATGCCATTTGGTTTGCAGGTAATGAGTCAATCTTTTAATGAAACTGCATTATTGCAATTTTCAAAGAAAATGATGAGTGCATCATGAATTCAATAAGAGTTTGTTTTTTTAGTGGTTTAATGCTTATGCTCATTATCCAAAATGGTAATGCGCAAGAAGCTGCAACGGATAGAGTGGGCTTTACTAGTTTATTTACAGTGGTGAAAGCTGATACTCAATCCAATCAAATGCAGTATCAGTTAAATCCCAAGGCAGTTAGTTTTATTCAATCTTATATGGAGAAGCAAGCTGCGAGTTTGCAAAAAATGAAAACCTGGGCTAAACCGTATTTTAATTTATATGATCATATATTAATTGCGAATGGTGTCCCAACCACATTAAAGTATTTAAGTGTTATTGAAAGTAGTTTAAATGCAGGAGTAGTTTCTTGGGCAGGAGCTGCTGGTCCTTGGCAAATTATGCCAGAGGAAGCCAAGCGATTGGGCTTAAAATTATCTCCAGTAGACGAGAGAATGGATTATGAAAAAAGTACTCAAGCAGCAGCTACTATTTTAAGAGAATCTTTTGCTGAGTTTGGAGATTGGTTATTGGTAGTGGCCGCTTATAATGGTGGTGCAGGTAGGGTAAGGCAGGCTATCAAAAAAAAGGGAACCAAAGATTTCTGGGCAATACAATATGAGTTGCCTTTAGAAACGCGTAATCATGTTAAAAAATTTATTGCAACACAATATGTTTTTGAAACAGAACAATTTGAAAACTTTGATCTAAAGCCATCTTTGATAAAACCAAAGAAAACAAATGCAATAGCTTCAAATGAATCTATGGATACCCTGATGATAAGTGGTAGATATCAATTAGCAGTGATCGCTAAAATACTTTCTATAGATTTGAAATTTTTACAAGAGCATAATCCAGGGATAGAAAAGTGGTTAGCTACAGGCAAGCCTTATGAACTCAAATTGCCTAAGGGTATGTCAGAAAAATTTGAGGCCCGTAAAAATGATATTTTACAGGCCTCTTTAAATGCTTTGTATTCTATTGAGAACTAGAAGTCGTCGTCGAAATCATCATCGTCAAGACTTAAGTCATCATCTAAATTAAGATCATCATCTAATCCAAGATCATCATCTTCGTCCTTACCTTTCTTGCCTTTGCCGGCTTTCTTTGGAGTCTTGCTTTTTGGAATATCAAATTCGTCAAAATCTGGATCCCAGCTATCATCGTCTTCGTCTGCTTTTCCCCAATCATCATCTACTTCCTCTTCTTCATCCAAGTCGTCATCATCATCCACTACTTTTTTCTTAGAAGCTGATTTACTCACTTTTTCCGCTGCATCAAATGTTGATTTTTTGGTTGCGGACTTTTTTGCTTTTTCTGTTTTCACTGCCATAGGTATTACAAAATTACACCGTAAAATTTCAAATCATTTCTTTATTTACCAAAAAAAAGGACTCTTTTTTTTATCAAATTATAAGTGTATAATTTGGTCTCTACCTGGTCCATTAGAAACATATTTTACATCAACTCCCAAGTAGCTATTAATAAATTCAATATATGTTTTCATAGTAGCAGGAACTTCGTTCGCATGCTTCATTTTGCTAGAGTCGGTGTTCCATCCAGTCATTTTTTTCCAAATAGGTTTTACCGGTGTTCCCACCAATTGGAATGGAACAAAATCTATTTGTTTTCCTTCCATTTCATAAGCAACGCCTAATTCCAATTCTTTGAATGAATCCAAGATATCTGCCTTGGTCATGATAATTTGTGTCACACCATTGATCATACAGGTGTATTTTAATGCCACTAAATCAATCCAACCACAACGACGAGGTCTGCCTGTGGTAGCGCCAAACTCAGATCCTATTTTTCTTAACTCTTCCCCTTTCTCGTCAAATAGTTCGGTAGGGAAAGGTCCGCTGCCCACTCTTGTACAATAAGCTTTAGTAATACCAAATACTTCTCCGATTTGTTTTGGAGAAATACCTAATCCTGTACAAACGCCTGCAGAAATAGTATTGGATGAAGTTACAAATGGGAAGGTTCCAAAATCAATATCTAACATAGAACCCTGAGCGCCTTCTGCTAATACTTTTTTACCTTTTGAGATTTGCTCATTGATAAAATATTCGCAGTTAATGATATTTAAAGTCTTTAAGAATTCAATAGCTTCAAAAAACTCAGATTCCATTTCAGAAATATCTTCATTGAAATTGTAGCTATCTAAAATTTTTTGATGCTTCATTCTTAAAGCAATGTATTTGCTAATGAATTTCTTATCCAATAAATCGCCCACTCTCAAAGCGTTTCTGCCCGTCTTATCCATATAAGCTGGGCCAATGCCTTTTAAAGTAGAACCAATTTTTGCTTCACCCTTTGATAATTCAGATGCTTTATCTAATGCTCTGTGTGAAGGGATAATGATATTGGTACGCTCTGATATAAATAAATTCATTTTTACATCCACACCCATCGTAGCCACCGCATCACATTCTTTTTTCAATGTTACTGGATCCAATACGACACCGTTTCCAATAATATTAATTTTGTCTTGATGAAAAATACCTGAAGGTATTTGGTGTAAAACCATTTTAGTGCCATTCACATATAAGGTATGACCTGCATTAGGCCCACCTTGGAACCTAGCAATCACATCATAATTGGGAGCAAAATAATCTACTATTTTACCCTTTCCCTCGTCGCCCCATTGAAGGCCTAAAATTACATCTACCATGATTTTGTATTTGAGCAACAAAAATATGTTTTTTTTACACGCTCTCGGTGTCAAATCTGTCTACTCGCTGAATTCCATTTAAAGATTTTATTTTATCCACAAGTAACTCCAATTCGTCCTTGTCGTGTACATACACTTTAATGGTGCCTTGGAACAGACCTTCAGTAGATTCTATGGTTAAAGCGGCAATATTGATCTTTAATTCACCGCTGATAATGTTAGTAATTTTATTCACTACGCCTACATCATCCAAGCCAATAATACGAAGGCCTGTTAGGAAAGAAATCTCTTTATTTTTAGCCCATTTGGTTTTTACTACCCTATGGCCATAGTTGGCCAATAATTGAGTTGCGTTAGGGCAATTCGTTCTATGAATAATTAATCCCTTGCCTGTGCTTACAAAACCAAATACATCATCGCCTGGAATAGGGTTGCAACATTTAGCTAAGCTATATTGAATCTTGTCGCTGGATTCTCCAAAAATGACTAATTCAGAATCTTTCTTATTGTATGTTTTTTGGTTAGGGTCGTATACAACTGCCTCTGTTTCCGTATTTGTTTGAATAGGCTTAGGTGCTTCAATTTTGTCACCAATCACTTGAAATAGTTTAAGGTCTTTCAAGTCATTCTTTTTGATGGCTATATTATAATGCAAGTCTAATTGACTTGGTAATTTATAAAAAGCGACTAATTGATCAATATTATATGGAGTATAAGCTGCTCCTAATCCTTCTAATTTTCTTTGTAATGTATATTTTCCTTCTTCTGCAATAGATTTTTTCTCTTCTCTTAAAGCATCCTTAATACTATTTTTTGCTTTTGCAGTTACCACTAAGTTTAGCCAATCCTCAGTGGGCTTTTGCTTATTACTGGTAATGATTTCTATTTGATCACCACTTCTCAAAGTATGTCCAATAGGAACCAATTTGTGATTGACTTTAGCGCCAATACATTTAGATCCTATGGCGGTGTGAATGTAAAATGCGAAGTCCAAAGCAGAGCTATTGGTTGGTAGCATTTTTACCTCCCCCTTAGGGGTGTATACATAAATCTCTTCTGCTAAAAAAGAGGTTTTAAAATCTTGTAAAAAATCTATACCATCTTCTTGTTGATTGCCTAATGCTTCTCGTATTTGAATAAACCATTTATCAAATCGATCTTCGGATGGAGTGCCTTCTTTGTATTTAAAATGAGCAGCCAAACCTTTTTCGGCAATCTCATTCATGCGCTTGGTTCTAATTTGTACTTCTACCCATTTACCTTGTGGTCCCATTACGGTGGTGTGCAAAGCTTCGTATCCATTACTTTTTGGATTACTCAACCAATCTCTTAATCTTTCTGGAGAAGGGAGGTATTCGTCTGTAATAAGTGAGTATACTTTCCAACATGCTTCTTTCTCTATTTCTAATGGTACATCCAAAATAACCCTGATGGCAAACAAGTCATACACTTCTTCAAAACTTACTCCCTTCTTTTTTATTTTATTCCAAATAGAGTGAATACTTTTTGGACGACCATAAATCTCAGTGGGGTATTGGGTATTGCTTAATTTATCTTTTAATGGTCTGATAAATTCATTGATGTATTTTGTTCTTTCTCTTTTGGTTTCTGCTAATTTTTTAGCAATCTCTCTATACTTATCTGGCTCTAAATATTTCATCGACAGATCTTCTAATTCTGTCTTAATATTATACAAGCCCATTCTATGTGCTAGGGGAGCGTATACCCAAATAGTTTCTGAAGCAATTTTTAATTGTTTTTCTTGCTTCATAGAATCCATGGTACGCATATTATGCAATCTATCAGCAAGCTTAATCAGAATCACTCTTGGGTCATCTGTTAGCGTCAATAAAATCTTCTTGAAATTTTCTGCTTGTTGACTACTGTTAGTGGTCATTACAGTAGAGATCTTGGTTAAGCCATCAACAATTTTGGCAATCTCATTACCGAATTCACTTTTGATATCATCTAAACTGACATCTGTATCTTCCACAGTGTCATGTAACAAAGCGCAAATAGTACTTCTTACCCCCAGGCCAATTTCATCCACGCAAATCATGGCTACTGCAATAGGATGAAGTATATAAGGTTCACCACTTTTTCTACGCATGGTTTTATGCGCGTCTGCAGCCATTTCAAAAGCTGCTCTTAATAATTCCTTGTCGCCTTTTTTTAATTTGGACTTCAGCATTTTCAACAAGGCACGATAATGTCGAACAATTTCTTTCTTCTCTTGTTCTTCATCTAAATCCCAGTTTTTGATGACTGGATGGATATCGTTTTCTATATTGTCCATTGGTATACGAAAATACGTAAAAATGAGTGTAACTTTGAGGACTTATGTCAGAACAACCCGCTAAGAAAATATTTAAATTGGCCTTGCTTTCTAGGGTCTTCTCATTTGTTAAGCCATACCGTTTCATTTTTTGGGGAAATTTGGTTTTGGCAATTTTTTTGGCATTCGCTACACCTATCAGACCATACATTATTCAAGTAACCGTGAATACTGCCATTGGAAAGGCAGTGGTCTTGCCTAGCTGGCTTCATTGGGTTTTACCAGGCAATGCTTTTTCTACCGCATTGCAACTTATTTTAGCATTGACTATTTTTCAGGTGGCTTTTATTATTGTAGAAACCATCTTTAGATTTTTGTTCACTTTTGGAATGGCTTGGTTGGGGCAACAGGTTATAAGGGATCTAAGAAATCAAGTGTATGAGAAAATTATGCTATGGGAAATGCGCCAGTTTGATAAAACGCCTATTGGCACTTTAACTACAAGAACCATTAATGATATTGAAAGTATCAATGATATTTTCTCAGATGGATTGATTCCCATTTTGGCAGACCTATTGACCATTATTGTTACTTTAACTACGATGTTTTTTATTAATTGGAAATTGACATTGATTTGTTTGGTGCCATTTCCGATAATGTTGATAGCTACTTATTTTTTCAAAGAGAGTGTAAACAAAAGTTTTATACAGGTTAGAAATGCCGTAGCTGCATTGAATGCATTTGTGCAAGAACATATTTCTGGAATGCAAGTGGT
>ERZ650311.1694-NODE-1694-length-10512-cov-6.110165_pt1 | contig 10512 bp, 9 predicted proteins | sample MGYA00376247_ERZ650311 | MGnify/ENA primary metagenome ERZ650311 (study PRJEB26733, sample SAMN07839324) | wastewater metagenome | biome: small river; feature: stream; material: water | place: USA: North Carolina | collected 2016-07-28 ... | reverse complement strand
TGAAACGCATGTTGTTTAATGCAACTCAACAAGAAGAGTTGCGAGTTGCCATCGTTGATGGTCAAAAACTCATTGATATCGATATCGAAGCTGCCGGCCGTGAACAACGCAAAGGCAATATCTACAAAGGTGTCATTACCCGCATTGAACCTTCCCTTGAGGCCTGCTTTGTCAATTACGGTGAAGAACGTCACGGCTTCTTGCCATTCAAGGAAGTAGCCCGTAGTTACTTTAAAGAGGGTATTGACGTTCGCAACGCTTCCATCAAGGATGCTTTGCGCGAAGGTCAAGAAATCATTGTTCAAGTAGAAAAAGAAGAGCGTGGCCAAAAAGGTGCTGCCCTCACTTCCTTTATCTCCTTGGCAGGCCGTTATTTGGTTTTGATGCCAAACAACCCACGTGGAGGTGGTGTTTCTCGCCGTATTGAGGGTGAAGACCGTCAAGAGCTCCGTGAAGCCATGGCTCAATTAGAAGTTCCAGATGGCATGAGCATCATCGCTCGCACCGCTGGTATTGGTCGCGATGCTACGGAATTGCAGTGGGACTTAAGCTACCTGATGCAGTTGTGGAAAGCGATTGATGAGGCTGCCAAAGGTAACTCTGCACCGCTATTGATCTATCTCGAATCTAGCCTCGTCATCCGCGCGATTCGTGATTACTTCCAGCCTGATATTGGCGAGATTCTCATCGATACCGATGACATCTACGAACAAGCTGCGGCATTTATGTCTGTAGTGATGCCTGACAATTTGCCACGAGTAAAGCGCTATCAAGATGATGTGCCTTTGTTCTCTCGTTTCCAAATTGAGCATCAAATTGAAACTGCGTACTCACGTACTGTGCCATTGCCATCAGGCGGCGCAATCGTGATCGACCACACTGAAGCTTTGGTTTCAGTAGACGTGAACTCAGCACGTGCAACTCGCGGCTCTGATATTGAAGAGACTGCAACCCGCACCAACTTAGAAGCTGCCGATGAAATTGCCCGTCAAGCACGTTTACGTGACTTGGGTGGCTTAATCGTCATTGACTTCATCGACATGGAATCAAGCAAGGCTCAGAAGGATGTTGAGAATCGTTTGCGCGATGCTCTACGTCATGACCGTGCCCGCGTTCAAATGGGCAAGATCTCCAAGTTTGGCTTGATGGAAATGTCACGTCAGCGCTTGCGTCCAGCCTTGTCTGAAGGTAGCCATGTAACCTGCCCACGTTGTAACGGCACTGGCCATATTCGTGATACCGAATCTTCTGCATTGCAAGTTCTGCGCATCATTCAAGAAGAGGCAATGAAGGAAAACACAGCGGCGATTCATACACAGGTACCAGTCGAAGTGGCTGCATTCCTCTTGAATGAAAAACGTGCTGAAGTGATCAAGATTGAAACGCGCTTCAAAGTCAATGTCTTGATGGTTCCCAACAAGCATTTAGAAACTCCGCATTACAAATTAGAGCGTTTGCGTCATGATGATCCACGCCTGGATGATCAAAAGGCCAGCTATGTAATGGCGGAAGAGGCTGCTCGTGAACTCGAGACAGACACAACGGTTAGCAAAAAAGATGCAGATGTAAAAGCGCGTCCAGAAGCAGCTGTGAAAGGCATTACTCCAACACAACCTGCGCCAATTAGCCAACCACGCCCAGCTCGTACTGAGAAAGCCGCGACAGAAAGCACTGGTGGTTTCTTTGGATTCATTAAGAAACTCTTCTCCTCATCTCCTGCAGTTGAAGAGAAGCCTGCGCCAAGCAATAATCGTGGCCGCAATCAAGGTCGTAACGGTGATCGCAATCGTGGTCGTAATCGTCGTGGCGAGCGCACTGATCGTGCTGAGCGTCCAGCAGCTAATGCAGCTGAAGGCACCCCAAGCGAAGGTGGCAACAATAATCGTAATAACCGCAATGGCAACAACCGTAATGGCAACCGCAACCAGGGCAATCAAAATGGTCCAAAGCCTGAGCGTCAAGCCAATCCAGCTGCAGTAACACCTGCAACCGAAGCAGCTCCTGGTAGCGAAGCTACTCCAAGCGCCGATGGTGAAGAGCGTCGTGGTCGTGGCCGTAACCGTCGTGGTCGTGGCCGTGGCCGTGGTGAACGCACTGAAGGCGGCAATGAAGCAGCTAATGCAACTGCAAATGCAGCAACTACTGCATCAGCAAGTCCATTTGCAGGTCCTCCAGTAGGAATGGCTGGTGCGTCTGCATCTATGCCGATTCAGAACCTTGTGAATAGTTTTGGCAATGCAAAACCTGCTGCAGAGAAACAAGAAAGACAAGAGCGTGGTCAACGTTCTCCACGCCCACCACGTCAATCTAATCACTCTGCGCAAAATACTGCTGCAGATTCTGCTCCAACTTCAGCTCCTACATCTACTCCAGCGCCTGTTGCTGTTGTGGCTGCTGTTGCCAAGGTTGAAGTGATTGCTAAGCCAGCGCCAGAGCTTCCAAAAGTGGCTTTCCAAGCCCTTGAAGAAACGCCTTTGCACAGCGTTGTGCAGTCCGCCGGCATGATCTGGGTTGCCACTGACTCATCCAAGCATGCCCAGGCACAAAGTCAGATTCAAGCGGAGCCTGTTGTACAGAATTTAGGCAGAGCGCCTAGACCTGCAGCAAGCCTTCCTGAAGGCCCAATGGTTTTAGTTGAAACCGGCGGCCAAGAAAAAACGGTTTAAGCCATCTAAAGCTTTTTCTCCAGACTGCCATTTATCCCAAAAGGATATTTGGCGGTTTGGCAGAAACCCCGTTTCACAGCCATAATTGAGTTCATGGTTGAAAAAGCAATCCCCAAGGTAATTCCGATTCGTATCGATGAAGGTACAGGCATGACGCCGTCTATTGGCGCGCAGCTTGTCACCCCTCATGGTCTTACTAAAGACACTCGCGGACGTCCCCTAAGAGATCTGCGTATCTCGGTAACCGATCGCTGCAACTTCCGCTGCACGTATTGCATGCCCAAAGAAGTCTTCGACCAAAACTATCCTTACCTTGCTCACAAAGAATTACTCACGTTTGAAGAAATCACTCGCCTCACCTCCATCTTCGCCACGCTGGGTGTAGAAAAAATTAGGCTCACTGGCGGCGAACCTTTGCTGCGCAAGAATTTAGAAGTACTGATTGAGATGTTGGCAAAGATTCAGACAACTGAAGGTAGGCCGCTCGATTTAACTTTAACCACCAACGGCAGCATTTTGCGCAAGAAAGCAGCTGCGCTAAAAGCAGCCGGGCTGCAGCGCTTAACAGTCAGTCTTGATGGTCTTGATGATGCGATCTTCAAGAAAATGAATGATGTCGACTTTCCAGTTGCCGATGTGCTTGATGGTATTGCCGCAGCTCAAGAAGTGGGCTTTGAAAACATCAAAGTCAATATGGTGGTTAAAAAAGGAACTAACGATCACGAGATCGTCTCTATGGCCAAGCACTTCAAAGGTAGTGGCGTTATTCTGCGCTTTATTGAATTCATGGATGTTGGCAGCTCCAATGGCTGGAATATGGAGCAAGTGCTTCCATCCAAAGAGGTGATTGCCCGTATTAATGAAGTGTTCCCATTGGAAGCGATCGAAGCTAACTACTCTGGTGAAGTAGCGCAACGCTGGCGCTATCTTGATGGCTCGGGCGAAATTGGTGTGATCTCCAGCGTGACCCAAACTTTCTGCCATGAATGCACAAGAGCGCGCATCTCCACTGATGGCCAAATGTATCTCTGCCTCTTTGCCAATGAGGGCTATGATTTCAAAACCTTGCTGCGTTCAGGTAAGTCTGATTTAGAAATTGCCAATGCAGTAATGAATACCTGGTCAACTCGTGATGATCACTATTCAGAAATACGCGGCTCGCAAACTGCCAATCTTTCTTCTGGCAATCGCAAAGTTGAAATGTCTTACATTGGTGGCTAATGATTTCAAGTAAAGAGATTACCGGACTTATTCTTGCGGGTGGACGTGCACAACGCATGGGTGGTATCGATAAAGGCTTAATTCCTTTTCACAACAAACCACTCATCGAATCGGCCATTGCTAAGCTAAAGCCACAAACCCAGTCCATCATCATTAATGCCAACCGCAATATTACGAAGTACGCGAGCTATGGATATCCTGTGATTATGGATGAGACTCCTGATTTTTCCGGACCTTTGGCTGGCTTCGCTGTGGGGCTCAAGGCGTGCAAGACCTCTTACCTCCTAACCTCCCCGTGTGATTCACCTTTGTTGCCAAATAATCTTGCTGAGCTATTAAGCGCTGAAATGGAACGGGGTGATTTTCAATTAGTGTACGCCTCCAGCAAAGAAGCTGATGGCAAAGTATGGGCGCAGCCGGTGTTTTGCTTAATGCGCGCAAACCTTCAAGACTCTCTGACCCAATTTTTAATGAAGGGCGATCTCAAGATTGATCGCTGGTTTAAAGAGTTACGCTGTAGTACTGTGATCTTTGACGACCCGCAAGTTTTCGCGAATGTGAATACCCCCGAAGAACTCAAAGCATTAGAAGAGGTATCAGCATGAGCCATTCACCAAATGAGCCAATCCTGTTGACTTCATCATTACATGTTGAAGATGCACGTAAGGCGATTGCTGGATTAGTCAGCGATCTTATTGCAGAGTCCGCAGCGATCAATGATCCCCAAGATATTGAGATTGTTACTTTGGATCACGCTATCAATCGCATCTTAGCAGCAGATCTACTGTCACCCATCGATGTTCCTGCTGCCGATAATTCAGCGATGGATGGCTTTGCGTTTGATGGCAAGTGTCTTGATACCAATAAGCCAATAGTCTCACTCAAAGTCATTGGTACAGCGCTTGCTGGCAAACCTTATGAAGGCAGCATTGGCGCAGGCGAATGCCTCAAGATCATGACCGGCGCACTGATGCCTGCCGGTTGTGACACAGTCATTCCGCAGGAATTTACCAGCGCTAAAGATGAGAGCTCTATAGAGTTCAAACAAGATCAACTAAAACCTGGTGAGAACAGACGCTTACGTGGTGAAGATCTTCAAAAGGACAAACCCGCAATTACAGCTGGTCGCTTACTGCGTCCATCTGATCTTGGTTTAGCAGCATCACTAGGCATCGCTTCACTACCAGTCAAGCGCAAACTCAAAGTTGCCATTTTGTCTTCAGGTGATGAGCTACGCACTCTCGGCCAAGCACTCGATGCAGGCAGTATTTATGACAGCAATCGTTATAGCCTTACCGGTTTACTCAATCGCCTCAATCTAGAAATCATTGACTGTGGCATTGTGCGCGATGACCCTGCATCATTAAAACAAGCATTTATTGAAGCTGCTAGCAAAGCAGACGTATTAATCTCTTCTGGTGGTGTATCCGTTGGAGAAGCGGACTTCACAAAACAAATCATGCAAGAGTTGGGGGATGTTGGCTTCTGGAAAATTGCGATGCGCCCAGGTCGCCCAATGGCTTTCGGGGTGCTTAAACCCGTACCCGGAAAATCGCCTGCTCGCAAAACCCTCTTCTTTGGCTTACCAGGCAATCCGGTTGCAGTCATGGTGACTTTCTATCAATTTGTCCGCGCAGCACTTTTGCAACTCAATGGCGCCAATCAAACTGAGCCTGTCTTAACCCAAGCTCAAGCTGAGGCACCGATTCGGAAAAAGCCAGGCCGTACAGAATTTCAACGCGCCATCGTAGGGCGCGGACCCGACGGTAAGCCGACCGTACGCTTGACCGGCAGTCAAGGCGCCGGTATTTTGCGATCCATGAGCGAGGCCAATTGCTTTGTCATTCTCGGTCATGAGCAAGGAAATATTGCTGCTGGAGACTGGGTAGATATAGCGCTTTTTGATGGACTGCTTTAAGATTGCGTCATCATGAAACTCACTAAAAAAGAACTTGTCTTTCTAGACCCAATGCATACAGCCAAAACTTTGGTTTTGGTCTACCTCTGCTTCTCCGTTCCTATCGTTTTATTAGCGCTCTTCGTAGCCTTTATTCGTGACGGTGCTATCCCTGGATTTACAGTGCTATCCGCATTAATTCTCAATGCCCTACTCGGCTTTGGTTTGTTATGGATTGCCTGCAAAGTTTATAACTGGGTTGCAGGAAAATTCGGTGGTATCGAATTAGCCATGCGCGAATTGCCAGAAGAAATCGAAGCTGAGTAATCAATCATTATTCACAGCGATGCTTCAAGTAATAAAGCCGAGCAATGCTCGGCTTTATTTTTTCTTTTAAATTGTATTTAACCCTCTCTAGCCCTTAAACACTTCCGCATTAATTAAGCTAGGTGGTTTTTTTCCTGACAACGCTTCTACTACATTCTCAATCGCCAAGTCCACCATCGCACGACGCGTCTTTTCTGTAGCGCTAGCAATATGCGGAGCTAATACAACGTTACTGAGTTTGAGCAATTCAGGATGTACTTTGGGTTCGCCTTCAAACACATCTAAACCGGCTGCAAAAATCTTCTTTTCTTTGAGCGCTTGAGCTAGCGCTGCGTCATCCACAATGCCGCCGCGAGCAATGTTGATCAGGGTTGCAGTCGGTTTCATGAGGGCAATCTCTTTTGCACCGATCGTATGATGACTCTGGGCGCTATACGGCAGAACCAAGACAACATGGTCTGCAGTGCGCAGTAACTCTTCTTTAGAAACATACTTAGCACCACAGGCTTTTTCATCAGCATCGGATAAATGGCTGCGGTTGTGATAAATCACATTCATACCAAAACCTAGGGCGCGCTTAGCAATGCCTTGACCAATACGGCCCATGCCAATAATGCCCACGGTGCTGTGATGTAAGTCCATGCCCAGGGGGTTATTCACAATCGACCACTTATCCCAATTGCCTGCACGCACCCAATGTTCGGATTCAGTAATACGCCTTGCAGTGGCCATCAGTAAAGCAAAACCAAAGTCTGCCGTGGTGTCAGTTAATACATCTGGTGTATTGGTTGCCATCACACCAGCAGCGGTAATGGCGGGTACATCAAAGTTGTTGTATCCCACCGAAATATTGGCGACGATCTTCAGATCCTTGGCATGCGCAAGAGCATTGGCATCAATTCTTTCGCTACCGGCCACTAATGCCCCTACAACGCCAGAGAGTTCTTTTTGTAGCTCTTCAGGGCTAAAGATACGGTCTTCTTGATTGGATCGAACCTCAAAGGATTCTTCCAGCTTGGCTAAGGCCTCTGGAAAAATGGCCCTGGCTACGAGGATTTTGGGTTTTTGCTGATGATTTTGATTATTGGCTTGTGTGTTCATAGAGGAACTTTACCTCAAGTAAATTGACCCTTTTGCCTGAAAAATAGGCTATTTCGGCTAAAATTGAGGTTTTATAACTTAGCCCCCTACTTTTTGGGGCTCTTGAAACAAAACCGCCATGACTTACGTTGTTACCGAAGCCTGTATCCGTTGCAAATACACCGACTGTGTTGATGTCTGCCCAGTAGACTGCTTTCGCGAAGGCCCCAATTTCTTGGTCATCGATCCCGATGAGTGCATTGACTGCGCAGTATGTGTACCTGAGTGTCCAGTAAACGCAATTTATGCTGAAGACGACGTACCTGGCGATCAACAAGCATTCATTAAATTGAATGCCGATCTCTCCCCTTCTTGGACCTCCATTACCAAGTCCAAGGCAGCACTTCCAGATGCTGAAGAGTGGAAAGATGTTAAGAACAAACTCGATCAGCTAGTAAAGTAATTTTCTAGCCTAAGAAATTCGTGTCACACTCACCCATAGAAACCGATGCTGTCATCATTGGCGCCGGTCCTGTGGGTCTCTTTCAGGTTTTTGAATTAGGCCTGCTAGAAATTAAAGCCCACGTCATTGATTCTTTACCTGAGGTGGGCGGTCAATGCATCGAGCTATATCCAGATAAACCCATCTACGATATTCCAGCGATTCCAGTGTGCACTGGACGCGAGCTTACCAATAATCTCCTAAAACAAATTGAGCCCTTTGGCGCCCAATTTCATTTAGGCCAAGAGGTAAGCAAGCTTGAGCGCCAAGCTGATGGGCGCTTTCTAGTGAGTACGTCACAAGACAATCATTTTCTGAGTAAAACCGTTTTTATCGCAGGTGGCGTGGGCGCCTTTCAGCCGCGTACTATCAACTTGGAAGGGATTGATGCCTTTGTAGGAAAACAACTCTTCTATCACGTTAAAAATCCTGAGCAATTTTCGGGCAAGCGAGTAGTCATTTGTGGTGGCGGTGATGCGGCACTAGATTGGGCTATTCATTTTGCTGATATCGCTACTAGTGTTACCTTAATCCATCGTCGCGATGACTTTAAAGCTGCACCAAAATCCATTGCTCGAATGCGCGAACTTTGTGCCAATAATCAAATGGAACTTCTGATTGGGCAAGTCACTGGCTACGAAGTGAAAGATGGCTTGCTTGCCGAAATTACCTTTACCAATATTGATGGCGAATCGAAACAGATTCGATTGGACGATCTTTTAGTCTTTTATGGTCTCTCTCCAAAATTAGGTCCGATTGCAGAGTGGGGTCTGAATATCGATCGCAAACAAATTTGCGTAGATACCGAAAAATTTGCAACCAGTACACCAGGAATTTATGCGGTTGGCGACATCAATGTCTACCCTGGCAAGAAAAAACTCATACTGTCGGGGTTTCATGAGGCTGCCCTGGCCGCCTTTGCGGCAGCCGCCTATCTCAACCCTGAAAAGCAGATTCAGCTGCAGTACACAACCACCTCCCCCAAGCTGCATAAAGCCCTTGGAGTGAAGTCCCCCACATTCGAGTAAGCTATCCCTAATTCGTTAATACACAACTACTTTTAGCCCATAAATATGCGTCAATATCACGATCTCATGAAAGAAGTCCTCGCTAAGGGGGTTCAAAAGTCTGACAGAACTGGAACTGGCACGGTCTCCGTTTTTGGACACCAGATGCGTTTTAATTTGGCTGACGGCTTTCCGATGGTCACAACCAAAAAACTGCACCTCAAGTCCATCATTTACGAATTACTCTGGTTCCTCAAGGGCAGCACTAATAACAACTGGCTCAAAGAGCGTGGTGTCTCCATTTGGAATGAATGGGCTGCACCAGATGGTGACCTAGGCCCGATCTATGGTTATCAGTGGCGTTCATGGCCTGCACCGAATGGACAGCACATCGATCAAATCTCTGAAGTAGTAGAGACCATCAAAAAGAATCCAGACTCACGTCGCATTATTGTTTCCGCTTGGAACGTTGCTGATATTCCCCGTATGGCTTTGGCGCCCTGCCACGCCTTCTTTCAGTTTTATGTAGCCGATGGCAAGCTATCATGCCAACTCTACCAACGCAGTGCTGATATTTTCTTAGGTGTGCCATTCAATATTGCTAGCTATGCCCTACTCACTCATATGATGGCGCAACAATGCAATCTTGAAGTGGGTGACTTTATTTGGACTGGTGGTGATTGCCATCTATACAGCAACCACTTAGAGCAGGTAGAGCTCCAGTTATCTAGAGATTTCTTCCCATTACCTAAGCTCAATATTTTGCGTAAGCCTAATTCGATTTTTGATTACGAGTTCGAAGACTTCGAAATCTTAGGATATGAATCTCACCCTCACATTAAAGCTCCTGTAGCTATTTAAGAATCAAACCTATGACTCAACCTGCCATCTCCATGATTGTTGCCCGCTCACGTAATCACGTGATTGGTCGCGATAATCAAATGCCCTGGAAGATCTCTGCTGATTTGCAATTCTTTAAACGCGTCACGATGGGTCACCCCGTCATCATGGGTCGTAAGACCTGGGAATCGATTGGTCGCCCACTTCCCGGCCGTCGCAATATCGTAGTGAGCCGGAACGCAAACTACCCAATAACCGGTGGTGAATTAGTTGGATCTCTGGATGAAGCCTTGAAGAGTCTGAGCGAATTCTCCCGTGTATTTGTTATTGGTGGCGAACAACTCTTTACCCAAGCATTTGATAAGGCTGATCGTCTTTACATCACTGAAATTGATTTAGATATTGAGGGTGGAGATACCTTCTTCGAAGTACCGAATCAATCTGCCTGGAAAGAGGTAGAGCGCACCCCTGGATCCGAAGGCGATATCACCTTTAACTTCATTACCTTAGAGCGCAAATAAAAAGGACCCCGCGGGGTCCTTTTTTCTTCGGCGTAAATTCTTATTGCTGAACAATAATCTTTGCATCCTTTGCAAGCTGACTTAAAAACTCAAGCTGCTTTCTTTGAGCCATACCAGCACGAATAGCTGGCTTTGCCTGTTCAAATGAAGGCGGTTTGCTTGATCTCTTATCTTCTAACTTCATCAAGTACCAACCCTGCTGCATCTGGATTGGCACCGGGGAAACTTGGCCCTTAGAGAGGGTAACAAGCACAGATGCCAGCTGAGGGGTGACCTGACCAGCCTGGATCCAACCTACAGCCCCGCCTTGCACTTTGTTTGGGGCCAAGGAAACGCTCTTGGCAACCTTATCAAATGACTCGCCCTTTTTGATGCGCGCCAAAGCAGCTTGCGCATCAGCTTCAGTGGCTACTGCTATATCGCTCACCTTATATTCTGAAATCATCCCCTG
>ERZ650311.1693-NODE-1693-length-10516-cov-6.253800_pt1 | contig 10516 bp, 14 predicted proteins | sample MGYA00376247_ERZ650311 | MGnify/ENA primary metagenome ERZ650311 (study PRJEB26733, sample SAMN07839324) | wastewater metagenome | biome: small river; feature: stream; material: water | place: USA: North Carolina | collected 2016-07-28 ... | reverse complement strand
AACTTTGAAAGCACCAGGGTGGCCCAGAAGGTACGGAAGCTTCGACGACGGCCCTTGGCGTTATAGAGACGCTGTGGGCGGAGGTTCGAGACCGCTCTGGTTGTGCATGGATAAGGCTACTCGAACATCTGTTCGAATACCACTTTAGACACGCTGAGAATGTAGAGGCCAGCACCGACAAATGAGGCTGGCAGGCGGCCATACTCGCGCACGTGCTGATCCTCCTACCGCCCTCTGAGAAGAAGGTCGAGACCTCTAAGCCCACTCTGGCGATGAGCGTTTATAGCGGGGTCCTCTATCAAGCACTCGATTGGCCATCGCTCTCCCCTGCCGCCAAGAAGCGCGGTGAGACCGCATTGGCAATCATCAGCGCCAAGTACGGCGTCGTGCGGCCTTCAACAAAGATCGAGAGCTACAAGCAGAAGATCAACAATAAGGGGATGGCACCAATTATTACTGCCGCACTTGATGGTGTGAAGACGCCGTTGATTGTTGACTGTCGTTCTTCGACTTATAAGACCGTCTGGAAAGCTCCGGTTGAGATCACGGTCGAGATTCGCGTTTCAACGGTCGTAGACGGCGTCAGAACGGTTGTAACGCATATGTCGAAGAAAACTCGTGGCGAGATTACTCGCTGGCTCTTGCAGTCGCGTTCAGTTCCGAAGAATCCGGAAGATCTGTATGCAATCGTTTCAGAGAAGTATCCATGCGCACTCACTCCATCAGATGGTGTCGAGCCGTGGGTACTTGAAGTTATCGCTGTTTAGCGGTTTCAACCGGGCATTGCTTGCAGACAGCGCGCCAAATTTCATCGGCTTCTCGACCGGCTTTGAGTGCCTCGTTAACAGTCATACTGCCCAATTCGCTGATTGCGATATCTTGCGAGAACGATGGCGCCCACTCTTCTCCAAAAGAGAGCACGAGGCGTTCGCGCAGATCTGAGATGCGCATCGATTAAAAGAGGGTGTCGGATGCAAGCAGTGCGGCTTGCTCACGAGATTGTTCTGGTGAAATTGGCTGAAGTACCTGACCTAATAACCAGCGCATTGCAATACCAGTGCCAGCCTGTGACTTTGTGGCGCCGAAGATAATCTGCGCAATGGTGAGGTAATGCTCTGATGTCGTGTTGGTCATCGCTGTTACTAATAGCTCTGCATCATGAATGCGCATCGCCGCAAGTGCGGGATCTGATGAGATTGACATAGATAGTGATTCGAGCGCATCAGCTGGTGTTCCCGCGTTTGTTGCGAGCTCAGCCAAACGCGCTACTTCTGATGCAACAAGAGCGGCTAGCACTGCATCTTTATCGCGATAATGGTTATATAAAGTTGCTCGGGATACTTCAGAGTGATCAGCAATCTCAATCATCGAAAGTCCGGCGATGCCAGAACGAGCGATAAGTTCTTTAGTGCCTTCGAGGATTGCGGCTTCGGTGCGGCGATGTGCGCTAGCTTGAAGCGAATATTTAGGCTGCATCGACAACGACAAGTGTTGCAGTCTCTGCAGTTGTAATCTCGTGAGTTACTTCGCGCATCAAGGATCCAAGAGTCAATCCAAGCGCTTCGCAGATTGAGTTGAGGAGCTCTGAAGATGCTTCTTTCTGACCGCGTTCTACCTCTGAAAGATAACCGAGGGATACGCGCGCATCACGAGCAACATCGCGCAAGGTGCGTGACTGTTCGGTGCGGGCACGGCGAAGGGCAGAACCAACTGATTCACGTAATAAGACCATGGTGGTGCTCCCTTCGACTTAGGTTGTTCTGTAGCTAAGGATACGGGCAAAGGTGCCAATCGCGCTGGATATAGCGCCGGTTCGGACCGCCCCGCGTCCGCTATCGAGTTGAAGTTGAACAGTCTGATTGATGGGACCACGGATGGAGATCCAGACCGTGCCCTCTGCGATGCCCTGATGATCGCCAGGTCCCGCGATTCCCGTGGTTGCAATCCCCCACGTTGTTCCAAACTTTGCCTTCGCAGCATCTGCCATTGCATTGGCAACTTCTTCACTGACTACTGAGAACTCTGCAATCAACGCTGGATCGATACCGAGAATATTTTCTTTCACTTCATTTGTGTAAGCGATAATGCCGCCCAAAAATACTTTCGATGCACCTGGTGTGTAAGTAAGCGCATGTCCAAGTCCGCCGGCAGTCAATGATTCTGCAACAGCAACGGTTTCGCCACGATCTTCTAGGTAAGCGACAACTGTGTTGGCGTGTGCGCGAGTAGGCATAAGAGAAATCTACCGGCAGCTATCGAGAAGCTGCTAGTTCTTTTCCAATATTTCTCGGGCAGCAACTTCAGCATCGCCTGCAGATCGAGCGTTGAGCGCAGCAACTGCTGCCTTCTTGCAATCATCGAGGCTGACGCTCGCCAAGAACCCACGAACTTCTGCAATTGCACTTGGCGCCATCGATAGCGATGAGACTCCAAGTCCAACAAGAACTGCAGCTAGCAACGCATTTGCAGCTGCCTCACCACAAACACCGACTGGCTTATTCAATGATGCAGCTGATTGTGATGCGGCAGAGATTGCACGTAAAACAGCTGGATGCCATGCGGTTGTCATATCGGAAAGACGTGAATCCATGCGATCTGATGCCATGACGTATTGAGTTAAGTCGTTGGTTCCGAATGAGCCGAACTCAACTTCCGCTAATACGTGGTCTGCATGCAACGCTGCCGCTGGTGTCTCGATCATGACGCCTGGAACCTGCATTCCTAATGCACGAACTCGGTCTGCAAAATCTTTCGCCTCATCTGGCGTATTGATCATTGGCGCCATGACCCAGAGCTTTACATTTTTGCCTTCAGCAGCCTTTGCAAGTGCTTCAAGCTGACGATTAAGCACGCCATCACTGGTACGAGTTAAGCGCCAACCACGAACACCAAGTGCTGGATTCTCTTCATGAATTGCATTGATATACGGAACTGGCTTATCGCTACCGGCATCGAGAGTACGGATAACAACCTTCTTGCCTGACATTGCGTCAAAGACTTCAGAGTATGTCTTTACTTGCTCTTCAACGGAAGGTTCGGTTTGAGAATCAAGGAATAACAACTCGGTACGGAATAAACCAATACCTTCGGCACCGACTTTGGCGGCCGCGCGCACATCATCGACAGTTCCGGCATTACCTAAAAGCTGAACTGGAGTGCCATCGTTGAGACGACCAGGGCCTGTAACAGATTCTGCACGAGCTTTGAGCTTCGCCTCTTTATCAGTACGTGTTGAAACCTCGTCAGCAGAAGGATTAACAACTACCTCGCCGGTACGACCATCAACAAGAACTGATGTGCCATCTTCAAGCTCCATCACACCCGCGCAGCCAACGATTGCTGGAATACCGAGGCCGCGAGCAACGATTGCGGTGTGACTAGTTGCCCCACCATGCGAACATACGAGAGCAAGGGCAAATTTAAGATTGAGCGCTGCTGTATCTGCTGGAGTGAGATCTTCGGCAACAACAATTGTTGGCGAGGTCAGCGTTAAGCCTGCACTTTCGACACCGGCCAGCTTATTGATCAAGCGAGTTTGAATCTCATCGATATCGCTGACACGTTCTGCAAAGTATCCGCCGAGTGCAAGCAACTGCTCTTTAAAGCCACCGAATGCGGCCTCAACAATTGGGCGAACATCAAAGGCGACGCCTTCGGTAATTGCACCTTCGAGAACTTCAATGACAGATGGATCGCGCGCCATCATCGCCTGCGCACCAAGGACATCCTTAGCTACTTCTAATTCAATTGTCTCTGCGCTGTGCTCAAGATCTGCAGCAACTTCATCGAGCGCCTTTAATACTTGATCAATATCTGCAGGAACCGGACCGGAGACTTTGGTCGCGACGATTCGTCGTACTGGACCTACAACTACGCCAGGTGAGACACCGATTCCCTTGAGAGTCATGTGATTACTCGTCGTGGTCGGTTGCGATAATTTCAACGATTGATGCGAGAACTGCATCAGCATTGTCACCATCTGCAACAGTGACTTCGATTGAATCGCCGTTCTTCACGCCAAGTGCGAGCACTGCAAGAAGTGAAGCTGCATTTACTGCCTTCTCACCTGGGCGACCGATAGTGACTGAAAGTCCTGCAGCGCCTGCCGCCTTTACAAGAATTGTTGCTGGGCGTGCATGTAATCCAACTTTGCTTCCAACTGCAACGATCTGACTTGGCATCTGCGCGCTCTCCTAGCTATCGAATGATGGTTGTACTCTACTGAAAAAAACCGCAAAAAAGAAAGACGGCCCCGGATTGCTCCGAGGCCGCCTTTGTTACTAACGAGTTAGCGATTAAGCATCTGCCTTTGCGCCAATACCCTTTGCAACAACAACCGCAGCAGCTGTAATAACTGTTCCGATCACGATTGCAAGTACGTATGTAGCAACGCCACCAACGAGTGGGAATACAGCAATACCACCGTGTGGTGCACGGAGTGTGCTGCCGAATGCCTCAACGAGTCCACCTGTTACAGCAGAACCGACCATGATTGATGGGATAACGCGTGCTGGGTCAGCAGCTGCGAATGGAATCGCACCTTCTGTGATGAATGAAGCACCAAGAACCCAAGCAGCCTTACCGTTTTCGCGCTCTGCCTCTGTGAAGAGGTTCTTGCGAACAACAGTTGCAAGTGCAAGACCAAGTGGAGGTGTCATACCAGCAGCCATTACAGCAGCCATGTGTGTGAGACCAGCACCTGTTGTTGATGTACCTGCAGCTGTAAGACCTGCAACACCGAATGTGTATGCAACCTTGTTAACAGGACCACCCATGTCGAATGCCATCATCAAGCCGATAACCACACCGAGAAGGATCGCTGATCCTCCACCGAGGCTCTCGAGCCAGCTGTTAGCACCTTCGTTGAGAGGTGTCACGATGTTCTTCACACCGAAATACATCACTGCGAGAGTGACGATAACCGAAATCAACGGATTGATCACGATAGGCATGATTGAACGGATAGCTGCTGGAACATTCCAAGTTGAAATCCAGTTTGCGACATAACCAGCGACAAGACCGCCGACCATTGCGCCAAGGAAGCCTGAACCAATTGATCCAGCTACAGCACCTGCTGCAAAGCCTGGTACAAGACCTGGGCGATCAGCAATTGCGTATGCGATATATCCAGCAAGTGCTGGAAGCAAGAAGCCCCAAGGAGCCATTGCAAGTCCGAAGAAGAATGCACCGATGCGGACGCGAGCATCAAGTGATGCACCCTCGCCATTTACTCCATCAATTGCATTCTGAACACCAAGGCTTGTAAAGCCTGCTGGGTCTCCAGAGATCATAAAGCCGATTGCGATAAGAATACCGCCAGCTGTAACGAACGGAATCATGTAGCTGACGCCGGTCATTAAGTAACGACGAATGTTAGAACCAGAACTCACGGAAGTTCCTTTCTTTCATAACCTCCACAGCCGTTGCGGAGGTGGTCTTACTTATTCAGTTGTTTTTGCTTTATTACTTCCCGATGGCGCTCAATCTTGCAAGGAACCGAGCTCTACCGGAAATCTGTCTGCTAGCCGTTAGCTAGCGCCTCTGCCTGCTCGATCAATCCAGCAGCGTTCTTGATTGCTTCCTTTGGAATTGACTTCACAATTTTGCAACCATCAAAACGATCTTCATCGCGGATGCGGACATCATTTGCGAAGATGATTGCATCTGCCGATGCGATGACATCTGCTGGAGTTGGCTTATATCCACCAGCGCCCTGAGTCTCAATCACCATCTCGTGACCCTTTGCTTTACCTGCGCGATCAAGAGCTTCTGCCGCCATAAATGTATGTGCAATACCTGTGGCGCATGACGTGACAACTACGAACTTCATTATTTATCTCCTGATGTGAGTAAGTGAACGAGCTCTGACTTTGTTTCGAGTGTGCGTAGACTTGAAGTGAAATCTGGATCCATCATGCGACGAGCAAGGCTGGAGAGGATTTCGATGTGCTGATCGCCAGCCTCGTTTGGCACCAAGATCATGAATAGAACCTGTGCTGGATCTTCTTCTGGATCGAACACGACCCCTGAGGTGCGAGCGACGACAACTGCTGCATCGGATACTCCCCCGCTACGTGCATGAGGGATAGCAATTCCATCAATCTGTGGAGTTCCCATCTCATCGCGGGCAATGACATCTGCTGCGATCTGGTCGGCATCTGTGCCGCGACCTGCTGCGACGGCAACTTTTGCCATCTGCTTAATTGCATCGACCTTATCTGCTGCAACGAGATCGAGAATGATGAGATCTTCACTAAAGACTGACATTACTTACGCCTCCACTAATACACGCGCTCGATCGAAATCTTCGCGAGTGCGTACTGATATCGCTCCAGCTTGTGCTGGAGTTGGAATAGAAGTTCCTGGCAGCGGAACAGATGCTGCCGACCAAGCAATTGCAGATTCGAGCGCCTTCACATCGCAGCCAGCAGCGATGAAGATTCCGAGCAAGATATCTCCGGCACCAACTGGCGTTCCAGAAACTTTCTCAATCGGTTCGCAGTGTGTTGCGTTGTCGGAAGTAATGAGAAGTGCGCCATCAGCGCCCATGCTGCAGAGAACAGTAGAGACACCCCCAGCAATTACCTCGCGTGCAGCCTCAATGACATCAGAAATGGTCATGAGTGGTCGTCTCACAAGTTCAGAGAGTTCATCGTGATTAGGCTTCACCAAATCGACTGCGCCTGCCTTCACTGCGCTAGCAAACTCTGCACCTGATGTATCAACAGCAACCTTTGCGCCTCGTGATCGAGCAAAGGCAGCAAGCTCTGCATATGAATCTGCTGATAGCCCTGGGTTGAGTCGGCCAGCAAAGACAACCCAATTACCATTCAAATCAATTGCACTCAGTGCGCTCTTTACTGATTCAAGATCAGCTTGGCTCAGAACCTGTCCCGGCTCATTAATCTTCGTTACATTTCCAGATTCTTCAACAATTGTCATATTGCTGCGAATCGCATCTCCGATTGAGATAACCGTATGTGGAATCGAAGCTTTATCGAGTTGAGCACTCATCCATGATTCGCCGAGCTTGCCACCAATAAAGAGAGCATGAGTATCAACACCAAAGGCATGTGCGGCGCGAGAGACGTTTACGCCCTTGCCGCCCGGGTGCAGAGTGATCTCTGATGCGCGATTGATTTCGCCAACTGAAAGAGAGGAAAGGGCAATAGTGCGATCAATACTTGGATTGAGCGTCACGGTTATTACCGACATCCCCAAGTTGGCCCCTCTTCCCTTGCTGCACTGCGCAGCGATAGGAAAAGTAAAGCGCGACTGGTACTGCTTTGTCCGATTATTCGGGTAACAAAAAAGAATCTTTTTTCAGAAATTTGCGCATGATTACGCGTGACTCGCTAGTAACTTATGCCTTACTGCGACTTTGATTCCACTTTACGATGTAATCAATACCGGTCCACACGGTAAGCACAATTGCGACCCCCATAAAGGCATCGCGAGCAATATGCAGCGACTCTGGCAACGGCAGAATGTAGAAGCCCACGCCGAAGCTCTGAGTCAGAGTCTTCAACTTTCCGCCCTTACTTGCGGGAATAACTCCATCACGTATCACAGCAAGTCGAAAGATTGTGATGCCAACTTCACGAACCATGATGACGATAACAATCCACCACGGAAAACGATCGAGAATTGCAAGCGAGATCATTGCTGCACCGATTAACGCTTTATCTGCAACCGGATCTAGAAACGCACCGAGCGGTGTTGTGCGATTACTCTTGCGAGCCCACTGGCCATCTGCAATATCTGTTAAGCCAAGGGCAAAGAAGATGGTCCACGCAATGATCTGCCAGGTATTTGATGGGCTGTGAAAGATTGCCCAAACACCGGTCGGAATCAGTGCGATACGGAGAACAGTGAGCCAGTTAGGCGTTACTTCAATTGCCATTACAACGGCCTCACAACGAGATCTGCTCCCATGGAATCAATCACCACAGCGTCAACATACTCGCCGACTGCAAAATTAGTATCGATAAATGAGGTTGTGCCATCAACTTCCGGCCCCTGATGCGCTGCACGTCCTTCTTGAAGTTCTGCATCTTCAATCAAAACGCGAACTGTCTCACCGATACGAGCCTGAGCGCGAGCTGAGACCATCTCATCGGCCAAGCGAGAGAGAGATTCCACACGCTCTTTAATGACGTCCTCATCAACCTTCTCAGCAAGGTCGAGCGCCTCGGTGTTATCTTCATCAGAGTAACCAAAGACGCCGATAGCATCGAGCTTTGCAGCGGCGATGAAGTTGGCGAGCTCGTTGAAATCTTCTTCGGTCTCCCCTGGAAATCCAACGATGAAGTTAGAACGAATTCCTGCTTCAGGTGAGAGCGCGCGAATTTGATTGATGAGATGGAGGAATTTCTCAGAATCTCCGAAGCGGCGCATCCGGCGCAAGACTGGTGCACTGGTGTGCTGGAATGAGAGATCAAAATATGGTGCAACCTTCTCGGTCTCGACCATCGCCTGCAAGAGCGATGGGCGTACCTCGGCAGGTTGTAGGTAGGAAAGACGAACACGCTCGACGCCAGAAATTTCGGCGAAGCGCTTGAGGTTCTTCTCCATTAAGCGTAGATCACCCAAATCCTTTCCGTACGATGTTGTGTTCTCGCTGACCAGGAAGAGTTCAGATACCCCGTGCTGTGAAAGCCAGGACGCTTCTTCAAGGATCTCATCGACCGGACGTGAGATAAATGAACCTCGGAAGTATGGGATAGCGCAGAACGAACAACGACGATCGCAACCAGATGCAATCTTCAACGGCGCCCATGGCGCATTTCCAAGTCGCTTACGGAATAAAGAACCTCCTGCACCGACGCTAGAGGCGTGCTCTGCATCGCGGACTTCGCGGCGAACCTCAGCCCGTGCTACTGGTGAGATTGGTAGAAGTGCTCGACGATCCTGCGGAGTATGTGAGACGTGAGAATTGCCAGCGAGAATTGACTGCAACTTAGCTGAAATGTCTTGATAATCATCGAAGCCGAGAATCGCATCTGCCTCTGGAAGTGCTTCTGCTAACTCTTTTCCATATCGCTCTGCCATACAACCAACAGCGACAACTGCTTTAGTGGTTCCGTGGCCTTTGAGAGAATTTGCTTCGAGAAGGGCATCGACTGAATCTTTCTTTGCTGATTCGATAAAACCACAGGTATTTACAACTGCAACCTCTGCGGCATCAACATCTTCGACCAGGGTCCAGCCCTCTGCCGCTAAACGACCGGCAAGTTCTTCGGAATCGACCTCATTGCGAGCACAGCCCATTGTGACAATTGCGACGGTGCGAGACATGGGGGTGATACTACAGGCTTAGCGGAAAGTGCGACGTACTTCCTGATTCTGCCCACCTAATGGAGCGAGTAATTCACCATTAACTGTCACATCGAGACCTGCGGGATTGCTGAAATAAACACTGATCGATGTTGTCGCATCAAAAGACTTTGTCTCGCCTTGGAAAATGGAGCCCTTATCAACATGTTGCCCATCAACGACGATATCGATCAGAGAATTTCCTCGAGTTGCTGAAATTGTGAGCGAAACTCCCCCGCCTACCTGTGATGCTGTTGTAGTTGGCTGATCAGTGGCGGAAGCCTCGGCAGATGGCGACTGAGAGGCCACAGCAACAGGCCTCGTTGGGGATTCACTATTGACGTTGGTAATAATGATTTGACCGATTGCAAGAATGAGGACAATCGCTACAGAGAATGCCGCTGGAACTTTCCAGGAGATGCTCTTCTTCTCATGTGGGACTCGGGCGACGCTATTTTCTACGAGCATCTCATTGATGCTGCGATGCTCTGTTGAGTGTTCTTCGTTGTAAAGATCAATGAGTTGATTTGCATCAAGACCGATCTTCGGTGCGATGTTGCGCAGATGTCCACGCGCATAGATATCGCCACCGCAATGTGAGAAATTATCCTTCTCCATCTCACTGAGTAACCCGGAGCGAATACTTGTCGCAGCAGCAAGATCATCAAGTGAAATCCCGACACTGGTGCGTGCGCTGTAAAGCACTTCACCTAAATTCATGGGACTCCCGCCTTCACACTTTCGTGGCTTAATTTTACCTACCTATGCGTTGGATTCACTAGCCTGAAAGTTCAATCTAGGAGAAATCACCCCTATATAGCCCCTTACTTAGTAATCGCGGAGCGTGGCAAGGACTGAGTCGAGCTCTTCGTTGGTCACAAGTACTACGCGCGCCTTTGAACCTTCGGATGGTCCGACGATTCCACGGGACTCCATCAGATCCATCAAGCGACCAGCCTTAGCAAAACCAACGCGCAATTTACGTTGCAACATTGATGTTGAACCGAACTGTGTTCCCACAACTAATTCAACTGCTTGGCAGAGAAGTTCGAGATCATCGCCAATCTCTTTATCAATCATCTTTGAAGATTGTGGAGCTGCTGTTACATCTTCACGATAGCGAGGCTTAAGCTGCTTCTTCACATGATTAGTTACAGCTTCAATCTCACGTTCGGATACATACGCTCCTTGAATACGAATT
>ERZ650311.1692-NODE-1692-length-10522-cov-8.484284_pt1 | contig 10522 bp, 11 predicted proteins | sample MGYA00376247_ERZ650311 | MGnify/ENA primary metagenome ERZ650311 (study PRJEB26733, sample SAMN07839324) | wastewater metagenome | biome: small river; feature: stream; material: water | place: USA: North Carolina | collected 2016-07-28 ... | reverse complement strand
GACCACTACACGATTTTCGAGCACGTCCTGAAGCCGTAGCCCCCGGGTAGAATCAGCCGTGCCCCACCAGTTCCAGCCCGGTCCCCTGTCGGCCGCGTCCGCCGCCGCCCTGTCGCGGCTGGCCCGGGACGTGGACCGGGCGAACCGGCTGACGGTGGCCCCGCCGCTGGCCGTGTCCGAGGCCGGCGGGAACAAGGTGATTTCCGCCGCCCTCCCGGGGCCGGTGGTGTTCGTCCGCCCGACCGGCACCCCGACCTCCGGCCGCTACCCCGGGTACGTCCAGGTCTACGACGTGGCGGCCAACACCTGGAGCGACATCACCGCCGCCGTCTGGCTGGTCCACCCGAACGGCGGCCAGCTGCCGACCCAGTTCAACCAGTCCGGGACGTACCTGACGACGTACCGGGTGCCGGCGGTGTACGCCGGGGTGAAGGCGTCGGACGGGAAGGCCGTGTACCTGGCCCTGGTGGTGCCGGGGGTAGAGCTGTTCTGGGAGTGCGTGTCCTCGGCCCCGGTGTACTACTTCGACCCGCAGGTGTGACGCATGGCCACCGGGTACACCCCGCCGGGGGCGACGTGCTGTTGCGGCGGGGCGGTGTGCGGCTGCCCGGAGCCGCAACCGTCCACGATGTGCGCCGTCGTCACCGGGGTGACGGGCGTCTGCGGGTGCGACCCGGTCGCCGAGGTGACGCTGACCCGGGGCGACCCGCCGTTCGCCGACTACCTGTGGTCCGGGTACGCGGACCTGACCGGGTGTACGCCGACGGTGCGGATGACGGTGACGGTGACGTGCGCCGACGGCCCGCCGGGGGCGTTCAACGTCCAGGTGCAGTTCGGCCAGACGGCCGCCCCGTTCGGCGTCTGCGCGTACAGCAACGACAGCATTTTCGTGGGCGACGGGGGCGCCGGGTGCGACCCGTTCTTCATCGACACGGCGGCCGGCGGGAACGCCTGGGCCGAGGGCGGGAGCGGGCTGTGTAGCTGCTTCCCGGACGCGGCGTCGATTGCCGTGACCGTGTCCGCCGGGTCGTGCGGCGAAGCCCTGATGGCCGGCCCCCGGCTAATGACGGCCGCCGCCCCCGCCCCCGCCGCCGCCGCCCCGGCCCGCGGCTATCGCCCGCCGCCTCCGGCCCGCCCCCGCATCTGCCTGTACGCCGAGCGGGTCGAGCACCGGGCCGGGTGCTCCGGGTTCCGGTGTCGGCACCGCTGCACGTCCCCCGACCCGGGCGTCCGGGCCGCCCTCGGGGACTCCGACATCGTGCTCCCGGCCGACGAGTGTCAGGAATGCCCGGGGTACGTGGCCCGGGGCTGACCCGCGTCGCGGGTTCCCGCCCCCGCCCCGATACTCCCCCTGTCCGAAACGCGGAACGGCACCCCCGCCCGCCCAGAGCAAGGGGTGCCGCCGCGCCATTCCCGACGACCGCCGCCGGCCGCCTCGTGGTCATTTTACCACGAGGGCCGGCGTGGTCGCACATCCGCACCGACTGGACTCGAACGCCCTGGCCGTGCTCGCCTGCCCGACCCTGCCGTCGGGCTACCACGGCGTCTACCCGAAGCGCAAAAACGGCCGGGTGCGGTGGCAGGCCAAGCCGTTTAGACGGCTGTGTTTCGGCCACTACCCGACCCCCCGGGCGGCGGCCGAGGCGGTCGCCCGGTGGTGGCACGACCGGTACGGCCCGGACTGGCCGAAGTGGTTCGCCAAGCGGAAGGACCAGGCGTGGCGGGTCGTGCGGGCGGACGCCCCCGGCCGGCCCCGGCCGAAGCTCGCCGCCCGGCTGACCCCCCGCGGGTGGGAGGCGTGGCCGGTCCGCCCCGGCGACCGGGTGTATCAGGCGGTGTGCTGGGTGGACGGGGTGAAAACGGTGTGCTTCCCGCCGGCCGCCGGGGCGAGCGTGTACGCCGACCGGGCGAGCGCCCAGGCGGGTTTTAGGCACTGGAGCCGGGTCCACCTGGGGCTGTTCGCCCCGGCCGTGCTCCGGCGGTGCGGCTGAGCCGTCGCGGGTTCCCGCCCCGGCCCCGACGATGGGGGCATGTCGTGCTGTTCGTCCGATTTGGTCAGCCTGTGCGTCCGCCGGGGGGCGGACTACACGGCCACCCTGTCCGTCTACAACCCGGACAGGTCGGCCGTCGACGTGACCGACTGGGACGTGGCCGGCGGGCTGTACCCGGCCGTCAACGGCGGCCCGGTGCCGGACAGCGACGCGGTCCTGCCCGTCTCCCTGACGGACGGCACCGTCACCCTGCTGTCGGCCACCGCCGCCCCCCAGTTCCGCCTCCGGCTGCCCCGGGCCGCCCTGTCCGCCCTGGCCGCCGGCGGGTACTGGGTCGAGCTGTTCTTCACGGACGCGGCCGCCGACACCAAGGAAATGTTCTCCGGCCTGTTCGAGCTGGAGCCGTCCGGCGGGAACGGCCCGCCCCCGCCCCCGCCGGAAGCCGCCTTCTCGGCGGACGTGACCGCCGGGGACGCCCCGCTGGCCGTCCGGTTCGCGGACGAGAGCACCAACACCCCGACCGCCTGGCTGTGGGACTTCGGGGACGGCGACACCTCGACCGAGCAGAACCCCGCCCACACCTACGCCGACCCCGGCCCGCACACCGTCACCCTGACGGCGACGAACGCCCGCGGGTCGGGGACCGCCCGCCGCTACCAGTACGTCACCGCCGCCTCGGCCGACGCCCTGGCCGCCAACCTGACCGGCCTCAACTACTTGGCGGGCGCGGCCGGCACCCCCCGGTGGCCGCAGGTCGGGGCCAACCCGTTCGTCCCGCGGCGGGGGACGGTCGGGTCGGCCGCCGGCCCCTACGCCCCGTGCGCCTCGTTCGCCGGCTCGCAGGCGTTGGAGTGCGGGTTCGGCAGCGGGTCGGCGTTCGACATCACCGGCGACGCGGACTGGACCCTGGCGGTGACGTTCCGCTGCACCTCGCTCCCGTCCGCCGGGGTCCGACAGTGCCTGCTGGCGTCCTGGCAGAGTACCAGTTGGGGCAACGTCACCACGTTCGACCTGTACCTGACGACCAGCGGGGCCGGGTCCACCTACGCCGAGCTCAAGTACCGCACCCAGGCGGGCGGGGCCGGGTCGCCGGAGTTCCTGAGCGCCTACGACGCCCCGAACAACGGCAGCCCGATGATCGCGGCGGACACCGACTACACGCTCGTCCTGCGGCGGAAGGCGTCCACCAGAACCTACGCCATCGACGTCGTGACCGGGTCCGGGGTGGTGGCCGCCCTGTCCCAGACGGCGGCGGGCAAAGACCCGCTGCCGACCGGGAACAACGGCAGCCTGACGTGCGGCGGCATCTGGGACGAGAACATCGGCTGGGCCGAGGGGTTCGTCGGCCGGATCGGGATGGTGGCCTGCTGGCGGGGGTACTACGTCGCGGACGGCCGGCTGGCCGACCTCGGGGTGGGCAAAGACCCCCGCTGGACCCCGCCGGCCATGCTCCTGCCGTCCACCCCCTGCCCGGCCGGGTGGGTGTACCAGCGGGACGGCAGCGACGAGGCGACGGCCGCCGTCAACGGCACCTACACCGGCGGCACCGCCCCGACCGGCCTGGAGTACCGGTGGCTGGCCGCCGGCGCCGACGGCACCTGGACGGCGGCCGTCAGCCCGTCGATCGACACCACGGCGAAGACCTGGTCCTTCTCGTTCACGATGGCCGAACAGTCCGCCACCCCGCTCGGCCGGCAGGGGCCGCTGGAGCTGCGGGCGACCAACGCCCCGGCGGTCGGGTGCGTCACCGACTACACCACCCTCGGCGACATCACCTTCGCCTGCGGCCAGTCGAACGCCGTCGGGGCCGGCACCAACGCCCAGAGCTACCCCGGCACGTCCGGCCTGACCCCGCTCGTCCTGCGGGCGAACGGCATGGTGGCCGTGCTGGATGAGTCGGCCGACGGGTGTGCCGGGTTCGGCAACACGAACTGGGTGTACAGCTCGACGGAATCGGCCGGGGCCGGCTCGGTGTGGCCGCACTACCTCGGCCGCCGGGCGGACGCCACCGGGTTCGGCCAGATGCTGGTCATGTGCGCCCGGGCCGGGGCGGCGGTCGGGGACAACGTGACCGCCAGCGGGTACGCCGGGTGGGCGCCGTCGGCCGTCCCCTACCGTTACCAGTCCGAGTCCCTGTACGCCGCGATGCTCAAGCGGGTCGCCCTCGCCGGGTCGGCCGGGACGCTGCTCGTCTGGCTGGAGGGGGAGACGGACGCCAGCCTCGGGACGACCCAGGCGAACGTCCGCAGCCGCGTCGTGGCCGTGGTCGACCAGGCGTTCGCCGACACGGCCCTCAAGAGCGGGTGGGTGAACCTGGAGAGCCTGGCCGGCACCGGGGACGACACCTGGCGGGCCGGGCTGGCGCAGGCCGACGCCGACACCGCCAACCTGTTCCTCTGTGCGGACGAGTCGGGGGTGACGCAGGTGGCGCCGCCCCACTTCACCACCGACGCCGAGCTGGCCGCACTGGGGATGGCCGTGAACGCCGGGGTGCTGGCCGTTTACCCGTGAGTGCCGTGGGGAGGGGTGCCCGCCGATGTCCGTCACCGTGACCGAGGACGCCATCACCGTCGTGCTCGGCAACGCCCAGGGGCCGGCCGGCCCGCCGGGCACGGACGGGGTGCCGGCGGGCGGCACCACCGGGCAGGTTTTGGCGAAGGCGTCCGACGACAGCTACGACGTGGAGTGGGTGGACCAGGCGGGCGGCGGGGGCGGCGGGTCGGGGACGGTGACGAGCGTCAGCGTGGCCACGGCCAACGGGTTCGCCGGCACGGTCGCCACTAGCACCACCACCCCGGCCATCACCCTCACCACGTCCGTCACCGGCATCCTCAAGGGGAACGGGACGGCGGTGTCGGCGGCCGTCGCCGGGACGGACTACCTGGCCCCGGCCGCCATCGGCACGACCGTCCAGGGGTACGACGCGGACCTGGCGGCCATCGCCGGCCTGACGAGCGCGGCCGACCGCCTGCCGTACTTCACCGGGTCGGGGACGGCGAGCCTGGCGACGTTCACGGCGGCCGGCCGGGCGCTGGTGGACGACGCCGACGCGGCGGCCCAGCGGACGACGCTCGGCCTCGGCACCCTGGCCACCCAGAGCGGGACGTTCTCCGGCACGTCGAGCGGGACCAACACCGGCGACCAGAACACGTTCGGCACCATCGCCGTCAGCGGCCAGTCGAACGTGGTGGCCGACGCGGCCAACGACACGCTGACGCTCGCGGCCGGCAGCGGCATCAGCATCACCACCGACGCCGCGACCGACACCGTCACCATCACGGCCACCGGCGGGGGCGGGAGCGGGGCGCCGACCGGGGCGCAGTACGTCACCCTATCCACCGACGGCGACCTGACGGCCGAGCGGGTGCTGACGGCCGGGGCGAACGTCACCATCACCGACGGCGGGGCGGGCAAGGCGGTGACGGTGGCGGTGGCCGACTCGCCGACGTTCGACGCGGTCACGGCCACCAGCTTCACCGGCGTCGGGTCCGGGCTGACCGACCTGGACCCGGCCAACCTGTCGGCCGCCGTGCCGACTAGCCTCGGCGGGTTCGGGGCGGACGTGTCGGGGGCCAACGGCGTCCCGGTGTTCGCCACCGGCGTGGCGACGGTCACGACCACCCCGACCGTCTCCACCCTCGACCTCGGGGGCGCGACCGACGCGACCATCAGCCGGGCCGGGGCCGGGGACATCGCGGTCGAGGGGAACGTCGTCTACCGGGCCGGCGGGACCGACGTGCCGGTCACGGACGGCGGCACCGGCCGGAGCACCGGCGGCACGGCCTACTGCCTCATCGCCACCGGCACGACCGCCACCGGGGCGCAGCAGACGCTCGGCAGCGGGGCGACGACGGACATCCTGGTCGGCGGCGGGGCGAGCGCCCTGCCGGTGTGGACGGCGGCGACGGGCACCGGCAGCCCGGTCCGGGCGACCAGCCCGACGCTCGTCACCCCGGCCCTCGGGACGCCGTCCAGCGGCACCCTGACCAGTTGCACCGGGCTGCCGATTTCCACCGGGGTGAGCGGCCTCGGGACGGGGGTGGCGACGTTCCTGGCCACCCCGTCGAGCGCCAACCTGCGGGCGGCCCTGACGGACGAGACGGGCACCGGGGCGGCGGTGTTCGCCACCAGCCCGGCGCTGGTCACGCCGCTGCTCGGGACGCCGACTTCGGGGACGCTGACCAACTGCACCGGCCTGCCGCTCACGACCGGCGTCACCGGCACCCTGCCCGTGGCCAACGGCGGGACCGGCGGGACGACGGCCGCCGCCGCCCGGACCGGCGTCGGGTTCGTCACCCTGACGACCACGGCCACCAGCGGCACCGTCACCCTCGACTGCACCGCCGACAACCCGACGTTCGTACTGTCCCTGACGAACAACGTGACGCTCGCCCTGAGCAACGAGGCGGACGGCCGGCGGTTCACGCTGTTCGTGCGGGGGCAGGCATCGGGGTACACGATTACGTGGTTCGGGTCGATAAAGTGGCCCGGCGGGGCGGCCCCGACCATCCCGACGACCTCGGGCCGGGTGCTGCCCATCGCGTTCATCCGCCTGGCCTCCGGCGAGTGGCTGGGTATCCCCGGAACGGAGTGCTACTAACCATGCCCCTGACCACCGCGCAACTCCAGACGTTGAAGACGGAGCTGAATTCCGACCCCCGGTCCTACGGGTACGCCGCCGACATCCTCAGCGGGTACGTCGGCGGGCTGCGAGACAAGCTCAACCTGGCCCGCGCCGGTATCACCATCCGCCGGCCGGACTGCGACCCGGCGGAAATCCTCGAAGCCATCGACATCCGGGACTTCGCCGCCTCGCCGGCCGGCGTCACCAACAACCAGTTCACCGCGTCCTGGTTCGAGAGCATCACCCAGTTCGCCCGGGTGCGGCTGGCGAACACGGACGGCACCAAGACCCAGGTGCGGAAAAACATCGACCGGATGGTGAACGACGCCCAGGGCAGCCAGACCCGGCTGGACGCGGTGGCCGTCCGCACCGGCACCCGGGCCGAGGAGCTGTTCGGGGCCGGGGTGGTCGTGACCAACGACGACGTGACCAACGCCCTCCGGAGCTAACCGTGGCCACCGTCCTCAAGCAGATCGTCGCCGGCTCGACCGTCAGCCTGCTGACGACCGAGCTGAACAGCCTGGCGAACAACAGCAACGGGTCGGCCGGCAGCGCGGTCAACAACGTCGCGTCCGGCACGTCGAACGCCGACGGGTACGTCCGCGGAGCGGTCGAGCTGTACCTGGCCGCCTACACAGGCACCCCGACCGCCGGCACCGGCGTGTCCCTGTGGTTCCTCCGCAGCGCGGACGGCGGGACGAACTACGAGGACGGCAGCAGCAGCGTGACGCCCGCCCGCACCGCCGACGTGTTCGTCCCGGTCCGGGCACTGGCGTCCGGACCGCAGCGGATCACCGTCCCGTGCTGGCTCCCGGCCGGATACTTCAAGACCCTCCCCAGGAACGAGGGGACGGGCATCTCCTTCGCGTCGAGCGGCAATACGGTCGTGGTCAGGGCCGAGACGGACGAGGGCGTGTGATGCCGGCCGGCAGGCTGTACACCCCGGCCCCGATCAACCGCCAGTCCCCGCTGGCCCGGGGGCTGTACCGGGTGTGGCTGGCCCCGGCCGGGCTGGACGGCGGGCCGCTCGTCCCCGAGCTGATGACCGGCTCCCGCGACCTGGCCGGGGCGCTAACCAACGGGCCGACGTGGGCCGGCTCACCCTACGGCCCGGTGTTGACGTTCGACGGCTCCAACGACTACGTGTCGGTGACGAACCAGACGGCCCTGCCGACGACGCTCACCCTGGCCGTGCGGGTGCGGCGGACCGGCAACGGCGGGGCGAGCGGCAGCTTCGCGGTGGCCAAGGACAGCAATGCCGCCGGCCGGTCGTTCGCGCTGGGGATCGACAGCAGCAATCAGCCGTACCTGGAGGTGAACGGGTCGCCGCAGAACTCGTCGTACTCCGGCTCGGCCCTGACCCTCGGGCAGTGGTACTGGCTGGTCTGGACGTGGGACGGAACGTACCACCGGTTCTACCAGAACGCGGCGTACATCTGCTACGGCACGACCAGCTTGACGACGAGTACGACCCCGCTCACGTTCGGGCGGCGGTCGTACTCCGGGTACGAGGGGTATTTCCCGGGGCAGGTGTCGGAGGTGTGGCTGTGGAGCCGGGCGATGTCCGACGGCGGGGTGGCGCTGGCGGCGAACGCGACGAGCGATGTCGGGGCGTTCGTCTCGCAGCCGGCGGCCTACGCCGGGCTGTTCCGGCGGCGGGACACGCGGGCATGGCTGTACCCGACCAGTCCGCCGCCGCCCCCGCCCCCGGCGGGCAGCGGCTTCCCTGCCGCCGTGGTCGGCGGCGGGTACGGGTGGTGACTCACCGAGGAGGTTCGTGATGCGAGTCCGACTGGTGGCGGCCCTGGCCGCCGCGACCCTGGCCGCCGGGCTGGCCCCGGCCCAGACGGTGTTCTACCCCGCCGCCACGGCCCTGGACGGGACGCAGGCCGGGGTGGTGTACGACGTGCCGACGGGCGGGTTCCTGGCCGCCGTCCGCGACCCGCTCGGGGTCGTGGACGTGCTCCCCGCGGTCGAGGGGCTGAGCGTCCAGTCGGTGTACGTCATCAGCCCGAGCGGGCGGTACGTCGGCGGGACGGCCGCCGGCTGGGGGTGGTCGGGCAACGTGTACAGCTACCACACGTACCCGGTGGTGTGGGACGCCGACACGGGGGACGTGCGGGTGATCCCGGTGCCGGCGTACACGGTGTACGCCACCCCGACCCGGGTGAACGACGACGGCAGCGGGACCGCCCGCACGTACTCGTTCCGGCTCGGCACCGGCGGCATCGCCTGGGGGCCGGCCGACTGACGGGGGCGTGTGATGGCCCGATTCTTCCGCGGTCGCCTGCGGGACCGCATCAAACGGAGGCTAGCAGTCATGACGTGGGAGAAGCTGAAGCCGGTGCTAATCGAGGTCGCCCGCATCGCGGCCGTGGCCGTCGCGGCGTACTTCGGGTTCAAGCTGGTGCCGGTCGAGACGACGGTCAAGGTGGACGCCCCGCCGGGCGTCACGGTGACGCTGACCAAGTGACACCCCGCTGACCCCGGCCGGAGGTTCGCTCAATGCCGCCGATTGACCCGTCCGCCGTGGCAAACACCCGGCTGGCCGACACCGCCCCGGCCCTGGTCGGGGTGGTGGTCATCCTGTTCGTGGTGCTCGGGTTCGTCGGCTGGCTGATGACCCGGGTGACCGGGAACAACACGGCCGCCACGAACAAGCTGGCCGACGTGCTCGGCGAGATGCGGGCCGACAACAAGACCAGCCGGGCCGAGGACCACGCCTGGCACACCGAGAAAATCCGCATCCTGTCCAGGCTGACGGCCCAGATGCAGGGGCACGGCGAGAAGCTGAACGCGGTCCACGCCGACGTGATGCACATCAAGACCAGCCTGGGAAAAGACTAGCGGGAGCGAGACTCCCGGGAGAGCCAATGTCCGCGTTTGCCATGACCGCCGGCGTGTACGACAGCACTGCCGGCCGCTTTTTTGCGACCGGCTGGGTGGATGACCCCGGGGCGGTGTCCGCCGCCGTCGCGTCGGCCGGCATCCGCCCGTTCGCCGACGTGGCCCCCCGGCTGTACGCCGCGATGGGGGCCGACGACGGCCCGGTGTTCTTCTGGGATGCCGAGCAGAAGGTGCTCGGCAAGGTGCTACCGAGTTGGGATCAGGGTCAGGTCGGCTCCTGCGTCAGCTTCGGCTACGGCCGGGGGTGTCAGGACTTGATGCTGCTCGAAATCGCCGCCGGCCAGCCGGAGAAGTGGCCGGGCAGCGAGGTCGCCACCGAGCCGATCTACGGCGGCAGCCGGGTCGAGGTGGGCGGCGGCCGGATCAACGGGGACGGGTCAATCGGGGCGTGGGCGGCCGAGTGGGTGAGGAAGTGGGGGGTGCTGCTCCGCACGAAGTACGACGCGGGCGGGCAGACGTTCGACCTGACCCGGTACGACGAGGCCCGGTGCCGGCAGTACGGCGACCGCGGGTGCCCGGACCCGCTGGAGCCGGTCGCCCGGCTGCACCCCGTCACCGACGTGGCGCAGGTGCGGACCGGCGACGAACTGTGGGCCGCCCTCGGGGCCAAGAAGCCCGTTCCCGTGTGCTCCATGCAGGGGTTCACGACGACCCTCAACGGCGGGTTCTGCGAGCCGTCGGGCCAGTGGGCGCACTGCATGACGTTCCGCGGCCGGTTCGTCCACCCGACCCGCGGCAAGTCGGTCGTCGTCCAGAACAGTTGGGGCGGCTACCTGCGGGGGAGCCGGGAATTCCAGTACGTCGCGGCCGACGGCTCGACCAAAACCGGCACGCTGCCGGAGGGGTGCTTCTGCACCGTACTCGGCGTCGCCGGGCGGATGTGTGCGGCGGGCGACACGTTCGCCCTCGCCGGGCTGACCGGGTGGGAGGCCGACCCGTCGCCGGTGCCGCCGCCCAGCCCGCCCCCGCCGCCGTCGCCCCCGGTGCCGCCGCCGGCCCC
>ERZ650311.1691-NODE-1691-length-10524-cov-11.138982_pt1 | contig 10524 bp, 9 predicted proteins | sample MGYA00376247_ERZ650311 | MGnify/ENA primary metagenome ERZ650311 (study PRJEB26733, sample SAMN07839324) | wastewater metagenome | biome: small river; feature: stream; material: water | place: USA: North Carolina | collected 2016-07-28 ... | reverse complement strand
GTGGATAGTCGTTGACGACCGATCTCATCTAATGCACCACCGCGCTGTATCGCTAGTCCAGGCGCTGCAATGTGCACGCCAACTCGATAACAATCTTGGCCATTAATTTTGATGGCGGTCACAGAGAATGCGTCATCAATCTCTGTGGTGGTTGCGTCATCAATTGAAAATGCTTGAACATTTGCCACAGGTAATTTTTCAAGCGCCTCTTCCCAAGAAGCTTGTTCGTTAGGCTGCAATTGAACTTGAAACCCTACCCCTTTAGGAAAATGCTCTTTTAAGAATTTTCCTTCGTGATATGCCAATGCTGAAGTTAAAACGCCACACTTCAAAAATAATTCAGCAATGCCACCCTTTAAACCCTGCGCTGCATTAGCAACAGCTTTATAGGCAGTGGTATTTTTATCAGGAGAAAATAACAGTGCATTAATCTGCGAACGAATGTCTTCTGGGAGTTTTCCAGTTTTAAGTTCTTCTTCCCAAGCTTGCTGTTTGGCTAACTCGGCTTTTTTACGCTCAACTGCTAAAAGTGCTGCCTTTAATTGATCCTCAGGTGCGCGCATGAATTGGCCACGACCTTTGCGGCGGAAATATACAGGTGCGCCATGTAAAGCAATCGCTAAAGTTGTTTGCTGGATTGGAGTGGCAGGGTCGCCAAAATATTCTTTAGCTAGCTCTGTGAATAAGAACTCACCATCACCAGCACACTCCCACAAGAAATCTAAATCAACTTCTTCTGCCAGTTTTTTGGCATCTAATAAGAACTCATCAGGCTTGGGGTACTCAAAGCGCAGCCAAACATCTTTTGATTTAAGTTTGCCTCGCTTGCCGCCCAAACTCTCAACAGCTAAAGGCTCACTATCGGAACCAGAAATTAAGGTGGCGATTTTGATATCACCACCATCTTCATACAACAGGTGCATTAAAGAGAAATCCCGCCGCTGGCTTCTAGTGCAATGCCGTTGATGTAACTAGACTCATCACTGGCCAAGAACGCATAGACATTTGCCATTTCTTCAGGTTTGCCTAAGCGACGCAACCATGAGCGCTCTTTCATGCCATTTAAAACTTCTTCTGGCATAGAAGCCAAGATACTTGTTTCTACAAAACCTGGGCACACAGCATTCACACGAATACCTTTAGGCCCTAACTCACGAGCCCAAGTAGTTGTAAAGCCAATCACACCATACTTAGTGGCAGCATAGTTTGTTTGACCAAAGTTACCGTATAAGCCAACCACACTAGAGGCACTCACAATCGACCCCTTGCCGGCTTTCAGCATATGTGGCACAACCGCTTGCGTGCAATTGAATACGCCTTTTAAATTAACATCAATCACAGCATCGAACTGATCTTCAGTCATATTGACCAAACGGGCATCTTTGGTAATACCAGCGTTATTAATCAAGACATCAATGCGGCCATACTTTTCAATCACTGCAGCAACAACCTGATCAATATTTTTTCGGTCGGTGACATTCATCACAAAACCTTCGGCTTGACCACCTGCTGATTTGAGTTGCTCAGTCGCAGTTTTCACTTGATCAGCATTCATGTCACAAATAATAGAAATGCCACCCTCATCACAAAACTTTTGAGCAGTTGCAAAGCCAATACCATTAGCGCTTCCTGTAATGATGCAAACCTTGCCATCTAAACGTTTTGCTAAATTTTTTGTCATAGTTAACTTTCTAAAGTTTTGTGAATGCCAAAATTTTTTAAGGGTTTTACTGCAACATGCCTAATAGTTTGCGATGAACCCCACCGAAACCACCATTACTCATGACCAAAATATGATCGCCTGGTTTTGCAGCTTGCTTAACCGCAGTCATGAGTTTTTCTAAATCATCAAAAGCTTGCGCTTTATCACCAAGTGGCGACAAAGATTCTTTTAGGTCCCAACCCAATGCATCTTTGCCAGATGCACTGCCGTAACCAAAGACCAAATCGGCATCTTGCAAACTATCTGGCAACTGACTCTTCATGACACCCAACTTCATGGTGTTAGAGCGAGGCTCTAACACCGCCAAAATGCGTGTTCCAGGATTTCTGCCAACTCTGCGTCTTAAACCATCAACGGTTGTTGTGATGGCCGTTGGGTGGTGTGCAAAGTCATCATAGATGGTGATGCCATTAACACGCCCAATCACTTCCATGCGGCGCTTCACATTCTTAAAGGTGCCAAGTGCTTTGGCAGCGTTTTGCGGTGAGATGCCCACATGGTTGGCTGCTGCTATGGCAGCTAGCGCGTTCAATTGATTATGACGACCCGTCACTGAAGCATCTTGATCCCAAACCACCTCTGCCACTTCTTTAGATTGGAATAACACTTTGAAGCCATCATTCGAGGTGTCTTCTAAGGACCAATCAGACTGGGTTGGTTTCAAAGCAAACTTTTCTAACTTTGACCAACAACCGCGTTGAATGACTCGCTCCAAACTTTCTTCAGCGCCATTCACAACTAGGCAACCATTACTTGGCACCGTACGAACTAAATGATGAAACTGCGTCTCAATCGCTGTGATGTCTGCAAAGATATCAGCATGATCAAACTCTAAGTTATTCAATATGGCTGTGCGGGGTCTGTAGTGAACAAACTTACTGCGCTTATCAAAGAAAGCCGTGTCGTATTCATCCGCTTCAATCACAAAGTAATGAGGGTCATTTGAATTTGAGCCAACCTTTTGACCCAAACGTGCAGAAACATCAAAGTTATTAGGTACCCCACCAATTAAATAGCCTGGCTCTAAACCATTGGCCTGCAAAATCCAAGTCAACATGGCTGTAGTAGTTGTTTTACCGTGTGTACCAGCCACTGCTAAAACATGCTTACCTTGCAAGACTTGCTCGCCCAACCACTGCGGCCCAGATTGATACGGCAAACCTTGATCCAAAATAGCTTCCATCAAAGGATTGCCTCTTGAAACCACATTACCAATGATGAATAAATCTGGCTTTAAAGAAATCTGATCTGGAGAAAATCCTTCAATCAGCTCAATACCTTGAGCCTCCAATTGAGTACTCATTGGAGGATAAACATTAGCGTCGCAACCAGTCACTTTATGACCTGCCTGACGTGCGATGGCGGCAATACCGCCCATAAAAGTACCGCAAATACCTAAGATATGAAGATGCATGGCAAGATTTTATCGAAACATCAGTGCAAAATAAGGTAAATGTTTGAAAACAGAAAGAAATAAAGTGAATAAACGTCAATGGAGTTTATTGGTTGTGGCGGGACTTATTGCAGCTGCTTTAGGAATGGGCTTAGCCAATCTTCGATACAGCCCAAAACCAGCCCAAGATTCTGCAATTGAGGAGTTCTTTCAACAAGAATTACGCTCACCCAATGGAGAGATCCATCAAACTGCCAATTGGCGAGGAAAAATCCTGGTTCTTAACTATTGGGCATCCTGGTGCCCACCCTGCGTTGAGGAAATGCCAGAATTAGTGAGATCTCAAACCAAATACGCTGCTAAAAATGTACTATTTGTTGGTATCGGCGTTGATTCACCACCTAATATACGTGAATTTCTGTCAAAAACTCCAGTTAACTACCCAATTGTGCTCGGAGGCCTAGAAGGCTCGAATTGGGCAAAAAGTATGGGAAATCCTAGCTCTGGCCTGCCTTTTACGGTCATGGTTAACGAAAAAGGCACCATTATTAAGTCAAAACTCGGCAAAATAACCGAAGATGAGCTCAGTTCATGGATAGATAGCGCTATAATTCCTTCTAAGTAAAAAAACTATAGGAAGGGCATCATGGATTTACGAAAACTCAAAACTTTGATCGATTTAGTAGCCGAATCTGGCGTATCAGAACTAGAAGTAACAGAAGGTGAAGACAAAGTACGTATCGTTAAAAATCCTGCCCCAGTTGCAGCACCTGTACAACAAGTTTACGCCCCAGCACCTGCTGCAGCGCCAGCAGCTCCGGCTCCAGCCGCTGCTCCAACTGCCCCATCAGAAGCTGCTGCTCCAGCAGCACCAACGGGTCACACCGTGAAATCTCCAATGGTGGGTACTTTCTACCGCTCACCAACACCAGGCGCAGATTCATTTGTGAAAATTGGCGACACAGTGAAAGAAGGCCAAACACTATGCATCATCGAAGCGATGAAGCTATTAAATGAGATTGAATCTGATAAATCAGGTGTTGTGAAAGAAATTCTTTGCGAGAACGGCCAAGGCGTTGAATTTGGTCAAGCTCTTTTCATTATTGGCTAATCAAGCTAAAGCTTAAAAAGGGTTACCCATGTTTGAAAAGATTCTCATCGCCAACCGTGGCGAAATCGCACTACGTATTCAAAGAGCTTGTCGTGAGATGGGCATCAAGACCGTGGTTGTTTTCTCTGAAGCCGACCGCGATGCTAAATATGTGAAGCTGGCTGATGAAGCCGTCTGTATTGGCCCGGCTCCATCAGCACAAAGTTACCTCAGCATGCCAGCAATTATTTCTGCTGCAGAAGTAACTGATGCTCAAGCGATTCACCCTGGCTACGGTTTCTTATCTGAAAACGCTGACTTTGCAGAACGCGTTGAAAAATCTGGTTTTGTATTTATCGGCCCAACAGCAGAATCTATTCGCTTAATGGGTGACAAAGTTTCTGCCAAACAAGCCATGATTCGTTCAGGTGTGCCTTGCGTACCTGGCTCAGAAGGTGCATTGCCAGACAATCCAAAAGAAATCATTGCTACAGCCAAGAAGATTGGTTACCCAGTGATCATTAAAGCTGCTGGTGGTGGTGGTGGTCGCGGTATGCGCGTGGTTCATACTGAAGCTCACTTGATCAATGCAGTGAATATGACTCGCGAAGAAGCTGGTCGCGCCTTTGGTAACCCAGAGGTTTACATGGAGAAGTTCCTAGAGAACCCTCGCCACGTAGAGATTCAGATTCTTGCCGATACACACAAAAATGCAGTTTATTTAGGTGAACGTGATTGCTCTATGCAACGTCGTCACCAAAAAGTGATTGAAGAAGCTCCAGCGCCAGGCATTGATCGTCGCTTAATCGCCAAAATTGGTGAACGTTGCGCAGAAGCTTGTCGCAAAATTGGTTACCGTGGTGCTGGCACATTTGAATTCTTATATGAAAACGATGAGTTTTATTTCATTGAAATGAATACTCGTGTTCAAGTGGAACACCCAGTAACCGAGTTAATCACCGGTATTGATATCGTTCAGCAACAAATTCATATTGCCGCTGGCGAAAAACTACCTTTCCGCCAAAAGGATATCGAGTTCAAAGGTCACGCCATTGAATGTCGTATCAACGCGGAAGATCCTGTGAAATTCATGCCAAGCCCAGGAAGAATTCAGTCATGGCACATGCCAGGCGGTCCTGGTATTCGCGTTGACTCACATGCTTACGCTGGCTACTTCGTGCCACCAACTTATGACTCTATGATTGGTAAGTTGATTGCTTACGGTGCAACTCGCGAGCAAGCGATTCGTCGTATGCGCATTGCCCTATCAGAAGTGGCTATTGACGGGATTTTGACTAACATTCCATTGCACCGCGAATTAATGTTAGATCCAAAATTTGAAGCGGGTGGCACAAGCATCCACTATCTAGAGCACAAGCTAGAAGAGCAAGCTGCTTCACGTCGTGGCAACACGAAGTAAGCCAGTCTTTAGCACTTATGGCGTTTCGTGAGTTAGTTTTTACAGTCTCCGAGGATCTCGCTGAGAATCTCGGAGATGCCCTCATGGAACTTGGCGCACTGTCTATTTCAGTCAGTGATGCCGCAGCTGATACCGAAGCAGAAAAACCACTTTATGGCGAACCCGGTCTAACTCCCGATCGCCAAGCTTGGGAGCAATCTCAAGTAATTGCGTTATTTGATGAAGATGGTTTAACTGCTGCCGAAATATCTTTGGCATTGACCGAAGAAGGTTTCCAAGTCAACGCTCCAACTGAGCGTAGCGTTGAAGAACAAGATTGGGTTCGCTTAACTCAATCTCAGTTTGACCCAATCCAAGTTGGGCAACGTCTATGGGTTGTTCCTTCATGGCATGAAGCCCCCAACGACCCTAATGCGGTATGCCTTGCAGTAGATCCTGGTTTAGCTTTTGGCACAGGTAGCCACCCAACAACCAAACTATGCATGCAATGGTTAGAAGAACACCCTGACCTCGCCAGCAAAACTCTTTTAGATTACGGTTGTGGCTCAGGAATTTTGGCAATTGCTGCCAAACGCTTAGGTTGTGGTGATGCATTAGGTGTTGATATTGATCCGCAAGCAGTGATTTCTGCAAAAGATAATGCACTGCGCAATGAAGTGACAGTCGACTTTAGACTTCCTGAAGAAGATACGGCAGATAGCCAACATGATGTGGTGGTAGCAAACATTTTGGCCAATCCACTTCAAGTACTAGCCCCTGCACTATGTCAAAGAATTGCCCCTCATGGACATATTGTTCTATCTGGCATTCTAGAAAGACAAGCTCAAGAAGTGATTGATACTTATGAGCCATGGATCAAGCTTCACGTATGGCGCGAATGCGACGGTTGGGTGTGTCTAACAGGTCAACTGAATGCCACCCAATCAGAAGCTCAAAAAAAAACTCTAAAAACAACTGAGTCAGCTAGTACACACTCTAGAAAATCTCGAATATTGGGTGTTTCATGTTTAGTTTTGCTCTCACTTTTGGTTTTAACAGAACTTTTTTATTTAACTAGGCATGGTTTAGCTCTGCAATTAGCAAAACTTCCACCAGCACTGCAAGAACCTGGACTAAAAACATTCAAAACAATTGATGGTTGGCTTTGCCAGCAACTACCCTGCGAAGATATTGCGCTGCGTGATTTTTCAGCTTGGGCAATTGAGCTAGCCAATCTAAAAATTAATCCGCCTACCAAAGCCGGGGCAGAAGTCACTGGCATTCTTGAACTACAGATTAGAAACAAATTGGATGCGTATGTAGTTTGGCCACACATTCTTTTATCTATTACCGATGCTAACGATGCAGTCGTTACAGAAAAACTACTGACTCCTAAGAATTGGTTGCCAGAGGACGACTCATCTATTGATCTAAAGGGCTCCAAAGGCCCGCTAGAGGTATCTAGTAATGTTTTTATGAATCTGCCTAATACTGCTGCAGGTTTCAGAGTGCGCTTGCTCTATGTTAACGACAATGCGCCTCAGACTAATGTCGAAGACTCAAAAGAATCTTCAGTTCAACAAACTCCATCTCCAAACAAGGAATAGCATGTCCAGTTTAATTTGCGGCTCAATCGCCTACGACACCATCATGAATTTTGAAGGTCGCTTTCAAGATCAAATCTTGGCAGACCAAATCCACATTCTTAATGTGGCATTTTTAGTTCCAAGTATGCGTCGCGAATTCGGTGGTTGCGCTGGCAACATTGCCTACAACCATAAATTATTAGGTGGTGAACCGATCATCATGGCAACCGTTGGCGGCGATGCCGGGTCTTACTATGACCAATTAGCCAAATACAAGATCAGTGCCGATCATATTCGTGAACTGCCAGAGGCTTTTACAGCTCAAGCGATGATCACAACCGATCGTGACAACAATCAGATCACCGCATTCCACCCAGGCGCCATGGGTGAGTCTCACCTCAACAAAGTTGCAGATGTGATTGCCCATCGCCAGGCTAAACAACTCAGCTTGCCAAAAATTGCGATTGTGGCTCCAGATGGTCGCCAAGGCATGATTGAGCACTGCCAACAATTGGCAGATGCGAACATTTCTTTCATTTTCGACCCAGGTCAAGGTCTACCAATGTTTGATGGCAAAGACTTACTTGGTTTTATTGAGCAAGCCACTTATGTAGCCGTGAATGACTACGAAGGTGAGATGCTTTCTCAAAGAACTGGTCTTTCTTTGGAAAAAATTGCAGAACAAGTCGAAGCCCTGATCGTGACCAAAGGTGCTGAAGGTGCGGAAATTCATGCAAATGGTAAAAAAATTGAGATTCCTGTGGTGCCAGTAGCCAAAGCAGTTGACCCAACTGGTTGCGGTGATGCATTCAGAGGTGGATTACTGTATGGTCTAGAGCAAGGTTTTGACTGGGAAACCACTGGTCGACTTGCCAGTTTGATGGGATCAATCAAAATTGCTAGCCAAGGTCCACAAAATCACCAACCATCCCAAGATGAAATCAAAGCTCAGTTCAAACAGGCGTTTGGCTATAGCTACTAATCATTAACCCAGGATTCCTTGGGTTTTCCATTTTTAATACTTACAAAAGAAAAAACCCGCTAAGGCGTTAAGCTCTAGCGGGTTTGATTCCCTTCCAGGAATCAGTCCCTAACGAATTAAGGACGTGAACCTGTTGGGAAAGGCCAAGCAGCAGCTGGATTCAAAACTGTCTTTGCAGAAGCAGAGGCAGCTTTAGCTACTGGCTTTTTAGCTGCTGGTTTTTTAGCAGCTGGCTTACTTACTTTTTTTTTACTACTTTTTTAGCAGCTTTTTTAGCAGCAGGCTTCTTAGCAGCAGCTTTTTTCGCTGGCTTTTTAGCAGCTACTTTCTTAGCAGCTGGCTTTTTAGCAGCAGCTTTTTTAGCAGCAGGCTTCTTAGCAGCTACTTTCTTAGCGGCTGGCTTCTTAGCAGCTACTTTCTTTGCAGCTGGTTTCTTAGCAGCTACTTTTTTAGCAGCTGGTTTCTTTGCAGCAGGTTTTTTCTTGGCAGTTGCCATATTAATCTCCTTCACGTGAGAGTGATTTACTAATACTACTGATTAAAGAGACCCGACCACACCAACTTCGTGTGAGCGAGCCATTCATCGGCGCGCCACTCACTTCACGTCGCACGCTAATGAATCCTGGAAAAAAAGCCGTGGCCCCAAGAGGCGACGGCTTTTTAAATGAGTAAGAAGAATGTTTAGAACGATTGAAAGAAAGAGATGACATCTCTCTCTGAGGTTTCAGAGCCTTGGTTTGGAACTCAAGTTGTTGGCTATTACCTATCAACCGTTTCTTCTCCTAGTTTTTGTAACTTTCGTGATACTACAACTTAAGAGATGCGTTGTCATCAAAAATTTTAAAAAAATTTACTCCCAGTTCAACGCACCACCAGTTTGATATTCAATGACACGAGTCTCAAAGAAGTTTCTTTCTTTCTTCAAGTCGATCATTTCACTCATCCATGGGAATGGATTCTCTTCATTTGGGAACATTGCGTCAAGTCCTATTTGCATACAACGACGATTGCAAATGTAACGGAGGTAACCTTTGAACATCGGCGCATTCAAACCAAGAACTCCTCTTGGCATGGTGTCTTCTGCGTAGCGATACTCCAACTCAACAGCTTTCTCAAACAAACCACGCAACTCTTCTTTGAACTCTGCAGTCCATAGATGTGGGTTCTCCAACTTGATCTGATTGATCATGTCGATACCGAAGTTGCAGTGCAATGATTCATCGCGCAAGATGTATTGATACTGCTCAGCAGCACCAGTCATCTTGTTTTGACGACCCATTGCAAGGATTTGCGTAAAACCAACATAGAAGAACAAGCCTTCCATGATGCAAGCAAACACAATCAATGAGCGAAGAAGCTTCTGATCATTCTCTGGCGTACCAGTTTTGAATGATGGATCAGTCAAAACGTCGATAAATGGAATCAAGAACTCATCTTTGTCACGAATAGAAGCTACTTCGTGATACGCATTGAAGATTTCAGCCTGGTTTAGACCCAAAGACTCAACGATGTATTGATACGCATGCGTATGAATCGCTTCCTCAAACGCTTGGCGCAATAAATATTGACGGCATTCTGGCGCAGTAATCTGACGATAGGTACCCAAAACGATGTTATTGGCTGCCAATGAGTCAGCTGTAACAAAGAAACCCAAGTTACGCATGATGATGCGACGCTCGTCATCAGTTAGACCATTAGGGTCTTTCCAAAGAGCGATGTCACGAGTCATGTTGATCTCTTGAGGCATCCAATGGTTAGCACAACCTGCTAGATACTTTTCCCAAGCCCACTTATATTTAAATGGCACCAACTGGTTAACGTCAGTAGAACCATTGATGATGCGCTTATCGGCAACGTTCACACGACGCGATGCAGCATCCTCAGCATTAATATTTGCGGATGGCGCTGATGCTGATGCTGTTGGCAATGGCATCGGACGGTTCGGCAATAAATTGCTCTCAACAGATGCCGTTGGCGTCATCACCGGGGCCGGACTGGCAACAGGCATTGCTGCTGGCTCTTCATCCCAATTCAACATAATGTCTTCTCCAAATTCTTTCTTAACTGCAATTATTTTTTAACTATACGACTTATTGGCAAGCTTCGCATTCGTCGAAACCAGGATCACCAGGACGCATTGTGCAAACTGGACCATCCGCTTCAACTGCAGCAGGTGCTGCTGACAAAGTTGGGTCACCATTTGAAACAGCATTCAGTGCACCACCCTTCACAGTTGATTTCTCAACGTGAGTTGCAGAGATTGTGCGCAAGTAATATGTTGTTTTTAAACCACGCAACCAAGCCAACTTGTAGGTGTCATCCAATTTCTTACCTGAAGCACCAGCCATGTA
>ERZ650311.1690-NODE-1690-length-10527-cov-4.527406_pt1 | contig 10527 bp, 18 predicted proteins | sample MGYA00376247_ERZ650311 | MGnify/ENA primary metagenome ERZ650311 (study PRJEB26733, sample SAMN07839324) | wastewater metagenome | biome: small river; feature: stream; material: water | place: USA: North Carolina | collected 2016-07-28 ... | reverse complement strand
GCGAAGACACTCTTTCCCTACACGACGCTCTTCCGATCTCTCGTGGAGGTGACGGTCGACGCCACGGGCTCCTACTCGCAGTCCGAGGGCGAGATCGTCAGCTATGCGTGGTCGACGAGCGGCACCTACGGCGGCTCGCCGACGAGCGCCAGCACGGCCAAGGCCGCGTTCCTGTACCTCGCATCGGCATCGCCGGTCACAATCACCCTCACCGTCACGGACACCAGCAGCAAGACGGACACCACCACCCTCGTGCTGGACCTCGCCACCGGCGACGGCACGACGCCGCCGACCACCGAAGCGTGGAGCGTGGCCGCCGGCGCGGCGTGGGAGCTCACGCCCGACGGCGGTGTAACGTGGCGCGAGAACGTCGCCACCACCACGCTCGTGCCGACGGTCGGGGCCGGCGTGTGGCCCACGGCCGCCCTCGGCGACGCGGTGGCGCACGGCGCGCTCGCCTCGGGCGGCACGGCGCTCTACCAGTCGCTCGACAGCCTTGGCAGCGCGCCGACGACGCTCTCCACGGCGCCGGCCAGCATCACGGCGCTCTACGTCAACCCGCGCAACGCCGCGCGCGTGTGGCGCGCCTGCGGGCCGACGGCGTACCGCAGCACGGACGGTGGGACGACGTGGACCTCGTGGGGCGCGCCGCTGGGCGGCACGGACGTGCTGGGCATCATCGAGGACCCGGCGCTGAACGACAGCGTGTTCGCCTGCGCCGGCGCCAACCTCTACCACGCCACGGCCGCCGGCTCGTGGAGCGTCCTCTACGCCGGGCCGACCGGCGCCATCGCGCGCCAGGTGGTGCGCTCCGACGACGGCACGGTGACGTGGGTGTGCTACACCGACGCCGGCGGCGGCTTCACCGGCGCCCCATTCCAGCGCGTGGAGGGCGGCCTGGGCGTCACGCCGACGGGTGTGACGGAGGGCCGGGCAATGGCGCTCACCGACGCGGTAGAGCCGGCCGCCCCGCGGCTCGTCGCCATTGGCGATACGAACCTCATCGCGGTGGTGGACGCCCTGACCGGCGACATCCTCACCGAGTCGGCCGCCACCTTCCCCGTCGGCACCGTCGTGCAGCACGCCGCGGCCAGCCGCGAGATCCCGATGGCAATGATCGCCTGCTTCGACAGCGTGGCGGCGGGGACGGGCGCGGTCTACAAGTACATCATCGACGCCGACGCCCTGCTCGCCTTCCGGAATCTGGCGAGCGGCCGGCAGGCGCACCGCGTCGGGCTCGTGGGTGTGACGCAGGCCATCGCCGCCGAGGTGATCTGGCTCCCGTGGGCCGAGAGCGGCGCGGCCGATAAGGTGTGGCGGCTGAAGGCGGCCGCGTGGGAGGCGATCGCGCCCCCACAGTCGGGATGGTACTGGCTCTCCCTCACGATCTCGCCCTTCAGCGCCGATCGCTGGCTGCTGCGCGGCAACACGGCCGCCAGCGGCTCGACGGACCTGGCTGGCGGCAAGCTCGTCGCGCAGGGCACCAGCGTCTCGCCGCTGTGGCTCACGCTCGACGCCGGGGTGACGTGGACCGAGGTCCAGCTCACCGGCCTCTCGGCGGCGACCGACATCACGCCGATGTGGCTGACCGACGGGTCGATCGCCGTCGTCGGCGGCGGCGCCGGCACGGGCAAGACCCAGCTGTGGCGCCTCACGACGGGCTCGCCGAGCGGCAGCGCTACGGAGATCAGCGCCAGCGTCGACACCTTCCCGGCGGCGGCCGGCATCTCCGGCGAGATCCTGGCGGCCGAGTACGCCGCCGACAGCGCGCTCCGCTACGTCTCGACGGCGGGCACCCTCTCCGGCCGCGTCGGGAGCACGGTCGGCGCCCGCATCACGGTGCTCCAGCACCTGCCGAACAGCCGCGCCGCCGTGCTCATCGTCGGCAGCGGCCCGTCGAGCGACCTCTACTACACGCCGAACTACCTGACCACCGGGCCGGCGCAGAAGGTCGCGAACGTGGCGTACGCGGGCGACGCGGTCAGCATCTACGCGCAGGGCCTGGCGGCGGCCTCGCACGGCGTCTACGTGGGCGACCGCGCCGGCGGCGTGCTGCGCGTCGTCGACGTCGCTGGGGCGCCGAGCACCAGCACGCCGATCGGCACCGGCACCGTCGGCAGCGTGGCGGTCGACGACCAGACCCGCAGCGTCGTCGGCGCCCTCACCACCAATCAGGACCTCTACTACACGATCGATGGCACCTCGTGGGCCTTCCAGACCCGCCCGCCCGACGCCGGCGATCTGGCGCTCGCGTTCGCCATCGCCGTCAGGAGCACCTAGCGATGAGCTTCGCCCAAGAGATCGCCCGGATGATCGAGACCGCGCTCAACGGCCTACGCGTCCCTGCCGAGAACATCATCGGGCAGCTGCGCGGCACCAACCTCCCGCCGGCCGGCGCGGGCGTGCCCTACGCCGCGGCCAGCCACACGCACCCCGGCGGCGGCGCGCTCGACATCACCGACGGCGTGACGACCGTGACGGCCGTGACGAGCCTCACGCTCGACGGCGCGACCATTACCGACGACACGGGCGGCGCCGCGACGCTCACCGTCACGGGCGGCGGGGGCGGGAGCGGCGTCCCGAGCGGCGACCAGGTGCGGACGGTGCTCTACGAGAATACGCTCGGGAGCGCCGGCACATGGGACGTCAGCGGCATCTCCGGCAGCTACGACGACCTCGAGATCGAGATCTTCGGCCGCGACACGAACGGTGCGACGCTCGGCGGCGTGCAGATCTTCTTCAACAACGACACGACGGCCGGCAACTACGCCGGCGTGCGGCACTACATGGTGACCGGCACGGGCATCGGCGCCTCGAGTGAGGATGTCGAGATTGGGTTCATCGACGGCGGCAGCACCAACAGCAACGCCTTCAGCCGCGTGGAGGTGCGCATCCCCGCCTACGCCGGCGCGACGTGGAAGACGGTCGCGGCCGACAGCTATGCGCCGACGCTCGGCGCCCTCGCCAAGCACACGACGGCATGGAAGAACACCGCGGCGATCACCCGCGTGGCGTTCACGACCCGCGGCACGAACTTCGCCGCCGGCAGCCGCATCCGCATCGTGGGCGTCAAGACCCAGCCGTAGGAGGCCTCGTGGAGTACGACACGCCGCGCCGCATCGTCTGGCGGCTGCTGTGCCTGCTGTTGGGCGCGCTGCTGGGACTCGCGGCCGCCCTGGTCTGGCCAGGGCTGGTGCGCGGGGCTGACGAGCCGCTCACGGCCGCGTGGGACGCCGAGCAGACGCACCTGGTCGTCACCTGGTCGGCGCCGGGGTGCGTGTGGTTGGTGGGCGGGCCAGGGGCAGACGTCGTCGCCGAGGGCGGGTGCGGGGCGTCGGGCGCGGTGCGTCTCGGTGGCGGGGGCGATGACAACTACCGGCCCGAGCGGCACACGGCCGTCGAGTGGCGCCCGTGGGGCGATGGCGCGCCCGTGCGGGTGGCGGTGCCGGCGCGGGTGTACCTCACCTACATGCCAGGCGTCGCGCGCTGAGTATCGAGGAGGTACTGCGCGATCCGGTTGCCCTGAAGCGGATGCAGTGCGCAGAACCACGCCACGTCGTCAGCCGACAGGTAGAAACACTCTCGGTAGTGGGGTGTGACGACGCTACGGAAGAGGCGGTGTAGCGCGGCCTCTACTACGCGCGGGTGCTCACACGGGATAGTTGCGGCGAGCCGCGCGATGCCGTAGGCCGCCAGCGCTGGCGTACGGGCCTTGGGGTTGACCGTCTGCCCGATCTTCCACCACCCGTACTGTGGGCGCGACTCACCGAGGTAGACGAACCCACCGCGCGAGAACCGGCCGTCCCAGTGGGGCTCTTGTGCCGCCTCGATAGCGCGGCGCAGTATGGTCGGATTGTCGCATCGCGAGATAGCTCGCTGGGCAAACCCCGTCATAGCAGCCTCACCCCTGCGGCGGCGCCACGTAGGCGTGGCCCGCGCTGCCCGCGTCATGCTTCGCCAGTAGCGCCGCGATGATGTTCTCCGGCGGCCACTGGTCTAGCAGGATGTGCCCGCCGGCGATCTGTTTCACCTCGAACCGCCCCACGAGGTAGTCGCCCGCGTAGTACGCCAGCACGTCACCGATGTTGGGCATGTGGCCCGCGAACAGTGCTGTGTCAAGTGTCAGCGTGATGGGCGTGCGCGGCGCGCGGTGGACCCACTCGAACCGTGGTGTGAACTGCGGCATCCCCTACCTCACAATCAGCCGCTCGCCGGCGGCATCCTTAATCCGCAGGTGCCTCGCCGGGTCGTACGGCTCGGCGGGCGCCTCCGGCCCGCGCACGTCCCGCACGAGGCGCAGCACCTCGTCCCGCTGGCCGCCGCTACCCACGGCGGGCCTCACGAATTGCAGCCAAGATGAGATCCCGCTGACCGCCCACGCGGGCAACGATCCGGTTCGCTGAGTAGGCCCACTCGCCGGTGGGCTTGCGCTGTTCGGCCAACTCTTGCGCAATGCGCACCCGATCGGCGTGCGGGACGATCTCAGCGGCGGCCTGCTCAGCGCGCACGATGGCGGGCTTCGCGTCGGGGTGGCGCCGGTTGTACGCCTTGAACCGCCCGTAGCGCGGGTACATCTTCGCCTCGTGCGCGCAGCGGTCGCTTTTGCGGGAGTTGCACGAGGGGCAGCACGCCATCAGGTTGCTAATCGTGTCGGGGCCACCGTGCGCCCGCGGCACGTAGTGATCAACCCCAACGTCGGGCGTCCGCTTCCCGCAGTAGACACAGGTGAAGTCGTCCGCCATCATGATCTGGTTGTAGAGCCGCTGGTTGATCGACATGTCCCACCCCGAAAGTTAAGCCCCGCTGTAGGTTGCGCGCGATTGCCTAGATCGTGCGGACTACAGCGGGGCTCCCGCGAACGGAGGTGTATTCACTTAGGATGCGCAACACACGATCTAGGCACCTATATTATACCACTCGTGTCAAGGGTTTAGCGCATCAGGACGCCCTTAACGCCCTCGCGATGGGCCGCCCCTCGGCGGTCAGGGTCGGGAACTGGGGGATCTCGGCCTGCGCCCGCTTCAGCGCCTCACGCGCCTCCCGGTAGCGGGCCGACGAGCCGGGCTTGACCTCAAACGCGATCGCCAGGGCCTCGGTTTCGCTCACCTTCCCAGCAGCCACGAAACGGGCCACGAGGCGCGCATCGCGAAGCAGGTCGTTTCGGAGCGTTTCGGGCTCTGCAACGGGCTCCTTCGCCGTTTCGCTCGTTTCGATTTCGGCCGAAACGGCGGGCTCCGAGTCGACCTCGGGGCTCCTCACGGGGGGCAGGCTCAGGCGGATGCTCGCGACATAACGCCCCCACAGGCGCCGCACGAGCGCCCACAGGATCTCGGGCGCCGGGGTGAACAGGACTGCCAGCACGGCGACCATCACGATCGCGGCGACGGTCGCCTGGACGATGCGCTGCCCCTCGTTCATCGTGCCCCTCCCTCTACCTGCGAAACAGCTGCCGCAGGGCGTAGCCGACGATCATCTCCAGGCCGAACGTCAGCACGGCGGTGAGCCCGGCCTGAAACCAGTCGCCGGCCTGCGCGACCCACCGCACCGTCCCGAGCCCGTACCATGTCGTGCCGACATCATACAGGCTGAGGAGGGCCGCCGCAACGGCCATCCAGAGGGGGATCGGGGCGCGGCCCCGTCGGACGACGATGACCACCTGGAAGATGGACGCCGAGGCCACGCCGAGCCAGGGGAGCACCGGCTGGATGGTCGGCAGCTCCAGGGCCGCCGCAGCGGGCGGGAGCGGCACCGTGAACGTCCACGCGGCGATGATGGCGTACCAGAGGGAGGCGGTCTTCCCGAAGGCGGCGGCGGCGGCCCCGAGCCCCTGCACGCTGTAGGCACCGTTAACCCCCCACCAGAGGACGCCGAACGGCAGGAGGGCGAGCAGGAGCGCCAGGCGGCCGGCCGCGAGCGACCAGTCGAAGCCGTGCGCCCGCGCAAGGCTCGGGGACGACGGGCGGAAGGAGGGCCGGGGCGCGCTCGGGGCGCGCTCCTGGCCGTTGACCAGATCGGACGACTGGACGGGCATGCTCGACCTCCTCTCACATCGCTTACCGGCTCACGCTGATCTCCGCGTCGGGCCACTCCTCGCACGCTGCGAGGTAGCGCGTCACGAACGACACGAGCCCATCGTAGGAGCCCCACCCGTTTTTGGGGTTGTACTGCGCGAAGCGCTCCGTCTCCGCCCGTAGCTGCGCCAGCCCCTCGCGCAGCGGCGCGATGAGGTCGCGCGCACGGGTGGCGCCGATCTCCTCTGGTCGCCAGCACGCCTCGTACAGCCCCGCCGCGTCAGCCATCCGGTTCAGGTTGTGCGTGATGTTGGCCTCGAAGACCCGCCCCCCGTCGTGATACTGCCGCGTCACGAGCGGCTCACGGCCGGGGTAGCGCGCATCCCACTCGGCGCGGCTGATAGTGCGCGTCCCGCCATCCTCACGGATGTAAAGCCGCTCGACCTCGCTGACGGCTTCTTCCTCTGGCACGGTCAGCCACACGTCCAGGCTCATCTACGCCTCCTTCGGGCAGCTGCCGCAGCGCTGCCAGCGCCGAGCCGCCGCGTACTGCTTCACCGAGAGCGATGCACCGCAGGCCGGGCAGCGGTACGCGCGATCTGCATGCTCCTCACGGGGACGGGGAGAACCTGCATTCGGCACCGATGCAGGCTGCATCTGCATGTCCTCACGCTCGGCGGCGCGACGCTCCCGCCCGAGTTGGATGCGCGCCCGCTCGCGCGCCACGTCCTGCGCGAGCTTGTCGGCCTCGGCCTGGAGCCGCTTGGCCCGCTCGTCGGCCTCCTTCTCCGCCGCCACCCGCGCTGCCGCCTCGGCGATGAGCTTCGAGCGGTGGCACATCGCTGAGCAGAGCGAGAGCCAGATCAGCGGGACGACGTGGATGACGGCCATCCACCAGCCCCACGTCTCAGGGTCGTAGGCGTGGAGGAGCTTCGCCACCAGCAGCACGCCCCACACCGCCGCCAGCACGAAGGCTGAGACGTTCAGCGCCGTGCCCCAGGGGGTCGGCTTGCTCGCGTCCGAGGCCACACCGCGCAGCCAGGCCCACTCGATGCCGACCGCGATGACCAGGCCGACGAGCGGGTGGACGATGTTCACCGACGAGGCGAACCCCGCCATCAGCGCCACGCTCCCGGTCGAGAGGAGGATCTGGTGGGGCTGGTCGATGGCGATGGCGATCGGCTCGTCCCATAGCGCCGTGCGCAACGTCTTAGCGGTCGTCATCAGGCACTTCTCCAGCAGTCTCCCACAGGTCGATGAAGGCCATCACGAGCGCGACGAGGTGGCCGAGCGCGGCGAACATGGCGAGCACCCCGGTGACGCTCGGCTCACGCTGGACGAGCCAAGCGAGCCACGCGCCCCAGCCGATGGTCAGCTCCAGCAGGAGGAGTAGGACGATAATCTTCGAGCGCATCAGGCACCTCTCGCCATCTCGACGGGCCGGCCGGGGAGGCGCCCCGCCAGGAGCACCAGCGCCTCGGCCAGCGTGTCGCCCCGCCCCACCTCGCGGATCTCCTTCCCGGTGAAGGTGTGGCGCTCGGTCACCCGCCAGGCGTGGTGGAGCGCCGAGTAGCCGACGTGGTAGGCCCGCTCGGGGTCGTGGTTCACGATGCAGAAGGTCGACGGGCTGGCGAGCACCCGCAGGGAGGCTTCGAGGACCTGGAGGCGCTCGATCTCCCCGGTGAGGGCTGCGACCTCCCGCTGGCGCTGCTCGGTGAGCCGCTGGGCGACCGTTTGCGCCGTGCGGCGCTCCTGCTCGGTGGCGGCCCAGCGGGCGAGCCCCTCGACCCGCGCGGCGAGCGAGAAGGTGTCGACCGTTGAGAGGCCCGGTGTGTCGGTTGCGAGCGTCCGGGCGCGGCTGGCGATGTCGGCCAGGGTGGCGTCATCAGGCATCGGTCTACTCCTCCTCCTCCCCGCCGCGCAGGGCGGCGCTCAGGCGCTTTCCCATCTCGTCATAGTGAGAGCCCACAGCCGCGTTGTACTGCGCGATGCGTTCGCTGCCGCCGTTGCCGCGCGACGCGTAGTGCGCGACCCGTTCGGCGCAGTAGGCAACCTCACCGGCCACTGCCTCCTCCACCGCCGCCAGCCGCGCGGCGAGGGCGTCGCGGTCGGCGAGCAGGGCCGGCAGCGCCTCGCGCATCGCCTCGTAGAAGTCGGCGCCCGTCTCGCTGTACTCGGACCACTCGCCCTCGCCGACGGACACCTCCACTGGCCCGCTGGGCGCCCAGCGGTGCTTCTCGCGCAGTTCGGCGGCCGTCCACCGGCCGTAGGTCTTCGGGTCGCCCATCGTGCTACTCCTTCTTCCGTGCGGGCGGGATCTGGTACTCCCACCGCCCTGCGTTCGCCGTCATCCGTCGCCGCAGCAGCCCCCGCCGCGCGAGCCCCGAGAGCATCCGCCCCCACGAGGCCGCGCGCCCCAGATCGGCCGAGGTGAACCACACGCCCGGCTGGATGTGGGCCGTGATGGTGTCGAGCGCGGCCTGCATGGTGGGGCTGAGTAGCTCGGGCATCTCAGCCCTCGGCCCGCTGGAACGTGAGCACCCACACCCAGGGGTTCACGCCCCACCCGTAGCCGCGCGGCCCGTTGATCTTGTCCCACAGGTCAGCGAACCCCGCGCGGTAGGCGCGCCACGGCGAGGCGTCGGGCGCCCCGTCGACGTCGTCAGCGGTCTGCATCTTCGGCGTCGCCCCCTCGGCGCGGGCATCCTCCTCGCTGATGTCCTGCACCCGCTCCACGCGAACCGCCGTCACCTCCAGGGTGAGGCGCGACGCCCAGCGGGGCATGAAGAGCGGGGAGCGCCACGGGTTGCCCGCCTGCACGAAGCGCGGCGCGTCGGGGCTGTCGGTCGCGGTGAGCGTCGGCGTGCCGGTGTCGGCGCGGTAGTCGATCAGGTGTGATAGCCGCCCGCGCTCGAGCTCGCGCGCCTCTGCTCGCCACCCCTCGCGCACCCACAGCCGATCGCCCGGCGCGCCGTAGGGGTTGCGGAGCGGGCGGCCGTGCCCATCCTCCCACCCCTTCCCGAGCGTGCCCCAGCGCACGCCCGCGCTCGGCTGCGGCGTCACGACGCGCCGCGTCTGACTCTTCTGCCCGGCGAGGATGGCGCGCACGCTCTCCGCCGTCATGATGATGGGTCGCTCACGCATCCGCCGCCCCCTCCGCCCCGCCGCGCAGGGCGGCGGCCTCTCTCAGAGCCGATAGCGCCGTTGCGCGGGCGCCCTCGAATCCGCAGTTGCACGCCGCGCCGGTGCCACTATGGCAGGCATCGTCGTGTGTGGCGCCGACCAACAGGCCCTCCAGTGTCATCTCGAGCGCTGCCGCCACGCCAAGCAGCGCCGCGACGCGGGCGGCAAGGGCGTCGCGCTCCCGCTCGGCGTTGTAGAGCGCCGCCTGGAGTTCGCCGCGCTCGTCCAGCAGGCGCCCGTTCTTGGCGCGGGCGCGCTGGGCCATGCGCTCGTGATAGCCCGCCCGCCACTGCTCCCGCTCCGCCTCCAGCCGCGCCACGCGGTCCAGCAGCGCCAGCACCGTAGCCGGCGCCTCTCGCTGGAACTGCGCGATGCGCTTGCGCGTCTCGTACTTCGGCTGCCGCAGCGCCAGAATGTCGGCGGCGGCGGCGGACACTTCAGTGGCAAGCGCCCGCAGCGCCGCCGGGTCGTAGGTGTCAGGCATGGGGCTCTCCTCTCAGTGGATAGCGTCGACGGACCCCGCCGCGCGGGGCGGCCGCACGATGCGGACGTGCTCCCCGGCGAAGTGCGCCGCCACCGCCATGACGCGGTACAAGGGCGCCACGTAGAGCGTGTGGGGGCCGACGGCGCTGGCGCCGGGGAAGAGCAGGCCGTAGGCGCCGGCCGTGTCGAGCAGCGCCTGCAGCGCGTCTGGGCTCGCGGTGTGGAAGTGGATGCGCTCGCGGTCGACTTCCGCGACGATCTCAGCAATGGGCTGCGGGGTGGTCATGGGCGGGGCTCCTCTTCAGCGGCGAGCTCCGCCGCCAGCGTCTGCGCGAACTCCCGCAGGGCCGGCGCCGTCTCGCTGTCGGGCCGCATGTGCCGCAGCAGCGTCTCGAGCCGCACCAGCACCTGGGCGGCCAGCGCCGGCTCGCAGAGCGCGAGCCAGAGGCCGATGTGGTTGGCCTGGGTGGGGGTGGTCATGGTGGAGCTCCTCGCGCGTAGTTAAAATCTGGCGAACGTACCGTTGAACGTACCGCCCCTGACGCAATCCCGCCCCCAGAGCGGTAAAATAGCCATACTCCTTAGACCGTGTAGATCCTAGGAGTACTAGCGTTCCGACGCGGCATTCCGCAGTGGGGTGCGTTAAACCCCGTCGTTTGGCGGCGGTTCGCGGCGGTCGTCGGTACGCTCGTCCGGTTGCGTGCGTACCGCGGAACGTACCGTCGCTGTCAGCCACTCCGACCGATGCTCCATCGCCAGCAGCGCGTCGGCCACGTCGGGCGGGACGCTGAACGTGATGCGCCGGTGGCGCTCGCCGGCCGGCTTGGGTGGGCGGCCGGGCTGGTAGGAG
>ERZ650311.1686-NODE-1686-length-10545-cov-5.079981_pt1 | contig 10545 bp, 10 predicted proteins | sample MGYA00376247_ERZ650311 | MGnify/ENA primary metagenome ERZ650311 (study PRJEB26733, sample SAMN07839324) | wastewater metagenome | biome: small river; feature: stream; material: water | place: USA: North Carolina | collected 2016-07-28 ... | reverse complement strand
GAACCTGCTGCACAAGCAGCGCATGTATGCCGGCGCTCCGGCCGCTGGCGACTCGCTTGGCGGCAACCTCAACGTGGCCACCGCGTTGCACGCCTCGCTGATCTGCATTCCTTCGACCCCGAAGCTGGCGGAGCGACTCTAATGCGCAAGATCGCGGTGATGACGGGCACTCGAGCCGACTACGGCCTGCTCAAGAACCTGATTGCCGAGCTGCACGGCAAGGCCAACGGCCTGAACCGCACGCTCGAGCTGCAGATCATCGCGACCGGTTCGCACCTCTCGGCCGAGCACGGCATGACCGTGGCCGAGATTCGTCGCGACGGCTACGAGCCCGCCGCCGAGATTCCAATCTGGTCGACCGACGACTCGTCGTTGGCCGCCGCCGTCGACACGGGCGAGGCGATTGCTAAGTTTGCTCGCGAGCTAGAGCGCTTGAGCCCGGATGTAGTCGTGGTTCTCGGCGACCGCCTCGAGGCGTTCGCGATGGCGTCGGCTGCGACCATCCTTTTGATTCCCGTTGGGCACATTCACGGTGGCGAGCTAACCATGGGCGCGATGGACGACAGCCTGCGTCACGCGATCACCAAGCTGTCATACCTGCACTTTGTCACCACCGAGGAACATCGCGACCGCGTGATTCAGTTGGGCGAGGAGCCTTCGCGCGTCTTCAACTTTGGCGCGCCGGTCTTGGATGCGATCGCCAACCTCGAGCTGATGTCGCGCGAGGCCCTCGAGGACAAGTTCGGCGTGCGTTTCGGCAGCAAGAACACAGTGCTGATGACCTTCCACCCGGCCGCCTTCGACGAGGCTAGCGCCAAGTCGATGATCGGCGAGCTGCTTGCTGCCATGGAGGCCCTGACCAGCCCGCTCGACCCAGCCGAGACGCAACTGATCATCACCGGAACCAACAACGACATCGGCTCGGGCGACGTTCGCGAGGCGATTGCCGCGTTCGCGACTCGACTGCCAGACCGTGTCTCATACGTCGAGAGCTTCGGCCAGCTGGGCTACCTCAGCGTGATGTCGCAGGTCAATCTGGTCACCGGCAACTCGTCATCGACCGTTCTTGAGGCTCCAGTTCTCGGCGTTCCGAGCGTTCTGATCGGCAATCGCCAGGAGGGTCGCCCGATGTCCGCCAGCGTTTTGAAGCCGGCGCGTGCCGAGCGCGTCCTGATTCTTGATGCCATGCAGCAAGCTCTCGACCCGTCGTTCCGGGCACGCGCGGCTGCCGCTGGCACCCCGTTCGGCCTGCCGGGTTTTGCTCACAAGGCAACCGCAGAGCTCATGCGCCACGAAATCCCTAGCCCACCAAAGAAGAAGTTCTGGAGCGCCAAATAATGATCGCGAACCAAATCAAGGCTCAGCCTGTGCTGATCATCGCCGAGGCCGGCGTTAACCACAACGGCTCGATCGAGCGCGCAATCGAGATGGTCGATGTGGCCAAGCGTGCCGGTGCCGACATCGTGAAGTTTCAGACCTTCTCGGCCGACAAGCTAGCCAGCAAGGACGCCAAGCTCGCCGACTACCAGCGCAAGGGCGACGACGACAACCGCAGCCAGTGGGACCTCCTGAAGGGCCTCGAGCTCAGCCACGAGGAGTTCGCTCAGCTGCGCGACCACTGCAAGAAGATCGGCATCGGCTTCTTGTCGACGGGCTTCGACCTCGACGAACTGCGCTTCCTGATTGACGAACTACACATTCCGCTGGTGAAGGTTGCCTCGGGCGACCTGACCTTCGCACCGATGTTGGTCGAGGCCGGTCAGTCGAACCTGCCGGTCATCGTTTCGACCGGCATGGCCGTGCTGGATGAGATCGGCGAGGCCCTCAAGTTCATCGCCTGGGGCTACGCCCGCGCCAACGGCATTGTTGCGGTTGATGTCAAGCCGTCGGCAGCCGAGCTCGAGGCAAACTATGCCCGCGAGGACGTCCGCGCGATCATGCTCGAGAAGGTCACCATTCTGCACTGCACCACGCAGTACCCGGCCGAGCTCGACATCCTCAACCTCAACGCCATCGGCCTGATAGCCGACGAATTCGGCCTGCCGGTCGGCTACAGCGACCACTCGCTCGGCACGCTGGCCTCGGTCATCGCGGTCGGAATGGGCGCGACCGTGATCGAGAAGCACTTCACTCTCGACAAGTCGCTCGAGGGCCCGGACCACGAGGCATCGCTAGACCCAGCCGAGCTCGAGTCGCTCGTCTCGCAGATTCGCCAGGCCACCCGCGCCCTGGGCGAGCGCAAGAAGCAGCCGGCGCCAATCGAGCTGGCGAACAAGGCCGTGGTTCGCCGCAGTCTGGTCGCCAAGCGCGACATCGCCGCCGGTGCGGTGATCACCGAGAGCGACCTCGAGTGCCGCCGCCCGCTGAACGGCCGCACGAGTTTCGACTTCTACGAGGTCGTAGGCACGGTCGCGGGTCGCGCATACGCCGCCGGTGAGTACGTTGACTAGCCCAGATCAGCAGGGCTTGCGCGAGAGCAATCCGCGCTTGCTCATGGTCGGCGCGGGCGGTCACGCTCGCGTGCTGCAGGAGCTGCTGGCCGAGGCCGGCATCGCACTCAGTGGCTACGTTGCCCCGGCCGGCGGCAGCAGCCTGCTGGTTGGCGACCTGCAGCGTTACGACGAGGCCGAGCTGATCTCGGGCGAGGGCGACATCAACCCAGGCGGCTTCCTCTTGGTGAACGGCATCGGCTCGGCCGGCCCGATCACCGCGCGCGCCACGGTCTTCGCGCAACTCAAGCTCGCCGGCTTCAACTTCCTGCAGCTCGAGGCACAGACGGCACACGTCAGTGCGTCCGCCGTCTTGAGCGAGGGCGTGCAGGTGCTGCACAAGGCCGTAGTGCACACCGATGCCCGCATCGACGACAACACCATCGTCAACACCGGCGCGATCGTGGAACACCACAACGTGATTGGCGCGAATTGCCACATCGCGATTGGTGCTGTTTTGGGCGGCATGGTGACGATCGGCGATAACACCCACATCGGCGCCAATGCGACTGTCCTGCAGGGTGTCAAAATCGGCTCGAACTGTATCATTGGGGCGGGTGCCGTCGTGACTCGCGACGTGCCCGACAATCAGACCGCGATTGGTGTTCCAGCCGTCGCCAAAGCCAACGGAGGCCAGCAGTGATCACCGATCTTCGCGAACTGACCGTTGCCCCGAGCGCCACTCTGCTGCAGACCATCGACGCCATTAACCGCGGCGCAAAGCAAATCGCGCTCGTGGTCGACGCCGACGCCAAGCTGCTCGGCACCGTCACCGACGGCGACATCCGTCGTGGCCTGCTTCGTGGCCTAGGAGTCGACGCCCCGGTCACCCAGGTGATGAACACCAAGCCGCACACCGCCACCGTCGACGACAACGGTCGCGACGTGATGACGCGTGAGATCCCGCAGATGATTCACCAGGTGCCAGTCATCGATGCGGCCGGCAAGCTGCTCGGCATGTTCACCGACGCCGACCTCACCGCGACCGTCGAGCGTTCGACCCCGGTCGTGCTCATGGCCGGCGGCAAGGGCGTTCGTCTGCACCCGCTGACCCACACAGTGCCAAAGCCGATGCTGCCGATCGGCGACACCCCAATCATCGAGATCATCCTGCGCAAGCTGAAGTCGCAGGGTTTCAAGAACATCTTCATCTCGGTCAACTACCTGGCCGACGTCATCGAGGCTCACATCAAGGACGGCGCCTGGCTCGGCCTCAACGTGCAGTACCTGCACGAGGACAAGCCGCTCGGCACGGCTGGTGCGCTAGGACAGCTCTCTGGCAAGTTCAACGAGCCGTTCATCGTCATGAACTCCGACCTGCTCACCAACTGCGACTTCACTCAGGTGATTCAGTTCCACCAGAAGCAGCAAGCCACCGCCACGCTCGGCGTGCGCGAGTATCAGTTCCAAATCCCTTACGGCGTCGTCAACATCGAGGGCACCGAGGTGGAATCGATCAGCGAGAAGCCGATTCACCGCTCGATGGTTTCGGCCGGCATCTACGCCCTCGACCCGTCGGCGCTGTCGTTGATTCCAAAGGACGAATTCACCGACATGCCGACCCTGCTCGATCTGGTCCGCGCTCGCGGCGAGAAGGTCGTGGCATTCCCGATTCACGAATCGTGGCTCGACATCGGCCGCCACGACGACCTCAACGAGGCGCGCAATAACCACGCCGAGTGGCTCGACTTCTAGGCAGCGAGGCAATCGGATGCTGAACGGACTCACGGTCGTAGCCATCATTCCGGCTAGAGGCGGATCGAAGGGCCTGCCGGGCAAGAACCTCAAGAAGCTCGCCGGAAGGAGCCTCATCGAACGCGCGGTAGAGTGCGCCAAGGGTGCGTCAGACCTAATCGACCTCGTGGTCGTCTCTAGCGACGACGACGCCATCCTGATGGAGGGCGAGCGCGCCGGAGCAATCGCTCACCTTCGTTCCGCAGCCGCCGCCTCAGACACCGCGACCGCGGCAGACCTACTCGAGGACTACTTTGCAGGCGAAGAGACCGCTCTGGTTAACACCGACATCATCGTGGTCTACCTGCAGCCGACCTCGCCGATGCGCACTGCATCGCACGTTCGTCAGGCTCTCGACATGATGCATGCCAACCTCGACATGGGTGTCGCTAACCCCTCGGTCGTATCGGTATCGCCGCTCGAGAAGTCCCCATACTGGACGATGATCATCGAGGATGGCCGCCTCAAGCCGCTGTTCCCAGACGCCATGACGCAGAACCGCCAGGAACTGCCGGCTGCATACGTTCCAAACGGTGCGCTGTATCTGTTCCGTTGGTCCGACTTTGTCGCCGGGCGTCGAATCCCGACCGCAGGTTCTTCGGCATTCGTCATGTCGGCCGAGGAGAGCGTCGATATCGACACCCAAGCCGATTTCGACCGCGCGCAGTCTTTGCTCGAGGGCGGATCGAAATCCCGTGGAGATGCGAGTGTCGATTGACCTCGATGGGCTTTGGACGGCCTTCGCCGACATCGAACGCGAGGAGTCGCTAGTCGAGTGGCGAATCGGCAACGTCTACATCTGGCCGATTCTGCGCGACAGGCTCTTTCGCGATGCAGCCGAGCAGCTGGGGTTGATTGAGGCCAAGATCGAGCCGCCGCGCGCCTCGAACGGGAACCTCGGTTGGCAGAGTGAATGGCCCCGGATTCAATCACTGATGGGTCCAACCATCGTTATTCCGTTCCTTCGCCGCGATGCGGAAAATCGCGACCCATTCACCGAGCGTTTAGCGCGCGTTCTGCCTCAGCCGGCAAGTCGTTTGGCTGTCGGGGCGGTCGATGCCGCGAGTACCGCGCCGCAGCTCGAAGACCTAGAGACCTTTATTCGCCGCCGTTTTTCGCCGATTGCAAAGGCGCTTGTCGCGGCATCGCTGCGCAAAAAGCACTTCGCCAAATACAGCAGGATGATCGCCGGCATCGAGGCCAAGACCGGCCCATTCACGGTCAAGTTCGCCAGATTCCCAAAGTGGCTGCTAGTCGATTTCGTCGCCCAGCGCCTCGGCTATTCGCGCTTGTTTAGGGCTCTCGGCGTGCGGCAGATCGTCTACGTCAACGCATGGCGTCGTGGTCTGATTGCGGGCGCGCACCGGGCCGGCGTGAGTGTCATCGAGCCGCAGCACGGAGCGATTTCGAATCGGCATCCGCTGCTTAGTTGGCCCGCGGATTCCAAACCCGCCTACCTGCCTGACGCCTTCCTCGCCTGGGGTCAGTATTGGCTCGATTCGAGCGCGTTGCCGAGCAACGTCTCGACGGCGGTCATCGGCGCTCCCGCCCACATCGAGCACCTAAAGCGTGAGCTGGCCAGCGGCACGGTTGCGACCAACGACAACCAGGTCGTTATTGCCTCGCAGGTGCACCAGACGCAGGCGATCATCGCGTTTGCGAACGAGGCCGCTCGCTCCAATCCGTCGCTGTTCGTTGTGTTGAAGCCGCACCCGCAGGAGAACCCGGCGTTGTTCGCCCAGCAGGTGGACCACGGCCTACCGAATCTTCGCGTGGCCGACGCGGCGGAGCCCATGCTGAGGCTCATCGCCGAGTCGGCGGCCGTCGCATCGGTGTACTCGACCGCACTGTTCGAGGCTCTGGCTCTCGGCAAGCGCGCCGGCGTCATCAAACTGGCCGGGTGGGAGCACGTTGCCGAGCTGTTGCAGCGCGGCGATGCCGCAGAGGCAGTGGCCGAAGACCTGCACCGAGTCCTGAAAATGCCGACGAAGCCAGCAGCCGGAGACTATTATTTTGCGAGCGCCATCCCCGAGACGGATGACGGCGACGCCCGTCTCGGCGCGCAAATCCAGTCGATTTTAGGATCCCGCAATGTCTGACAAGATGATCGCCAAGATCGGCGAAACGTTCTTCGAAATCGAGCGCCGCGAGGATCTCTACAACTGGAAGATTGGCAACATTTACGTCTGGTCGGTTATCCGGTCGAGGCTCTTCAAGATTCTGACTCGCAACTCTGGGGTGTTCAATTACGCGACCAATCGCGGCATTGAGCTGACCGATGAGATGCGCACCTATCGCGGTCGCTACCCGATGAAGCTGCTGGCCTGGGCAATCGTTGGCATGCCCAAGCGCCCACGTAAGGGCGAGCCGGATTACCGAAACCTAAAGCGTTTCAAGGCGGTTATCGTGCCGTTCGCAACGCGCAACGAAAAACTAGAGGACAAGTTCTCCAAGCCGGTCTCCGATGCCTTGGGCGGTGACGCTCTCAACCTAGGCGTGGGCACCTGGGACAAGATCACGGCCGCGCCCCGCATCGACGACTTCAACGGTTGGATGATCAAGTATTTCGGTCTCGTCGGTCGCGTCGTGGTTCGCATGATCCTCACCAAAGCCGACTACGAGAAGTATCGCCGCGTCGTCGCCTTCCTTCAGTCGGAGACCGGCATCTCGCTCGAGCCATACGACCGTTTCCCGCGCTGGACCTTCAGCGCCTTTATCGCCCAACGCTGGGGCTATCGCCTGCTGCTGAGCCGCACCAATGCGAAGGTGCTATTCGCCGTGAACGCGGCTCGTTTCTCGCTGCAATCGGCTGCGCAGGATCTGGGAATTCGCGTCGTTGAAATTCAGTCCGGCGTGTTCTCGAAGTACAGCCTGCAGTTCTCGTGGCCGTCGTCGCCGCACGTGCCTTACATTCCGAATGAGATCTGGACGTGGGGTGAGTACTGGACAGACGGCATCGAGCACGCCGCAGGCCAGAAGGTTCGAGTCGTGGGTGCAACTGCCGAATTCGAGGCCGTTCGCCAGAGCGGAATCAAGCGCATCCCAGGTCAGGTCGCGTTTCTGTCGCAGCCGTTGATCGGCGCCGACATCCTGAGCCACGCCGTCGATTTCGCGGCTGCGTCGCCTCAATCGCGCGTGATCTTCAAGCTGCACCCGCGCAACGAACTCGCTGAGTTCCAGGAGGCACTGGACGCGCTAGGTGCCAACCGCCCACAGAACCTCGAACTGGTTCACCTCGAACGCTCGTCGCTCGAGCTTTTGGCCGAGAGCGAGTATTCGGTCGGAGTCTTCTCGACCGCACTCATCGAGGCGGCAGCGCTAGGTTCTAAGGTTGGCATCATCAAGCTCGCCGGTTGGGAGCACCTCGAGAACTTCATCGACAAGGGCTATGCGCTCGCCGTCGACAACGGTCGCGCGCTTGCCGAGCGTTTGGGCGAGATTCCGCTGCCGGCCGACCCTTACTTCTTCTATGGCCACCACCAGGATCTGGGTCAGGTGGCCAAGGAATACCTTGCCGAGCTAGAGCGCGAGGCCGCGAAGGCCTAGCCGGCTAGTGCTTGCGCGATGCGTAGTAGCTGCCCACCGCAACCAGCGGCAGGCCAATCCACATTCCCAGGGTGAAGTCCTCGGCGGCTAGCAGCACGCCGAGCAGGATCGCAACCGCGGTGTTCGGGTACGTAATCAGGGTTGCGCGAGCCGAGCCAACCTCTTTGATCAGCGCGAAGAACACGACGAATGCGATTGCCGAGCAAATCACGCCAAGGCCAATCAGTGAAGCCCAGGCCTTGGGTGATGGGTCGCCCGCGATGTCGGCGGGCAGGGTGAAGGCCGCGGGAATCGCGTACACGATTGCCACCATAACCATCGAAAGCCCGATGGACGCATCGCTCGCGACGTGCGACAACTTGCGCGCCGCCACCGCCGGCGCGATGGCGTAGCCGACCGCTGCCAGCACGATGTAGCCCACGAACAGCGGGTCAATGTGGCCGTTGAACGAGTCGATGCCGACCAGCAGGATCAGGCCACCGAAGCCAAGAACCATGCCCATGATGGTCTTTGGGTGAGCCACCGACTTGTCGCCCATGAAGTAGGCGATCGGCAGGCCGAAGAACGGAACCGTCGCGACCAGCAGGCCGGCCAGGCCGCTATCGATTTGACGCTCGGCTTCGGTGATCAGCCACCACGGGCCGACCATTTCGATCAGCGCGAACACCAGCACCCAGCGCCACTCGCGAAGGGCTGGCAACAGCGTCTTGCGGTATGCGGCGAGCGGGATCAGCACCGCGGCACCGATCACGACGCGTGAAAAGACGATGCTCGCGGTCGAGAACTCGTCGCCGGCGAACTTGATGAACAGATAGGGCATACCCCAGGCCACACCGGCCATCAAGAACAGCAGGAATCCTTTGCGAGACATGCTGGTTAGCCTAGCCGTTGCGCTCGACGCGCATCCGACCTATGCTAGTCAAGACCCCCTAGACAAACAGCGGAGACCCAATGCCACACCTGCCAGCAATCAACAAGACCGCCATCACCGCAGCACCAGTTCTTTCGGTGATCGCCGAGCGTTGGAGCCCGCGTTCGTATGACGCAACCCACGAGCTCAGCAAGCACGAACTGCTCTCGGTGCTCGAGGCTGCCCGCTGGGCTCCATCGGCCATGAACATTCAGCCGTGGCGCTTCTCGGTGATCAAGCGCGACGACGCCCTGTTCGGAGACCTCGTTGCCCACGGCCTCAAGGGCTGGAACCAGGCCTGGTCGCCGAAGGCATCGGCCATCATCGTCGTCTCGGCCGTCACCGCCGACGCCGAGGGCAAGACCAACCCGTACGCCCAGTACGACACCGGTTCGGCAGTGCAGAACCTGCTGCTCCAGGCCGCCGAGCTCGGCCTCGCCACCCACGTCATGGGTGGCATCGAGCCTGAGTGGCTGCGCGAGAACCTGGCGCTCGCCGACAACATCGCGCCGATCGTTGCGCTCACCATCGGCAAGCGCGCGCTTCCGGAGGATCTCGACGGCCCGCTGCTCGAGCGCGAGCTGCTCGCCCGCACCCGCCTGACTCTCGACGAAATCGTCCTGCACGGCAAGCCTTAGGCTTGATGCGTGCAACTCGCTTCATCGGCTCTGACTAACCTCGCCCCAACGCTGACCGCATCCATCTCTGACCAGATCACTGGTTGGTATGCCGGCATGGGGCCGTGGCTGTTCTACGCTGCCGTCTGGTTGCTTGTCTTCGCGGGCACCGGCCTGCTGATCGGCGCCTTCGTGCCGTTCGTCACGGGCGACTCGCTCGTGTTTGCTGCCGGACTCGTCGCGGCCACCTCTGGTGATGTGAACATTTGGATTATGGCGACGGGTGTGGGCATCGCGGCCTGGCTCGGCGATCAGGTCGGCTACGCGCTCGGCCGTCATTACGGCCGCCCGTACCTCGATCGTCGCAAGGGCAAGTGGCTCAAATCGGCAATCGCCAAGTCGGATGCAATCTATGCGGCCTGGGGCTGGTGGGCCGTGGTCATCGCGCGCTTCATGCCGTGGGCACGCGTGTTCGTTCCGGTCATCGCAGGCATCTCGCGCATGAACTACTACAAGTTCTTCTCGGCCAACGCCGTTGGAGCATTGGCCTGGGGCACGGGGTTGACCGTCACCGGCTACTTCGCGGCGAGCATCCCTGCGGTGAAGAACGTGTCATACGGCATCGCGATTTTCTTCATCTTGGCCTCGATCGTCGCCGGCCTGCGTGCGTGGCTAAAAAACCGCTAGTTAGCCCTAGTTAGCGCTAGTTAGCGCTGGTTCCTTCGCCTAGTTTGTGGCGACGATGTCGGCCAGCTCGTCCGACTTTTCGCGGGCATAGAACTCGACCTCCTGCGCGCTCCAGCGCGGCCAGAACTCGTCGTTGCCCTCGCGGTCGATCCAGCGTTGATGACGAACGCCCTCGGGAACCTCGAGCCAGACACGAATGTGCGCGGCTAGCGAGCTAACGCCGTTTAGCGCACCGCAGCCCTCGACGATCAATGGGGTCCCGCCCCGAAATTCGCGCCACTCGCCACTGCGGGCGTCGTCGGCCCACGACCACTCTTGCCAACTCGCGCCCTCGCGCTTGCCGATCGGGGCGATGACGAAGCGGTTGAGGTAGTCGGCGCCGGCGTCCAACCCGTTCCACCCCTGGTACAGGTCATCCATGTGCACCACGCGTGGAGCCGATTCGCCATCTTTGAAAATTATGTTTTGAATCTCGGCAGCCAAAGTGCTCTTGCCTGAGTTACTGCGACCATCAATCAAAATGATTGGCATTGATTTGCCGGAATCAACCAGCTTCAAAACC
>ERZ650311.1685-NODE-1685-length-10554-cov-3.774836_pt1 | contig 10554 bp, 13 predicted proteins | sample MGYA00376247_ERZ650311 | MGnify/ENA primary metagenome ERZ650311 (study PRJEB26733, sample SAMN07839324) | wastewater metagenome | biome: small river; feature: stream; material: water | place: USA: North Carolina | collected 2016-07-28 ... | reverse complement strand
TCCCTACACGACGCTCTTCCGATCTTCGTGATCTGACAGAGGTCCTCATCCAGCCGCAGCGTGCGCCCCACCACGTCCCCGTTCGCATCAAAGCGGCGGGTGGTGTCGGCCGTTACCGCAAAGCGGCGATCCGCGCCCGTCGGCCCCTCGATGTAGGCGATGGCGGCGGTCATCAGGGCGGTGAGCAGCGCGTCATCGCCGGGCTGGCTGGTGCCGAGATAGGCTTTGATGTCGGCGAGCACTGGATAGGCCATCACGCGCCCCCAAACGTATCGTCAAACCAGTCCTCGATCGCGCTTGCCACATTGGGCTCCTCAGCCTCCGCAATGGCGTCATCCGTGCGCCAGCGGTTTTGGTGGATGAATGCCTGCGTGTCGCCCATCACATCCGATGCGTAGGACGTGTCGTTCTCGGCTCCGGCCGCCCAGCCACCGCCAACGCGCGCGGGCGGGATCGGGTTCCAGTTGTCGCGCAGATTGAAGGTGCGTACATACCGCTGCCCAGGGTGCTCGGGCGGGTAGACTTGCGCGACCTTGACGATTCGCTTGCTCTCCTGGCTCAGCACGTCGGACAGATCCGGGCGCTGGAGCGTCTCCAGGAAGCGCAGCGCCTCAGTGAGCCCGGTGGCGGGTCCGACGGTCATACCGGCACCATCGCTTGTCGCATCTGCTCATCCGTGAGCGTGGCGTTCCAGAACGCGCAGCCCGCCAGCCCGCCGATCCATTCCTGGAGGGTGAGCGAGCCCGCGCCGAGTACTGTCGTTCCCTCAACCGGCGCATTGCCCGCCCAGGTGGTGAGGTTCGCGCTGGTGCTGGTGCTGATCTTGCGCCAGCCGCCCGTGCTGTCCCACAGGTAGGCGCGGAGTTCCGGCAAGGCAGCGTTGCACGTCATCCCCATACAGAACCAGTCCGTCGGCCCGGCCGGGCCGAACGTGTGCGTGATGCTCACAATCGGCCCGCCGACGCGCCGCCGCCACTCGATCTGGTGGTTGGTCTGACTGCGCCCCGCCATCACCGCGTAGTACGTGGCGTCCGTCGCGCGGACGTGCGACAGGTAGCGGTAGGTGGTCACATCCGTCCAGCGGCTTGAGCCGTCCACCTTGCCCCACGCCACCATCGAGAACGTGTCCCCGCTCCAGAGCGTGTCGAACGTGTTGGTGGTGGTGGTGATGTTGACGTAGGTGTCCGTGCCGCTCATCGTCACGGCGTTGGCCCCGGCCGGCCCGGTGGCGCCGTACGTCACGCCTGAACCGGCGTAGGCGGCCGACTGCCCGATCCCGCTCAGATCGCGCGCCGTCGTTCCGCTCACGTCGTCCAGCGGCCAGTAGCCGATCAGCGACGCGGGCGCAATCGCCTTGACGCGGTTGGCATACGGCGCGTCGGCCTTCAGCAGCCGTAGCAGCCGATGGCTAGACATTGCGGATCACCAGGCGCACCGTCTGCGCCCCCGTCTCGTTACCGCCGCCGACGAGCTTGACAAAGCGCAACCCGCTGAACACGTCCACCTTGACGGGGACGTAGCGACTCTCCCCAACGGTGATGCTATAGGCCGATGCCCCGCCCACGTCGTAGACCGGAACGTACGTTCCGCCTGATGTGGCGCAGGTCGTGAAGGTCATCGCGGTATTGTTGACCCCAGCGGCGAACAGCAGCCCGACGAGCGTCTGTCCCGCGCTGAGGTCGGCGGCAGCGGACGTGGCCTCACCGTCGGCGATGACAACATCCACATAGGTCGTCGCGGCGTGGTTCATACCTTGCGCCCTTTCGGCTTGGGCTCCGGCTCAGCGGGCGCCTCGGGCTCTACTGCCACCGCCGCACCCTCCGCCACAACCTCAGCCCCGCGCGGCAGGTCGGCCACCGCCCCCGCCTCGTAGTGCTCCTCATTCGTGGCGGCGCTGCGGAAGTCGCGCGTAAATTGGATCAGCATCAGGACCTCCCTACGCCGCCAGCATCTCGAACTCAATCTCCACCACGGCCTGCCCGGCCGCCGTCGTCGCCACGCCGGTATGGCGGACGCTGATCATGGTGTTGGCCGCGACGAACGCCGCCGCTGCGGTGAGCGTCATCGCGGTGACGCTGCCGACGGTGGCGCTATTGGTGTAGGCGGTGGCGGCGACAATCTCGGCCCCGCCGACCGTGGTGCCGATCTTGGCGTTGCCCGCCGCGACCGTGCCTGCGGTGGCGTCCACGTAGACGATGCGGGCGGCGGTGATCTTGATCGGCTGCGCGACGTACAGGATCACGTCATCGATCGTGGTGCCGGCGCCGTTATCGAGGTTAAACCACACGGACCGCGCAACCTGGCGCTTGGCGGAGCCGCGTGCGGTGTACAGATCGCTCATGGGGGTTATTCTCCAGAGAGACAGGGGCGGGGCGGCCGCCCCTGTCGTCTTACACGCTCTCGACTACACGCCGACGTTGTAGCTGATGGCCGCCGCCTCAGTATCGCGCTGCACCATGCCCACGCGGGCGATGGCGACGATCTGCGAGGCGTCGGCGTCGGGGAAGTCCTGCACGCTCAGCTTGATCCGGCGCTTGTAGCCCAGGAGCCACTGATCCCAGCGGACCGCGAGGATCGCACCCGTAAGGTTGTTGCCGGCCGTGCCGATGTCGATCTTGCCCGCCGTGTTAGCCTTGCGGCTCGGCTGGCGGAAGTGCATGAACGCGCTGGTGATGACCGGGTAGCCCCAGATGCTCATCAGCACGCCATTCTCGATCGTCGCGTTCGTGAAGACGTCGCGCGTCTTCACGCTCGCCAGCTCCAGCACCTTCCAGCCGACGTTCATGTCCACGATGAACGAGACCTTGGTCTTATCGAGCGCGTTGATGCCGGCAGTACCCATCAGCTTGATGGTGTTGAGGAAGTCGGTATCAACCAGGCTTCCGCCCGCGCTGCGGCTGTTGGCCGTGGTGGTGACGAGCGGCGAGACGCGGAAGCCGTTGAACAGCAAGTAGACCTCGGTGCCGCCCGGCGTGCCGTCGATCAGGTTGATGTTCGTGGTGGCGCTGGTGGTGGTGTGCCCATCGATCATGATGTGCTCCAGCGTCTCTGAGCCCGATGTCTCAAGCTGCTGCCGGAGCTGCGAGGCCCACGGCACAAAGCTATCCTCCTCAAGCTCCATCGAGTAGGTGACGCGGGCGCCCATCTTGCCGGGCGTGAGCACTTTCTGATCGGTGCCGATGCGGGACGAGACGATCGTCCCGTCGGGGCGCAGCGTGGTGCTGTTGTTGGCGGTGGTCTGCGCGACCTTGTACCACGTCGGGTCGGTGCTCTCCAGGGGGACCACGATCGACTCAGCCCCATCGGGGATCTCAATCGTCGGGACCTTGCTGGCGACCTGCGAGCCCTGGCGGATGACCGGCCACATGCGGCGTGAGTACTCAACACCCACCCACTCATCGCCGAACCCGGCGCTCGTGGAATAGTCCAGATCGTTGGCCTTCATCGAGTTCAGCACGTCATGGTGATCGATGTTGCCGAGCGCCTTCATATCGCGCCGGCTCTCCTCGCCAAGCTCGCTCTTGTCCTCAGCGATCTTGATGGCGAGCGCCTTGAGCGCGCTGTCACTGACGCCGCCCTGTGAGCGGTTGGTGCGCTTGGCGTCGCCGAGCACCTCGATCATGAACGCCATGTCCGCCACGCCCAGTCCGTCGAACTTGCGGGTGTCGGCGTAGCGCGCGATGTACGGGGCGCCGCTGCCGCGCTCGGGCTGCTGGTTGTCGGGGAGGCGGCGACCGCGCGCGAACTCGCGCGCCTGGGCCTTGAGCGCCGTCTCAACCGCGCTGCTAATCTCCGCCTTGCGCTCCGCCTCGGCCTTCGCGTCGGCCTCCTTGCGGTCCTGCTCGGCCTTCAGCTCTGCCTGCAGGGTGTCGCGCGCCATCTGCGCGATCTTCTCCATATCCTCGGGTGTCATCGGGTTGTCTCCTTGCGGTAGGTGCGCAGTTGCTCAGTCACAATCTGAGCCGCAATCGTGCGCATCTCATCGGGGGTGAGGGGTGGGGTGCTGTCCGCATGGCCCGACGACCCCGCCGCATCGCCTGCGGCCTCTGGGGTGGGTGCGAGCGTATCGGGAAGGGTGATGCCGGCCTCCAGGTAGTGCGCCTTGAGCGCGGGGAGGCCGATGCTGTAGAGATTCGCGGGCTGTCGATCGGGCGCCACGTCCCAGGCGCTCACCTCGGCCAGCGGCCAGTACAGAAGCTCGCCGGTGGAGGTGTCCTTGCGGATGAGGTGGCCGACCGTGCCGGGTGAGACGGCGCACTTCGCAGCCTGGGCGGCCTCCCACTGCAGATCGGCATACTTGCCGCTCTTGAGTTGGTAGGTCAGCACATGGCCGTGCGGGGCGCTGCGCCGCGAGAGGAGCTTGCCGGTGACGACGGGCTTGGGCATCTTCCGGCTCTGCTCGTTATAGCCGTGGTAGTAGAGGAGCGGGGGCGTCGGGAAGTTCTCTGGGTCAAAGTCGGTCTTGGTGCTGAAGTACTCGCCGTGCGCGTCCTTGCCGCCCTTGGGGCCGCCATACGCCACCGTGACCTCCAGCAGCCGATCACCGACCGCCTTCATTGTGGCAACGCCGCCGAGTGAGTCGCCGTCCATTGGGAGCCCGGCCTTGCTCTGGTTTGTGACCGGTTGCCACACCTCCTCAACCTGCGTCCACTCCGCACGCGGCGCCAGGCTCACGCCGTCATCGCCGATGGTGTAGGACGCCCGCCAGTAGGAGCACCCGCCCTGCGTGGAAACCTCGATAATCACCGAGGCATCGAACACGTCCTCCACGTAGCAGAAGCCGTCGGCGTCATCGGCGCGCAGCACGGCGCGGGCGACCGCCTCAATCTGATCGCCCAGGCTCATCGCCTTGATCGGCGTGGCGTCGGGGGCGGGGCCTTTCGCGCCCATCGCGTGCGCGTGGTCGGCGATCTGCTGGATGCGGGCGAGGTTCGCGCGGCTGATTTTCTTGCCGGCCATGGGCGTTCTCCCGAGGGGAATCAAAAAACCGGCGCTTTCGCGTCGGGTTGGCTTCTCGCCACTCCGCTCGGAAAGCGCCGGTTATCTACGTAGGTAGAGACTCAGCAGGTATGCAGTTGTCAAGGGCACAAGCGCTCTGGCTTGGTTAGACGATGGGGCCGTACCGCTGCAGTGGGCCGCTTGCAGTCGGCGCCCCGGAAGTATCGCATTACGGGGCTGATCTTATCGTGGCCTCCACAGGGATCGCTATCCTCCCCGAACTCCCCCGACTGGCTACGGGGGCGTCTGTTCGTGCCCTGTGACCATTATACGCGATCGGTCAAGTAGTCGCTACGGGGTGCGGTCGGAGACTAGATGCCCCACCGGAAGCCTGCGCGCATCACGGCGATGCTGTTCTGGTACAGCGTGTTCTGGGCCTCCCCATCGACCTCGATAGCACGGTGCATCGCGTTCGTCAGTGCATCATCGGGCGTGCGCCCCTCGCCTGTTACATCTACCGGCCCAATGCCACCATGTCCGCTGCGCACCTCTATTCCGCTCGCCGTTACGGTGCTCGTGCGATGCCCCTGTACGCGGTAGAACGTGTGTCGCCCATCGGCGGTTGGGTGTTCAGTCGCATCATCAAACGCCCATTGCGCAAGGCTCATGATCGCTCCTTCCGTGCAAGCCCATACCGTCGCTCAATCCATGCTACCACCATCAGCAAGGCTTGGCGCAGCACCAGCATGAACTCGCGCAGTTCGTCGGGCTGGGTGGTGGCGGGCGGGGTGGTCATTATTTGAACACCTCCCCCACGTCCTCAGCTGTGCGCGCCCGCTTCAGCGCCGCCCGGATCGTCATCGCCTCGTCATCGCTGAGGTAGTCCGGGTCAAACGCCACATCCGCCAGGCGCCCGCCCGCCATCGCCTTGATCGCCTTTGCCTGCCACCGCCGCCGATCCAATACCTTGCCCGCCTCTACAATCTGCGCCTCGGTTGGCGGCATCGGCGCGAGTGGCTCGGGCTTGGCGCCCTGACTCACCGTGCGGGCATCGGCAGGCATCGGCCCATCGCCGTAGTACTTGGCGCGCACCTCGTCAACCGTGTGGTACTTGGCGTACTCCTGCTGCTCGGCAAGCTCCTGTGCGGTGTCCACCCGCCGCACGTCCTCAAACTCGCCATCCAGCCCGTCGCCATAGGCGGGGAGGATGTCGCTGTCAATCTTCTCGCTCACCGCCACGTGCTGCGGGTAGACGCACATCCCGAGAAACGTATCCTTGCCCGCCGTGCTGTTGGCCTCGGTGGCGTTGACGGCGAGGATGGAGGACAGCCCCGGCGCGAACAGATCGTAGATCTGCTCTTTGGTGAAGACGCGTTCCTCAAGGTACTGCGTCTCGGCTTGTGAGAGCTGGGTCGGTATCCAACTGACGCCCGAGCCAACGCCGCGCAGGCGCATCACGCGGTTGTTCTTCGTGCCGCCGTGCTGCTCCGACCAGTCCTGCTTGAGCTTGTTCCACGAGTCTTCGTCAATGAAGTCCTTGAACGCCAGAATACCCGCCGACTTGGCGTTATCCTTGGCGTAGAAGTTCATCGCGTAGCGCTGCCGCGCCAGATCCGCCCCGGCATCGAGCGCGAGCGCCTGGATCGGGCTGAGCCCGACGTAGCGATCGTTGGGGTTCCACGTCTTAAAGTGCACCACCTCCCACGGCTCCAGCGGCATCGGCTTGGCGGCGCCGTAGTCGTACAGGTAGCCCTTGACACCCATGTTGCCATCCGGAACCGGGCGGATCTTCGTGGCGGGGATGATGAAGATCTCCGCCGGTGCCATCTCGGCGTTGGCGCGGTTCAGCCACCAGTAGCAGTTACCTGCCCCCGCCCGCCAACTAAACGTAGCCTCAAGGAACTCGAACCGGCTCTGCGTCGGGTTGGGCCGCGCGAGCAGATCGAGAAACGGGTGCATCAGGATCGGCTTGGGGTCGCCGCCCGCCGTCATCTGGCGCACGTTATACGGCGTGGCGGCGCATGTCTGGCTGGCGATCTTGATCGCGATCTGCACCCAGGTTAGCTTGGCGTACAAGCTAATCTGCTGCTCGGCCTTGATCTCGCTTGGTGGGTCCCATTGCGTATCGGCGCGCAGCCGCCCCGGTACAGGCGCAGGCTCAGCCTTGGCAGATGGGCGCAGGGCGCGGGCGAAGACTCGGTTAAGCATGGTGATACCCCCTCAAAAAGCCCTCAATCAGCGCCGACACGATCAGCTTGACGCACAGCGCGATCAGCCCGACGAAGAACCCAACCATCAGGAACGGCCCGAGCAGCAGCCAGGCGAGCACGGTGAGCAGTGCGTCAAGGAGTGCCCTCACTGCCGCCCCCCACAGTACACACAGTACACCGCGTCCGGTGGTAGCTCCTCACGGCAGAGACGGCAGCCAAGGCGCTGCGTGGGGCCGGTGGCAATAGGAAGAACCCGACGAGTCGGCGGATCGCCGTCTGGACGAACGCCTTGCATTACGCGACGCGGCGGCGGCACCGGTAGTTTGTGTTTAACTATGCCCATTGCGCCCTCATAGACTATCCACCAGCGCGGCTCCTCTCGGCCTGTGACGCGCCATCACGCCGTAGCGCAGCATATCGTAGTCGTCATCGCCGCCGCGCCCCTCGGCGTCCGCATCGACCTTCAGCACATCCTCGGCGTTGCGCGGGCTGTGCACCATGCGCGTCAGGCTGTCGAACACCGCCCTGGCGCGCGGGTCGAAGAACAGCGAGGGGGCGACCTGCGCCTCGGGGTTGCCGAGCCGCTCCCCCACCGCCCGTGCGCCGTTGATGCGCTCGATCGTGGCGCGCTCCAGGATGTAGCCGCGCTTCTTGAACTTGTCGGCGATCGTCTCCGGGTCATCCCCGCCGCGCGAGGCCCAGCAGTCATGCCCTGCCACCACCGTAAGCCCTGGCTTGTCGATGCTGTGCGTGGCGAGCATCTCGTCCATCCGGTCGGCGTGCTGTTGCACTGTCCACTTGCTCGCGGCGTGGCGATCGACGCACCACATGCGCCCGTCCTCCGTCGCAGCAAACAAGCCCACACTCAGCGGGTGTGACCATCCGTAGTCAAGAGATAGCCACCAGTGCCGCCAGAGGCTGCGATCGGGCGCGGGCGTGATGTGTAGGTCGGCGTCCAGTTGCGTAAAGTACTGCCCCTCCGCGCCGACCCACCGCCCGAGCCGCAAGCGCTGATACCGCACGCCGGTCAGCGCGTCCAGCGTGGCGAGCGTCCGCACGCCCTGGGGGGTCACCGCCCCACTGTCATCATAGAGCGACGGGTTATCCTGGTGGCGACTCTCGTAGAACGTCAATACCCCGCTATCGCGCCTGCGGATGATCCAATGGTCCTCCGGGCCGGGGTTGCAGTCGCCCATGATGACGGTGTAGGGTGCCACCGCACCACGCCCCGTTGCGCGCGTCGTGAGCGTCTCCCAATCGGCATCGGTCAGTTCCTCGGCCTGGTTGGCGTAGACAATATCGCGCTCCCCGGACAGCACCTTGCCGGGGTCGTCCATCCCGCCCAGCCACAGCCGCGATCCGTTCGGGTAGTCGTACCACGCCGGGTTATTCCCGCCGAACGCCTGCGCGGGGTCGCTCCGCATCGCCTGGATGCGCGCGTAGGTGCGGAGGACGGTCGGGGCGATGGTGACGCGCACCTTGCGTACCAGCGCGCCCTGCGCCCCGCTGAACGTGCGCAGGAAGGTGTCGAGGTACCACAGGGTCGCCCACGTCTTGCCCGTCTCGCTCGGCCCGCTCAGCATCACCTCGCCGCCTCGGAAGGATTGCAGCGCAAGCGCCCCGCCTCGGAAGGTAGGATCGGCCTGTCGCGTCTGGGTGCGCCGTCTGCGCTCCCGCTCAGCGATTGCTAGCGCGAGCATATTTTGCGATGAGTGCATCAAGTTGCTCATCCGTCATCCCGAGGATCTGCTCGGGTGTCATATTCTCTAGCGGGTTGACCTGCGGCGCTCGCCCATAGCCGCGATCGCGCGCCTTGTTCTCCAGCCAGTAGCGCGCCTGATCCAGGTTGCCCTTGATCACCGCGTTGACTAGATGCCCCTCGGCGATGTCCGACACATACGCGGCGGCCTCGTCGTGGGCGGCGCGCACGGTGGGATACTCGCGCACGTAATAGGCGATGGCGGCGCGCGTCACCTTCAGCCTCCGGGCGGCGAGGCTGATGTTGCCGTTCGTCTCGCGCAGCGCCTCGATGACCTGCTCGGCGGTGAGCCCTTTGCTGCCGCGTTTATCGCTCATGGGTTAAACCGCTCCAGTATCTCGGCTCGGATATGCTGCGCGATGGCCCGCATAAAGAGCGGCGGGACGCTGTTGCCGATGCGATTAACTGCGCTCTCTGGAGAGATCCATCGATACCTATCGGGGAACGATCCGATCCGTGCCATTTCCTCCATAGACAGCCATCGTGCTTCATCCCAGTGCATCAGTCCATTGCCTGTTGTCTGTTCTTTTCGGATGGTCGGACACGCGTCAAGGGGATTGACCTTGAATAGACTGAAGTCCTTATTTGGACCGCTTGCCACCGTGCCATTGCGCCCCCTCGGGATCTTCTGCCAGAGTTGGCGCGCTCGGCTGGACATTACCCGTACCGACACTTGGCTTAATCCTTCGGTTGCCTCACGCACCGTTACCGGCCTCCCCTGCGCCCTCGGGTGGCTCGGCTCCACCCCTAGATCCTCCCGCACGCCGATGAAGATCATCCGCTCGCGGCTCTGCGGGACGTGGAAGTACATCGCATTGAGCAGTCGCGCCGAGACGCGGTAGCCCGCCGCCTTCAGCTCGCGTAGGATCTCGACAAAGATCAGTTTCATCTTTCCCTTGACCATCCCTGACACGTTCTCCATCACGAACACGCGCGGCTGTAAGCCCTTCAGCAGCCTGACGTACTCGCGGAACAACTGGTTGCGCTCATCGTCCATCTGGCGCTTGCCTGCCGTGCTGAAGCCCTGGCAGGGCGGCGAGCCGTCGAACACGTCAAGCTGCCCAGGCGCTAGGCCGGTCGTCTTCAGCACCTCGTCAACGCTCAGCTTGGCGATGTCACCGTGATACACCGGCACCTCGGGGAAGTTCAGGCGGAAGGTATCGACCGCGTTCTGATCCCACTCCACGGCCAGCAGCTCCCGATAGCCCGCCATCGAATAGCCGAGTGACGATCCGCCACAGCCCGCAAACGTGCTGATCACGGTCGGTGCGTTGTCGGCGCGGGGCGCGAGGTGCTGAAGCCACGCCGCGTCTAAGGTATCGAGATACCTATTTCGGGAAGCGGTGCCCGCAGTTGGGGCACTCGCAGTACTGGACATCATCGGCGGTACTCTCGTCATACTCTTTGAACTCAATATCCGGCGCAGCCCCTGCGAGGTCAGAGAGCATCGCCTGGAGCGCCGCATCCCCGGTGCTGACATCGCGCAGCAGGTCATCGAGCTTGGCGCTGTCGGTGCCTGCCATCGCCGCGAGCGGGTCAAGCGTGGCGAGGATCACGGCCTCCTCATCCTCACTCAGATCGACGTAGGTGATCGGGATCGTCGGCTGTCCTGTCCTGAGCGCCAAGGCGATGCGGGCGTGCCCATCG
>ERZ650311.1684-NODE-1684-length-10554-cov-6.538718_pt1 | contig 10554 bp, 7 predicted proteins | sample MGYA00376247_ERZ650311 | MGnify/ENA primary metagenome ERZ650311 (study PRJEB26733, sample SAMN07839324) | wastewater metagenome | biome: small river; feature: stream; material: water | place: USA: North Carolina | collected 2016-07-28 ... | reverse complement strand
GTGCATGTAGCCCATGGTGTAGAACTCGCCGATCGCCACCTCGCGGTAGAGCGGGTCGCGCGGCGTGGGTTGCCAGCCGTCGCGGAAGGCGCGGCTCTCGCGCACGAGGAAGCCACCGGTGTTGGGCGCGTGCGGCCCACCCTTGTCACCCGAGAGGAAGAAGTACTTTTTGGAGGGGTGGTTGGCGCAGGCCGTGCTCATGCCCTTGGGCGCGACGAAGTAGTTGGCACCCGTGACGCCGCGCGCCGTCATGCGCGCAGAGAGGCGGTCGAGCGTGCGCTCCATGGCGTTGTCGTCCTTGACGGAGACGGCGAAGTTGGCGATCTCGTCCTCGAAGATGTCCTCCAGCTGGCCGATGGAGATGTTGGAGCCGCTGGGCCGCGCCCAGCCGTCGTTGTAGGGCGCCACAACCATGAGCGCGTTCATGGCCATCCAGCAGCAGGTCTCCAACACGGCGTTGGAGATGCTGACGAGGTTGTGCACGTAGTTGCTGCGGCCCTTGGCGGTCTCCATGAAGCCGTGCTCCAGCAGCATGGCCTTGCCCCAGCGTTGCATGCTCGCCGTGTGCTGCGAGCTCGAGCTCATCACCATGCGCGGCACACCCTCGTGCGGCACGTGGTCGAGCGTGTGGTCGTCGTACTTCATGACCTCCCAGTTGATCTTCATGCCCGGGTTCTGCTTCCACGGCAAGATGTCGTAGATGGGGAAGAGGTCGGTGGCCAGGATGGTGCGTTGGATGATCTCCGACAGGAAGAAGTTCTCGCCCTTGTACGCATCGGGCAGGTCATAGTTCTCCACGGAGTAAGGGCGTGGGCCAAAGGCGCGTGGCGGCTCGCCAAAGTAGGTCCTAAGCCGCTCCTGGTAGCTCGGCTGGCCACCCGTGCCCTTGGTCGACTCGAAGCGCTCGCCCATCGTCGCGCCGAACGGGATCGTGTGGCTCGCCAGTCCGCGACCGTCCTCCGCCGGCGGGTGCCATCCCGGGCCGAACCCCGCCATGTTGGGGATGCTGTGAAACGTTCCGACGGCCGCGAGGCTGGTCATGGCGGGCCTGCTGTACCGAGCCCGGTCGTGTCACACCTATATCGATTTTGCCTTCTATTCGCCACGCCCAGGTCAGAAACGCGCACGTCGCCAGCACCAATAGGCCGTACAGGCAGTAGTCGCGCTGCACCGCTGTGGGTGGCGGAGGCAGATGGCGTCGGTGGCGGCTGTAAACCGGCAGCAACTCACGCGAGCGCCGCCGTCGGCAGCCGAACAGCGTCTGGCCGTAGGAGATCTGCTCGGGCTCGGCGTCGGGGTCCCCCCACACGTCGTCCTCGTCCATGCACGCGGAGACACAGACACGGGCGCGACAGAGACTCGTACTTTATTCGATTCGTGGCCGGTGCGTCACCAGCAAAACACGTGCGTGTGTGACCAGAGGAAGAGCCCAAAGGCAGCTGCCGTCACCAGCAGAGCAAAGAGGGACACGGCGGGCACGTCGGTCCATCGGTGCCACGCAGTCCGTCGCCGGTTGGTGGTGGGCGCGGGTGTCGGCAGCTGCACCGCCCCGGCCAGGCCCGCAGCCGCGAGAAGGGCATAGACAGCGGGGTGCGCGGAGTGGATCTCGGCCGTGAAGATCAGCGTGGGGAACAACAGCAGCGCGACGGCGGCCATCGCAGCCGTGCGCGCGCCCCGGTCGCGCCAGTACTTGGCTCCGGCCATACCAAACACGATAACTGTAGCACGGAGGAAGACTCCCACCATCAAGTAGCCCAGAAGCAGCGTGGCGCTGGCCACCTCGGCCACCAGTGCGCCCACCGAGGCGAGGATGGACACGAGACGCACCTCGGCGGCCTTCTTGTGCCTGCGGTGTGCGGACAGGAACATGGCGGCCAGCCAGAGCACGGCCATCGCTGCGTAGAAGCCGAAGGCCACCCACCGCCCGCTGGACGACATGCAACGCTCGTGCTCCAGCTCCGCAGTGGCGCCGCAGAGGTCCACGGAGGGTGCTTCCAACCCATAGACAGCCACCGGGCAGTAGGTGCCGCTGCCGTTCACCGGCCCACAGATCTGCAGGTCGTCCATGAACGTGCCCAGCTGCTCCACCACGCCGTTGCGCGAGAGCGCACCGGTGGCCAGGTACGGATTCCAGGGCCGCGTGCTGTCGATGGGCAGGCACACGGAGCCCGAGGCCACGTCGTCCAGGCTCAGGTCGGCGCAGTCGCCGCGAATCTGCCCCACTGGCTCGCCCGTGGCGTTCGGCTCGGTAAGCACGCACGAGTTGTTCACCACTGCCAACAGGCGGCGCCCAACGGTGGGCAACACGCGCTCGGCGAATGGCACGCCAGTGATGCGCAGCGTGACGTGGCTCTCACCCTCGCAGCGCCCGAACCACTGATACAATCCCGCCAACACACTGCTGTTGTAGCCGCACGGGATGCGCGTGTCGATCACGGGGCTCGGTTGCGTGCACAACGGACCGCACTGGCACGCCACGTAACTCAGTGCATTGGCCCACGGCGTGAAGTAGGCACGCAGCCGGTCCTCGTCTTCCTCGGGCTGCCGGAACAGCGCCTCTGCCGCCGCCAGGTCAACGTACGTGAGCCAAGCATGGGTGGCGCGCACGCCCGCGTCTTTCGTCTGCAGTGCAACGGGCTCTCTCTCGCTCCACACGCCGAACTGTGCGCGTGCCACGAACGCCCATGTGCCACCGCAGCGCGTGCACTCCGACTGGTTGCCCACCGTACCCAAGCACGTCTCGGTTGCGCGGCACTCTCCGTCCGAACACGTGATCTGTGCCTCACACTCGGTCTGGTTGGCACACGGTGCGTCCGTCCACGTGCAGCCACCCTCCCACGTGTCCGCGCACTCGGCCTCCGTGTCCGCCAGTTGACATGCCGTGCCGTTCCAAACACCCACTCCTTGACACCGCGTGGCGTTGGTATGCACGCAGACCCCCGTCCCCAAGCACGCGCGACACGGACGGTCGCAGGCAGCAACGCGCTCGCCCTGCACACAGCCGCGCTCGGGTTCCCACGCCACCACCGCGGGCAGGTAGGTGGCCGTGCAGCCGACGGGGTCACGGCGCTCGCAGCGCCCGTTGCGGAACACCGACTGGTCCCAGCAGACGTCCATGGACAGACTGCCCTGGCGCTGGCCGCTCATGGTGTCCAGCCGCCAACGGTAACTCGCCGCGGCAGGGCGCTCGGAGCAGAGGCCCGGGAAGTGGAACACAAAGTCGTAGCGACAGCCGAGGGAACACGTCTCCACGCCCACTGCCAACTGCGGTGCCATTGCGATGCCGTGGTACGTGAGGTTGACGGCCATGGAACCGGCGAAGGCCAGCACCGGCGACCCCGTTGTGACGCTCACCCAGAGCTGCAGCTCCGTGGCCATGCGCACCCAGGCTTCCGTCGAGGCCTGCACACGGATGTCCTGCGGCAGCGTGCCCAGCAGAGATGCGCGAACCGTCGTCGTGCCGTTGGCGCCACTGCAGTTCAACGCTGTGCGCGTGGGGTCAATGCAGACGGCGCGCGCGCAGTTGATGCGCTGCAACAGCTGCAACTCGCTCGCCACGCTGAGGTTCAGGGGCGGCAAGGAGGGCGTGTCGCACGTGGCATTCTCGCACCAGGAGACCGTGCGATGCGGCAGGGCGTAGGTCACGCGCTTGCCCAGAGGACAGGGCACTACGCAACGCGGCGCCGCGTCGCAGTGCGCGAGACACTGGGTGCTGTTCCATGGCAGCGTGCACGCGGTATCAAACACACCACCGCGGGCCGTGCAGTCGGAGAAGCTGCGCGATTGCACGCACGTGGCGTTGACGCGCGTGTCGCGGCACAGCGGACCGTCGCACTCGCCGCAGAGCGCGGGTTGGCTGCTGTTGGCGGCCTCACACGAGGTCTGGTCTGTGAAGCTGGCGTTGGTGCAGCGCGCCACGCCCACGCGCGCCCGCAGCTCGCGCACCCAGTCGCTCACGTTGTGACGCTGCACGCCCCAGCGCGCCGCCAGTGCATCGCGGTTGGGCAGCAGCCGCAACGCGCACGCCACCCAGACGCTGTCGGGCCGCGCGAAGGGAGCCGCGCAGAAGCCCGCTTGGCAGCGTGTGAAGCAGTCGCCGTCCACGCGACAGGGCCAGGTGCCATTGACATGGCGGCCGCACGCCGAGAGATTCAGGTCCATGTTGCCAGCCTCGCGGCGCAGCAACACGAGCTGTGGTTGCGCGTGGGGTTGCAACACCAGATCCATGCAACCCGTGCTGTTCACAGCTCCGAGGGCGCGGCGCACCACGCGCCGCGGCCGCGCGCTGCACGTGTCGGCGCGCGTGGGGAGTGTGGCCACCACATCGGCGCCAAAATCCGCGCGCCGCCGGAACTCCGCGTCGCAGTGGCGCCAGCGCTCGCTGTTGACAATGGCAAAGACAGCCGTGCGGCTGCGGTTCTGGATGGCGAACTGCAGCTGGTACGCCAGCGTGAGGAACTCGGGGCCCTGGCAAACGTGCTCGGGGTCGGGGGTGCCGTCACAGTCGGTGCTGACGTTGGAGACGGTGCCGGCGTAGAGGTCGACGCACTCGCGCACGCAGGTGTTCGTGCCGTTGGTGGCGAACAGACAACGCGCGTCGCCTTCAAAGTGCGAATACGTGTGCCAAAGCTGAGCCTCGGCCGCCAGCGCCGACGAGAGCCACAGCAACAGCCAGAGCAGCCCCATGCGGTTCCGCGGCGTGATTGTGCAGCACCCACCTGAGCGACACACGGTACCCTGGCCGCCGAGCACCGAGGAGGAGGCGTACGATATCACGTGGGCGGAGGCCGAAACGGTGCGGCAACAGCTGGCAGGCAAGCCCGTGAGTGTCTTCCACCGTGAACTGGCCACGGCGGTGGGCACTATCGATCGCGGCTACTGGGATGCACGTGGCAACCTTTGTGTGGAATTCACGCTGAACGGAAGCACCACCGCCCAGGCCATGGGCCACGACATCCTCAATGGACTCAAGCGCGGGCTCTCGTTGCAGCACAACTGGCGCACGCTGGAGGTCAAGGAGGTCAGCCTCACGGACATCGGCGCGCGCGACGGCACGTGGATAGAGCAAATGCAGTTGCCCGGGGATAAACACGAATTCGTCGCCCTCCCCTCACGACCGCGCCCTCTGGGTATGAGCGAGATCCCCCGCGACCCTGTGACCGGACAATTCATGTCTGCCTCTGCTGCCTCAGGTGCCCCCGCGGCCAACTCCGGAGTCGCGCCCATGGACACGGGACCCGCCCCGCCCGCCCGCGACCAAGCGGCCGCCGCATCGGCGCCTCCCGCGGCGGCGGCGGCGGCGGGCAGCGAGGGCCCCGTGGACCCGCTGCTGGCGATCATCAGCAACGAGACGATCCCAGTGGAGCAGCGCAAGCAGCTGATCGAGAACTTCAAGGCGCAACGCACGCAGGCGGCGCAAGCCATGCAGCAGCTGCAGGAGGCGCAAGTGCGGCTGGCCGAGAGCAAGAAGCAAGAACAGAACATGATGGGCGTCTACGTGGACACGGTGAGCCGCCTGGTCGCCATGGGCGGCCAAGACCTCAGGGCCGCCGGCCCGCGCGCTGAGGAGGCGATGGCGAAGAACGACTTCGCGGGATTTGCGGCCGCCACGGCCGACGTGATGGTGAAGGCTTCGGGCACCATCGAGAAGCTGCTCGAGTCTCGCAAGCGCGCCATGGAGCAAAGTGTCACGACCAATCAACTCATGGAGGAGTACCAGCGTTTCAATGCGGAACTGCGTCTGCCCCCTTCGTCCACCCCGGCGGCCGCGGCTGCGGCGGCCGTGCAGCAACAGCAACAGCAGCAGTTCGCCCCGGCCATGGTGGCGGCGTCAGGCTCCTACAGCGGCCGCGCGCCGGCGCAGCAGCAGCACCACGCTCCCGCACCTCCCCAGCCGCAGCAATCACAGTACCGCGACGGCCGCTCGCTGCTGCCCCCGGAGCTGCACGCGGCCTGGGCCGGCTACATGGCCACGCAGGACACGACGGTGGACGTGGCGGGCGTCATGGAGCGTGCGCAGAACGTGATGGCCCGGGGAATGTAGCCGACGCCGAGGCCGAGGCCGCGGGCGGTCGTGATTTCAATACAACCGTGACCACGTGCCGCGGCGTTGCGTTGGGCTGGGGCGTGAAAGACGCCACGCCCCATAATTGTTTGTGGAGCTTGCAGAGGTAGAGCACGGAGAAGAGGAACGACGTGCCCGCCGGCGGGCGGCGCGCGTCGGACGCCATGTATCTGTACCCGTACGAGGAGGTGAAGCAACTCGAGCCCTACTTTCGCACGCAGTGTGGCGGCTACCCGGGCGGCGACTGGGGCCGTCTGCTGCTGGTCGGCACCAAGCTGCCGCTCATGGCCCTCGCGTCGGTCTGCACGATGGTCGTGCACATGCGAAGCATTCCCTACTACGTGTTTGGCTTTGGCCTCATGCTGGCGGGTCTGCTCACCAGCTTCGTCGCCGCGCTGGACGCCTTGACGCCCGCGGACGATGCTCAGTGCGCCAACCGCGTGCAGGCGCGGCCCGACGACGGCGCCGCCATCCTGTGGTACATCTTCGCGTGGTGGATCAGCGAAAAGACCGTGCGCTCGCGTGCCACGTTCGTGCAAGGTCTGTTGCTGTTGCTGGCGGCGGTCTGGCATGCGTACGCGGACGCTCGACTCGGACTTCATTCCCCCACGGAGGTGCTACTCGGCGCGCTATGCGGCATGCTCACCAGCTACGCCAACCACGTCTGCCTCAGCGAGCACAGCCTGCTGCCCACCCCCCTCTCGCGGTTCCTGCGGCAGCTCGTGAGTCGCGTGTACGATCCAATGAACAAACCACAAACGTGACCCGCTCGGGCCGCAGCACGGCCAGCACGTAGTTCATCCAGGCGTCATGACGTGCGCGCACACACACGTGCGGCGCGAAGAAGGGCATTTCGCCCACGAAGGGGTGCTCGGCCACGTAGGGATCCCAGTCGTAATCGGTCTTGCTGAGGCCGCGCGCCACCGTGTCCACGCGCGCCTGGTGCGCCACGTCGAACAGTGCGGGCGCACGCATGCTGGTGTAGGTGCTCCACATGGTGTGCGCGCGCGGCCGCCCCAGGTAGGGATCGCCCACCAGAATCGTGCGTAGCCGGTTGCGCACGCGCGTGACCACCAGCTGCGCCACGAGCGCCGAGGGGAGGTGTGCACCGAACACCAGCACCACCGGTGTCGTGGACAGCAAATGCAGACCCAGTGGCTTCAGAAGGGCGATCTCGTTGCGCGGAAAACCGTTCTCGTTCGCCAGCTTGAGGAAGAAGGACTCGACGCAGGCGTGCGGCATCACCGTAGCCACGCGGCCGTGTGGCAGCTGCAGGTAGGGCTTCAATGCAGCGGACGTTGAGTCCTCGTCGATCCACGGTGTGTCGATCAACGTCACGCTGTGCGCGTGCTCCGTCGCGGCCTGGTGCAGATCCATCTCGTCGTGGCCGCCCATGCCATCGCGGAACAGCAGCAACAGCGGCACGGGCAAGGGCGGCGGCGTCTGCGTGAGCAAGTTGCAACGCACCAAGAACAGGCGCACACGCTCGGGGGCCTCGGGAGACAGCACGCCACCCACGCCAGGGTGAACGCGTTCCCAGACGTCGTGATCACAGAAGGTGCGGACGTCGCCAAAGGTGTTGCCCGCCACCGCCGCCAGCATGCGCACGAAGGTGAGCGATTCCGTGAGGTCACCCGTCACCGCGAATTCCCACAGCGACCAGGGGCCGTACTTGTGCAGGTGCCAGTGGTACCAGAGCCGCGCGCGGTCGGAGAGGCTCGGCTTGGCACGCAGGTGGTCGATGATTGGAAGCAGTGCGTCGAGGTGCTTGCGGTCCGGCATGTGCGGCGCACTCACCAGGCGCAGCACCGCGGGAGCGAGAGTGCCGCGCCGAAGCTTGGCCGCGTGCAGTGCGCGCAGCAGCGTGCGATCCTCGGGGCGCAGCGGCTCCGTGGCGGTCGTGCCCCAGAGGTTGACGACGGTGGCGTGCCACTCCACGTAGGCGTTGCGGGTCATGCTGTGGAAGAGGGACGTCCACTCGTAGTCGGTGCGCAGCGTGAGGGTGCCGTACTTGGAGAAGAACCCCAGGAAGACGAGCGGCCAGACGCAGGCTGCGTTGGGGTCGGGGCCTGCCTTGCGCTTCTTCTTGGCCTTGCGCTTGCGCTCCATCGCCTCGTCGTCATCATCATCCTCGTCATCGTCGTCCTCGTCGTCTTCGTCCTCGTCGTCAAGGTGGTTGGTGTAGTCACAGAAGCAGGGCGCCCACTTGTCGCCGCGCATGTGACCGTAGTAGCGCCGCACGCTCACCACCTGCGCCGCCGAGCCAGCGATCGGACGCGCCAGCAGTGTGAACTCGGGCCCAGCCTTGCTGCCCTGCAGCGGCCACGCGCGCGATCCGACGACCACGCACGTCAGCGTGTCGCACTTGGCCTGCGTCAGCAGACACGCACGCTTGCCCTTCCGCATGGGGCCTTCCTCGCTCTGCGGCACTGCCAACGCGCGCACCAGGTGCCGTGCCATCTTTGGGTGTGGGGACGCGACCGCGGTGATCAAATTTCATTGACTCAATGTGTCACACCAAGTTGGTGGGTTCCACTGCCGTTCTATGTTTCCGCTCGTAATACTTGCGAAGGCACTCGTGGACGCTCCTCTGGCCGGCGCTGATGGCCTTCAGCTCCTCCTCAGACAGCTCGGTCGGCCCTTGTGTTCCCGCGCCTCGCGCGAACGTCGACTTCCGCCTCATGCTTCGCTTCTGACGCAGGGGTCGCATCTTGGAGTAGGTCAACGTGGTGCTCTGCTGGCCGGGCCAGTCTTCCTCTGCCTCCGAACTCTTCTTCTCTCCCGTGACATGGAGACGCTGGAACAGTCCGCTCAGCGAGCTTGTCTTCCGCCGCCCTCCGCCGCCGTGCTTGGCATTGAACGCAGATCGCATGGTTCTGGTAAACGTCAATGGCACAGGCCTTCTCTATGCGCACGCGCTGACCTGCGGTGATGAAGGACGTGGCGCGGGCCGAGCGAGCGCTTTGGCGGCAGTTCTGCCATATGGTCAGCAGCGGCGTGCTGCTTTTAGTGGTGGTCTACGTGTTCGTGATGGTCAACCGTGTCTACCCCGGCTACCTGGCGCGCGCCAAGGACGACGCCGAGGTGCTGCGGCGTGACTTCCTGCGCAACTGCGAGGACTCAATCCGTACGTCGGTGGATTGTGGAGACCTGGTGCGGCGCCTCAACACACCCGTACACTGGCGCGCGGCCTCGGAGACCGTGGAGCACCTGAATGCCATGAACGCATGCGGCAGCGTTTGTGTGCACGCCGTGCACTCCATCATGAACATGTTGCCCATACTGGTGGGTGTGGTGTCTGCCCTCGTGCTCTACGCGCTCTGGCGCTACCTACAGCTGCGCGACGCCCGACAGACGCTCGAGATGTTGGTGGCGCAGAGCAAGCTCAACAGCTCAATCGACGCCGTGACGATTATGGGGGACGTCCTGCGCGGCGGCAGCAGCACCAAGATGGAATGAATGGGGTCGACTTTAGTCACGTGATACAATACGCTCTGTCTCTCGCTTGGGGTTAAAGGAACCTTCCCAGAGGATGTCGTTGCAGATGCTGGCAAAGATAGCCACCACGAAGAGCGAGACAAAGTTGCGGGCGAAGGCCCAGGCGTAGCCATTAGACACATAGGTCTCGTAGATCTCGATCATGAACTCTTGCAGCGCGATCTTCTCGCCATTCCTCTGGCGCAGTAGTGTCAGACTGTACAGCTCCGCCGACGTCCGAAAGCAGAAGAACATGGCAGCCACGAAAAAGGGAAGGACGAACAGCCGCGTGCAGCAATCGCGCGCCTTCATCGCGGCGTAGGTACGCAACGGATGCGCTTGAGGAATCGATCGGACTTCTCTTCCTCCGCACAGCACGATCCGCGTGGACACGCCGGGCAGATCAGATTGCGGCAGCGTCGGCACGTCCAGAAGCTCCCTCCAGGCACACAGTTGTTGTTGCTGCACCAGCGATGGACAAAGCACACGTTGCTGTGCGCCGTGAAGTTAGGCCCGTGGTCCTTGCCGTCAAAGAGCCGCTGGCTTAGGCACGGAGTTCGCACGAAGTCCAGCACCAGGGAAAGCACGTCAGTGGGGATGGCTTGCAAGGCGGACAGGTCCGCCAATGCCGTCAGATCCGCGTCTTGGTTCATCTGGGTCAATCCGTTACCGCTTTACCCGCATCACGTGACCGGCTGATCAGAGGTAACTGGCGAGGGGTCCGGTCTGCCCAAAGTCGAAAAAGTTTGTGCGAAAAAAAGTTGTTCGCCTTGCGAAGCCGAGTCGAATGACCCCAACATGGTTTTTGACGACCAGGGGAGGTCGGGCCGCCTCCTTGCCTGCGGCCTATGGGCGGTCCGTCCTAGTTAACTCTTGGGTGGCTGCCCTAATGAAACCTAAGGGGACTGCCATACAAACTTGATATGGAGGTCCAAGGTGGCAAAAAGTCACCCCGGTGCATTCGACTCCGTTTCGCAAGGCGAACAACTTTTTTTCGCACAAACTTTTTCGAC
>ERZ650311.1683-NODE-1683-length-10562-cov-6.631674_pt1 | contig 10562 bp, 10 predicted proteins | sample MGYA00376247_ERZ650311 | MGnify/ENA primary metagenome ERZ650311 (study PRJEB26733, sample SAMN07839324) | wastewater metagenome | biome: small river; feature: stream; material: water | place: USA: North Carolina | collected 2016-07-28 ... | reverse complement strand
GGAGGCTGTAGATGGTGCGCTTCATGCCATTTGCGACATTTCGTTCCATCTTTGTCAGTCGCTGAATGAACATGAACTGCCAACCCAAGTACAACAACAAGTGAGTTCTGTCTTTGAGTGTGGGGAAGAACAGGTAATCTGTTGGCGCAGCCTGATCGTTTTTCTGATGATATTCACGCAACTTGTCGTACACGACCACAGCACCCTGCATTGTCACAATGGGCTTGTCATGCTTCTTTGACTCAGGCAGGTTCAGTCTTAGATATGTGTGCTCACCACGAACCACTGTGACATGCTGATGTTGAAGGTTCTTGAGGTCAGTAGGGCGAATGAACGAATTCACCATGAACCTGATCATCCACTGAAGTTCGTTTGTAATGAATGTGAACTCATCAACTAGGAAGCGCCCACGCTTTTTCTGAGTCTGATTCAGTGCTTCAATTTGCTTGCCAATCTGTTGCTTGGCTGTCTTAACCAATGTTTTGTACTCAATCAGGCTAAAACTGCCTCTCGGTGTGTGAGCAACTTTGATGGTGGGGAACTTAGGCACATGGTGAATCAGTTGATGCTCATAGGCATGATTCAAGATTTTGCGTGTGGCAACTAGGTATTGCTGAATCGTGGTCGTGGATGACTCATTTTTTGTCAGGTACTGAATGAACTCATCCAACTCTTTGTACCCAATCGATTTCAATGCCATCTTGCCAAAGTAGGGGTTGACTGTTTTCAACACTCGGTTGGTAAAGATGGTTAGTCCCAACTTACTAAGTTCACCCCGTTTTGCTCTAGCTTGCTCACGGGCAATAGCTGACTCAACAACATCAGCAAAGACGGTTTCAGCGTCTTCACGCTCGGCAATTTGGCTTTGGTATAGCTCAGCTACTTTGATGTGAAAAAACTCTTTCGCGGCTCTTAAAGCGACATTGCGATATGAGGTTTTCAGACTCTTTGTGTAGACCCTGCCCTTGATGAAGCACCTGACCTGCCAAAACGGGGAGCTGTTGGTCTGATAGATGCGTAATTTGTGTGGGTAGTCTTTGATGGGAGAGACAGACTCGTGAATGTGAGAGGTAGGGTGCCTGCGTTGATTGAAATCATCGTCATTTGCTGAGTCTGTGAACTCATAGTCAAGCATTCAGACACTTTATTCTTGAACACCGAGCAGGACAACCGAGCTTCCTGAATATGTGGCTTGCTGACTGCCATAAATCGTCCCGTTACTTGACGATTAATCATCCGTTAAAAGGACAACCCTACCATCAAAAAAATGAGGCAAAAATAATTGTTTTATTCCATGAAGAACAGGTGAAATTTTGAACACAAAAAAGTGTTCAACTTTTTGCTTTACGGGAAAGGCGTGGGTTAAAAGTATCTATCGGAACGGTATCGGCACCGTGAAAGTAATTATAAAAGTATCGTTTGGGGGCCGACTGAGCTAAAGCGCCGAAGCCAAACATTATAGCGAGAAATTTGATCGCATTAGAAAACCAATGTTTCAGAGATACGTATTTTTTAGTACAAAACCATTGGCCGTTGACATTTGAAACAAGCGTACTGAGTGTTTTTTGTTCGATTGAAGGATAAATCAATTGAACTAAAGACAGGGAGATCTAGCTATTTTCTTTTTTATCTTTAGTAAGGTGTTTAGTCTTTTTTCAAAAGGCTCACAGAAAGCTCCTTCAACATAGACAAATTACCTAGGGTTGACACTCATCAAAACCATTTATCTTATTTCGAAAAACGAAACCATATGACTAGAATTGTTCCGGTCCTTTCATCATTCTTTCAACCATATGCCACTCATTCGCTATTTAAGCCTCGTTGGAGTTTTTTCTTTGCTAGCAGCATGTGGCGGGGGCGGAGGTGGCACATCAAATCAATCTGGTTCTAACTCTGAGCCTAACAATACCGCAGTGACAAAAAACGACAGCGTTGGTGCGGCCGCAATCTCTGTGCTAATGCTTCCTCAATAACAACTTAGGAAAACAATGAAACAGTTTCCATTAAAAATCATTGGTGCAACAGCCGTAAGCTTGCTGGTTGCTTCAGCTTTTTTTGTGTCTTCAAAAACAGTTGCCCAATCTACAACATCAGCATACTCAGGTGTTTGTGCTGGGATATTTAATCTTGGAAATGCTTATGAAGTGGCATTAAAAAATCCAAGCACTTATGATGATGAGTCAATCAATGCTTCAATAATGATTGACTTCTCTACAAACAAGATGTCATTGGCAGTCAATGAGATTTCAACTGTTAATGGAGCACGATCTTATAAATTAAAGGTGGTGACAAATAAAGATATGGTGTTGACAGATTTTGCTTCGATGCCAGGAACTAAAAAAGCAGTTGTGACATCCCCCGATCTCGGTGGGGCGGTAGAGGTCCTCATTATTCCTGTTAATTCAGGAAACACGTTACTCATACAAGGCCTTAGTTTTGGTTCATCTGGTATCTGCCAGAAGGTCTAATGTGATGAGTGATCTGCTAAACAGGTCCAATCTTTTTTAAAACAGGAGTGATATGTTCGGATTTAGATTAGTGCACATCAGGGTTCTTTCGGCATGCTTTATTTTGTTGCTTACGATTGCATTCGTTTATCACGGAGGCTTAAAAAAAGTAAATGCTGCTACTAACCCCTCCGGACTGACGGGTAAATATGGTTGCATGGTTAACAGAAATGTAAATGGATTCGGATCGATGTACAACAATTTAGATTCGACAAATACAATCGGCTTAGTAGCTACAGCTATTTTTGATTTCGATAAAAATACAGTTTCAACACTTAGTGGGGAAATTGCAAATTTTAATAAAGCGGATCCAGTTCTAAAAAACTTCACCAGTGAAGGAACTTTTACTGAGGTGGCCATCCCGACTCATAGCGGTGCATTTAAATCAACGGTAACACTCCGTGATACTGTCAGAAATAAAACTGGCACCATGACTTTTGTTTCTATACCAGTCAACGCTGGAAACACCATTCTGATAACTGAAATTAGCGACAACACTAGTAACGCACCATGGACTGGCGTTTGCCAAAAAATATGATGAGATTAGATAAAGTTTTTATTTATTTGTCAGTAGTCATTCTTTTCGCATGTGGCGGTGGTGGGGGTGGAAGTGGATCAGCGGTCATAACTGAATTAGCTTCTAGCGCAATTAATTTAGTTGCGGGAACCTCAGCAGGATCAGTGGTTATTCAAAACTGAAGCCATTAACTTTATGAGCAACAGTGGAGTCAAAAAATGAGAGTCAATTTCGAAATTAATATCAAAGTAATTGGATCGATGCTAATTGGCGCAATTGCTGCCGTCGGGTTTTTTCATGGTGTCAGCGTGGCGCAATCAAATGCGACAGGAATAACCGGTAAGTGTGCAGGTGTTGCAGCGGTGAACAGGAAGTTTCAAACAGTTGCCAATCAAAAAGCTACTGACACAATTTATCTAATTGACTTTGATACAAAAACTATGTATAGCCAAGTCAACTTAACTGATACTGTTTCTAATCAGGGCAGGGTCACTTATGTCACACAACAAATGATGACTGAGACATTCACTATAACTAACGGTGATATTCCCGGTAGCTTTGTAACAACAACGACAAATGGTGATAAGACCGTTGTAATTCCAGTGAATGGCGGAAATTCATATGTCTTTCAGTTTGTAAATGACAACATCATAGGCATGTGTCAAAAGGTATGAAAATCGCTATTTATTCGTTCGTTTTGAATCTAGTTTTAGTTCTCACCTCTTGCGGAGGAGGGGGAGGGAGTAGCTCAAGTGGAAACTCATTGCCGTCAGCATCCATACTCCAAAGGGCCGGATTTCTGACAGGTGTTTCTCCTGTACTGATGGTTAGTGAATGATTGGCTGTGCGTTGAAATTGCAACTCAAGCGAACAGTTACAGGATACTCAATTCACAGTCTTTGAAGCATCACGTATCTCCTCTAGTGCTTTCAACATGACTTGTCTAGCTTGAGGCTGTTTCTTTTGCTGTTTCAATTTAGACTCTTGAACGGATAAACAAACTTCTGAGACATATTTCTGAGTTGGAATGTCCGCCACAAAGTCAGTATATTCATACAGAATTGATACATTGATGAAATGATGAACAAGGTAAAAGTCATTAATTTAGAGCGCTCATTGGAACGAAGGACTGAATTCATAAAAATCAATGAGGGATTAAATTATGAATTTGTGAATGGCGTTGATGGAAAGTTGTTGAGCGAGGGGGATCTCAACAACAATCAAAACTTTATACCTCCATTACCGTTTCCAAGCCGAGGTGCCTATGGGGTCGCTTTATCGCACTTGAAGCTTTGGGAGTTGGCAATCAACAACAACACTTCACTAACAATTGCAGAAGATGATGCAGTCTTCAGAGCTGACTTCCAAAGCAAATCTCTTGAAGTAATGAGCCAATTACCTGCTGACTGGGACATTATTTTGTGGGGCTGGAATTTCGACTCAATCTTATCTATTGCAGCCATGCCTCATATTTCGCCATCTGTTATTCTGTTTAATCAGGATGAGTTGCGAAGAAATGTAAATAACTTTAGAGGTGGCAAAGGGCAGCCTCACCCATTCAAGTTAGACAAATGTTTTGGAATACCTGCGTACACAATTTCGCCAAAGGGGGCGGGTGTATTCAAGTCGATGTGTTTTCCAATGAGGAATTTCGAATTATTCTTTCCTGTATTGAATAGAAAGATACCCAATACTGGGATTGATGTTGCGATGAATAAAATATACAGCGCAACCAATTCTTATGTATCGTTTCCACCCCTGGTCGTTACCAAAAATGAACATGAATCAAGCACAATTCAACAACAAGATCATTGATCGATAAAACTTGAGGTTGTTGAACACTTGACTTTACTGTTGCTCAATCGGCTATTTTTTGAATGTACAACTGGTTTAGAGGTGCATGAAGAATTTTTATTTTCCTGCAGTAGATGTTTGAGAAAGCATCTATTGCAATTTTGGGGCATCTTATTGGGTCGACAGGGGCTCCAAAATTTTCTTGCCATAAATAGTCATCAAAAACCATGATTCCATTTTTTCTTAAAAGTTGATAACTCAATACCGCATCAGAAAGAACATCTGGCGCTTGATGTGACCCGTCAATATAAATAAAGTCAAAGTAACCTGACTTGTGATCCGCCAGTAATTTTGCAAGAGCTTTGCAACTATCCATCTTATGAGTGGTCAGATCGATCCTGTTTCTTGATTTGGAAATAGCATGACTTGTATTGGAGACAAATCTTTCCTCCACTGCCTTCATGTCTGCTTCGGCGTGCCCCCCTTTTTGATGCTCTACCCCACCTGTCCAAGTATCAATGCATTGAACCTCAATGGCACTTGTCTCGCCCAACTTTTCAATGATGTAGCAAGTACTAGCCCCTTCAAAGGAGCCGATCTCTAAAATCTTAGTTGGCTTAAATTGATCAAAGAGCTGGTCCCAAACATGTTTGTGGGGGTCAAACCATGAATTTGTAAATTGGTATGCTTTCATCTTGAAGTAAACTTTTCGATCGTTGGCTAACAATTGATTGAGTAAACTAGTGTAGGCCAATAAGGTGAGTGCGTTTTCTCGGTTTTGTGTCAATGGCCTCACGGCAGAAACGTCTGTTCAATAGACAAGACAAGCATTACAAAAAAAGACCGACAGTCAGCGTGAGTGTATGCGTTCGGTATCAATGCTTGAAATCGTCTTTGCATTCACCAAGAATAATTACAATCCCGACATGAGCAATCTCAATAAAGTTTTTTTCTTTGTTAAGGAAACTGCAGATTTTTTAGTTAAAGCGTTCAACCTACAAGTTGAGCGAGCAGTTCGTTTGGTTAAAAAACCACCTAAAAAACCCCCCATAAGTTGGGACAGCATCATTGGTGAAGATGCACACCGAAAAACAAGAAAAAGTGGCGCTGCGAACAGTCAAGACTTGGCGACGTTATCAAAAACTAATCGTCTTTTGCTCGAATTACCAATTGAAGTTTTTGAAGAACTATTGCGGCGTATCCAAGCAAATTTAATTGATGAAATTCAAGCTATACGTATGTACGAAAAGCTGTTTGACTGTGAAGTTTTAATTCTTCGGGGTCATGTGCATTTCTATCAATGCACAGATCATGAAAAAAAAGAAACCATTGACTACACCACTTTATCTGGTCGTTTGATACAGCTATTCTTAGAGCATCAAAAGGCAATTTCAGTTGAAGAGTAAGGTTGATTTCGAATGGCAATCTTTTTTTTGAACATGAAAGCTTGCAAGCAGTATGAGGTGGCTGAGTGGAGTGCAGCCAAATCTAGACTACCAAACTCCCATCACTTCAACAAAGCCATCACTTCACTGCTCGACTGATTGGCCATTGCCAGCATCGCTTGGCCAGCTTGCTGCAAGATCATTTGCTTGGCGAGAGCGGTTGATTCATAAGCATAGTCAGTGTCTTTGATGCGAGAGTAAGACTGCTTTGTATTGGTGCGCTCTGTTGTCATCACATTGATGCGCTTTTCAAGCACATTCATCACGGCGCCCAAGCTGGCACGTTGCGTGTTGACGTAGGCCAACGCTTTGTCAAAGGCATCGATGGCTTTGGAAGCGCCAGCTTGTGTGCTGATGTCAACTTGTTTGCTGGCGACGGCCCCCGTCACAGTGGATGGCGTTAGCTTGTTGTCTGCTAGGTCGTACACACCATCAGAAAATTGCAATTGCTCAATGTTGGTCACGAAGGCTGCTTGGCCAGCACCTTTGATCAGGTAGCCTCCATTGACGGCCTCAATTTTGTAGCTATTCCTCGCGCCATCGAATACGGCGGTGTCGGTGCCTGAACCGCCGTCAATGATGTCGTTACCGCCGTTGCCAGCAATTTTGTTGTTGGCTGAGTTACCAACAAGGTAGTCGTCGTGATGGCCAGCGATGATGTTTTCAATCTCGGCCAAAACATCAACACCAATGCCGGCTGAATCGCCTCCGCCTTGCGATCCAGCAACACCCATGTCTAGGTTGACAACAATTCCCGACCGCGCGCTTGAATATTTGATCGTGTCTTCGCCGCTACCGCCAACATAAATATCGTTACCTTCTCCGTTGCCGCCAACGATCAAGTCATTTCCACCGCCTGCTTGCACATCGTCATCGCCAGAACCGCCCGTGAGAACATCATCGCCTTCACTGCCAACCAATATATCTGCGCCAACGCCTCCCGACACAGCATTGGAGGGGGCAGCGTTCAAGATGCTTTCCTTGGAAGAAGAAATCTTGGAAGTCAACCCGTCAGAAGAAGCCGAGTTATTGCGTGTTGCACCAACATATCGGCGATAACTTGTGTCTGCTGACGACGACGCACCCGCACCGCCACCACCACCGCCACCACCACCTGCAGGCGTTGTCGATGACCCAGTGGTTAAATCCCAAGTTAAATCTGCGAACTCAAGGTAGCGAATGCCAGTGACGGTGTCTTGACCTTCGTTGCCAGCATTGTCTTGAATAGTCCAACCAGCCCCAGCTTGCGCAATCGTGTAATTGGCGTAGTTTCCAGAAAACACAGCTGTATCTGTGCCACCGCCGCCCGTCAAGCTGTCATTCCCCGCATTGCCCTTGAGCCTATTGTTGGCGCTGTTGCCGGTGATCGTGTCTGCCGCTGATCCGCCCACGGCGTTTTCAATGACTGCACTGTAAGCAATGGCAACGTTGTCAGCGCCCGTATAGAGAACATCACTCACCCTACGGGCGTTATTGGTGGTGGCAATGAAGTTTTGCAATCTGGCTGATGTGTCGCCGCCGTAAACGCCTTGGTAGTAACTCAGCTGATCTGCTTGGCTCCAATAGCCAATCGACGAGAACGCACCAGCATTCAAGTTGATGATGTTGGCTTTGGTTTGATTGGAAGCGTCGATCGTGTCTACACCACCGCTGTCAACAATGGTTTCTAAAATTTGCGGTGATGTGGTCCAGCTGTATGTGGTGTCTGTGGCTCGGGTGGTGGTTGAGTCCCCGTAGAGGAATTCGACGGTTTCCACGTCGTACAGCATGGGGGTGCTGGCATACACACCTGTCGTGAAGTTTGCAGTCCACCCACCCTGACCATCGCTTGCGACGCTCAGTATCAAGTTTCTGTCGGTGTTGGTATACGACATGAGGGTGTTGCGAATGTTGTCTACGTTCGCAGGCAAGGTCGCACCTGAAGCGGATCCACCAAACGGATGGCTCAAACCCAATGCATGCCCAATTTCATGCAAAGCGGTCATGAAACCATAATCGCCTTGGTTGAACGCTTGGTTGGATGGTTGTGTTCTGTCAAACCAAATATCACCATTGACGGTGCTGTTGCCAGGCCCAAACGCATAGGCTGCCGACCCGGGCCGCGTCTGCGTGTTGTCCGTGTAGGCCATACGCATTTCGCCAACCGTTGTGCCAGACTCTGTCACTTTTTCAAGTGTGATGGCGCTCGATTGATCCCATAAATTGAACGCAGTGTCCAAGCTGGCTTGAAATGCAATCATGGAGCTGACAGCCAAAGGTGGGTTAACGCCTCCCGCTGGATAATTCAAATAAGGAACGGGAGAGTTGGCATCGTAATAAGAGTAGCTGAGCGTTTCACCCGCCGTCAAATCCCATTTGCTTGCCATGCGAAGGGTCTCAATGTAAGAGACACCAGAGTTCTGCGTGCCAACAGCCTGAGTGACATTGGTGTTGTTCAATGCGGGGCCCGCCAAAGCGGATATGTCATCGTTGAGATCGCCTTTGGCCGCAGCACAAATAGGGCAGGTCTCGGCGGTGTGAACACTTTCAAAGATGGCACTGAAATCAACTTCTAGGGCAGCGATTTCACTGTTGGCAAGCTGTGGAAATTGTGAGTCAACTATGGTGGTGTCAAAGTACCGCTCGGTCAAATTTTCCAAAGGCGAATAATTCATCGCCACATCGGGCGTTTGGGTGTTTCTTGAGCCCAAATAATTCGACAGTTCTATTTCAAGATCGTGTATCTCATCGTTGATGCTGCTCCACGCAGGGTCATTGGTCGACAGGGAATTGAGTGTGTCAACGCGCGAGACGATGTCTTCCAGAAAATTGGCGATGTTGTCTAAGTCTTCCCGCGTCACTTGAACGACGCCTACCAGTTCGGCACTGCGTGAAATTGTGTCTCGCAACAACAAATTACCAAAATCACCGGTTTTAATATTGAACGCACTTGTAGTGGGCGCGACGTTTTGAGTACTAAAGTTCGTTGGCGTGGTCGTGTCTACCCGGCTCGCGCTCAGCCCAGCAAGGCGTTGCGTGAGGTATTGAGCCGTGTTGATCGTGTTAGACATTCGATGAGGTCGCAGAACTGCGGATTAATCATCGACACGAACAGCCTTTACTTTAACCAAGGCGCAACTGTTATTGCATGAGGTTTACGCACGAGGTCTGACTCAAACAGCTTCTTCTTCCACCAGCAGGTGAGGGCCGCCTCGGGCACAAGCATCCATAAACGCTTGACGCATGGCATTGCGCCTTCTGTATGCCGCCCGTTTTTTGCTTTCAATTTCTTCCATGGGGCGCGGTACCCAGTCGAGCGGCAATAACCAATGGTCCGTTCGTTTGTCTTTTTCGCCGCCTAGTTCCTGCCAAATGTGATCGTAATTCGTTTTGACCCTTTTGGCCAATGTTCGGGTGTATCCCGCAAATGCGTGGTCGTTATCGCTGACACCGACGATGGCATGAAGGTTCCAAGTTTTCGCCAAACTTTGCAATACGTTGAAAAGCAAATGCGATGGTTTTGTTCGCTCCATCAACAAGGTGGTTTCTTTGATGAGTTCAAGCGTATTTTTTTCGCCTTGAAAAGCGCCCACGTACATGGCATGGCCTGTTCCAGGTAAACCAATCAAATCGAGCGGTAACACAGTGAAAGAGGTTTTCATCAACACATGTCCATCAAGACTCAAGAAAGCTGCAATTTCACCTTCACGCCCTAGTCCGCGAGAAGGCCTGAGTTGCACCAAGAGTGAACGCTCTTTGACAGAAAAATGACAGACCGTTGTGTGGTTGACTTTGTAAAAGTGTGTGATTTGTTGACTTGAGTATTGCGAAAGAAGCCATTCGTAAAACGCCAACTGTGCCATCAGGCGGCGGCTTCCGTCTAGCCTCGTCCACAAATAAGAACGGGTGCATTTCAAAGCGATGGCTGGGTCTGCGTGTAGCAAGTCCAACAGTTGGTTGCTACCGAGGTAGTGCTTTAATTTGTCGACTTCTTTGCGAAACCAAGCATGACGCAGTCTGAACTTGAGCTTGCGTTTTAAAACTTGCAAGCGGCCACCTCTGGCGTCATCTACCAAAGAGAATAGTTCGCTTGCGTTTTTCCACATGTCATTTTGGCTATTGATATTGAATGCGACTGCAGTGTATGTGCAGGCGTTTCAAATAAACCGAGATGAAGAAAAACTATCGAATTTTTTTAAGTTTAATTTTGATGAGAGAAGTTTGTGTAGCGCGCTTTAAAACTTGTCATTTTGAGATGTCCACAAAGTGAAAGGCGACAAGCCCACCACCACCAGCACCACGGCGATCCAAGCTTCGGGT
>ERZ650311.1682-NODE-1682-length-10563-cov-12.377712_pt1 | contig 10563 bp, 10 predicted proteins | sample MGYA00376247_ERZ650311 | MGnify/ENA primary metagenome ERZ650311 (study PRJEB26733, sample SAMN07839324) | wastewater metagenome | biome: small river; feature: stream; material: water | place: USA: North Carolina | collected 2016-07-28 ... | reverse complement strand
CTGGATCTGCTGCAGTATCTTTAGACTCTTTTTTAAATTTAGGGTCAAACCATTTGCCTTGGTATATGCCTGCCGCGCAGATAAATTCAGCAGTTACTTCCCAGTAGTCCCTAGAAATGAACTTCCTGATAAGTTCTTCTCTTTCAACCACAATTGATAAGGTTGGGGTTTGTACGCGCCCTACTGTTGTTAAAAAGAAGCCACCACTTTTACTGTTAAATGCAGTCATGGCACGTGTGCCATTGATGCCCACTAGCCAATCTGATTCAGAGCGACAGCGCGCCGCATTTGCTAGGTTATGTAATTCTTCGTCACTTCGCAGTTTCGTAAAGCCGTCACGAATTGCTTGAGGGGTCATTGACTGCAACCACAGGCGCTCAATTTTTTGAGGCGCTTTTGTGTGTTGCGCAATTAACCTAAAAATTAATTCGCCTTCGCGCCCAGCATCACATGCATTAATTAAGCGATTGATGTCTTTGCGCTTAATTAGTTTTTGTAAAACCTTTAACCTAGCTTCAGTTTTGGCAATGGGCCTTAAATCAAAATGGGGCGGTATGACAGGTAGGTTCGCAAAAGACCACTTGCCTCGTTTAACTTCATAGGCGTCAGGGGCTGCTATCTCTAAAAGATGACCTACGGCAGATGAAACAACGAATTCGTCGCTTTCAAAGTAATCCTCATGCTTAGTAAATCCACCAAGTGCGCGAGCAATATCAGCTGCAACTGATGGTTTTTCAGCGATGATTAAAGCCTTGTTGGGCCCAGATTGAGTGCTAGTTTTTGCCACGTTAAAGACTTCCCGAGGGGTCAAATTAAATTAATGTCCTTTTTTTATTATTAACCGATAAATACAAAATTAGGAAAAATTTCAAAAAATTGGTGTTTAAACCCCTCGGTTTTAAGCAAAAAATCTAAGTTCATCAAATATATCGGAGGGCTTTTCAGTTAACTTTGCACCATCTTTAATAAGTTGGTGACAGCCTGCAGAGCTTAATCGTGAGATTGAGTTAGGGATGGCAAAAACCTCACGGCCAAGCTCGTTGGCAAATTTTGCTGTGATCAGTGACCCTGATTTTGTGGCGGCTTCCACAACAAGCGTGCCCAAAGATAGGGCTGCAATTAACCTATTCCTTTGGGGGAAAAAGAATGGTTTGGTGGCGGTTCCGGGTGGATATTCGGAGATTAGTAAGCCAATTTGATTAATTTTTTCAAATAAGGATCGATTTTTGGTTGGATAGCACTTGTCTAGGCTGGTGCCGCATACTGCTATCGTAGGAATCTTGAGGTTGGATTCTAGCGCCCCTATGTGCGCAGCTGAGTCAATGCCCTCCGCTAAACCAGAAACGACACAAAATCCTTGGTTTGCCAGTGCTCGAGCAAAAAATCTGGCGTATTTAAGCCCATGATTGGATGCTTTGCGTGAGCCAACAATAGCAATGCTGGGCATTTTTAGCGCCTTGATATTCCCAAGACAGTAAATTTCTTTGGGGGCATCAGGCAAATCTAGTAATCTGCTTGGATAATAGGGGTGTTTTTGATTGATTGAGATAATTGAGGGCATGACTAAATTGTCTGGAATTGTATTTTTTCAAGCAATCAGCAATCCCTGAACTTTATGTAAGAATTTTCTGAAATGGCTGTACTACCTATCCTTCATTACCCTGACCCGCGCTTGCACACGGTTGCTAAACCTGTGTCTGAAATAAATCAAAAGATTAAGCAGTTGGTTTCAGATATGGCGCAAACAATGTATGAGGCGCCAGGGATAGGTTTAGCAGCAACGCAGGTAAATGCCCACGTGCAGGTCATCGTTATTGATTTGTCAGATGAAAGAAATCAATTACAGGTTTTTATTAATCCAGAAATAACTTGGGCAAGTGAAGAAAAAAAAGTTTGGCAAGAAGGATGTTTATCCGTGCCAGATTTTTATGATGAAGTATTGCGCCCCTCCGAAGTGAAGGTTAAGGCTTTAGATATAGATGGTAAGCCGTTTGAGATTCATGCTGATGGCTTAATGGCTGTTTGTATTCAGCATGAAATGGATCACCTAAAAGGCAAAGTGTTTGTTGAGTATCTATCTTCACTAAAGCGCATGCGAATCGCTGGAAAGCTCAAGAAGAGATCTAAAGCGGGTGAGCTTTAATGCTGAGGGTGGTTTTTGCTGGCACACCAGAATTCGCTAGGGTAGCTCTAGAGCAAATTTACAGCGCTGGTCATCAGGTGGTGATGGTGATGACTCAGCCAGATAGGCCAGCTGGCCGAGGCATGAATTTGCAAGCTAGCCCAGTTAAGCAATTTGCACTAGAAAAACAAATCAGGGTTATACAGCCCACATCTTTAAAGTTAGATGGCAAGTATGCTGTTGAAGCGGCCAATGCGCTTAAAGAATTGAGCGATTGCGATTTTGATGTCATGGTTGTAGCTGCATACGGTTTGATTTTGCCGAAAGAAGTTTTTGAAATTGCGGAAAAACCAAAACGGGCAGGCTGTTTAAATATCCATGCATCGTTACTTCCCAGGTGGAGAGGTGCCGCCCCAATACACAGGGCTATAGAAGCTGGTGATGAGGCGACAGGTGTGGCCATTATGCAAATGGATTTGGGTTTGGATACGGGACCAGTGATATCCATGAAGCAAATACCTATTTCAGATAAAGAAACCACAGCGTCATTACATGATTCATTGGCAACTCTTGGCGGTGAAATGATCATAAATGCTTTGAATAACTATGAGCTTAATGGTCATTTGGTCGCCAAGCCACAAGCAATTGATGGCGTTACTTATGCTAAAAAAATACTAAAAGAAGAGGCTCGAATAGACTGGACAAATGATGCAAAGGGTATAGACCGAAAGATCCGAGCATTCAATCCTTTCCCCGGAGCTTCATTTGAAAAGGGCGATGCGGTGATTAAAGTTTGGTTGTCAGCCATTTCATCTGGCAACACTTCTTCCGGTGCCCCTGGAACAGTTATTGATATAAGTCGTGATGGTGTTGAAGTGGCCACTGGACTTGGCAGCGTTTCTTTGAAAGAGCTACAAAAACCGGGCGGCAAAAAAACCCCTGCCGAACAGCTTGCAAAGACTTTGGGATGGCAAGTTGGGGATGTTTTAAATTAACAACCCCTTGAATAAATCAACAATTACACACATATGATGCTAGAGCTATTTTCTGAATCTAGAATTCATACAAATTTACCTAGCGGAGATTTGCAAGATGTTTAATTGGTTTAAGACAGCCATATTGATGGCAGGTATTACCGCCCTATTTATTATTGTTGGTGGGATGATTGGTGGAGAGCAAGGCATGCTGATGGCGCTGCTTTTGGCCTTTGGCATGAACTTTTTCAGCTACTGGTTCTCTGACAAGATGGTTCTCAGCATGATGAATGCGCGTGAAGTGGATGAGGTCACTGCCCCCCATTTTTATCGCATGGTTAGCGAGCTTGCAACAAGGGCTGGGTTGCCTATGCCAAAAGTTTATTTAATCGAGGAGGATGCTCCCAATGCCTTCGCTACTGGTCGCAATCCCGAGAATGCTGCTGTTGCAGCAACCACCGGAATTCTTAGGATATTGTCTGAAAGAGAAATCAGGGGCGTGATGGCACATGAGTTGGCTCATGTGAAGCATCGGGATATTCTGATTTCAACTATATCTGCCACGATGGCGGGAGCATTATCAGCTCTAGCAAATTTTGCAATGTTCTTTGGTGGTAGAGATTCTGAAGGCCGTCCATCAAATCCAATTGCTAGTATTTTGGTGGCCATATTGGCGCCTTTGGCTGCCAGCCTGATACAAATGGCCATTTCGCGTGCGCGCGAGTATGAGGCTGATAGGGGTGGCGCAGAAATTAGCGGTGATCCAGAGTCACTTGCGACGGCATTAGAAAAGATTCATCGTTACGCTAATGATAGATCTTTTAATGCTGTTGAAAATCACCCAGAAACAGCACAAATGATGATCATGAATCCACTCTCTGGAGGTGGATTATCGGGTCTTTTTTCAACGCATCCGCCAACTGATGACAGAGTGTCACGCTTGATGGAAATGGCAAGAACTGGAACTTATCCTGTCTGAAAACAAACAACAAGGCGCAAGCCTATCTAAAGCGCTTTTTGAGTCGGCCAAAGTATTACAACAGGTTCAGGACGGCACATCTTTAACCTCCGCTATACAAATTGTTCCAACAGGTTTACGCCCCGCGGTTCAAAGTATTACCTTTCAGGCTTTAAGACGAGGATATTGGGTTCAAGAAGTTCTTAATCAATATGTCCAAAAAACACCGCCAGGTTTAACTCTCTATGTTTTATGGGCAGCCGTTGCGCTTGTTCCCGAAAAAGATCGTGAGCCAATGTACGCAACGCATACTTTAGTTAATGAAGCGGTCAACGTTTGTCATTTAGATAAAAACTTGTTTTATGCAAAAGGCTTGATTAATGCCGTGTTGCGCAGAGTTTTAAGAAACGAAAACTTATATCTAGAGATATCAGAAGATAAAAATCCCTCTTATCCTGATTGGTGGCTGCGAAAAATTAAACACGCATATTCTGAGAGAGCTCAAGAAATTATTGATTCTTCGAAGAGTCGGCCACCACTGACATTGCGCATTAACCAAAGACAAATTCCTCAAGGTGAGCAAGATTTATATTTGAAAAAGCTCCAAGAGGCAGGTCTTGAATATAAAAAGATTAACTCTATTTCTGGAATTCAATTAGGAAATGCAGTTGAATTAAAAACGCCTGTACCGGTCAATCAAATTCCTGGTTTTTTTGACGGCGCATGCTCAGTTCAAGATGCTGGAGCACAACTGGCCGGCTCTTTATTGCGTTTGCGAGCCGGCGATAAAGTTTTGGATGCCTGTGCTGCCCCTGGTGGCAAAACCGCTCAATTGTTAGAGTTGTTTGATGTTAACCTGGATGCATTGGAGATTGATTCGGTCAGAGCCAAAAGAATTCAAGAAAATTTAGATCGTTTGAAATTAAACAATGCTCGTGTTTTAGTGGGTGATGCATCAGAGCCAAAAGGTTGGTTTGATGGGGTGCAATATGATGCGATTTTGGCGGATGTGCCTTGTTCTGCGTCTGGCATCGTTAGAAGACATCCAGATATTACATATTTACGCCAAGAAGTAGATATTAAAAATTTGCAGGTGATGCAAAGAAAAATATTAACAGCTCTGTGGGCGCTACTTAAGCCAGGCGGCAAATTGTTATATGTGACTTGCTCGGTATTTCCTGAAGAGGGAGAGTTGCAGGCACGTTGGTGGTTGAGTTCTATGCCAAATGCGTTACGATTAGATGCCCCAGGACAAATATTGCCATCTAAAGAGCACGATGGCTTCTTTTATGCCCTGTTTGAGAAAGAAAAAAGTAATAACTAATACGCATGCATCAAATACTAAGGCTGATATTTGTAATTACATTCTCGATGATTGCATCGATGGGGAATGTGCGTGCAGATCAAATCATCTTTAATAAGGTTGGCCTTCAACAACAAGACAAATCTTGGGCGCTAAATGCTGATGTTGCGCTTGAGCTTAACCCCACACTTGAGCAGTTAGTTAACAAAGGGGTTACCCTTCATTTTGTGACCGATTTTTATGTCACAAAATCTAGGTGGTATTGGTTTGATGCTAAGTTGGTAGAGGCCCAGCGAGTTTCAAAAATTTCCTATCAAGCTTTGACTAATCAGTACAGGGTTACCTTGGGTAACTTTAGTTTTAGTGCGTCTTCACTCAAGCAAGCATTGATTGCTGTTAAAACATTAGAGGACTGGGTTGTGATTGAGCCTGGTCTTTTGGATCCTGCACAAACATACCAAGCATCAATACGCATGCGCTTAGATACGAACCAGTTAGCCAAACCTTTTCAGGTGAATGCAATTAATTCTAAGTCTTGGAATCTCCAAAGTGAGTGGTATCGCTTCGATTTTTCACTTAAAGCTTTGGGTGGGCAGTAACCATGCTGAAGTTATTAGCTAAACCATTTTTGGTTGGTATTGTTGTGGTTTTGGCGCTAATTTTGTTGAGCCTATTAGCCGTTGCCTCGGCGAACACCTCATTCTTTGATGAATATTTTGCGTGGCTATATGCTGCAAATATTTTGGTGGGCATACTTTTTCTTGCCGTCATTATTGTGTTGGTAACAAGTATTGCAATCCGTTGGCGACAAAAGTATTTCGGCGCAAGGCTTGTTGCTAAATTAGCGATGTTCTTTGCTTTAGTAGGCGTGTTGCCTGGGGCAATTTTGTATGGCGTATCCCTACAGTTCGTATCTCGCAGTATTGAATCTTGGTTTGATGTTAAGGTTGAGAGAGCGCTTGAAGCTGGCTTAAATTTAGGGCGTACAACCATAGAAACAGCCAAAGCTGATTTGTTAATCAAGGGTCGAGATTTAGCTAATCAGATTCAATCTGCATCAAGGTCTTCGGGAGAAGGTGGCTTGACTTTGGTGTTGTCGCGTCAGCGGCAGTCAATCGACATTCAGGAGGCTACTTTATTTACTAGCGCTGGCAAAGTTATTTCTAGTGCCAGCTTAGGCTTGAGCTCATATGTTTCTGAAATGGTGCAGGCAGATAAGTTACAGCAAGCTAAATCTTTGGGGTACTTTTCTCAAGTTGATGAACCCAATCAAGCCATTAACAAAACTTCATACACCATTAAATTAGTTATACCGGTTGTTTTAACGGGTTCAAATAACTTGGGCACATTTAATTTGCGAGAACAGTCAGAAGATAAGTTCTTGTTATTGGTTAAAGAGATGCCGGTAAATCTAAGTAATAACGCACTGGCTGTTCAAGAGGCTTATGTAGAGTATCAAGAAAAAGCCCTAGGACGAACTGGCTTGAGAAAAATGTATATCGGGACATTAACAATTACGTTGTTTTTGGCCCTGTTTATAGCGATGACTTTGGCATTGTTATTGGGCCGGCAATTAGCGTATCCCTTAATTATGCTGCTTAAGGGAACCAAAGCTGTTGCAGAGGGCGATCTTTCTCCAAAGCCTGAAATTAACACTGGCGATGAACTTGGGCTATTAACTAAGCAATTCAATGTGATGACTAGGCAATTATTGGAGGCGCGAAACTCGCTTGAGGATGCCAAAGCTTTTTCGGAAAGTGTTTTATCAAATTTGACTGCCGGTGTATGTGTTTTGGATGCCAACTATCAGTTGGTTATCTCAAACCCGGGGGCTTCTAGAATTTTTGGCACATCTTTAGATCATTTAATTGGAAAAAATTTGGGCCATCTAGATAGGCTGCAAAAATTTGAGGTAGCCATTAAAGACGCGTTTAATGAACACAAGATTTCTAGTATTGATGATTCGGAGCATTGGCAAAAGCAAATTATTCTAGATGACCCCGTAGCCTTAGATGCGCAGCATGAAAATGGAATTACTCTACTAGTTAGGGGAACAACGTTACCGAGCAATCTACATATCATCGTGTTTGATGATATTTCTGAGGTGGTCACAGCGCAGAGATCAATTGCCTGGGGAGAGGTTGCAAGACGATTGGCTCATGAGATTAAAAATCCATTAACACCAATCCAACTATCTGCAGAAAGAATGCAGCTCAAGTTAAAAAACCATTTAGACGCTACTCAACAAGAGTTTTTAGAGCGTAGTACCTCAACCATTGTGACGCAAGTTCAGGCCATGAAACAAATGGTGAATGATTTCAGAGATTTTGCTAAAACTCCAGAAGCTAACTTGCAAAGTTTGTCAGTTAATAATTTGGTAATCGATGTTTTGGGGCTTTATGAAGGAAGCCCTGTTAAGGCCGATTTGGATGCATCTTGCCCATTAATATTGGCTGATGCAACTCAGATCAGGCAGGTGGTGCACAATTTAATTCAGAATGGTATTGATGCGAGCGTTGAGGCGCATCAAAACAATCAGTTTTCAATATTGGTAAAAACCGAATTTTTGCCATATCCTGCAAGTGCTAATGCTGGGGCAGGCATTGTTAAGTTAAGCATATTGGATGCGGGCACTGGTTTTGCCCCAAGAATTTTAAGCAGAGCTTTTGAGCCATATGTGACTACGAAGGCTAAAGGAACGGGTTTGGGTTTAGCCATGGTTAAAAAGATTGTCGACGAACATGGTGCCAGAATTGAGTTGCGAAATCGCACAAAAGAAAATCAAGTTGTGGGCGCAGAAGTGTCTATATATTTCAATCAACTAGTAGAGTAAAGTAAGTTATGGCAAGTATTTTGGTTGTTGATGACGAGATGGGCATTCGAGAATTGCTCAATGAAATTTTGACCGATGAAGGTCATTCTGTGGTGTCTGCGCAAAATGCTCAAGAAGCCAGAAATGCCAGAGAGAACCTAGAACCAGATTTAGTTCTCTTAGATATTTGGATGCCTGATGTTGATGGTGTAACTCTTTTAAAAGAGTGGTCTACCAATGGTCAGCTTACTATGCCTGTGGTCATGATGTCTGGCCATGCAACGATTGATACAGCCGTTGAAGCCACAAGAATTGGTGCAGTTAATTTTTTAGAGAAGCCAATTGCTTTACAGAAATTACTTAAAACAGTTGAGCAGGCCCTAGAAAAAGCACCCCCTAAAGATTTGTTTGCTACGCCAACCAAGTTAGAGCCTCAACCCATAACGACAACAACTTTAAAATCACAGGAAAGTTCAGCGCCTCCAGCAGTAGAAGCCGAGACATTTAATCTTAGTTATATTGATTTGCCCTTGCGGGAAGCCAGAGATTTATTTGAAAAAGCTTATTTTGAGCATCATCTGGCCCAGGCTGCAGGCAGTATGACAAAAGTTTCAGAAAAAACTGGCCTAGAAAGAACCCATCTATATAGAAAACTAAAAGCATTGGGTATTGATGTTGGTAACTTCAAGGGCGATTAATCCAGATTTTGGGGTTTAATCAGAGGTTTCGTATATAATCCTCGTTCTTGGCCTGGTAGCTCAGTCGGTAGAGCAGAGGATTGAAAATCCTTGTGTCGGTGGTTCGATTCCGCCCCGGGCCACCAAGAATCTATAAACCACCTTCGGGTGGTTTTGCTTTTTTGGCGTAAAGTAAACATGGTGAGAATTAAAAAGGGTTCACTATGTCAGCAAATACACCAACACAACAAGAATTAAAAATATTAGAAGGCTTGCGAGAGCATCGACGCAAGCATCGACAAGGATATCCCCATCAAGCGAAATTACATATTGATGGTCCATCTGACTTAACGGTTGGTCAAAAAATAGCAGATCAAGTAGCTAAGGTAGTTGGCTCTTGGAAATTCATTGTTGGCCAAACCATTTGTATTATTGGTTGGATATCATTCAACTCAATTAATAATAGCCAGTGGGATCCTTACCCTTTCATTTTGTTAAATTTGATTTTGTCTTTTCAGGCAGCCTATACCGCCCCTGCAATTATGATGAGCCAAAATCGGCAGGCTGATGTAGATCGTCATCAGGCTAATAATGATTTTGAAGTTAACGTTAAGGCTGAGCTAGAAATAGAATTGTTGCATCAAAAAATCGACATGATGAAAGAAAAAGAGTTGGCCATGTTAATTGCAACCGTTCAAGAATTAAGTGAAAAAATTGATAGTAAAAAATAACGAATTACCAATAATTATTTAATTAATAGAGAACGTTAATTTGAATAAATCTCCCAAAGTAGTTGTTCTAGGTGCCGGATCGGTAGGTTGTTTTTTTGGCGGAATGCTTGCAAGAGCAGGCCATGATGTAACTCTGATTGCAAGGGTCAATCATGTTGAGGCTATTGCCAAAAATGGTTTGTACATGGATTGCCTGAGCTTCCAAGATTATGTACAAGTTAAAGCTCAGTCACACTACCAATCTCTGAGTGACGCTGATATTGTTTTATGTTGTGTGAAATCGCCAGATACAGAGATCGTCATCGAGGAGGTTAAGCAGTACTTAAATAAAAGTGCTGCGATATTAAGCCTGCAAAATGGAGTTGACAATGCAGAACGAATTGCAAAGCTGGTAGATAACCCAACTTATCCAACAGTTGTTTATGTTGCAACCGCAATGGTTGGCCCTGGAAAATTAAAGCATTTCGGTCGCGGTGAGCTTGTTCTAGGGGCATTGGGCAATAACTCAAGTGAGCTAAATTTACTGTCTGATTTTTTTCAGAAATCAAACATACCTTGTGAGGTATCTAGCAATATTAGAAAAGCCCTTTGGCTTAAGTTTTTAGTTAACTGTAGCTACAACGGTATTTCTGCCATTGGTCAAATTCAATATGGAAAGATGGTGAGTACTCCAGAGGTTGTTAATCTCATCAATCAAATTACACAAGAATGTTTGATGGTTGCCGAAAAAGAGGGCGTCATGATTACTTCTACAGAAGCAAGTCAGGCGAACCATGCAATTGGTGTGACCATGTCAGGTCAAAAATCATCTACTGCACAAGATTTGGCAAAAGGTAAGCTTACTGAGATTGACTACCTGAATGGTTTGATTGTTAGAAAGGCTGCAGAGTATGGTTTGAGTACGCCCGCAAATCAAGCGGTTTATGCCCTGGTAAAAATGCTAGAAAAAAATGGTATCAATATCATCAGTCAATAAACCCATACTG
>ERZ650311.1681-NODE-1681-length-10565-cov-5.217127_pt1 | contig 10565 bp, 6 predicted proteins | sample MGYA00376247_ERZ650311 | MGnify/ENA primary metagenome ERZ650311 (study PRJEB26733, sample SAMN07839324) | wastewater metagenome | biome: small river; feature: stream; material: water | place: USA: North Carolina | collected 2016-07-28 ... | reverse complement strand
TGGCAAATATGAGCTTGGCATTGCCCCTGATGCTGTTGAGCAGATCATTCGCCCAACTGGCTTGGTTGACCCTGAGATTGTGATCAAACCGAGCGCTGGGCAAATCGACGATTTGCTCGAAGAAATTCGCGTTCGCACGGCCAAGGACGAGCGAATTTTGGTCACTACTCTGACTAAGAAAATGGCCGAAGAGTTGACCGACTTCTTGACCGAAGCAGGCGTGCGGGTGCGCTATTTGCACTCCGATGTCGACACCCTGCGCCGTGTTGAGCTGCTGCGCGAGCTGCGCCAGGGCATTTTTGATGTGCTGATCGGCATCAACCTGCTTCGCGAGGGTCTTGACTTGCCCGAAGTTTCACTGGTGGCAATTCTCGATGCCGACAAAGAGGGCTTCTTGCGCTCAACAACCTCATTGATTCAAACCATCGGCCGCGCCGCTCGAAACATCAATGGCGCGGTGCACATGTATGCCGACAACATCACCGACTCAATGAAGCGGGCGATTGAAGAGACCGATCGCCGCCGCGCCAAGCAGGTGGCCTATAACCTTGCCAACGGAATCGACCCGCAACCGCTGCGCAAGAAGATTGCCGACATCACCGATCAAATTCTGCGCGAAGAAGAAGACACCGCTGCATTGGTTGAGCAGCTTTCTTCGCGCGGCAAAAAGCGCGGGGGTGCAGGCGCCTCGAATTCAACTCGCGACAAGAGCAAGAGTCACCAAGAGGTCTTAGGTGGCGTTGCAGAGCGAGCCAACTCAAGCTTGAGGCCTCGACTAAATCTGGCAAAAGCTGGCCAGCAAGAAATTCTTTCGGTGATTCTTGAGTTAGACGAACAGATGAAGGCGGCTGCGCTCGAGTTGCAGTTTGAGCTGGCTGCTCGCCTTCGCGATGAAATTTCTGAACTCAAGCGCAACCTGCGCGACCTCGAGCGTCACGGCTAGTTAGGCTTTCTCAGTGTCTATTACTCAGATCAACCACAATGACAAATTAATAGTTAAGGGTGCCAGGGTTCACAACCTCAAGAACGTGAACCTCGAGATTCCTCGCAACGCGATGGTTGTATTCACGGGCCTCAGTGGCTCAGGCAAGTCTTCACTTGCGTTCGACACAATCTTTGCCGAGGGGCAGCGCCGCTATGTCGAATCTTTGTCGGCCTATGCGCGCCAATTTTTGGGTCAAGTTGACCGACCAGACGTCGACTTTATCGAAGGTCTAAGCCCAGCAGTTTCAATTGATCAAAAATCAACCAACCGCAACCCGCGATCCACCGTGGGCACCATCACTGAAATCCATGACTACCTGCGCCTGCTCTGGGCTCGCATCGGTGTGCCTTTTTGCGCAACCTGTGGCGAAAAAATCGTCAAGCAGACCCCGCAGCAAATTGTCGATCAGCTAATCGAGCTGGGTGAAGGAACCCGGTTTCAAATTTTGGCACCGGTGGTTGATCAAAAAAAGGGCGAGTTCGTCGACCTCTTTGCCGAGCTCAATGCTCAGGGTTTTGCTCGAGCCGTGGTTGATGGCGAAACCATTCAACTCGCCGACGCAAAGCCGCTAAAAAAGACTTTCAAGCACGACATTTCGGTGGTTGTCGATCGCCTCGTGATCAAGGCAGACATCGCTGGCCGTTTGGTTGACTCAGTCGAAACCGCTCTCAAACTAGCCGGCGGTCGCATTTTGATTGACTTCGTTGATCTGCCAGAGGGTCAGGGCCGCACTCGAGTCTTCAGCGAAAAAATGTCTTGCCCGAACGAGCACCCGCTCTCGCTAACCGAAATCGAACCGCGCACCTTCTCGTTCAATGCGCCTTTCGGTGCTTGCCCGGCCTGTGCCGGCCTTGGCACGAAGATGGCCGTTGATGCTGACCTAGTGATTGGCGACCCCGATGCCAGCTTGAACGGTGGCGTGATTCTGCCTTGGTCGACGCCAGGCAAGGGTCTCTATCACTACTTTTCGCGCATGCTCGAGGGCCTAGCCAGCGATCTTGAATTTTCTATGGACACACCCTGGAACCAACTGACAGCTGACCAGCAAGAGGCGGTGCTGCACGGCAACAACTTTGATGTGCAGGTCAAGTGGAAGAACCGCTACGGGCGCGAGCTGCGTTATGCCACCGGCTTTGAGGGCGTGCTTGCCTACATTGAACGCAAATATCTCGAGTCTGAAAACGACTACGCGCGTGCAAAATGGTCGGGCTTTTTGCGTGAGGTCGACTGCCCGGGCTGCAATGGCGCCCGTTTGAAACCAGAGGTGCTTGCGGTGAAGGTAGCCGAAACCTCGATTGCCGAAGTTGCAGCGATGAGCCTGCGCGACTGCTCCGCATTCTTTGAGAAATTAGTGCTTGAAGAGCGCGATGTGAAAATCGCAGCCCAGGTTCTTCGTGAGATCAAGGCGCGACTCGACTTTTTGCTCGACGTCGGGCTTGACTATCTGAGCCTCGAGAGAGCCGCCGCAACACTTTCAGGCGGCGAGGCACAGCGAATTCGACTTGCCACTCAAATCGGTTCAGGGCTGACCGGAGTGTTGTACGTGCTTGACGAACCCAGCATCGGCCTGCACCAACGCGATAACCGTCGTCTGATCGAAACCCTGATAAAACTTCGTGACTTGGGCAACACACTGCTGGTGGTTGAGCATGATGAAGACACGATCAAAGCCTCAGACTGGATTGTCGATGTGGGCCCTGGCGCCGGAGTCAACGGTGGAGAAATTGTGCACTCTGGGCCATACGACGCTCTAATCAAGAATGAAAATTCGATTACCGGTGCATTCGTTGCCGGCCGCGAAAAGATTGACACGCCAAAAAAGCGACGCCCGATTGATAAATCTCGCGTTATCAAGGTGGTTGGTGCTCGTGAAAACAACCTTAAAAACGTCGACGCTGAGTTTCCGCTGAGCGTCTTAACAGCGGTCACCGGCGTCAGTGGTTCGGGCAAATCATCGCTGGTCAACGATGTTCTGTATGAGGTTCTGGCCAACTCGCTCAATGGCGCCAAGGGAGTAGCCGGCAAGCACACTCGAGTCGAGGGCCTTGAACAGCTCGACAAAGTTGTGCACGTTGACCAAAACCCAATCGGTCGAACTCCGCGTTCGAACCCGGCAACTTATACGGGTGTTTTTGATCACATTCGCAAATTGTTTGCTGAGACCCAAGAGTCAAAAGCCCGCGGCTATCAGCAAGGTCGATTCTCGTTCAATGTCAAAGGTGGTCGCTGCGAGGCCTGCAGCGGAGACGGAACACTGAAAATTGAAATGAACTTCTTGCCCGATGTATACGTAGCCTGCGAAATTTGTCACGGCGCGAGATACAACCGCGAGACCTTGCAGGTGCTCTACAAGGGAAAAAACATTGCCGAAGTGCTCGAGATGCCGATCGCCGAAGCAGCTGAATTCTTTGCCCCAATTTCGGCCATTGCTCGCTATCTTGAAACACTGGTTGAGGTTGGCCTCGGTTATGTGCGCCTTGGTCAGTCGGCAACAACTCTTTCTGGTGGCGAGGCTCAGCGCGTCAAGCTGGCCACCGAACTGCAGCGCCGCTCAAACGGCCGCACCATCTATGTGCTCGACGAGCCAACCACCGGTCTTCACTTTGAAGACGTCCGCAAGCTACTGCACGTGCTGAACGGCCTAGTCGACAAGGGCAACACAGTGATTGTGATTGAGCACAACCTCGACGTCATCAAATCAGCTGACTGGATCATCGACATGGGCCCTGAGGGTGGCGCCGGTGGTGGCCAAATAGTTGCTATCGGAACCCCAGAGGCGGTTGCCGACAACAAGAAATCTTTCACCGGTTCGTTTATCAAAGAAATCTTGACTCATGGCTAACCAGCTCGCCTGGCGCCCCAAGACCAGTGAGATTCCGACTGATCCTGGTGTTTATCGTTGGCTAGATGTCAATGGGCGAGTGCTCTATGTGGGCAAAGCAAAGAATTTGCGTGCTCGACTTTCGAGTTATTTTGCGCCATTGGATAGCCTGCTTGAACGCACCCGACGCATGGTCACAACTGCGGTTGATGTTCAGTGGACCATCGTTAAGACCGAGTATGAAGCGTTGCAGCTCGAATTCACCTGGATAAAAGAGTTCGATCCGCCATTCAATATTCGATTCAAAGACGACAAGACATATCCATACCTGGCAATTTCAATGTCAGATGAGATTCCTCGAGTTTTCATCACTCGCAATCGTGAACTCAAGGGGGTCAAATATTTTGGTCCTTATACGCAGTCTTGGGCGATTCGCGAAACTCTCGACACCCTGCTAAAGGTTTATCCGATTCGCAGTTGCTCAAAGGGTGTTTTTAACGCTGCCAAGCAGGCCAACCGCGCCTGTCTGCTCGCCGACATAGCTAAATGCAGTGCGCCTTGTGTTAGCCGAATTGATGCCGCCGAGCACAAAAAACTAGCCAAGCAATTTGCCGAATTCATGGGCGGCTCAGACACTTCGCACATTGAGGTTTTGCGCGACCGAATGTTTGCGGCTTCAGCGCAGCAGCAGTATGAACTCGCAGCTAAATTGCGCGACAACGTTGATGCGCTTGAGACAGTGCTCGAAAAAAGCACCGTGGTATTCAGCGACCAAACCGATGCCGACTTGTTTGCTATTGCCGACGATGAGCTTGCTGCGGGGGTCAGCCACTTTGTGGTTCGCGGTGGTCGAATTCGCGGCGCTAAGAACTTCATTCTCGACAAAGAACTCGAGCGAGACCTTGGCGAGATTGTCGAATACGTTCTGCAGAGCACCTATGCACCGAATTCCTCGGTCGAGGCTGTCTCGATTCCTAAAGAAATCTTGGTTCCGGCACTGCCTGAAGACCATGAAGCTCTAGCCAAGTGGCTGGGTGAAATTCGCGGCTCGAAGGTTGAGCTTCGAGTGGCTCAGCGCGGCGATAAGGCCGCACTGGCCGCCACCGCAGCCACAAATGCCAAACACGCACTGAACAACTACAAACTCAAGCGCACCAGCGATTTCACCGCTCGAGCCGACGCGCTGGCTGCAATTCAGTCGGCTCTTTCAATGCCAGAGGCACCCCTGCGAATCGAATGTTTCGACGTCTCTCACCTGGGTGGCACCAACGTGGTTGCCTCAATGGTTGTTTTCGAAGACGGATTAGCGAAAAAAGATCAATACCGACGGTTTTCGATTGAGAACACCACTGACGACACCGAGTCGATTTATCAGGTGATTTCTAGGCGTGTGAAATATCTGCGCGACCCAGATCAAGACCCGAACCCAGAAGATGCCGGTTCAAACAAATTTAGCTATCGACCGAATTTGCTGATTGTTGATGGCGGTCAACCGCAGGTCAATGCAGCCGCTAAAGCGATTGCCGATTCTAAAGTCGAGGGTTTGACTGTGGTTGGCCTGGCCAAGCGACTCGAAGAGATCTGGTTGCCACACAGCGATTATCCGATTATTTTGCCTCGAGCAACCGACGAGCTCTTCTTGCTTCAGCGCATTCGCGACGAGGCTCACCGCTTTGCAATCACCTATCAGAGGCAAAAACGCAGCAGCGCAATTGCCAGCCAACTGGGTGAAATCGAAGGTCTTGGGGCCAAACGCGTTGCAGCGTTGCTGCGCCATTTCGGCTCAGCAAAAAGACTTCGGATGGCCACGCTCGGTGAGATTTCGTCAGTGGTCGGAATCGGCGATGTTTTGGCTTCGCAAATTCTGGAAAAACTAAACCCAAAAAGCTAAACATCGGCGTGTCGCACTCGACTAGACTCTGGATAAAACCGGCAGTAGGGGGAGTAGTGAGCGCAGAAAATAAGGCTTCGCGCGCTGTTCGCCAGCACGAACTTCTGATTGTCACCGGCATGTCGGGCGCTGGCCGCTCAACCGTCGGAAACGCCCTCGAAGACCTAGGCTGGTATGTAGTCGACAACCTGCCGCCACAGATGCTTGGTCCAATTGCAGACCTGTTCACTCTGGCCAAAAACCCATTGCCTCGATTGGCAGTTGTCATCGATGTTCGCGGTGGCGAGTTCTTTGACGAACTTCACGAGCACCTAAATCTGCTTCGATCGCGCGACGTCAATTTGCGGTTGCTATTTCTAGAGGCTGCCGATGCGGCTTTGGTGCGTCGATTTGAAAACGTGCGCCGACCTCACCCGCTTCAGGGCAACGGAACAATTCTTGACGGCATCGATGAGGAGCGCACGCGTCTCTTGTCGTTGCGTGAATCAGCAGATGTGATTATCGACACGAGCGACCTAAATGTGCACCAGCTGTCAAACAAAATCTCTGATGCATTCTCGCTGGCCCAGAGTCGCAAACTTCAAGTCAATGTGATGAGCTTCGGTTTCAAATATGGCCTGCCGACCGATGCCGATTTGGTTGCCGACGCGCGTTTTCTGCCCAACCCGTTCTGGAACGAAGAGCTTCGACCATTCAACGGTGAAGACCAACAGGTTTATGAATATGTTTTGGCTCAAACCGGTGCCGATGAGTTCATCCAGGGCTATTTAGCCGCTTTGAAGCCAGTGCTAACCGGATATATGCGCGAAAACAAGCGCTATGCCACCATCGCAATCGGATGCACCGGCGGAAAGCACCGTTCGGTTTCAATCGCTCGCAAAATTGCCGAACTACTTGAGGCAAACCCAGACTTATCTGTCAATATCAAGCACCGCGACCTAGGAAGAGAGTAGCCATGGCGCTAACTGCTGACCTAAAAGATGAATTAGCCCGCGTTGAAATCGGCAAGAGTGCCGTTCGTGCGGCGGAGCTGGCCACTATTTTGCGCTTTGCCGGCGGCCTTCACATGATTTCAGGCAAGATCGTGATTGAGGTTGAGCTTGACAGCTCAGCTATTGCTCGACGCGTTAGCAAAGACCTCAAAGAGCTTTATGGCATCGAAAGCGAACTTGCCGTCATCACTGGCAGTGGCATTCGCAAAGGCAACCGTTATCAGGTGCGCGTTCTCAAACAGGGTGACATTCTTGCCCGCCAAACCGGTCTTCTAGACCCACGAGGTCGCCCAGTGCGCGGTTTGCCAGCCCAGCTAGTTTCAGGGTCAATCCCCGAGACTCAGGCGGTCTGGCGAGGCGCTTGCTTAGCCCACGGCTCACTGACCGATCCCGGTCGCTCTGCTGCACTTGAAATCACCGCTCCGGGCAACGAAGCCGCAATGGCTTTGGTCGGCGTTGCACGTCGACTAGGTGTAGCTGCAAAGGCACGCGAGGTTCGAGGCGTTTATCGCGTTGTGATTCGCGAAGGAGAGGCTATTGCCGCCATGCTAACTCACATCGGCGCACACAGCCTGATGCTGCGCTGGGAGGAAATGCGCTTGCGTCGCGAAGTTCGCGCCACGGCCAACCGTTTGGCTAATTTCGACGACGCCAACCTGCGACGCTCAGCGCAAGCGGCTGTTGCCGCGGGGGCAAGAGTTGAGCGTGCACTCGAGATTCTCGGTGATGAGATTCCCGATCACCTGAAATATGCCGGCGAACTGCGCCTGAAGCACAAGCAGGCAAGCCTCGATGAACTCGGTCATCTTTCAGACCCACCTATGACCAAAGATGCAATTGCAGGGCGCATTCGTCGCCTGCTGGCGCTTGCTGATAAAACTGCCGAAGAGCGCGGAATTCCAAACACTGAGGCATACCTTTCAGACGACTTAGTGGAATAATCCCTCCGCAAATTTAGCTATTCTCAATAACCAAACCTAGGAGCAAATAATGACCAAGTACGTTCTTCCTGAACTTAGCTATGACTATGCAGCGCTAGAGCCAAGCATCTCGGCTCGCATCATGGAGCTGCACCACTCAAAGCACCACGCAGCCTATGTTGCCGGTGCAAACGCGACCCTTGACCTTCTCGAAGAGGCCCGCGCAAAGAACGATTTCACCTGGGTCAACAAACTTCAAAAAGACCTTGCTTTTCACCTTGGCGGCCACGTCAACCACTCGATTTTCTGGCAGAACCTAGCTGCAGCTAACACCGACCGCCCAGAAGGTGAATTGGCCGCTGCCATCGATGAATTCTTTGGTTCATTCGAGGCTTTCCAGGCTCACTTCAACGCCGCCGCTATGGGCATCCAGGGATCAGGCTGGGCTTTCTTGGCTTGGGATCACGTTGGCAAGAACCTAATCATCGAGCAGCTGTATGACCAGCAGGGCAACGTAGTAGCAGGCAGCTCGCCGTTGCTAATGCTTGACATGTGGGAGCACGCTTTCTACCTCGACTATCAGAACGTCAAGGGTGACTACGTGAAGGCATTCTGGAACATCATTAACTGGGCTGACGTGCAGGCACGTTTTGCCGCTGTAGCGAAATAAAAGCGCTTACAACTGGTAGTCTGAGACAGAAATTTTCCACCCAACGGCGCGTGGCTAGTAACAAAAAATAACCCCAAAACCACGCGCCTTTTTTGGCGCCCAAACCTCTTGGAGAACTAAGTGGCAATTCGTGTTGGAATTAACGGCTTCGGCCGCATCGGTCGCAACTACCTTCGTGCAGCTCTTGCAAAGGGAACCGAGCTTGAGATCGTTGCCGTCAACGACCTAAGCGACCCTAAGGCTCTGGCTCACCTGTTGAAGTATGACTCAGTGACCGGCCGCTTGCCACAGGATGTCTCAGTTGACGGTCAGAACATCATCGTTGGCGGGCAAATCATCAAGGTTCTTGCAGAGCGCAACCCAGCAGACTTGCCATGGGGCGAGCTAGGTGTTGACATCGTTATCGAGTCAACCGGCCGTTTCACCGACGCTTCAGCAGCAAAGGCACACATCGAGGCTGGCGCCAAGAAGGTTCTAATCTCAGCACCGGCAACCGGCGAAGATGCAACCTTCGTTATCGGTGTCAACGAGCACCTTTACGACAACGCTTCGCACCACATCATCTCGAACGCATCTTGCACCACCAACTGCTTGGCACCATTTGCCAAGGTATTCAACGACAAGTTCGGCATCGAGAACGGCCTAATGACCACCGTTCACGCCTACACCGCCGACCAGAACCTACAAGACGGCCCACACGGCGACCTTCGCCGTGCACGCGCAGCTGCGATCAACATCGTTCCTTCATCAACTGGTGCAGCAAAGGCAATCGGCCTAGTTCTTCCTGAACTAAAGGGCAAGCTTGACGGCTACGCACTTCGCGTTCCAGTTCCAACCGGTTCGATCACCGACCTAACTTTGGTTTCAAAGGTTGATGTCACCATCGACGAGATCAAGCAGGCCTACAAAGAGGCAGCTGCAAGCGGCCCAATGAAGGGCATCTTGAAATACACCGAAGACGAAATCGTCTCAAGCGACATCGTCACTGACCCGCACTCATCAATCGTTGACGCTGGTCTAATCAAGGTGATCGGTCGCACCGTCAAGATTTCATCTTGGTATGACAACGAGTGGGGCTATTCAAACCGCCTAGTTGAGCTAACTGAACTTGTAGCTTCAAAGCTATAAATCTCTAACTCAGCAAAAACGAAAGATCCAAAATGCGCACAATTTCAACCCTGCCTTCTCTAGACGGAAAGCGGGTCGTCATCCGCTGTGATTTGAATGTTCCGCTTGACGGTTCACGAATCACCGATGACGGTCGAATTGTGGCATCGGTTCCGACCATCAAATATTTGGTTGACCATGGTGCGAAAGTCATCGTAATTTCGCACCTTGGTCGCCCAGATGGCGCACCGGATGAAAAGTATTCACTTCGCCCAGCTGCTGAGCGACTTGGAGAGCTTCTAGGCCAGCCAGTTTTCTTTGCGACCGACACCGTTGGCGCAGACGCTCAAGGTGCTGTCAAGGCGCTTGACCGCGGTGGGGTAGCAGTTCTTGAAAACCTTCGCTTCAACGCAGCCGAAACCAGCAAAGACGAGGCAGTGCGCGCGGCCTTTGCAGCCAAGCTCGCTGAATTCGGCGATTTCTTTATCAGCGACGGCTTCGGCGTTGTTCACCGCAAGCAGGCCAGCGTTTATGAGCTTGCCAAAGCTCTGCCAAGCGTGGGCGGGTTCCTAATTGAAAAAGAACTCGATGTTCTAACTCGACTAACTTCAACTCCAGAGCGCCCATACGCAGTCGTTCTCGGTGGCTCAAAAGTCTCTGACAAGCTCGGCGTTATCGACCACCTGTTGCCGACTGTCAACAAATTGGTTATCGGTGGCGGAATGGTCTTCACATTCTTGGCAGCGCAGGGTCACAAAGTCGGCTCGAGCCTGCTCGAAGTTGACCAGATTGAGACCTGCAAAAACTACCTAAATCGTGCTGCTGAGCTCGGCGTCGAGGTTGTATTGCCAACCGACATCGTGGTTGCCTCAAAGTTTGGTGCCGATGCCGAAGTTGCGGTCACCGCAGCCGATGCAATCGAGAGCAGCCCATTTGGCGCTAGCGGTCTTGGCTTGGACATCGGTCCGGAATCAGCCAAAAAGTTTGCTGAGGTTATTTCGACTTCAAAGACAGTTTTCTGGAACGGCCCAATGGGCGTGTTCGAAATCGACAAGTTTGCCGGCGGAACTCGCGCTGTGGCCAAGGCTCTAACCGAAGTTCATGGTTTGAGTGTTGTCGGCGGTGGTGATTCAGCTGCAGCAGTGCGCATCCTTGGTTTCAGCGATGACCAGTTCGGCC
>ERZ650311.1679-NODE-1679-length-10580-cov-15.329881_pt1 | contig 10580 bp, 10 predicted proteins | sample MGYA00376247_ERZ650311 | MGnify/ENA primary metagenome ERZ650311 (study PRJEB26733, sample SAMN07839324) | wastewater metagenome | biome: small river; feature: stream; material: water | place: USA: North Carolina | collected 2016-07-28 ... | reverse complement strand
TAATTTTTACCTCACTTAAAGCCAGGAACCCCCTTCGCGAATTTCCTCGTGAAGTCGGGGTTCTTGTCTTTGCCTCTTTCTTTGTTGCAGTGGGCTTCGGAATCATCGCTCCTACCCTGCCGCTCTTTGCTCGATCATTCGGAGTAAATAATGCGCAGGTAGGTTCCATCATCTCTGCTTTCGCACTTGCTCGTTTTGCAAGTGGGCTTATCTCAGGAAAGCTCGTTGATTTATTCGGTGAAAGACTTGTCTACTCCATTGGAATTGGCTTCGTTGCAATCTCATCTGCAGCTGCCGCGATGGCACAGTCTTATTCACAATTACTTCTCTTCCGTGCTGCAGGTGGCTTAGGTTCTTCAATGTTCTCTGTAGCAGCAGGTTCGCTCTTGCTTCGCGTCACAGCAGATCATCAACGAGGTCGAGCACAATCTCTCTACAACGGTTCATTTCTTATTGGAATGGTTGGCGGACCTGTAGTTGGCGGCGCTTTATCCGCCTTCTCGCTCCGCGCACCGCTTGCGATCTACGCGGTATTGCTAGCTGTTTCAAGCATCTCTGCCGGACTCTTGCTCCGCGGATCGCATCTGGCAGCAAAGCCTGAAGGTAAAGTTGAAAAGACTTCTGTCAGAGATGCGCTTCGCCTCAAGCCCTATCGAATCGCACTTGCAATCTCATTTAGTACCGGGTTCATTCTCTTCGGCATGGGGCGTTCGATCGTTCCTCTCTTTATGGTGGAAGAGATGAAGGTCTCTACAACCTACATGGGCGTTGGTTTTACCCTGGCTTCGATTGCAAATGGACTGCTGCTGCTACGCGCTGGACGTCTCTCTGACGAGAAAGGCCGTCGCTTCGTTGCGATTGTTGGCTCCTCGGCGCTCTTCATCTCAACGGCCCTTCTACTCTTCACAGTTCAAGCATGGATCTTTATGCCCGCCATGATCTTCTCTGGAATAGCTGGCGCTTACTTATCAACAGTTCCGGGCAGTCTCGTGGGAGATGTTCTTAAGGGAAAAGGCGGTCAGGTTATCGCCGTCATGCAGATGTCTGGCGACTTTGCCGCAATGATCGCACCTGTTTTGTTAGGTGCAATTTCAGATGCAGGTGGGTTTAGACCTGCATTTATCCTTGCCACAATCTTGATGGCAGCGATTGTTCTGGTGACAACAAGAATTCCTGAAACTCGTAACTCAGTTCACTTGCAGGGATAAGTTTCTACAGACCCTTGAGCGCACTGACAACCTTTGTTAGCGATGCCTTTGCATCACCAAAGAGAAGAGTTGTCTTTGGATCATAGAGAAGTTCATTCTCGATACCGGCAAATCCTGGGCGCATAGAGCGCTTCAAGAAGATGATGTTTGCAGAATCAGAAACTTTCAGGATTGGCATTCCATAAATCGGACATCCTGGTGTGTTCTCGGCCGCTGGGTTAACGACGTCATTTGCACCGATAACGATCGCAACATCGGTCTGACCAAAAGTTGGGTTGACATCTTCCATCTCAGCTAATTGCTCGTATGGAACATTTGCTTCAGCAAGAAGGACATTCATATGTCCTGGCATACGACCAGCCACTGGGTGGATTCCGTATGCAACATCGATGCCCTTTGAAATCAGCAGGTCTGCCATTTCTCGGACTGTGTGCTGCGCTTGAGCAACAGCTAAACCAAATCCAGGAACGATCACAACGCGACGCGCGTAGTTAAGCAAGATTGCGACATCTTCTGCCGATCCAGATTTCACAGGACGTTCTTCACCAGCTGCTGCTACATCTTGAGGCTTTGCCGTAAATGCTCCGAAGAGGGTTCCGAACAATGAGCGACCCATCGCCTCTGCCATCAAGCGAGTCAGGATTGTTCCTGATGCGCCGACAAGAGTTCCGGCAATGATGAGAAGCGTTGAATCAAGAACATATCCGCTTGCAGCCACTGTGAGACCAGTAAATGCATTCAACAATGAGATAACGATCGGCACATCCGCGCCGCCCACTGGAAGCACAAAGAGAACACCGAAAAGCAGTGACAGGGCAGCCAAAATCAGCAGCGGATTGGTGCCAAGCGCCTGAACAACCCAGACCGATACGCCGAGGACTGCAACGAGGTTTGCTGCAATAACAAAGCGGCCGCCAGGGAAGACAACAGGGCGAGTGGTCATCAACTCTTGAAGCTTTAAGAAGGTAATGATGGATCCACTGAAAGAGATACAACCGACGACAACGGTAAAGACTGTGAAGATTACTTCTGCCGTTGTTGCCTTATCTCCTAAGTGAAGATATTCAACGATTGCCACAAGTGCTGCTGCACCACCACCAACACCGTTAAAGAGTGCAACGAGCTGAGGCATATTGGTCATCTGCACCTTACGGGCAGCTGGTACGCCGACTGCCAATCCAAATCCGAGTGCGCCAAGAATCCACCAGAGATTCTTGATCTCACCAAGATTGAAGAAGACCATCACGATTGCAACAGTGGCTCCCGCTGCGCCTAAGAGATTTCCGCGGCGAGCAGTCTTTGGATGCGATAAACCTTTGAGAGCAAGAATAAAGAGAACGCCAGCGCCAAGGCCAATCAGATCATAAATAAAGTTACTCACTTCTGCTCACCGCCTTTCTTAGGCTTGAACATTTCGAGCATGCGGTCCGTTACAACAAATCCTCCAACAACGTTGATGGTTGCAAGAACAATCGCTGCAACCGCCAAACCGAGTTCGAGATTATTGGAGGCTTCGTCAGCAACAATGATTGCACCGACCAAAATAACGCCGTGGATCGCGTTGGCACCAGACATCAGCGGTGTGTGCAAGGTTGAAGAAACCTTCGATACGACTTCAAATCCCACAAAGACTGCAAGGACGAATATCGAGATAACTGCAATTGGCTCCATTACTTTGCCGCCTTTGCTTCTGGTGTACGTCGAGCGCCGCCGTGGGTAACAGCTGCGCCATTGATAATTTCATCTTCGAAGTTGAGGTTGATTGACTTGCTTTCAGCATCTGTCATCAAAGTCAGTAAATTCACTACATTTCGAGCGTACAAACTTGATGCGTGGAATGAGAGCTGGCTTGGTACATCTTTACCACCCCAGATACGAACTCCGCCAGCGGTTTCTACAATCTCACCGGGCTTTGATCCCTCAACGTTTCCACCGGTCTCTGCAGCCAAATCCACAATGATTGTGCCTGGCTCCATCGCATCGACCATATCTTTGGTCATCAAGCGAGGTGCTGCTCGTCCTGGAACTGCAGCCGTTGTAATCACCACATGTGATTTCGCAATATACGGCGTCAAGAGTTCACGCTGTTTTGCAGCTCGTTCTTCTGTCATCTCTCGCGCATATCCGCCAGCGCCCTCAAGTGCTTCTAGTTCTAATTGAATAAACGTCGCACCCATAGATCGGACTTCATCAGCTGATGCTGGTCGTACGTCATAGGCTGACACAACTGCACCCAAGCGACGAGCTGTTGCAATTGCCTGTAATCCTGCAACGCCGGCACCAAGTACCAAAACTTGTGCCGGTGTCACTGTTCCAGCAGCTGTCATCAGCAATGGGAAGAATCGTGGTGAAAGTTCTGCACCAACAAGCGCCGCGCGATAACCAGCACAGAGTGCTTGAGATGAAAGCGCATCCATTGATTGAGCGCGAGAAATACGAGGAACGAGTTCAAGTGAAAAGGCCGTAACTCCTGCTGATGCTGCTGCATCAATTGAATCAACTGCAGTTGTTGGTGATAGAAATGAAATTGTTACCGCACCCTTTTTAAGTTTCGACATCTGCGCTGCAGTGAGCGGTTGAACGGAGAGAACGACGTCAGCTCCTGATAAAACATCCCCAGAAACGACAGAAGCACCTGCAGATCGGTAAAGATCATCAGGTGCTTGCGATTCAACTCCGGCGCCACTTTCAATGACGACTTCATATCCCAGCTTGGTCAATTTACTAATGACATCAGGGACGAGCGCCACGCGCTTTTCGCCCTCTCGTATTTCCTTCGGGACGCAAACTTTCATGGCCAAAGGCTACCTACGCAGGCTGGGAGAACCTAGGGACTTGCGAGAGATAGCACTGCGCCATTTGTTAACTGCGCCTCAGAAAAGAAACTGCCTGGAGTGAAATCACCCCAGGCAGTTCCGGTAATGCGTTAATTATTAATCGCGACCTCGAAGGATCGAGATAAGGCGGAGAACCTCCATGTAGAGCCACACGAGTGTGACCATGAGGCCGAATGCCATGCGCCATGACTCTTCAGCAGGAACCTTTGCAGCTACTGCCTTTTCAATCTGGTCGAGATCCATCACGATAAACATTGATGCGAGAACCACACCGCCAACTGCGATGAGAGTACCGAGTCCACCCGATGGGAAGCCGATAAAGATTGTGGCAACACCGAAGACAAGGTATCCAATCAGTGAACCCATCAAGACACGTGTGAACTTAGGTGTTACGCGAATCTTTCCGCTCTTGTATGCAACAAGAACGCCGGCAAATGCACACGCTGTTGCGACAACAGCTTGGCCAACGATGCCGTTGTAAGCAGATTCGTAGATCTGGCTGATTGTGCCGAGTGCAAGACCCTGTGCAACTGCATAAGCAATTACAAAACCTGGGCGCACCTTCTTTGAAAATGAATTGACGAGAGCAAGAATCAATCCGCCCACGACGCCAATCAGCGCAAGTGCAGGGTTAGCTGCACGCCAAGCAAAGGCACCAACTACAACTAGAACTGCAAAGAGTCCTGCCGTCTTGATGATGACGTCATCGATTGACATTGGTGCTGAGTTAGGACGTGATTCAAGCGATTTAATATCTTGAGTAGATCCTTCGCGACCATCTAATACTTCTGGGTTGATACGAGCGAAACCGCGGCCGGTAAGGACTGGGTTAGAACTGCGCATTAATCTCTCCTTTTATGTGCAGGATTTCTTCCTGCTGGGGACAACGATAGGGCACCGATGAATAGAACGCCCTTCTGATATGTCTTTGAGGGGGTATTCACAGAGAAGCTTAAAGAAGTCAGGCGTACTGTGATTGCAAAACACCAGCCAATGCACCCGCAGCGGCGGTGGACTTAAGAAGAAGGAGTTCCCCATGAACAGAATGAGAAGGGTTAAGAGTTTCGCTCTCGCCATGACTGCTGGGATAGCAATTTCAGGAGTGACGGCAATAACTAGTAGCGCAGCTGTAGTGCCAATATCCCTCGGTAAAGCAAGTGATTTCTCGCTCGTTGTTGGCGGCGGATTAGTCAACACCGGTCAATCGACGCTCTCTGGAGATCTCGCACTGACGCCAGTCATTTCATACTCTGACTCTGGTTTGCTCACCGTCAAAGGTGAATACCACTTTGGAGATTCAGATGCGCTTGCTGCACAGTCAGCTGCAAATACGGCGTACAACCTTGCAACAACAGAGACCCCTGCCGTGACTGTCGCCAGCGAACTTGCCGGACAGACATTGACTCCAGGAATCTATACAAATGCAGCTGGCATTAGCGTGGGAGGTGTTCTCAATCTCGATGCACAGAATAATCCCAACGCAATCTTTATTATTCAGAGTCCTCTCGCACTCGTTACCGGTGCTGCTAGCAAGATCAATCTTGCCAATGGTGCCCAAGCATGTAACGTCTTCTGGCAGGTAGGTACAACATCCACACTTGGCGCCTCATCTGACTTCAAAGGAATCCTTCTCGGTAAAGGCGCCTTTGTCAGCGGAGCTGGATCTGTTATCACCGGCCGGGTACTCATTACTCAAGGATCAGCAACAATCAATGCGACTCAAATCGTTAAGTCAGAGTGCAAATATGTAAAGCCAGCACCTACCAACAATTTTGGTACGGGTGGTGGTTCATATACAGCCCCTCAAGGCAAAGCTCAATATAACTTTGTGATTAGAGGCGTTGAGAGTGGAACCGGAACTTTCACTAACATCTCTGGAAAAGTTGGGTGGAGCGTTTCAAAAGCTTGGAACTTTGCCGGAACACCAACTGCCTACACTTACATTAATGGCGTTGGAACAATCACTGGAACTGGAACTTTGCAGTACTACTCCAATCCAAAGAGCGACCACGATAAACGTTGGGTTGCCGCATCCACTGGCCCTGTGGCCTTCACTATCAAGTACACCCGTGTGACAAACGGTGATGGTTCATTTGGACGAGTCAGTACCTTCGCTATTGGCTTCGCAGGCACACCTGTCACGGGCGTTCCATCTCTGCCTGCTCTTGGAGCCCTTGTGAAGGTAAAAGGTGGCGACGATAAGTCTGATGACTAACCGATAAAGCGCCCAACAGATGGGAGTCCTTGATTCATTCAGGGGCTCCCATCTCTCTTTTCGCATAGGCTTGCGATATGAAGGTTACGGGTTGGCTCAAGAACGACAAGCATCGCCAGCTGATCGAACGCTGGTGGATAGTCATCGTTCTGGCGTGGGATATCTTCAAAACAATCGTGGTCGATGAGACCTTCGCCAAGTACGGAGTCAATCCTTATATCTACTTCGTTATCGTGGTCGCGATAGCTATTCCTTATGCAAAATCAACGGCCAAGATGCTCTTCGCGATTCTGGCCAATCATTGGAGAAATGCCCTTAAATTCGGCCTTGTAGCTGTAGTTCTGCACTTTGTTCCCGACATTTATATCTTGGTGACAGCCAAGCACGTGCCACGATCTCTCTTTGATAGCTTTATTGTGATGATTGTTATCTTCACGATTTTTGCCGTGCATGGTGTCGTCACGCATATTCGTACCAACAAAAAGTAGCAAGTGCCCCCGGTCGGACTCGAACCGACACTGGAAGGATTTTAAGTCCTCTGTCTCTGCCATTGGACTACGGGGGCCAATGCCCGCGAAGTCTACTAGTTCAGGAAGGGTGCGAATTAACCATTCGCAGCACTCTTAATTACTGAATCGAGCATCTTCTCTGTCAGCTTTCCCGTGAAGGTGTTCTGCTGGCTTGGGTGGTAGCAACCAAACACGTGGCGCTTCATTCCATCAGATCCGGTGAATGAATACTTCTCGCCATGGCCGAACTTTGGTTTAGGTGCGGGCACTGCACAACCGAGATCCTTGAGGGTTCGGTAAATCGAATCCCAGGCAAGGCTTCCTAAAGCGAGAAATGATTTCGCTGTTGGCAAAAGTAATTCAATTTCATTTTCAAAGAATGGTGCACACGTTGCTTTCTCTTCAGTGCTGGGTTTGTTATCAGGTGGTGCGCATCGAACCGCGCAAAGAATTCTGGTATCGATGAGTTCTTGGCCATCGTTGGCATAGGTACTTGTTGGAATCTTGGCCAGTCCTGCTTTGTGGAGAGCCTTGTAGAGCCAATCCCCTGATGAGTCACCGGTAAATACGCGTCCCGTGCGATTTGCTCCGTGAGCTCCTGGTGCAAGACCGAGAATGATCAACCGTGCATCTGATGGACCAAAGCCAGGAACAGGCTTTCCCCAATACTTCTCATTTTCATATGACTTCCGCTTTGTAACCGCTACTTCTTCACGCCATTCAACTAAGCGCGGGCATTGGCGACATTTCACAATCGCCTTATCAAGAAGCTCTAACTTCTTATACAAGCGACCAAGCCATTCCATCGAGAATGTCTGATTCGGATGCCACAAACTCAGTTGCGCCAGTTGCAATCATGATGCGATCGAGAACCAATGAGCCTGCGCCAATAACATCTACGCGACCTGGGTGCATATATCCGTGTGCACTACGTTGTTCGCGGGTTTCACGTAAAAGTTGGGTAGAGATCTGATGTGTGCGCTCTGCACTGATGCGAGAGAGATGAATCGCGTAGCGATCATAAGCGGGCAAATCTAGAGCTGCAGCTGCAACTGTTGTTGCTGTGCCGGCAACCATGATGACTGTCTTCGCTTTAGTAATGGGCACTGTCTTTGCAGCTTGGCGAATGTTCTCGTCAATATCTTCAATGGCAGATGCAATCTGTCCCGGATCTGGCTGATCACCTGTGAAATGTCGCTCTGTCATACGAACGCAACCAATATTCATGCTTCGTGCCGCTTCAACAGAATCTTTACCGAAGACGAACTCGGTAGATCCGCCGCCGATATCGATTACCAAGAATGGGCCTTGTGACTTATCGAAATCCTTTGTTGCTCCCGCGAAAGATAGGGCTGCTTCAACTTCACCAGCGATGACTTCTGGTTCGATACCTAAGCGCTCTTTAACGCCATCGATAAAGAGGGCGCGGTTTGTCGCATCTCTTGTCGCACTTGTCGCACAGAAACGAATCTTTTCAACACCGCGCTTTGCGATTTCAGCAGCATAAAGGTCTACTGCAGCAAGTGTGCGTGCAATTGCATCGGGATGGAATGCGCCAGTCTTATCCACGCCTTGGCCGAGACGGACGACCTCCATTTGGCGAGTAATCTCGCGAGAATTGTTGCCATCAATATCGGCAATCAATAAGCGAATTGAATTTGTTCCGCAATCAATAGCTGCTACTCGCATGGAAGGAACTTCCACCACTGAGGAAGACGCTCAAGCGCTTCATCTCCTAATGGATTAACACCTTCGCCCGCAGAGAGGGAATGTGCAACCAAAGAGTGAAGACACTTCACGCGATCAGGCATTCCACCTGCAGAGATGTTCTCTACCTCTGGAACATCGATTCCCAGTGCATTACGAGATGCAATGTAATCATCATGTGCAGCTGCATATTCGCCAGCAAGTACTGCATCAGTTTTAAGTCGCTCAGTCATCTCGCCCATTAGACCCGTTGTTTCAAGAGTCGATATCGCAGCTGTTAAACGTGGGCATGTGGCGTAATAGAAAGTAGGAAAAGGCTCACCATTGCTGAGGCGTGGTGGTGTTTCTACAACCGCTGGATTTCCGCAGGGGCATCGGTAAGAAATTGCATGGACATCGCGAGGAGTGCGACCGAGTTGGCGCTCGATAACATCGAGATCTTCTTGGGATGGAGTGCGACTGTCGGTCACTGCTTACCTGCTTCTGTAACGGAGGCGATCATTCTTGTGTACCAAGGCTGACCTTCTGGAAGATTTTCAACGACATTGATGTCGCCACTTGTGGAATCTTGAGAATCATCGCCACCAGTGACGATGTACTGACGCTCGCCCGGCATCACAAAGTGAAGTCGTTCGCGAGCTTGAGATTTAATGTAATTCGGATCTTGCCACAACGTTAACTCTTTGCGCGCTTCTTCAAGGGCTGCGTAATCACTTGAGAGCTGTGCTTTCAAAGCACTGATCTGTGCTCTTTGTGTGAAGTAATTCTTAATCGGTGGAGCTAGAAAGAGTGCAAGTGCAAAGAAGATTGCAGCAATAGCAAAGGTCCGGCCAGATCCCTGGTGACGGTTGAAGTTTAAGTTACGTGAACGGTAACTCTTTCTTCTCGCGCCACCAGAAGATCTGCGGACCATAAAAAAGCCTTGTACGCCTTATGCCTTGAAGCGTGGGAACGCCTGGCGGCCTGCGTAGACAGCGCCGTCAGAGAGTTCTTCTTCAATGCGAAGAAGCTGGTTGTACTTAGCAACGCGCTCTGTACGTGATGGAGCACCAGTCTTGATCTGACCACAGTTTGTTGCAACTGCGAGATCAGCAATTGTGGTGTCTTCTGTTTCACCTGAACGGTGAGACATCATGCTGCGGTAGTTAGCGCGGTGTGCGAGATCTACTGCATCGAGAGTCTCAGTCAAGGTACCAATCTGGTTTACCTTTACGAGAAGTGCATTAGCTGTATCTGACTCAATTCCCTTTGCAAGACGTGTTGGGTTTGTAACGAACAAGTCATCGCCAACAATCTGAATCTTTGAACCGAGTGATGCAGTCATTGACTTCCATCCTGCCCAGTCCTCTTCATTCAAAGGATCTTCGATAGAAACGATTGGGTATGAATTTACGAGATCTGCGTAGTACGCAATCATCTCGTCAGAGGTGCGAAGGTTGCCTTCGAACTTGTACTTGCCGCCCTCGTGGAATTCTGTTGCTGCCACGTCCATCGCAAGTGCGATATCTGTTCCTGGCTTAAATCCAGCTGCTGAAATCGCTTCGATAATGAGGTCGAGTGCAGCGCGGTTTGAATCGAGGTTTGGTGCGAATCCTCCTTCGTCGCCGACAGATGTTGCGAGTCCACGCTTCTTTAATACAGCCTTGAGTGCGTGGTAAATCTCTGCGCCCCAACGGAGCGATTCACGGAAAGTCTCTGCACCGATTGGCGCAATCATGAATTCCTGAATATCAACGTTTGTGTCTGCGTGTGCGCCACCGTTGAGAATATTCATCATTGGAACTGGAAGGACGTGTGCATTAGGTCCACCGACATAGCGGAAGAGTGAGAGATCTGAGGACTCTGCTGATGCCTTAGCAACTGCGAGTGAAACTCCGAGAATTGCATTTGCGCCGAGGCGAGACTTATTTGGTGTGCCATCAAGTGCAATCATCTCTGAGTCGATGAGGCGCTGATCTTGTGAGTCATATCCTTCAATAACAGGAGCAATTTCATCGTTAACGAATGCAACTGCCTTCTGAACACCCTTGCCGAGGTAGCGACCCTTATCTCCATCGCGGAGTTCGGATGCTTCGAAAGCGCCAGTTGATGCACCGCTTGGAAC
>ERZ650311.1678-NODE-1678-length-10581-cov-12.339445_pt1 | contig 10581 bp, 12 predicted proteins | sample MGYA00376247_ERZ650311 | MGnify/ENA primary metagenome ERZ650311 (study PRJEB26733, sample SAMN07839324) | wastewater metagenome | biome: small river; feature: stream; material: water | place: USA: North Carolina | collected 2016-07-28 ... | reverse complement strand
GTGGCGGTCGCCGCGGCTGCGCTGGGCTTGACCGTCTCGGATGCGCCCGATGCGCCACCCGTGGCCGACGCGACTCCGGCGACGGCATAGGTCGTGGTGTCGATGGTCGTGGTGAACGCGGCACCGAATGCCACCGGGGAGGCAAGACCAGCGGATGCGCCGACCGTGGGCACCCCCGTGGTCGCGGCACCGGTCGCGGTCGCCTGCCCTGACGATGGCTTGACGGTGGAACCGGGCGTCTGCGCGGCACCCGTGGCGGCAGCGCCGCCGATCGCAGCGGCCAGCGGCGGGGCGTAGGCAGCACCGATGGCCGTGGCCTGACCCGCCGACGGCTGCGGCTTGGGCGTGACGGTGTACGCGGCACCGGTCGCCGTGGCGGCGCTCTGCACTTCGAGCAGGAGGTCCGAGCCCTCGCCCTGGCTCACCGTGGCGACGGCGGAGGCGATGAGCGCCCCGGCCTTGACGGTCGGTCCAGCGACGTAGGACGCGCCGGTACCGGCCGCGTTGCCGCCGCTGGCGTTGGTCAGCGTGACCTCGTTCCACGCCACCTCGAGGGAGAGGCTGTGGAGCAATGGGGCCGGTGCGACGTCATCGCTGTTGCCCCATTGGGCCTCCAGCGAGTTGACGGCACTCTGGGTCCACGACCCGCCGCTCGGCTTGGTGGTGAGGATGTTGATCCAGTTGGCGAACGAGGCGTTGTAGGCGACGTCGAGACCGGTCGCCGACCAGTCGCCCCACACGTTCGTCCAGCTGGACCCGTCATCCGAGACGCGCAGGTGCATCTCGTTCGCGCCCGCGCTCGCCGAGTTGGCGTTCATCAGGACCATGACGGCCCGGCAATCGGTCTCGGTGGACTCGTTGGCGAACGCCAGGCGGACGTACTTGCCCGCGCCCGCGACCGCCTGCTGCACGTAGTCGGCCATGCTCGACTGGTCGTCGTCGTCCACGTAGGTGTAGACGTCGGTGGCAGAGTTGGCGAAGCTCGTCCCGACCGTGTTGGTGAAGTCACCCGTGGTGAACGATGAGTGCGTCCCGTCCGAGGTCGGGCGATACCGCAGCACCGAGCCGCCCTTGGAGGTGGACGTGCTGTAGTCGTCCCCGGTCGTGGTCCCCGACCCGATGATGAGGTCGTCGATGAACAGCGACGTGCCGGACGTGGGCCCCGAGAAGATGCCGACCGAGACGTTCGAGAACGTGGTGGCGGCGATCGCGTGGGAGACGTTCGTCTGCGAGGTCCAGCCCGACCCGCTCACCCACGTCCGCCAGCGGATGACGGCCGGGTTGGCGCTGCCGTCCATCTCGAACTCGACGCCGTACCAGGTGTCGTTCGACAGCGTCGGGCCGTTCTGCGTGGCCGTGCCGTTGTTGACGGTCATCTGGAGCACGCCGCCCGTGGACAGGCGAAGGTCGAGGTTGTAGCCCACGCCGGAGGCGTGGAAGACCAGGATGTTGGACGACGGCGTGGCGTTCGTCAGGCGGAGGTACAGCCGCCCGTAGACGACCGACTGTGAAGCCGGAAGGGTATAGGTCAGGTAGGGCGCGGTCGCCGCAGCGTCGAACTGGTAGGACTTGGACCCCGACCGCACCGTCGTGGTGCTGATGGCCGGGGATCCGCTGGACCCGTACCAGTGGCGGAAGCCGGTGCTCGCGCCCGTCGTGATGATGCCGCACTCGGCACCGCAGAGAAGTCGCAGCGCCATCGGTCACCCCACCGTGAAGTAGAACTGGCAGTTGTGCTGGTCCGCGGTAGCGACCGTGCCCAATGACGACCACGTCGATCCGTCGGTGGTCTTCTGCGCCTTGCCGTCCCCGAAGTAGGTCTGCGGGCTCACGTAGCCGTAATCGGAGCCGCGCCGCATCGGGAACATGTAGAACGTCGAGGACGCCCCTGTGGACAGCCGCAGCCGGTAGGTGCTGCCGTTCGTGAGGGTTCGAGACGACGCGAACGACCCCGACACCCACACGCCCTCGCGGCCGTAGTTGCCCACGGTGCCGGTGGAGATGGACGAGGCCGGGATGGTGAACGAGTCGATGAGCGTCCCGCCGCTGTTCTCCAGCCGGACCGTCAGGGGGTCGGTGGAGCCGCTGGCCTTGATGAGTCGGACGGCCGCACCAGATACGGTCCGATCGCCGCCCGATACGGTGATGAGCTCGCGGACCATGCTGTTCGTGCCGGTGATGGTCCCGTACCTGCCCGCGGCGACGTTCGCCTCCATGTAGCCGACGCCCTGGATGGTTCCGTCGCCGTAGACGATCTGGAGGATGGGCGTGTACTGCGTCTCGACCGCCCACGAGCCGGAGCTGTACTTTCGAAGGGCCGCCCACTCGTAGTCGGTGAACCTTGGTTGCATCGGCGACGACGGGGTGTAGCGGAACAGGCAGTCAACGGACACGAAGTTGACGGTTGGGCTGGCGTCGATGTTCGTGAACACGAGGTGGTAATAGCTGCCGGCCGTCAGGGTCGCCGGGCTGCTGAACGTGTACAGCTGGAAGTCATCGACCGGCGCGACGACGTCTTTCGTCGCGAGCGCGGTCCCCGACGGGACGCCACCGCTGTCCGCTTCGATCGTCTGCCGCAGCGTGCCGCCCGTGCCAGCGCCGTAGCCGGGATGGGTGTAGTCGATGCAGTACCAGCGGACCGACACCAACGTCGAGGATGCGGCGGCCTTGAAGCGGAACGACACGTAGGTGTTCGCCGCGCCGGAGGCAGCGCCGCCTACCTGCATGTTGCCAAGGGCGTCGTAGCCGATGCCGGGACCGTAGATGGCGGTGGTGGAGGAGCCGCCGATGTACGCCGTTCCGGTCCCGGTCCCGACACCAGCCGACGGCTTGGGGTTGGGACCGGCGAGGATGGCCGATGCCGTCGCCGCAGCTGCCGTCGGGCGTGCGAGGGAGCCGTGCCCCCCCATGCGGACAGTCAGCAGCGACGGCATGGCTCAGGCCGTGATAGCGAAGATGCCCGAGGCGTTCCAGACGATCGTGAACGTCCCCGAGGTGACGCTGTTCGCCCCGCCGAAGTAGTTGTAGCAGACGCCCTGGTCGGCCACGGGGGTCGTGAGGGTGTCGTCATACACGAGGCACCCGTAGGTGCTCGACAGGGTGGTGGACGAGTTGGCGGACGAGGTGTCCGCCGCGTCGAAGGTGTAGACGTTGGACGAGAACGAGGACGCCACCGACGCCAGCGACCGACCCGCGGCCGGCCAACCGGACGCATCGGACACGCCGCCCGACGCCCAGACGCCGCCGCCATAAGCGGTTGCCGAGGATGCGACCGTCTGCGACGGGGTGATGGAGTTGTCGAACAGCGCGACCTTGAGGGTGTCGCTGTCGAGATCGAGAGCGGCGGTGTTCTCGAAGGCGTCCTCGATGAACGCCATGAAGATCTTGCTTGCTGACCAGGCCACGGGAGTCTCCTTTCACTTGCCGGGCATGACAAATCACCGGCACGCCCGTGGGCTTCCGGTGGCGGTTGGGTCACCCGGCATTCACCCGCCGGGGTGGGTCACTCCGTCTGCCGCGCCGTGGCGGCGGGGGCGAAGACCATCACGTCGTTGGAGCCGTCCGCGCGCTCGGTCACGATCGACATGACGGGTCGGTGGAGCTCCGGGTCGAGCATCACGCGCTCGTTGCCCACGTAGTCCTGCCGCTCGACGATGGACACCTTCGCGTCGGTCCCGGCGAGCACCATCGGCGCGGTCAGGTAGCGCAGCCGTGGGCAGGTGTGGAATCGGTTCGGCCTGGGCTCCGTCCGCTCCTCCAGCCCGCACTCGGTGCAGCGCCACGTCTGGTACGCGGTGACGGACAGCAGGGCCGCGGGCATCAGACGTAGGCCGTCGCGGTGAGGGTGACGTTCGTGTTGGAACTCAGGACGAGCTTGAGGAACTGCCACGGCATGTTCGGGCGCAGCAGGTAGGTGACCGTCGTGGCGGTCGTGATGGTCAGCGCTGCCACGGCCACGGTCTCGGGGGTCGCGACCAACGAATACCCGACGTTGAACCAGTTGGTGCCGTCCACCGACCCTTGGATGTTCACCGTGACGGTCGGCGTCGAGCCGACGGTGGAGGTGATGACCACGGCACCGGGGCCGCGGCGCGTGCCGCGATCCACGGTGTTGGTGCTGTCAGCGTTGCCGGTCTGCGCCGTGCTGAGTGCGACGGCCGAGCCGAGACCAGGCGCGACGATGGTCGCCATCTACTTGGTCCTCTCTGGCCGGAGCACGGCCTTGGTGCGTGAGGGATGAGCGCGCGCCTTCGCCTGCTCCACCGGTTCGGCCCACCCCATGTCGAGCAGGGACGAGGCCAGCCCGTCGGTGACGGTGTGGATGCCGGGGTCGAGGGACTGCCCGTCGGACGTGCCGACCGGCTGGAGCAGGCGGACAGTGCGCATCGGTTACGCCTGGCGGGCCCAGGTGCCGCGCTCGGAGACGACCCACCAGCCGTCCACACCGTCACCGACGAGGGTGACCAGATCGCCCACGGCGTCGGTCGCCGCGGTGTTGATCCAGTCCTTGTCGTCGGCAGCGGTGATGCCCTTGCCCTGGATCTTGTCAGCGGCGTCGGGGCTGATGGACACGCCGGTGGAGGCGGAGGCGGTCTGCGTGATGATGGTGACGGTGTAGCCCAGCCGGGTGGGCGGCAGGGTCACCACGAGGTCCACGGCGTTCGCAAGGACGATGCCGCCGTTATCGGCCTCGGTGAGCGTGGTGCTGGCGGTGATGGAGCGGACGTTGGTCGTACCGCCGCGGGCGATGGCACCCTCGGCGACCAGACCGCCGGTCAGCGTAGGCATGGGGTTGTCCTCCCGGTGGGGTTGCTGAGGGGTACGGGGGCGGCTGGGCCGCCCCCGTCAGCGGGCTCAGATGCCCGTGATCTCACAGAACGCGGTCGCGCGATACACCACGAGCTGCGCCCGCATGAACGCGCGGATGGCGACCTTCAGCTTGGTGAAGTAGTCCTCGTTCTGGTCGCTCACGGCCAGTTCCATGCCCTGCCGGATGAACAGCTGCGAGTGCGCGCGGAACGCGCCCACGAGGCCCGTGTTCTCCGAGGCGTGGGTGGTCTGGTAGATGGGCAGACCGAACAGCGTCTCCGCACCGGGGTCCGTGGGGTTGCCCATGATGTAGACACCATCCGTCGTGCGGGTCAGGCGGATGTCCTGCCAGTCGTTCGGATGCAGCACGATCGCGTCGGGCTCCGCGAAGCCGGTGACCCGGCACTTCTGGATGCCCTTGAAGATCGCATCGAACACCGGGTCGGTGCCCTTCGCCTGCGACTGGGACACGGCGTTGTAGTAGCCCTGCATGTTCGGGGCGCTGTTGTCGGCGTTCAGCAGCTGGGACGCGAGGCGCTGGCGGACCATGAAGCCGAGCCGCGCCTGGAGGTAGCTGTTGATGAAGTCCACATCCCGCAGCGACTCCTCGGTCACCGGGATGAACGAACCGACGGCGCGGGCCGTGGCGGTGCGCTCCGTGAACGCCAGCGCGGCCTCGCCGAGGATCGTGCCCTCGGACCGCTCCGCGGCGTTGTTGGTGAACGTGGTCTCCTCGAGATAGGAGAGGGTGCCCATGCTCATCGTGCCGGGGGCCGGCAGGTTGATGATGGACCGCTCCTCCTGCTCGTCGAGCACGATGCGCGTCAGGCGCTCGTCCTCCTGCGGAGCCGCGGTGGTCTGGAACAGGGTCTTGAACGACGGCAGGATGTCGTCCACCTTGACCTCGCCGAGGTCATAGGTGCCACGCACCTTGAAGTCGCGCGCCGCGAGGTCCGCGTAGCCCTTCGACTCCGCGATGGTGTCGCGGAGGTTCTTGTACACGGGGGCAGCGGTGGCCGCCTTGCCCTCGGTCGGGACCTTGCGCTCGACGCGATTGATGGCCGCGAGCCGGTCGGCGTTGCCCTTGGCGAGCCGGTCGGCCTCCAGCGCGGTGTCGAACGCGCGCTGCATGTCGGCCAGCGCGTCCTCGCGCTTCTTGGCCTCGGCCACCTGCTCAGCGGTCATGGCCGCGGGGTCCGCCAGCAGCGCGCCCAGCTCGGTGCGCTCCTTGGCGAGCTTCTGGCCCAGATCGTAGATGTCAGCCACGGGGGTATCTCCTTCCGGGCACGCCGAAGCACCCGCCTCGCGGCGGGCTCGGGGCCCTGTGGGTGTTCTGGGGTTAGTTCAGGGGGACGCCGAGGGCACTGGCACGGCTGCGCAGTTCCGCGATGTCGCGGGCCAGCCGGTCGGCCTCGGGTTCGGTGTCGAGCAGCAGCGCGCGGAGCTCGTCGGCGTTCATGCCAAGCCCATCCGCGATCGCCGCGAGGCGGGACCTGTTCGCCGTCGAGAGCACACGGCCCTCCTTCTCGCGGGCCTCGGCCCGCTTCTTGGTCCGCAGGGTGAGCGCCGCAACCTCGTCCAGCAGCCAGTCGAGGTGGTCGGCATACGACAGCCTGTCCGCCGGGCTGTCGCTCTTGACCGCGGTGATGTAGGACGCCTGGTTCATCGGGACGGTGACCAGGCTGGTCTCCCAGAGGGGGTAGATGGTGTGGAGGTCAAGGCCGCCCGCCTTGTTGACGGTGCCCTTCTCGACGGCGTAGCCGATGCTCAGGCCCATCGTCAGACCGGCCTCGAGCCGTTCCTTGGCGATGGTCCGGGCCTCCTGCGCCCGCGCCGTCGAATGGAACTGGCCCTTGATGTACAGGCCGTGCTCGTCCTCGTGCGCCTCGATGGGCATGGCGACCGGATCGTTCCAGTCGTGCCCCCACGCGAGGAAGCCGTCGCGCAGGAACTCGGGCAGGGCCTTGGCGAACGCACCCGGCATCGTCACGTCCCCGCCGTGGTCCACGACGTTGAAGACGTTGGCGTATCCCTCGAACACGCCGGTATCAGTGATGGCCGCCTTGGAGAGCGGCAGCAGCTTATGCTCCATTGACGGGCACCTCGGTGGCGTGGTCGGATGGCGTGGAGTCGGCCGGGTGGTCCATCGACGTGGAGTCCTGCACCGTGTTGTTCGGCGTCTCGATGGGTTCCCAGCCCCACGGAACCGGGTCGAGGTCCTCGTACTCGCGGACCTCGTTCGGCGTGATGGCCTTGATGCCGGCCATCTCGCGGTAGTACGCGGTCCGTGCGGCGGTGTTGCCGCGGAGCAGGGCGTTCAGGCTGAACTTGACGTACAGGTCGGACGGGAGCACCTGGAGGTCGAGGTCCTGTTCCCACCGCTCGATCCACGGCTGGAGCGTGTCGCGGGCGTGGTCGAGGTTGTATTCCTCCACGCTGGCGTAGGACATCGCCCCGGCCTTGCGGGACATGAGCTTGTGCGGGCTGATGCGCGTGAACCGGGCCAGCTCCTCGACCTGGAAGTCGCGGCCTTCGAGGAACTGCGCGTCCTTGGCGCTCAGGTTCAGCACGGTGACCGTCACGCCTTCCTCGAGCAGCAGCGCCCGGAAGGACTTGCCGGTACCCGCGTGGCGGTCGTCCAGCTTGTTCAGCAGCCGGTCGCGCGCCGTGTCCGAGAGCGTCCCCGGATGGGTGGCGATGATCGACGGGCGGATGCCGTTGCGGTAGAACGACGTGCCGAACTGCTCATGCGCCAGCCCGAGGGCGATGGCGTCCCGCATCACGGTCAGCAGGGAGTAGCCGACCTGCCCGTCGTATCCAAGTCCGGGGATGTGGAACACATCGTCACGGCTGAGGTAGATGTCGCCGACAGACGAGTGCCGGTACCGCCACGCGGTGTCGCCGTTGGGGTCGGTCACCAGCGCCATCCGGTCCGGCATGAGCGGCTGGAGCTCGCGGACGATGCCCTGCCGGTCGCGGTTCTTGACGGCGTAGGCGTTGCCCGCATCCACGATGTGCGCCATCAGCAACTCGCGCCACCGGAACGACGTGAACCGGGGGCAAGGCGACCGGTGCAGCAGGTCGTAATAGGGCGTGTCGGTCGCCAGCTGACGGCCGCCGCGGTCGCGCTGCCACTCCGGGAGACGGGCGTCACCTGGGGGCAGGGTGCGGAAGACGTGCGCCGGCAGCTTTGCGAAGTCCTCGGCGAGGATCTTGCGCGCGCCGAAGTAGGCGCTATACGCGTTGGCCTTGTCGCGGGTGATGCGGACACCCGTGGACGAGATGGCCCCGAGTCCGGTATCGAACCGGCTGAGGAACCCGGTACCCTGGTCGAAGCCCTTGGAACGGACCGCGCGGACGAGTGCGCCCATGTTCAGGTGCTCCCTCCGATGCGGATGGCGTACAGCAGGGCGACGCCGACCCAGATGGGTGCGAGGTAGGGGAACGGGCTCAGGCCGATCCCGAGCGCGATGAGCAGGACGGCCAGCAGGACCGCAGCGTCAGGGGCTAGGTCACCAACAGCCCGGAGGACCGCAGCAGTTCGCGTTCGGACGGCCATCCATCCTCCTCGTCGTCGTACCCGATGGACACCGGATCGCGGGTCTCGTAGATGGACGGGCCGCCGGTCTTCAGCGCCCCCGCGGCGATCGCGTCCGTCCGTGCCTCCCAGGCGAGGATGGCGGCCATCGCGGCGTCGATCTTCTTGGGGGAGTCGGGCGTCTCTTTCTGGATCTTCCAGAAGGGCGTGCCCTTGTCGTCGCGCTCCTTGAGCGTCAGCTTCGCGGCGTTGCCGATGTGCGCGGCCAGGTCGTCATTCCCGTCGTGGGACAGCGACTTGTCGGTGATGGCCTGCGCGAACGAGCGGAGCGCCATGCCCATCCGGCGGTTGACGTAGGTCTCCCACTTGATGACCACCTTGTCCCCGTACCGGCCGGCCCAGGCAGCCACCTCTTCTTTCCAGTAGGGCGGATCGGCGTAGAACCGGACCACGCGATACCGGTGGAATGCGTCATCGACAGCAAGATCGACGGCATCGCGGTCCACCTCGGGCGGGGCTCCCTCGGACAGCACGACCTCGGGCTTCCAGACGCCCAGCGGCCAGACGTAGCCGGTCGCCAGTTCGACGGCCGCCAGCGCGGTCCAGTCACCCGTCTTGGAGCCGTCGAAGCCGAGGGCGACCTGCGCCTTGTCGGGGACGGTGTGGTCGGGCTTGACCAATCGGTCCCACGCCAGCCGGTCGAACGCCTTGCCGCCACCGGTCACGATCTGATTGCCGAAGAAGCGAGCGGCTTGTGGCGGGTCGTGGGCGATGATGCCGACCGCCTCGGCCTCGATGCTGTCGAGGTCAACGTGACCGCCGTTCTCGCGCAGCACGTCCGGCGGGTAGACGGCGCGGAGGATGCGGCGGCGTTCGTCCTTGACGGTGAAGGACAGGCCGGACGGGGGGCGGTCGAACTGGATGTGGACATCCGGCGCGGCTGCCTCGAACTCGCGCTGCGCCCACGACGCCTCGGAGGGGTCCCAGGCGTTGGCCTGCCACGAGCCGCGGCCACCCATGCCGGCGAGGCCGCGGGACTGGACCTCCGCCACACCCATCGGCCCGAGCATCCCGTTCGACCGGGTGTACTGCTCGGCCTGTCCCCAGCTGACGTGGGTGACGCGCTCGCCGAGTCGGCTCTTGCCGCTGGCGGTCACCACGTCGATGCGTCCACCACCTGGGAGACGGATGAACTCCTCGGTGGTCTTGCGGATGCGGTAGGACAGCGGGCCGTCCTCGATCATCGGCTTCAGGGCCGAGAACGTGTTGGAGGTCGCGTCCTCGCTGACGGCGGTCACCTGGATGAGCGCCGTGGGCCAGCGCATCCCCATCGCCTCGCCCACGGCGTAGGGGTACTCCCAGCCGCACGGGCAGCCGCGATCGCTGCACGCCCACCCGGCATCGGGACCGGCCCAGCCCGCGAACAGCGCAGGGCCGTCCCCCTCGATGCAGATGTGGACCGCTTCTTTCGGGTCCTTGCCGAGCTTCTGCGGGCCGACGATGCCGGTGCGACGGTAGACGAACGCGGGGCCCTTGACAGGGTTCTCCGGTACCCACGGCGCGTCGGGCTTGACGAGGTAGTGCCGGCCGAGCGCCCGGTACTGCCAGTCGTACAGCTCGATGGGCTGCCCCTTGCGGAAGCCGTCCGGGATGACGCAATGCGCCTCGGCCCACGCGAGCGCCACGCCCAGCAGCTTGGGCTCAGGCCGAGCGGCGGCCCTCGAGGTCGATGACCTTCGCGAACCGGTCTTGCGGGGAGGCGCGGCGACGGCCATCGGTCGGTCCTGCCTCCTGCTGCTTGGTGTCGGATGCGGAGGCGAAGCGCCAGCGGCGGCGGGCCATGCCGGTCGAGGACAGGCCGAGCGATTCCATCTGCGTCAGCGCCAGCTTCCGGGCGTCCACCTTGGCGTCGAGCTCGGCCGCCTCGCAGAAGGTCCGCACGTACAGCGCGACCTCATCGTGGATGCGCAGGGTCTCCCACTGGGTCGCCTGCCCGGTCCGCCACAGCCGCTCCCACATCGCGTCCTCGCGCTTCGTGGACTCGGTGAGCGGCCACGCGGGGATGGGGCCGTCGCGCTTGTCCGGGATCGTGGTCCACGTCGCCTGGTCGCCGGGACGCTCGCGTCGGATGGCGTCGCTCGACGGGGCGGGACCGCTGTTCGCATGGCCTCCGCTGCCCATGTCAGACCTCCTACCCGACCCGTTTGACCTGACGCACCTGCGAGACGGGAGAT